>Ga0196958_10000092_pt1 | contig 37129 bp, 43 predicted proteins | sample S1v_10metaG_FD_148654 | JGI IMG/M metagenome (GOLD analysis project Ga0196958, IMG submission 148654) | Soil microbial communities from Anza Borrego desert, Southern California, United States - S1+v_10 | ecosystem: Environmental > Terrestrial > Soil > Desert | place: USA: California | collected... | reverse complement strand
CCGGCTGGGCGCGGTTGCACGCGCGGGGGGTCGGGCGTGTTTGCGTGTGTGGGTGCGGTCGGGCGTGTTTCGTGTGTGGGTGAGGTCGGGCGTTTGCGCGTGGGGGTCCGGAGCTGGGGGAACCGGGAATCAGGGGGGTGGTGAAAAGGGGGGTGCGGGGGTGTGTATAGTTGGTCCTACGACGCGGGGTGGAGCAGCTCGGTAGCTCGCTGGGCTCATAACCCAGAGGTCGCAGGTTCAAATCCTGTCCCCGCTACTGCGCGAAAGGCCCCCCTCTCCGACCGGAGAGGGGGGCCTTTCGCTCGTGCGGGGTCAGCTCATGTTCTCCGCCCAGTACTGCGCGCAGACCAGCGAGCACACCCGGCCCTCGCCGGTGACCGTGCGGTGGCGGCGGATCTGCTTGCCGCACACCATGCACTCGTCCTTGCCGGCCGGGTTCGGCACCGAGCCGCTCGCCCACGCCTTCGCGTTCTTGACGACCTTGTTCTCCATCCACTTGATGCCCACCACGCACCTCCCAGAGAACTGCCTACGATGAGTGATGATCCCACCACCGGCGGTATCCGCCAGATCAGAGGCCCGACATCACCGAGTTGTGCTAAGCGGGGCCGCTCCGACCAAGACCAACAGCGCGGCCAGTCACCTCCCGCCGGCCGTTCGGGTGAACGCAAAAGTGCGGTTCCCGTTGTGCGGCAAGGTCTTTCCAGCCGAGGTGGGAAATTCCGGTCAAGCGGCCGAAAGCGTGGCGTTGATCAACGGGCCGTCACGCAACGGAGCTTCTCGTTGCTCCGCTTGGCCCAACTCCGCTAGCCCGTGATCAGCCACTGTGGACAGAACGGTTGACCATTGTGGACAGCTGCACCCGGAAGTGGCACCGTTGGTGTCGTGTCGGACCTGAACGCTACTGCCGCCGCCCTCCTCGGGCTGCTGCACGACGGACCCAAGACCGGTGGCCAGCTCGTGGCTGAGGCCGGGGAGCGCTTCGGTGCGTTCTTCAGCGTCACCCGCAGCCAGGTCTACCGCGAGCTGCCCGCGTTGGCTGACGCGGGCCTGCTGCGCCTCGGGAAGCAGGGGCCCCGCTCCAGCCAGCAGTACGTCTTGACGGCCGCGGGCAAGCGGGCCTTCAAGAACTGGCTGCTGTCCGAGCCCGGCCCGGACCACCTGCGCAGCCCGCTGATCCTCCGGCTGGTGCACGCCGGCTCGCTCACCGCCAAGCAGCGCCAATCGCTGGTGGACGCGGCGCGCGCCGGCTACACCGCCGACCAGGAGGCCGCCCGGACGGCGGTGAAGACCGCGGAGGACGCCTACGCCAAGGCGGTCGCCGAGTTCGGCCTGGCCCACGCCAAGGCCGTGCTCAAGCTGCTCGACGCCATCCCAACGGCCTGAGGGGCGCCGACCGGTCGCGCTGCGCGACCGGTCCTGGCGTAATCTTCTGCCGTGAACCCGGACGTCGAAGCAGACATCAAGGACCTCTCCGCCACCCTCGCGAGCATCGAGGCGGTGATGGACCTCGCTTCGCTGCGCGCCCAGGTCGCGGAGCTGGAGGAGGCCGCGGCCCGGCCCGACCTGTGGGACGACCAGGAGAAGGCGCAGCGGGTCACCAGCCAGCTGTCGCACAAGCAGGGCGAGCTGCGCCGCGTCGTCGGCCTGCGCGACCGCCTGGACGACCTCGGCGTGCTCTACGAGCTGGCCGAGGACGAGGGCGACGCGGGCAGCCTGGCCGAGGCCGACGCCGAGCGCGCCAAGCTGCGCGAGGAGATCTCCTCGCTGGAGGTCCGCACGCTGCTGTCCGGGGAGTACGACGAGCGCAACGCGCTGGTCACCATCCGGGCCGAGGCGGGCGGCGTGGACGCGGCGGACTTCGCCGAGATGCTGCTGCGCATGTACTCGCGGTGGGCCGAGCGCCACGGCTACGCCGTGGACGTCTTCGACACCTCCTACGCGGAGGAGGCGGGCATCAAGTCCGCGACGTTCCGCGTCACCGCGCCGTACGCGTACGGCACGCTGAGCGTCGAGCAGGGCACGCACCGGCTGGTGCGCATCTCGCCGTTCGACAACCAGGGGCGCCGCCAGACGTCGTTCGCGGGCGTCGAGGTCGTGCCGGTGGTCGAGCAGACCGACCACGTCGACATCGACGAGAAGGACCTGCGGGTCGACGTCTACCGCTCGTCCGGCCCCGGCGGCCAGGGCGTGAACACCACCGACTCGGCCGTCCGGCTGACCCACATCCCGACCGGCATCGTGGTGTCCTGCCAGAACGAGCGCTCCCAGCTGCAGAACAAGGCCACCGCCATGGCGGTCCTGCAGGCGAAGCTGCTGGAGCGCCAGCGGCAGGAGGAGCAGGCCAGGATGGACGCCCTGAAGGACTCGGGCTCCAGCTGGGGCAACCAGATGCGCTCCTACGTCCTGCACCCGTACCAGATGGTCAAGGACCTGCGCACCGAGCACGAGGTCGGGAACCCCTCCGCGGTGCTCGACGGCGAGATCGACGACTTCCTCGAAGCGGGCATCCGCTGGCGCAAGCAGCAGCAGGCTTCATAGGGCTCCCGGATCGGTAAAGCCCCCGTTTCCCCGCCGCCGGACGGGCGAAGCGGAGGCTTTACCCGGCTCACGGGTAGACTCCCCCGTCGTGATTCGCCTCGAACACGTGTCCAAGGTCTACAAGACCTCCACGCGCCCCGCGCTCGACAACGTCTCGGTCGAGATGGACAAGGGTGAGTTCGTGTTCCTGATCGGACCGTCCGGGTCCGGAAAATCCACGTTCCTACGACTTCTGCTCCGCGAGGAAGTGCCGAGCAAGGGTCGTGTGTACGTGTCGAACTTCGACGTGGCCAAGATGTCCCGGCGCCGGGTCCCCCGCCTGCGCCAGTCCATCGGCTGCGTGTTCCAGGACTTCCGGCTGCTCACCAACAAGACGGTCGCCGAGAACGTGGCGTTCGCGCTGGAGGTCATCGGCAAGCCGCGGAACACCATCGTCAAGGTGGTCCCGGAGGTGCTCCAGCTGGTCGGCCTGGACGGCAAGGCCGACCGGATGCCGCACGAGCTGTCCGGCGGCGAGCAGCAGCGGGTGGCGATCGCCCGCGCGTTCGTCAACCGGCCGCTGGTGCTGCTCGCCGACGAGCCGACCGGCAACCTGGACCCCGACACCAGCCAGGACATCATGCTGCTGCTGGAGCGGATCAACCGCACCGGCACGACCGTGCTGATGGCCACCCACGACCACTCCATCGTCGACTCCATGCGCCGCCGTGTGGTCGAGCTGGACCACGGCCGCATCATCCGCGACGACGCGCGGGGTGTTTACGGCGTGGGCCGCTAGAGACCACCCTCAACCCCCGACCCCTGAGGAACGTTCCCCCCGATGCGTACCAGCTTCGTGTTCAGCGAGGTCGTCACCGGCCTGCGCCGGAACGTCACGATGACCATCGCGATGATCCTCACGACCGCGATCTCGCTCGGCCTGCTCGGCGGTGGTCTGCTCATCGTCCGCATGGTCGACAAGATGCAGGACAACTACCAGAGCAAGCTCGAGGTGTCGGTCCTGCTCACCAACGACGTCAGCGCGAGCGACAAGGACTGCGCGCAGCAGCCGTGCGCGGGCCTGCGCAACGCGCTGGAGGCGACGTCCGGGGTGGACGCGGTCGTCTACGAGAACCGCGAGAAGGGCTTCGAGCGGTTCAAGCAGATCTTCGAGGCCCAGCCCGAGCTGGTGAAGCTCGCGCGGCCCGAGGCCATCCCCGCCACGTTCCGGGTGAAGCTGGAGAACCCGGAGCGGGCGGGCGTGATCGTGCAGGCGTTCTCCGGCAAGGCCGGCGTGAAGGCGGTCAACGACCAGGGCGAGTTCCTGAGCCGGCTGCTGGACGTGTTCAACGGGCTGCGCAACATGGTGCTCGTGCTGGCGCTGGTCCAGGCGCTGGCGGCGCTGCTGCTGATCTCCAACACCATCCAGGTGTCGGCGTTCACGCGGCGCACCGAGGTGGGCATCATGCGCCTGGTGGGCGCCACCCGCTGGTACACCCAGCTGCCGTTCCTCATCGAGGCGGTGGTCGCCGGCGTCATCGGCGCGATCGTCGGCGTGGGCGGCCTGGCGCTGATGGTGTTCGGCGCGACCAAGGTCTCCGGGGACCTGTTCACCTCGCAGATCCTGCCGCCGATGGGGATGCTGGACGTCGTGATCATCTCGCCGATCCTGCTCGGCGTGGCGGTCTTCATCTCCGCGCTGACCGGCTACGTGACGCTGCGGCTCTACGTGCGGCTGTGACTCGCCGCCGCATAAGGACTGGCGTGCTCACGTAAGGTTTTCGACATGGTCAAGGAACGCGGTCAGAAGGTGATCGCGTCGAACCGCAAGGCTCGGCACGACTACACCATCCTGGACACCTTCGAAGCGGGTGTCGTGCTCGTCGGCACGGAGGTCAAGAGCCTGCGCATGGGCCGGGCGTCGCTGGTGGACGCGTTCGGCCAGGTCGACGACGGCGAGGTCTGGCTGCACGCGCTGCACATCCCGGAGTACGTCGCCGGGACGTGGACCAACCACGAGGTGCGCCGCAAGCGCAAGCTCCTGCTGCACCGCAAGGAGATCGAGCGGTTGATCGGCAAGACCAAGGAGAGCGGTCTGTCGCTGATCCCGCTGCAGATGTACTTCAAGGACGGGTACGTCAAGGTCGAGCTGGCGCTGGCGCGCGGCAAGAAGGCTTACGACAAGCGGCAGGACATCGCCAAGCGGGACGCCCAGCGGGAGATCCAGAAGGCGCACGGGCGTGCGCTGAAGGGCCGTTACTGAGGTTCCGCCGAGCCGGTGCGCGGCGTCGGCCGGGGCTTTTTCGCCCCGGTCGGCGCCGCTGCGGCGTCCGAGGGGGCTCTCAGCTTTCGCGCGCCGGGGTGTCGGTGTGACGTGGGATACTGGTGCCGGGGGCCGGAGGCCACGCGCCGGTCCGTTCCGAGAGGGCGCGGAGTCCCGCACGTCACCCGGTCGAGGGCGGCCTGCCCCTACGCGCGAAGCTCCGCGCGGGGCCAGCCTGCGCAAGGTCGAGCCGTACCCGGGCCACGAGCGGCCTGCCCCTTCGCGCGGAGCCCCCCGGCGCAGCCCGGCCGAGGACCGGTCGGCGTCCTCGCGCGCGACCCGACCGGGACGGGGTCAGCCCAGGTTCAGGAAGGCCAGGACGGCGCGCACCCGGCGGTGCTCCGAGGTGCTCGGCTCCAGGCCGAGCTTCGCGAAGATGTTGCCCACGTGCTTCTCCACCGCGCCGTCGGAGACGACCAGGGACCTGGCGATGGCCGTGTTGGACAGGCCCTCCGCCATCAGCCCCAGGACCTCGCGCTCGCGCTGGGTCAGGGAGTCGACCGGGTTGCGCTTGCTGCGCACCATCAGCTGGGTGATGACCTCGTGGTCGATGCTGGTGCCGCCCGCGGCGACGCGGCGGACCGCCGCCACGAACTCCGAGACGTCGGCCACCCGCTCCTTGAGCAGGTAGCCGACGCCGTTCGCCCCGCCCGCCAGCAGTTCGACGGCGTAGCGCTCCTCCACGTACTGCGACAGCACGAGGACCGGCAGGTCCGGGATCCGCTTGCGCGCCGCGATCGCCGCCCGCAGGCCCTCGTCGGTGAACGTCGGCGGCATCCGCACGTCGACGATGGCCAGGTCCGGCCGGTGCTCGTCGACGGCGGCGAGCAGGGCCTCGCCGTCCTCCACCGCCGCCGCGGTCTCGATGCCCTCGTCGGCGAGCAGGCGTTGCACGCCCACCCTGAGCAGCACCGAGTCCTCGGCTATGACCACGCGCACGGCAGCTCCGTCCGGATCACGGTCGGCCCCCCGGCGGGGCTGACCACCACGACCACGCCGTCAATGGTCGCAGCCCGGTCCGCCAGGCCCGCCAGGCCACCTCCCGGGCGCACCTCCGCGCCGCCGCGGCCGTCGTCGGTCACCTCGACCACCACCGAGTTCCCCGTCCGCGCCACCCGCACCTGCGCCCGCGTGGCGCCCGAGTGCTTGGCGATGTTGGTCAGCGCCTCGGCGACGGTGAAGTACGCGGTGCTCTCCACGGCCGTCGACGGGCGCGGCTCGACGTCCACCGAGACGTCCACCGGGATCGGGCACCTGGCGGCCAGCGACGACAGGGCCGCGTCCAGGCCCCGGTCGCCCAGCACCGACGGGTAGATGCCGCGGGCGAGGTCGCGCAGCTCCGAGATGGCGAGCTTGGCGTCGGCGTGCGCCTCGGCGATCAGCTCGGCCGCGCCGTCCGGGTCGCTGTCCAGCTTGCCGCGCGCCCGGCCCAGGCCCATGGCGACCGCGACCAGGCGCTGCTGGGCGCCGTCGTGCAGGTCGCGCTCGATGCGCCGGCGCTCGGCCTCCGCGGCTTCCACGCCCCGCGCCCGGCTGGCGCTGAGGTGGTCGGCCCTGGCCTCCAGCAGGCTCGTCCGGGACGGCCCGAGGACGGCGCGCGCCAGCGCCGCGTGGCCCCGGCCCAGGGCCCGGACCAGGGGGAGGGAGACCAGGCCGAGCAGGATGCCGGCGACGGTGAGGGGCAGGGCGTCGGCCATCGAGTCCACCGGCCACACCGCGCTGCCGACCGTGACCTCGAGGTCGGCGGGCAGCCACTGGAAGTAGAAGGGGAAGAGCACCAGGCCCAGCACGGCCGACCACAGGCCGACGGCCAGCGTGAACTCCACCATGCCCAGCGGCAGCATCAGCAGCCAGTAGCCGAAGTCGCGCCACGTCGCCGGGTCGGTGACCAGCGCCTTCGCCCGCTGGAGCGGCGGGCCCGCCGGCAGCGGCCGGTACGGGCGGGGGATGTCCACCCCCAGCGTCGCGCGCAGCCACGCCCGCTCGGCGGTCGCCGCGCCCCGGGCCAGCACCAGCGTCAGCACCAGCAGCGGGAAGCCGACCCACACCACCATCGTGCCGACGCTGACCACGAGCAGCGGCACCAGCAGGCTGAACCAGAAGAGCCCGGTGACCAGGTTGAGCAGGAAGTACCCGCTGGTCCGCGCGATGCCCGGGATGTCCCGCACAGTCATGTTCCCCACCTTCGCACCCGATGTACGCGACCAGCATCGCCCGTCCCCCGGGCGGGAACCATCAGGTCGTCCGCCGTTCGCGGGGTGGGGACAGCCCTACCGGCGTCCGCGCGCGGTATCGGGAATGAGCCGGGGGCCCGGACGCGTTATGATGGGTGGACGCAGTACCCGGACCAGGGGGTGAACGGTTTCGACTTTGTGCGTTGATTCAAGGGAAGCGTGCCGGTGCAGGCGAGAGACCACCGCAAGCGTCATCGCAAACCAATAAGCGCCGAGTCTAACGACCAGGCCGCTTACTCCCTCGCCGCCTGAGGCTAGGAGAGTGAGCTGTCAGCCCGGAGGTGCCTCCGCTCCGGATGCTGGCATCAGCTAGGGGGCTGACCTTCGTTCCCGGTCACGGGGAGCGCTAGGGACACTCACAGTGACTGGGCCCGCCACGGCGACTTGTCCGCGTGATCGCCGGGGCCGAGCAGAGGCACAGCGGACTGCGCACGGAGAAGCCTTGATGAAGCGGCAGAGGACCCGGGTTCGATTCCCGGCACCTCCACCACCCGACCGGCCCGGCCCGCACCAGCGGGCCGGGCCGGTTTCGCGATGCGCCCGGTCAGCGGCGGGCGGGTGGCGCGGTCAGCGGGTCCTCCGGCCAGCGGTGCTTCGGGTACCGGCCGCGCAGCTCGGCCCGCACCCGCGGGTAGCCGGTGCGCCAGAACGACGCCAGGTCCCCGGTCACGGCGGTCGGGCGGCCGGCGGGGGAGAGCAGGTGCAGCACCACCGGCACGCGCCCGTCGGCCACCCTGGGCGTGTCGATCCACCCGAAGACCTCCTGCACCTTCACCGGCAGGACCGGCTCCGGGCCCGAGTAGTCGACCCGGACGCGGGAGCCCGAGGGCACCTCCAGCCGGTCGGGCGCGAGCGCGTCGAACCGCGCGGCGGCGGGCCAGGGCAGCAGCAGCCGGGTCACCTGCCCGCCGCTGATCCTCGCCAGGTCGGCGCGCCGGCGCGCGTCGCCGAGGTCGATCACGGCGAGCAGGGCCTCGTCGTCCACGGCGGGCCACGGGTCGCCCAGCGCGCGGTGCAGGAACGCCATGCGCTCGCGGGTGCGGACGCCGTCGGCGTCCCAGCGCAGCAGGTGCAGGCCCTCGGCGCGCAGCCCGGCCAGCAGCGCCGCCCGGAGCGCCGAGGGGGTGCGCAGCGGCGTGGCCGACAGCGTGATCGCGCCCAGCCTGCGGACGCGCTCGGTGACCACGTCGCCGTCCCACCGGACGTCGTCCTCCTCGGTGAGCAGGGCGGGCGCGGCCTGGCGGGCCAGCTCCTCGGTGGCGCGGGCGGCCAGGCGGACGCGGCCGTGGCTGCGGCCGGGCTCCCGGTCCGCGACGGCGACCGCCAGCCACCGCGCGTCGGCCAGGCCGCTGCCCGGCGGCAGCTCGACGGCCGTGCCGCCGGCCATCAGGTAGGTCGACGAGCCCGGCGACCGCCTGCGCGCCAGGCGCTCCGGGTGGGCCAGCGCGACGACCAGCGCCCCGGCGTCGGCGGGCGGGGTCGCCGGACCGGGGCCGTCGACCAGCGCCGCCAACCGCCGCACCTCGCGCGGGTCGGCGCGGCGCGAGGACAGCTCCACGCCGTCGCCGGAGCGCTCGTCGTCCAGCACGGCCACGACCTCGGCCGCCGTGCGCGCGCCGACCAGCGCGGCGCCGTCCAGCAGCGCCCGGGCCAGCCGCGGGTGCAGGCCCAGGCCGGCCATCCGGCGACCGCGGTCGGTCGCGCCGCCGTCGCCGTCGAGCGCGCCCAGCGCCGCCAGCACGGCGCGCCCCGCCGCCAGCGCGCCCGGCGGCGGGGCGTCCCACCAGCTCAGGCCCTCGCCCGAGGGCACGCCCCAGCAGGCCAGCTCCAGCGCCAGCCGGGTCAGGTCGGCGGTGCGGATCTCCGGCTCGGGGTAGCGGGGCAGCGTGCCGTGCTCGTGCTCGGGCCAGCACCGGTACACCCGGCCGGGGGCCTCCCGCCCGGCGCGGCCGGCGCGCTGGTCGGCCACCGCCGCGCTCACCCGCACCGTCGCCAGCCCGGCCAGCCCGCGCCGGTGGTCCACGCGCGGCACGCGGGACAGCCCCGAGTCGACCACCGCCCGCACCCCGGGCACCGTCAGGCTCGACTCCGCGATCGCGGTGGCCAGCACGACCCGCCGCCGCGGGCCGGGCTTCAGCGCCGAGTCCTGCGCGCCGGCGGCGAGCCGGCCGTGCAGCGGCACCACGTCCACCCCGCCCAGCCGCGCCGCGCAGCGCCGGATCTCCGCGACGCCGGGCAGGAACACCAGCACGTCGCCGTCCACTTCGGACAACGCGCGGCGGATCGCCCGCACGGCGGTCGCCTCGACGCGCTCGGACCGCGCGGGCGGCACGTGCGCCACCTCGACCGGGTGGGTCCGGGCGTCCACCCGGATCACCGGGGCGTCGCCGAGCAGCACCGCCAGGCGGTCGGCCGCGACGGTCGCCGAGGTCGCCAGCAGCCGCAGGTCCGGCCGCAGCCCGGCGCGCGCGTCGAGCAGCAGGGCGAGCAGGAGGTCCGCGTCCAGGTGCCGCTCGTGGCACTCGTCGAGCAGCACGGTGCCGACGCCGGCGAGCTCGGGGTCGCGCTGCAGCCGCCGCACCAGCAGCCCCGAGGTCACCACCTCGACGCGGGTGTCCCGGGACGTCCGGCGGTCGCCGCGCACCGCGTAGCCGACGGTGCGGCCCACCGGTTCGCCCAGCAGGCTCGCCATCCGCGCGGCGGCGGCGCGGGCGGCGACGCGGCGGGGTTCGGCGACCACGACGCGGCCCTCCAGGGCGAGCGGCACGAGGGTCGTCTTGCCGGTGCCCGGCGGCGCGACGAGCACCGCCGAGCCGTGCGCCGCCAGCGTGCGCACCAGTTCGTCCAGCACCCCGGCGATCGGCAGTTCCACGGTGGGCAGTGTGGACCCCGGCCCGGCGATCGCCGGACGCGGGCCGCGCCGGCGGGGGCGCGGCGTGCGAGGCTGGTCGGGTGGTTGACCCGCTGCGCGACCCCGACGACCCCGAACTGCTCGACCCGTACCGCGCCCGCGAGCTGGCCGGCCTGGTGGAGGCGGCCCGGCTGGCCTCCGGCGCGGTCCGGTACGGCAAGGTCGGGCGGGTCGGGTGCGCCCACGTCGTGGTGAACCGGGACGACCCGCTGCCGCTGGGCAACCACGCCTGCGCGCTGGACGGCTCGTCGGCGGAGGTCGCGGGCGCGCTGCTGCGGCTGGAGCGGACCTTCGCCGACGCGGGGCGCGCGGAGGCGGTGGTGTACGCGTCGCCGACGACGGTCGCCGAGATCGAGGGCATCGCGGACGACGCCGGCTGGTACGCCGTGGAGGAGTCGCTCGCCGTCGTGCACCGGGGCCCGGTCCGGGGCTCGGCGGTGCGGGCCGCCGCGGACGCGGACCTCGACGGCATGGCCGCGCTGCTGGCCGACGACCTGGGCGCGGACCCGGCGCGCCTGGCCCGCCACCTCGGGCAGCGGCTGGACGACCCGCGCTGCGCGTTCGTCGCGGTGGACGACGGCGACCGGCTGGGCGGGTTCGCCGCCGGGTTCGCCGAGCGCGGGGTGGGGCTGCTCGAGCACGTCGTGGTGCGCCCCGCGCGGCGGCGGCGCGGCGTCGGGTCGGCGCTGGTGGACGGCGCGGTGGCGGCGCTGCGCGACCTCGGGGCGCAGCTGGTGGCCGCGCACGTCGCCGAGGGCGGGTCCGGCGAGCGGTTCGCGGACAGGTGCGGGTTCGAGGCGGCGTACCCCGTGACGGCGTACGCACGCAGGGTGGACGAGCTGCTCGGTTGAACCCCCGGTTGCCCGACCGCATATCCTTAGCACAGCTAACGGAGATCGGAGGGCGCTGTGCCGGGGAACGACGTGCGGTCCAAGCCCCGGCTGCCCGGCGAGGTCTGGGTGCTGGTGGTGGCCAGTTTCATCATCGCCATCGGCTTCGGCATCGTCGCGCCCGTGCTGCCGGCCTACGCCAAGGGCTTCGACGTCGGCACCTTCGCCGTGTCCGCCGTCGTCAGCGCCTTCGCGCTGGTCAGGCTGCTGTTCGCGCCGGTGAGCGGGCGGCTGGTCAGCCGGTTCGGGGAGACCCGGACCTACATCGTCGGCATCCTCATCGTGGCCCTGGGCACCGGCGCGTGCGGCTTCGCCACCGCGTACTGGCAGCTGATCGTCTTCCGGTCGTTCGCCGGCGTGGGCTCCACCATGTTCACCGTCGCCGCCGTGGGCCTGCTCATCCGGATCACGCCGCCGCCCATGCGCGGGCGGGCGTCCGGGCTGTGGGCGACGGGCTTCCTGCTGGGCAACATCGCCGGGCCGATCGTCGGCGCGGCCCTCGCCGAGATCTCCATCCGCGTGCCGTTCGTCACCTACGCCGCCGCGCTGGTGCTCGCCGCGCTCGTCGTCTGGTGGTTCCTGCGCCGGTCCACGCTCACCGCGCTGGACACGAGCGCGCCGCAGGCGGCGCTGAGCGTCACCCAGGCCCTCGGGTCGCCCGCCTACCGGGCGGCGCTGGCGTCCGGGTTCGCCAACGGCTGGGCCGTGTTCGGCGTGCGGATCTCGCTGGTGCCGCTGTTCGTCGTGGAGGCGCTGCGCGGCGGACCCGCCCTGGCGGGCCTCTCGCTGTCGGTGTTCGCGCTGGGCAACGCGGCCGTGCTGATGATCTCCGGCAAGCTGTCCGACAGCATCGGGCGCAAGCCGATGGCGATGTCCGGGCTCGCCGTGTCGGCGGTCGGGACCATCTGGCTGGGCTTCACCACCGACGTGCCGATGTTCATGGCGGCGTCCCTGGTCGCGGGCATCGGCGCGGGCCTGCTCAACCCGCCGCAGAACGCCGTCGTCGCGGACGTCATCGGCGCCAGGGCCAAGGGCGGGCCGGTGCTCGCGGCGTTCCAGATGGTCGCCGACTGCGGCGCGATCATCGGGCCGCTGCTGGCCGGCGTGCTGGTCGACCACGTGTCCTACAGCGCGGCGTTCACCCTGACGGGTGCGATGATGGTGTTGGCCCTGGTGTTCTGGGCGGTCGCGCCCGAGACCCTGCCGAAGGAGCCGTCGTCGCACGTCGCGGAAGGGGTCGCGAGCGAGTCGGGCTGCCTGGACGAGGGTCCCGAGGTGCCCACCGGGGAGCGGCTCGCCGGTCGACCGCGTCAGCCGGACGCGTGAGCGCTCAGGTTCCGCTCAGCATCTCTCGGTAGCCTGCGCCCGCAGGTGACCGGGAAGGAATCGGCGACGTGGGTGGCGCGGAGCGCAACGCTCGGAAGAAGAAGCAGGAACAGCAGGCGGCGAGGGCGGTGGCCGCGGCGCGCGGCGCCAAGGGCGACCGGACCAAGGTGGTCGTCGGTGTCGTCGTCGTCATCGTGCTGGCGCTGGTCGTGATCGGCGGCGTGATCTGGACCAAGTCGGACTCCGCGAGCGGCTCGCTCACCCCGCCGACGGACGTGGCCGGCGTGGCCGCTCCGATCACGCGCGAGGGCGGGGTCGTCGTCGTCGGCAAGGACGGCGCCAAGGCCACGATCGACGTCTACGAGGACTTCCTGTGCCCGGCGTGCGGGCAGTTCAAGAAGATCTACGGCGACCAGATCAAGCACGAGATCGAGAAGGGCACGCTGCGCGTGCGCTACCACGCGCTGCCGTTCCTGGTGCGGATGTCCGAACCCGAGGGCTACTCGCGCGACTCCGCCAACGCCGCGCTGTGCGCCGCGGACCAGGGCAAGTTCTGGGAGCTCCACGAGGCGCTGTTCGCCAAGCAGCCCGAGGAGGGCGGCCCCGGCTACACCAAGCAGGAGCTGGTGAAGCTCGGGACCGACCTGGGCATCACCGGCGACGAGTTCAAGACGTGCGTCGAGAGCGGCGCCCACGAGAAGGAGGCGCAGGCGGAGATGGACAAGGCCCGCGGCACCTCCTACTTCGAGGGCACGCCGACGGTGGCCGTCGGCGACCAGAAGGTCGACCTGCGCGACGCCGACTGGCTGAAGAAGCTGGTCGGGTAACCCTCACCCCAGCCCCGCGACCGGCGGCCGGCCCGCGTCCCAGCGGACCAGCCGCCGGGCCTTGCCGGTCTCGGCGCGGGGCACGGTCCCGGCGGGCGCGACGACGACCCGGCACGCGATGCCCAGGCGTTCGCGCAGGGCCGCCACGAGGTCCCGGCGCAGCGCCTCGCCGTGGGTGCTCTCGACCACCGCCCACAGCTCGGGGCGCGCCCGGCGGTCCTCGACGACCAGGTAGTGCGGGCCGACCCTCGGGTCGGCGAGCAGCACGGCCTCGATCTCGGTGGGGAACACGTTGACCCCGCGCACGACCAGCATGTCGTCCCGGCGCCCCAGCACCTTGCTCATCCGGCGCAGCGTGCGCGGGCTGTCCGGCACGGGCGGGGCCAACGTCGCCACGTCACCGCTGCGGTAGCGCAGCAGCGGCATGCCGGTCTTGGTCACCGTGGTGAACACCAGCTCGCCCGGCGTGCCGTCGGGCACCGGTCGGCCCTCCTCGTCGACGGCCTCCACCAGGAAGTGGTCCTCGGCGACGTTGAGCATCCCCTCGGAGTCGAGCGACTCGCACGCCACACCGGGCCCGATGACCTCGGAGAGCCCGTAGATGTCCAGCGCCCGGAGGCCCAGCAGCCCCTGGAGCTGCTCGCGCATCCCGTCGGTCCACGGCTCGGCGCCGAACACCCCGACCCGGAAGGTGGGCTCGACCCCGCTGCGCCGCAGCGCTTCACCGAGGTGGACGGCGTAGGAAGGTGTGCAGCACAGGACGTCCGGGCGGAGGTCGGCGATCAGGCGGACCTGCCGCTCGGTCATCCCGCCCGACAGCGGCACCACCGCGGCCCCCAACCGCATACCGCCGTGGTGCACGCCCAGCCCGCCGGTGAACAACCCGTACCCGTACGCGTTGTGGATGCGGCTCCTGGAGGTGGCGCCCGCCCCGCCGAGCGCGCGGGCCATCACCGAGGCCCAGACGTCGACGTCGTGCGCCGTGTAGGACACCAGGGTGGGCCGCCCGCCGGTACCGGACGAGCCGTGGACGCACACGATCCGGTCGTCGACCTGGAAGCCCGTCGGGTAGTGCTCCCACAGGTCCTGCTTGGTCACGAACGGCAACCGCCACAACTCCGAGAGCGCCACCTCCCGCCCGTCCTCGACCCCGACCGCCCGCAACCGCTCCGCCTGCACCCCACCGGCAGCCAACAACCGCCCCACCAGCCCCCGCAGCCGGCGCTCCTGGACACCCCGACGAACCTCCGGCCGGACGCCCTCGGCATCCGGGTCGACCAACGGCAAGCCACCCATGCACCCCGGTCTAGCAGCCGGAACGTGCTCGGGGTACCCCCGATTTCCATCCAGCGGGGCCGGTGCTGTACGGTATTGCCACACGGGAACGGCGGGTAACCACCGGGGAACGTGACTGCACGGGGCTGTGGCGCAGCTGGTAGCGCATCACACTGGCAGTGTGAGGGTCAGGGGTTCGAGTCCCCTCAGCTCCACAAGTGAATACGGTACGAGAATCGCCCGTTGACCTGCTGTGACGCAGGTGGCGGGCGATTCTGTTTTTCCTCCACCGTGGACTGCGGCGGTCGGGCTGGAGCAAATCTGGAGCAGGCGGTCGCACCGCACGAAATGTTGTCAGGGTTGTGCTCCAGGTCTCGGCGACCCGGTCGGGTGGTTCTGCCCAGCGACTTTTCGGCGCCCGTAGCGGCCGCCGATGTCCGGCTCCGGTGTACCAACCACCAAACGGTCCCGAACGGCCGTCAACGGGCGCGTGGGATCGCGTTGTCGCTAGAAGATGTCGGTCCGCTGCCAGTCGACACATGTGGGGCGTTTGCCGGTTTGCATGAACTCGTGCAGGAGACTGCGAAGCATGCTCAGCGGCAGGGCGGCTTCCCCGGGGAACTCGGTGCGGGTGTCCCTGTCGATGTAGAGCGTCACGCCGTTGGGGACTCGGGTGTCCGCCTGCCGGGGTAGGGCGATCCATGCCGTGGTGTCGTCCGCCTCGCCTGTCATGTCGGCCGGCAGGAAGTCTTTCGGGCCGAACAGGTGGACGGCGGCGATCTGATGCTCGGTGTCGAGGTCGAACTTGAGCTGGTGGTCCGGCAACTCCGCCGGTCCGATCGTCGGCCGGTCCTTGGCGTACACCACGGTCGGGTGCGGTTGTGGGGTGGCCAGGATGTCTGTCATGACATCGTCCAAGGCGATGTCATCGTCCACGGTGACAGGCTCGTCGGCGCGGTTGTCACCGCTGAAGTAGTAGATGTCGAGCGGGGTCACGACGGGCTCCTTCCGTGGAAGACCCGCGACGTTACCGGGTCGTGGATGACCAAGGTTTGTCCTGGCCGGAGGATGAACGGGACGAGTTTGCGGCAGGAGTACATGCCCTGGCACATCTCGTTGTTGACCACGAGTTCGACGTGGCCCACTCCGCTGTTGCGCTGTCGCCAGGCCACCTTGCCCTCGACGTGCTCGCCCATCGTGACACGTCCTCTGGGGGCTGCCGGGAAGCCGATGCTGCGCAGGTGGTCGGCGACCTGCTGGTGTGTGCCGTCGGGCTCTTGGCCGCTCTGGACGAGCTCGGTGTTGCCGTCGGGGTCGACGTAAATCCCACTGGTGATGTATTTCGGCAGTTGTTCGCGCTGCCGTTCAGGCCAGATCTTCTACGGCGGCGGAGCAGTGCTCGCCTGCGGTGGTTTCGCCGGTTGGTCGTTCATGGGCTTGTGCCGTGGACCTTCGGCTACCAAGACGCGCAGGAGCTGCTCGATCTGCGCGCGGATGGTGGAGACGAGGGCGAGCAGGGCGGACGTACCCTCCACCGCGTCGGTCCATCGCCCCACCACTTGACTGAACTCGTACTCGTGAGCGCTGCCGACGCCGGCAGCTCCGAAACGGTCAGCGGCTTCTTGAGCGAGATCCCCAGCTGTCCGCAGGGCCACCGCCGATTGGTCGGTCTTCTCCAGCACCGTCTTCAGTCGGGCGGCCACATCCGCCAGTGAGGCCACGCGCTCGCTCTCCTCTCTGCCGGCATCCCTCATCGTGGCACCTGTCGATGCGGAGCAGGATCACCTGAAGGGCTGGGCTGCTGCGCGCCGACGCCTGCGGAAAGACCTCGAATCGGCTACGCCATCCTGCGCCAGGAGCTGTCACCGACGTCAACGACGGCCTTGTCCCAGCGGTCCTGCAGGCATTGGAGCAGGCGACTGGTGACTTCCGGGGCGACGTGGGAGTAGGTGCGTTGGACCGGGTCTTTGAGGATGTGGCCGAGTCGAAGTGACTGGGCGATCTCCGGGATGGTGTCGGCGATCATCCAGGTCTTGTGGCTGTGGCGCAGCCCGTGGAACGTCAGGCCGGGCTTGACCGGCTGGAGGCGCAGGACGGCGCGGGGCTGGTTGAGGTTGCCGTCGGCGGCGGGGCGCAGGGCGCGTTTGCTGAAGTTGCTGCGGCGCTGGAGTGCGCCTTCGGGGTGGTGAAGACGTGTGGGTGGACGTGGTGGTCGAGGTGTGCCCGCAGGAGTCGGACGAGTGAGGGGGTGAGGGCGATAGTGCGGGCGGAGGCGTCGGTCTTGGGTGGGCCGAGCCAGAGCTTGCCGCCGGCGGATTCGTGCAGGGCGCCGTTCTGTGGGTCGATGACGAGGAAGCCGGTGTCGTCGTCGAAGAGGTGGAGGTTGTGGCGTTGCAGGCCGGTCAGCTCGCCCCAGCGTGCGCCGGTCCAGCCCGCGGTGATGACGAGCACGGCTCCGACGGGTCCGTAGAAGGCGGCGACCTGGTCGGCGATGCGCAGCACCTCGGCGGGCTCGGCCCAAACCTTCTCGGGGATGCGGGCGGCGTGGTTGCGGCGTCCGCGTCGTCGGGGCCGGATGGGGTTGGCGACGATGATCTTGTCCTCGGCGGCGTCGGTGAGGATCTGGGAGAGCAGCTTGACGAACCCGGCGACGGTCACCGGTGACAGACGTCCGGCGCGCAGCTGCTTGGCCCAAGCTTGGACCTTGAGGTTGGTGATGTCGGCCAGGGCGGTGTCGCCCCAATGGGGCGTGATGCGGTTACGCACGATGCTGCGGTAGTTGTCCTCGGTCCGGGTGTCGACGTCGAGGGCGTTCCACCAGTCGGTGAGCCACTCCTCCACGGTCGTACGGCCGCCGGTGGGGTCGAGTCAGGTGCCGCGACGTTGGTCGGATTCGAGGTCGTTGGCGTGGTCCTGGGCGGCTTTCTCGCTCCTGAAACCGGGGATGGACCCGATGGTGGCGTCGTCGCGGCGGAACCGGACGCGCCAGTGGTTGCTTCCCGACTGCTCCACCCAGGCCATGTGTGCTGCCCTTTCATCGACGGCGGTGTGATGGTCACGGCGTGACAGGAGGATGAACGCTCCTGCGGTCGAGTAATGCAAGCGTTGCGGCACAAGAACTTTCGTCAGTTCCGAAAGGACTCGGTGCGACTGCTCGTTGGTCGGGTGGAGCGTGCGGGCCGGGCGCCTGTCCGGGCGATCGAGGTCAAGTCGTCGGAGGAGAAGCGCAGGTGCCTGCCGAGGAAGGTGCACGGGATCTCCCGGCGTCCTGCCTTGCGGCGAAGCCACGACTCGCGGACGGCCAGCAGGGCCGCCGCTTCGGCGGGGGTGTGCAGCAGGCGGTGGGTGTCGACATCTCGTCGAGGCACGGGGCCCTCCGAAGGTGGTCGAGGGTGCGATGACACCCCTTAACTCCGGAATAAGACCACGTCTCACGTGGTGATCTTCGTCAGCCGTTTGAAGCAGGTCAGGGCTGCGGCGAGGGTGAGGAAGGCACAGTAGTTGTCGGCGTGGTGTTCGTAGCGGATGGTCAGGCGGCGGTAGCCGGTCAGCCAGGAGATGGTGCGTTCGACGACCCAGCGGTGCCGTCCGAGCCGTTCGGAGGAGTCGACGCCTTTGCGGGGCGATGCGCGGGACGATGCCGCGGTGTCGTAACCATCGGTGGAGGTGGTCGATGTCATAGGTCTTGTCGGCGTGCAGCTTCGCGGGGCGGAACCGGCGCGGGCCGCGCCGGGAGCGGATGCGCGGAATCGCCATGAGCAGGGGCTTCCAGCGCCTGGCTGTCGTGCAGGTTCGCAGCCGAGACCCCGACCGCCAACGGCAGTCCGGCGCGGTCGGACACGAGGTGGATCCTCGAGCCGGGTTTGCCGCGGTCGACCGGGTTCGGGCCGGTCATGTCGCCCCCTTTTTCGACCGGACCGAGGCGGCGTCCAGGATCGCCCGCGACCAGTCGACCTCCCCTCGGGAGCCGAGTTCGTCCAGCACGGCCTGGTGCAGGCGGCGCCACAACGCGGCCTTGGTCCACTCGGTGAACCGGCGATGCGCCGTGGGCACCGTGACGCCGAACGACGGCGGCAGTTCTCTCCACCCGCACCCGCTGGTCAACACGTAGACGATCGCGGTGAACACCGCCCGGTCGTCCACCGGCGCCGTCCCGCCACCCTGAGGACGCGCCTTGAACTTCGGGATCAACGGCTCCACCAACGCCCACAGCTCATCGGGCACCAACCGCAACGACAACCGATCAACCACGATCCAAGATCATGACACAACACTCAAAGCCACGTGAGACGAGGTCTAAGATGCAACCTGCGAGGCGGGCGACTGGCCGAGAGCTTGGCGGCGGTGCTACGGATGCGAATCGAGTTCTACACCGCGCGAGTAGATTATGTGTTCGTCGATTGGACTCTGCTGTCATTCACGCCGCAGTGGGTGGAGCAGATCTGGAGCAGCCGGTGGAGTTGAACGACGTGTGACGGCTTCGAACGGTGGTGAACGGCACTGGCTGACGTGCGGGTTCTCTGTTGCGCTGGTCAGGGAAACGGTCGGACCATGCTGGCAGAGCGAGGCTCAGCTTGTTGGCTGCACTTCGCCGCAGTAGGCCAGCATTGGTGAATGTTGGGCGCAGTTCATTGATTTGGTTGGGCTCGGGTATCTCGGGTGTGTTGCGGCGCGGATGGTCTGGCTGGGCCGGACTGGCAGGCGTCCTGAACCGCGCACTCTGGTCTGATCGGGGCCTGGGTCCGGACGTGCTACCTGCCGAAGCAGGAAAGGCCAAGATCTTCAAGGAATCCACGGCCCGTTTAACTGTCTGTGCGAATGATGATGCCTCGAACATGCATCGGCAATACCTGTCATAGCGTGGAACCGTTCATCAAGAGCTATCCGGGCATGTGTGTCACGTCGGTTCGACTGATCGGGTTACATGTCCCCGATCCGAGGGTCGTCCGTCGGTCTGTCGCGTACAAAGGCTGCTGTTCCTACCGCGACGAGACGGGGAGGCTCGGGTGGCCTTCGAGGTGGTGCCCGGTGAAGTCCGGGAGCACGCCGAGCAGGTTCAGGGGCAGGGGGATGTGTTGGCGCAAGCATTGGACGCGGCGCGTCAGGTGTCGATGTCCGCGGATGCGTACGGGGTGCTGTGCCGGCCGTTCGCGCTGATGCTGGACCCGCTGGAGAAGTGGGGGGTGGAGGCGTTGTCGCAGGCTGCGGAGGCGCTGGACGCGATGGCGGAGTCGTTGCGGGCGACCGCCGAGGTCTACGAGCAGGTCGAGGGTGGCAACGTCGACAGGCTTGACCGGTTGGGGCGCGGGTGAGCAACCCGTTCGTCGCGGAACCGCAGGACGACACCACCGCGATCACCGGGATCGGCTTGCTGGAGGCGGGGCAGGCCACGCTGGACGGGATCAACAACGGGGATTGGGTCGAGGCGGGCCTGGGAGTCGTCGGCGCCGGGCTTGAAGTGCTCGGTGTCTACATGGACCCGGTCGGCACGCTGGCGTCCTACGGGGTCGGGTGGTTGATCGAGCACGTTCAGCCGTTGCAGGACATGCTGAACGACCTGGCGGGGACGCCACCGGTCATCCGCGCCTACGCGCAGACCTGGCAGAACATCAGCGAAGGTGTCGAGCGAGCGGCCGGCGACCTGGAGACCACGTCGCGTGATCGCACTGCCGGGTGGCGGGGTGCTGCGGGTGATGCGTATCGGGCGCGTGCCGGAGAAGTGGTCGACGCGCTGCACGGTGTGTCGAGGGTGTGCAGCGGTGTGGGCGCCGTGGTCACGATCATGGGTGAGGTCGTGGCGGCGGTGCGGGAGTTCGTGCGGGACCTGATCGCCGACGCGGTCGGCAGGCTCGTGGTCTGGGGACTGGAACTTCTCGTCACGGGTGGTGCCGCGGCGCCGGTGGTGGCGATGCAGGCGACCAGCCTGGTTGCCAAGTACGCCGCCAAGATCGCGGACGTGGTGCGCAAGCTGCTCAAGACCATCTCCAACGTAGCCAAACGGCTCGATGGGCTCGCCGAGGTACTGCGCATGGCCTGGCGCAAGCTGAAGGAGCTGGTCGACAGGCTTCGTCGGAAGGACCCGGATCCGCAGCACAAGGATCCGCGCGAGGTCGACCGGCAGCGTCGGGAGCGGGAGAAACAGGAACTTGTCGACGAAGCGCTGCGTGATGGCGTCAAGCTCGATCCGGAAAAGGTCGTCGAGATCGGCAAGGACCCCAACGGGAAGATCGTCTTCTTGGAGGAGGGCGGGGTGAACCCGAGGACCGGTAGAGAGGCCGGTCTGGCACACGTGATGAAGCACAAGGATGAGTTCGTTGCCGCGGGCGTTCCCGAAGACAAGATTGCTGAGGTCGTGCACCGCGCCGCTACGGAGGGCCGGTATACGGGCTACTGCCAGGGCAGACCGCCGGGCCGGCCGATCTTCGAGGTTGAGTACGGTGGGCAGACGCACTACATGTCGGTACAGGTGGGCAGCAACGGCTTCATCGTCGGGGCGAACATGCGCAGCGCCAACGATCCGTTCGACGGAGCGCGACGCGATCCACGAGCCGAGACCGATGGGCACTACCGGGGGTGGGGACGATGAACGGCGTGGTCTCGCTTCGATTGGCACCTGAGTGGGGCACCGACCCGCTGTGGGTGCGGAAGGACAGTGATCCGATCCCGGCGAACTACTCGGCCGAGCGGCTTGCGAACGATTTCGGTGTATCCGCGGATCTCGTCGCGGCCATCGACGCGTGGGACGACGAGTTCCAGGCCGTCTACGACCCGGACGACCCGATGGGCTCCGGATTCCCGGACGAGGCGACCACGACGGCGTGGCACGAGCGTGGCGAACGGTTGGCCGAGCGGTTGGCAGCAACGTTGCCGGTGCGGGTCGAGTTCCACACCGCACGCGGAGACCGTGTGTTCGGTGGCTGAGGCTGGCAACTGTTGGTGCCATTCACACTGCGGTAGGTGGAGCAAATCTGGAGCAGACGGAGGAGTTCAACGACATGTGACGGATTCGAACGGCGGTGAACTGCGCCAGTCGACGTGCTGGTTCTCTGTTTGTGCTGGCCAGCGCACTTGTGGAACAGTACTGGCAGTGTGAGGGTCAGGGGTTCGAGTCCCCTCAGCTCCACAAGTGAATGTTATGACCGGATCCGCCCGCTGACCTGCTGTGACGCAGGTGGCGGGCGGTCTTGCTTTTGGATCCGATGTGGTTTGTGGCGGCCGAGTCGGAGCAGGCGGTCGCTCCGCACGAAATGTTGTCAGGTGTGTGCTCCAAGTCCCACTGGCCTGGCTGGTGGATCTGCCTGGGGACTTTTCGGTCGCCGTGGCCGCTGTCAATGTTCGGCACCGGTGCAATGGCCCGGGATGGTCCGGTCCTGAAGGACCTGCTCACCCAGGTGGACAGGGGCGAAGCGCAGCTCCCCGAGTTCCAGCGCGGCTGGGTGTGGCCCGATCGCAACATCGCCGGCCTGATCGCCTCGATCTCGCTGGGCCACCCGGCGGGCACCGTGATGATGTTGAAGCAGGGCGGTGACGTCCGCTTCAAGACCAGGTCGGTCGAAGGGGCGCCCCGCGCCAGCGCCGCGCCCGACCGGCTGATCCTGGACGGTCAGCAGCGGTTGACCTCGCTCCACCAGTCGCTGTTCCGCGAGGCGCAGTGGGCCGGCAGCAGTACCGGATCCTCTCCGAGGTCGCCAATACCGACTTCCTCCAGGCGGTGACGCTGCCGGCCACGCACGAGCGCCACCGGGCCGCCGTGGAAGCCGGTCGGGACGAGGTCGCCGCCCCGCGCATCGGCTGCCGGCGCGCCGACATGCTCACCCTCACCTTGCCGGAGTACCGCAAGTGGGTGTTCACCGTGACCGACGGCCTCAAGTCGGCCGCCCGGTTCCTGTACGCGCAGCACATCTTCGACACCCGGTTCCTGCCCTACGGCAGCCAGCTCATCCCGATGTCGGCGATCTTCGCCCTGCTCGGAGCCAAGGCCGAGACGGTCGGGGCACGGGAATCAAGGTCATGCTGGGCGGTCACCAAGCCAAGGCGATGCCCGTCGAGATCCTCACCGACCCCCGCATGTCCCGCTGCGAAGCCCTCGTCCTCGGCGAAGGCGAGACACGAGTGGCCGCCCTGCTGGCCGACCGCCGATCGCGCACCGAGCTGCCCGGCGTCATGTGGCTGGACCCCATCCTGAAGACCCCGGTCACCGGCGGCATCCCCGGCAACTCCCACCACCTCGCACCGGACGTCGACGCGCTGCCCTTCGTCGACCGCCGCTACCTGGCCCAGGACCCGCACCACGAGGCAGGCCGGTGGGAGGCCAACATGGTCGGCGCCCGCGGCTGCCCCTACGACTGCTCGTTCTGCGGAGCGGCGGTCTCGGCCAACCCGGACATCACCATCCGCACCCGCGACCCGCACAACATCATCGCCGAGATGCACCGGCTGCGAGACACCGGCGTGACCGCGTTCCGGTTCGTCGACGACCTGTTCCTCGGCGCACGACGGGTCATCGACCACATGATGAGCGCATTCACCACCGAGCACGTCGGTGATTGGGCCGTCTGGGACGCCACCGGCCGGATCAACGTCCTGCACCGCGCGAGCGACACCACCTTGGACACCCTCGCCTGCAACGGCCTGCGCGAAGTGGCGCTGGGCATCGAGTCGGGCAGCGAACGCATGCTCACGTTGATCGACAAGCGCATCGACCCCGACATGACCAAAACCGTCGTTCGTCGCCTGACCGAACGTGGCATCGACGTCAAGGGCTACTTCATCCTCGGCTTCCCCACCGAAACCCCGGCCGAGATCGCGGCCACCGTCCGCCTGGTACGCGACCTGTGGGACCGCACCGATCCGCTGCCGGGGCGGTTCCGCGCCTCGGCCTTCGAATACCGTCCCTACCCCGGCACACCCGACTGGCACCGCCTCCTGGCCACCGGCCGCTACACCGCCGGCCAGTTGCTCGACTACAGCGCGGTCGACCTCACCGACGCCGGAGTCGACGAGTCCCTGCGCGAACGCGACGAGTTCAACTTCTCGGTCAACCTCCGACTCTCCGAAGCGCCGATCGACCACGTCCGAGCCCAACTCGTCGCCCTGACTCGTGAACAGCACGCCCGGAAAACCGCAGCGGCATGACCGGCCACCGCGGGCTCTTCGTGAGCATCGACGGCTCGGGCGGCGCGGGCAAGAGCACCATCACCCGCCACCTGCACCATCGACTCACCAACCAGGGCTACACCGCTCACACCACCACCGAGCCGTCCCGCGACCAACTCGGCGAGATCGCCCGCCACGGCACCGACACCTACTCCGGACACGCCCTGGCCTGCCTGGTGGCAGCCGACCGCTACCACCACCTGGCCGCCGAAATCCGCCCACAACTCGCCGCGGGCAGGATCGTGCTGTGCGACCGCTACGTCGCCTCCTCCTACGTGCTGCAACGCATGGACGGCGTGCCGATCGACTTCATCGAAGCCCTCAACGCCGCCACCGACATCCCCGACCTCGCCGTCATCCTCACCGCCGACCCGGAAGTCACCGCCCGACGCATTCACGAGCGCGGCGCGCACAGCCGCTTCGAAGCCGGCATCACCACCAGCCGGACGGAAGCCGAGCTGTACGCGGACACCGCCCACCGCCTGACCCGACTCAACTACCCGATACTCGCAATCGATACGACGAAAAGCACAACAGAGCAGGTCGTCAGCACGATCACCCAACGAATTGCGCAATTGGCGGCCGGTCCGCCCGGCGAACCACGCACCGCGTAAGCTGCGCCGGGTCCCGAACCGCGTGAGCAACCGACGAGGACCCATGGCCGACCGTCACCTGATCGACGTCCACGTCCTCCTCGTCCGCGACGACGACGTCCTGCTCACCCGCCGCCGTGACACCAATCCGCTCTTCGACGGCCTGTGGCACCTGCCCTCCGGCAAGCTCGACGCGGGGGAGTCGGTCCTCGACGCGGCCGTCCGCGAAGCCGAGGAAGAAGTCGGCGTCCGACTCGACGCCACCGACCTGCGCCTGGTCCACACCCTCCACGTCAGCGGCTCGGGCCCCGAACCCCGCCTCGGTCTCTTCTTCGAAGCCCGCCGCTGGACCGGCACCCCGACCAACCGTGAACCCGACAAGTGCTCCGCGGTCCGCTGGTTCCCCCTCGACAACCTGCCCGACCGGCTCATCGACTACCCGGCCGCCGGCATCCAGGGCTACCGCGCCGCGGCCACCTTCGGCACCAGGGGCTGGGCAAGGCAACCGGTGGCACTCTGATCGGATCGTCCGAACCGACACCTCGGGAACGAAACCACCTCAGGCGCCGTCCCACACGGGATAGCGTGGCGCGATTTCCACGTCGCGGGAGCGGGAGCCGATGACCGATCCGTTGGCCAACGTGCAGCGCCTGGTCGATGACCGGGAGCGCAACGCCGAGGAGAAGGCCGCGCGGTACGAGTCGATGCGGCAGGCCGGAGACCGGCTGGCACTACAACCACTTCCGCTACTACGACCCGGAAACCGGCCGGTACGCCCCACCCGACCCGCTGGGACTCGTGCCGTCGGTCGAGCCCGGCGCCTACGTGCCCAACCCCACCCGGCAGATCGACCCGCTCGGCCTGCAGGGCTGCGACGTCAGCGGTGACGAGGCCAAGCAGCAGACCCTCGCCGACGCCGGCGTCCCGCCGGGTTCCGAGCCCCTCGACAGCCGCATGGTGCCGTCCACCACGCCGAGCGGCAGGAAGATCCTGGACGAGGACTACCAGCCCGTCCACTTCCCCGAGCGGATCTACCCCAACAACCGGGACGAGCTGATCCTGTTCCAGGACCACTACACCGGTCACCAGTTCGGTGAGGGTGGAGTCGGCGACCAGCCCCCGCACGTCCAGTGCGACCCTACGAGAACACCCGCAACGGCCAGGTCCCCGGAGCGCAGGAGCACTACTATTACAACCCCGAGCTGGGCAGACCGACTCCTGCCCGATGACGCCAAGCTGCTGGCCCGGTTCTACCCACAGGGACCGGACTTCACCGGCCTGGTCCTGCGATCGATCCGTTTCGAGCGCCGCGGGCCAGGCTGCACGCTGCGCGTCGACCTGCCGGTCGCCTCGGACGTGCCCGGCTACGGCTACGCGCAGGCGCACCTGGGATTCCTGGCGGTCGAGGACGTCCGGCTGTCCGGTGCCACGCTGCCCGCCACCGTCTCGATCGAGTTCGAGGAACGGCCGAGGGCGAGGCCGGCCGTGTCGGTGACCGGTGAGTCGCTGCGCCTGACGCTGACGTGCGCCGAACAGTTCCGCTTCGGCAGGATCAGCACCCACAATTCGCCCCCGGACGCGGTGGACGACGGGCCGCACGAGTTCGCGAGCAAGCTGGACCAGCGGCTGTACACGGCCGTCCCCGGACCGGAGATCGACACCTACCATGAGCACATCTGACCTGTCGGCGTTCGAGCTCTACGCCCTGCACTGGGACGAACGCGACCAAGCGATCACCGCGTCCTTCGAAGGGCCGCTGGACGAGGCCGCCCGTCGGACGTGGGAGGCGCCGCCCGACCACGACTGGATCCGGTTCCACCTCAGGTTCGCCGCGGTCGACGACGTGGAGGTGCGCGGCTGGAGCTACCAACTGCCCCTCGGGGTCGAGCAGGTACCGGCGGGGGAGCGGGTGTCGGTCACGGTGACGGGGGAGGGCACCGACGTCCGTTTCACCTCCGCCCCTGCCGTGCGGGTGGGCGGTCGAACGTCCAAAGCCGGGTCACTCTGACCAGCACGTGCTACAGCACCGAGCCGTCTCCTGAAGCCCCATGACCGGTGGTTCACCCAAGGTCAGCTCCGGAGTCAACGGTGCATCGGCTACGCCGCGCAGGGCGGAGTGTTCGCGGTTGGCGTTGCGGTCGGTGGGTGAGTGCTCGCCGCCGCCGTGGGCGCGGCGGGTGGGGACGATGACGGTGGTGCCGCGGTAGGCGTGATCGCCCGGGGTGGGGGTGCCTTCGAGCAGGGTCTCCCAGCCGGTCTCGGCCAGGGCGGTGCGGTCGTGGATGCCGCCCCGGCAGGGCGTCGACACCGCCAACAGCGCGCCGTCGGTGTCGGACAGGACCTGGATCGACAATCCCTGGCGGCGGCGTCTGCCGGAATAGTTGCCCCGCTGCCCGGCGCGGTTGCCGGTGGGGACCAGGGTTCGGTCGACCAGCGCCAGTCGCCCGCGCAGCACCTCGGGAACCGGTGGGGTGTGCGGGCACAGCACCTGGCCGATCAGCGGCAGGAACCGGCGCAGCACGCGGGAGACGGTGGGCTGACTGATGCCGAACAGGTCCGCGAGCACCGTCTGGGGCATGTTCGTGCGCAGCGCGATCAGCGTCAGCAGCACGCTGCGGTAGACCCCCGGCAGCGGTGGTCGCCCCCGGCGCGGCGGCAGGACCTGCGCGATCCTGGCCACCAACTCCCGGATCAGCTCCTGGGACAACCCGGTTGTAGACTCGTAACGCAACAGCTCCGCCCGGTGGTCGTGTTCTGTGAGAGGAAAACGATCCTACCGGAACGGAGCTGTTGTCCTATACGAACCCACACCGAACTGAATAACGCTCAACGGCAGCGCGGCGCGGTAGAACAGCACGTGAAGCCCCTGAGTGTGCTGGACGATTTTGGTCGAGAGTTCTGCTACCAGGGGCTTCGCCATGTCCGGGCACCGGCTCGCCGACCACCGCCGATTTGTGATCGACGCCCCTTGCGCAGCAACACATCCAGATCAGGCGGAGCGAGGCTCAGCTTGTTGGCTGCACTTCGCCGCAGTTGGCATGGATTGGCGGTTGTTGGACGCAGTTCGTTCTGACGGGGTCAGCGGCCTGCGGGGCGCCCGTCCGGGCCGGTCATGGTTATGGCGCCATCGCGCGCTTGCAGGACCACGTCCGCGCGGTACTCGCCGTCGGCGAGCGCGGCGAGTTGACCGAGGCTGACCGTCCGCACGGTCTCGCCATCACGCTGGAACACCAGCAGGTTGCCGTCCTGGACGTAATCGCCGTCGTAGGTGCCGTCGCCGTCCAGTTCGACGGGCCGACCCAACTCCTGCTCGATCCGCGTGCCGGTTGCGGGCCCGGTGAGGACGCGCACTGAGGTCCAATCGCCGGGTGCCAACTCCTTGAGTTGTCTGGAGTCGTCCGCGCGGGCCAGCTCGCCGATCGCCTTTTCGAGGTTCTCGTCGAATTCCACCGTCACTCCCGAAGCGGTCTCGCTGCATCCTGCCAGCAGGGCGAGCAGTGCGATGAGGGTCAGTATCGAGCGCATGATCAGTACTGGTCCGGAGTGGCCGACGGCTTGCCGGGGTCGTGGTCGTCGTTGCGCCCGGGGTTGTCCGTGGGCCACGGTGCTTTCTTGGTCTCGCGAGTCTCGCCGGGTGGCACCTCGTTGGAGGGCATGAGGGTGTCGTTCTTGTCGATGACCACCATCTTGCCGTCCTTGACCGCCTGTTCGACCAGTTTCGCCAACTGCTGGGGACTCGCGTCCGGGTTGGCCTGCGCGATGCTGCGGCCGACCTCGTTGTTGTGCAGATCCATGCCCACCGGGATGTGGTGGCTCGACGGATTGCGCTCGTGGGCGGTGGCGAACTCGCGGGCCCACTCCTCACCGTACCGCTGCGTCATCAGCGCGTTCCAGTAGGCGTGCCGGAAGGCGTCCGCGTGCCCGTCGGTCCCGCCCTTGCCGTCGAACTTGCCCTCAGCGACGTGCAGCGCGTCCTGCCGGATGTCGCCGAACTCCTTGAGGCCGAGCAGCCCCTTGCGCATCTGCAGGTCGTCGAGCATCTCCGCCTCGGCCTGGGTGACGCGCTCCTTCCTGATGCCTCTGCGTTCCGCGAGCCAACCGGTCAGACCGCTCGGCCAGATCGTTGTGCCATCGGTCTTGACCTGGTACTTCTCCAGCAGCTCGCGGTGCCGCCGCTCATCGACCACGCGGTCTTCGCCCGCCGTCGCGGCCGCCGCCAACGTGGTGGCCCCCGCGTCGCCGATCCCGTCGGACAGGATGCGCTTGAGCACGGAGTTCAACTCCGTGTCGATCTCGGCTGCGCGGGCCAGGATGCCCTGCACCTCGGCTTGGAGGATCGCGATGTCCAGGAATCCGCCGACGTCCGAGGTCCTCACGACGGTGCCGTTCTCGATGCGGTAGCCGTTCTGCGCGGCGAACTGCTCGGTCGCCTCGACGCTGCGGACCAGGTCCCGTGCGGACTGCTCGGAGTCGTCGACGACCTTCCCCGCCGCGGACAGTCGCGCGGCGAGTTCCTCGAGTTCCTGACGACGGGCGCGGAGATCGTCGGCCGCCGCTTCTGATGCCTTCCCGGTCCACTCGGCCGGCTTGGCGCCGTCGAGTTCGTCCTGCAGGCCGATCACCTGTCTCTTCTGTGCAGAGAGGTGGTCGCCGACCTGTCCGATGACGTCCGGCAGCCACTGCCTGACCTCGGACCACGTGGCCATCAACGGCCTCCTACCCTGCCGAACCCCCGCTCGGCGTCGTCGTCCTGCGCCTCGTAGTCTTCGGCGGCCGCAGTCAGCGCGTCCGCGTAGGAGTCCACACCTCGGGCCCACTTGCCGGTGGTGGTCTCCCAGTGCGGACCGAGCTCGCCGGCGGTCCCGGCGGACTCCGTGCCCGGCAGTGCGGTGGCGAGCTCCGCCACCCGGCCCAGTTCCAACTTGCGCACGACCCCTGCGGCCTGCTTCGCGGCATCGGCCGCGGCGCGCAGCGCTTTCGGATCGACATCGAACCCGGTCATCTGCCCCTTCCCGGACATGACACAGGGTGTCAGTGCTGTCGCAGAGTGTATCCTGATTTATGCGGGTACCAGAACACTGAAACCCTCGACGCATGTCTCGACCGTGAGGACTGGGCCGCACGGTCCGTTCACACCAGATAGGCGGCCGGCCTGCCACTGCCGTCGCGTCATCCGCATCGGGCACTGACGCCGGTTCCGGCACGGCCTGCCTCCACGGCAGTGAAGATACTCGAGCAGCCGTGGCGCGACCTCGAGGTGACGTAGGAGCGGGTGCGCAGGGCCGGAGACGAGCAGTTCGTCAACCGAGTGGAAGTAACGGGCAATCTCCTCCGACGAGGCGGCCACGGCGGTGTGGCATGAGTGGGGCGAGTGGTCGACTGCGGGCCGAGTTCCGTGCTGCACGAGGAAAACGCGTGTTCGACGGTCTGGTTCGGCCTCTTCGGCTATTCATGCTGCGGTGGGCGGAGCAGATCTGGAGCAGGCGGTGGAGTTGAACGACGTGCGACGGCTCTGAACGGCATCGGCTGACGGGGTTTTCTCCATTTGTGCTGGTCAGGGTACTTGGTGGACCGCGCTGACAGAGTGATGCTCAGCTTGTTGGCTGTACTTCGCCGTAGTGCGCCACCCATCAGGACGGCCAGCGGGTGCTGATGTACTCGTGAGCCTCGCCGATGCCCAGTTGCCGTGTGGTGTTGTTCGCCCGTACGAAGAACGCCTCGTCGCCGCGGCTGGTTCGGGTGTAGACCGGTTTGGACGAGGGGGTGACGTCCACCAGCACGACCCAGCGTCCGTCGACCTGCTCGGGCCGTGCCCTGGTGTGCAGGGTGACGGGGCCGGCGCCGCAGGCGGAGATGAGACCGGAGGTGATCGCGTTGACGTACTTGTCGATGTCCATGCCGCACAGCCGGAAGTCGTCGTCCAACCCGACTACCTGCTTGTCGTCGGAGATGCCGATGCCCAGGGTCCCTCCTGTGCCGCTGTTGAGGAACGCGGCCACGCTCTTGACCACGGCGTCGCTCGGGAACTGGGGCTTGCCGGATTGTGGGCGGTGCCCCACCCCGGTCTGCTTGAACTCCAACTCGGACGACTCCTCGCCGGCCAGCAGCTCCGCGACCGACGGCCCGGCCCACGCGCTGCCGCCGGTCGCGCCGGGCACCGCGGCGGCGCCGGTCCGCAGCTTGTCGAACGCCGTCCTGATGACGAGCGCGATGTGCTTGCGCCGCCGCTCCAGGAACTCCTCGTACTCCAGCTGCTCCCACCCCTCCGGCAGCGCGTGCAGGAAGCGGACGCGGTCGCGCTGGTCCGCCGGGACGTGCGCCTCCCACAGCTTGGGGAAGTACTCGGCGGGCGCCTCGTGGGCGGGCTTGCCGCCCGTCGGCCACTCGACGAACACGTAGTTGGCCAGTTGGTTTCGCCGGCTCACGGACTTGATGCCCAACGACTCCAGGTGCTTGCGCCGAAACAGGTGGTCCCGGTCCGCCGCGCTGCGCTGCCCGGACGTCGGGTCGAGGGCGTCACCCACCTTCACCGGGGCGAAGAGCACGTCCGCGTCGAGCAGCACGAGCGCTGCGTGGTAGGCGAACAGGCTCGGCGAGTAGCCGGCCGAGGTGGCGAGGAGGTCGGGCATCGTCACCTCCCAGAAGTCGTTGGTCAGCTGGGTGCCGATCACGGAGTCGAGGACATCGACGAACGCGGCGGCGTTCGTCGCTTCGGTGAACCGGCGGAGGTCCTGCTCCATCCGGCTTTCCGAGGAGCCCGTGTACCGGCCGGTGATGACGCACATGAAGAACCAGCGGGCGATCACCGGCCTCAGCTCGTGGAGGCCCATCCCGAAGTCGCGTCGTCCGACGAGGAACGCGATGTAGCAGAACACGATGGTGAAACGGGATGTGATCATCGATCCGCTGCGGTACCCCGCCTGCCGGAGGGCGCCCAGGAACCCGTGCCAGTTGTCCAGGTCGAGGACGTGCTGCTGCGCGGTGCGCAGGGCGTCGAACTGGCGCAGCCGCGCCTCCTCGGAGAACCTGCCGGTCTCCACGTCCTTGCCGCGCAGCACGGGGTAGACGGCCTGCAGGCGGGCGCGCCGCAGCCCGAGGCCGACGGTCACCCGCAGCAGCTCGTCGGGGCTCGGCATGATGAAGTGGTTGAAGGGCGACGCCTCGCCCAGCGACGGGAACCGGGCGACGCGGCAGAAGTCCTCCAGGTCCCGGCGACCGGTGTCCCAGTGCACCGACATGAGGGTCAGGATGAAGTCCGCCTGCTTCAGCTCGACGCCTTCGGAGTTGATCCGCACGAAGATGTCCGCGACTTCCTCCTCGGAGGCGTTCGCGGAGATCTCCAGTGCGGTGAACGGGTAGTCGCGCAGGTCGTAGAGGCGGTCGATCGCATCCATGATCTGGTCTTCTTCGACGTCGTCCACGTCCCGAGCGGCGCGCAGGCGCTCGATGAACTCGGTCTGGAAGCGGCGCCTGGTCGTCGCCCCCGCCCACAGCTGCGACACGTCGCCGATGAACTCGGGGTCCTGGTGGGTGGCCGCGTCGGCCACGGCGAACCGCTGGTCGCGCGGGCGGAACGCGATGGCCAGGTGCGACTGCCGGTACTCGTCGTCCACCACAGGTCGGTTCTTGATCACCGAGTACAGCGAGGTGAGCCGCTGCTGCCCGTCCACGATCAGGCGTCGGGCGACCTGCTGCTTGTCGTTGACACCGATCTGGCGGGTGCCGGCGGGCACCGCGGGGTTCTCCCAGAACAGGAAGTAACCCACGGGGAACCCGCGGTACATCGAGTCGAACAGGTCGCGGACCTTCGTGCGGGACCACACGAACGGCCGCTGGATGTCGGGGAGGCCGATGTCGCCGTCCTCGATCTCGTCGAGCAGCTTGGACAGCCGGTAGCTGACCTCTCGGAACATCGCCTTCACCAACGTGACTCCCCGGTTGCACGGCAGTGGCCACCGGCAATGTATCGGGGGAGGCGGCACGTCCGCGCGCAAGTCGCAGTCGCGGCCGTCCTGTGCGGAGTGAGGTTCGGCTTGTGGCTGCGCTTCGTCGCAGTTGGCGTGTATCGGCGGTTGTCGGGCGCGGTTCGTTGATGTGGTGTGGTCGGTGCGTCTCGGGTGTGGCTGCGGCGCGGATCGCCCGGTGGGACCAGACCTGGTAGGTGTCCTGGACCGCGCACGCTGATTTGCGGAGTGGTGGTCAGGTCGTGGCTTCGGACCCAGTCGGTTCGGGAGACTCCGTGCCGGTGCTCTCGCTCTTCTCGCCCGCCTCGATGGAGGTGTGGCGCCGCCGTTGGAGCTCATCGCGTTCAGCGTCCGGGATCGCCATCGACTCGGCGAGCACGGCGGCGAGCGCGTCCACTCGAGTGTTGTCGATATCGGCGTGGAAGAGCCACCGGATGTTCTCGTCGCGCGTGATGAGGTCGATCGCCAAGCGAGAGCTTCTGTCCTGCGCGGTTGTTGATCGGACGTATCGAACCTGGTCGATCGGGATGCTCTGACGGATCTCCGCTTGCTCGAGGAATGCGTTCGCCTTGGCCGTGATGATGCGGCGGTTCGTGACGGCGATCAGGGTGTTCACCGTGGCCTTGTCCCTCGCTGCGGCCAACTTCTCCTTCGCTCCGCCGACGATCGCGGAAATGGGGCCGAGGGGGTCGAGCTGGTCGGGGAAGCCGAGGACGCGCAGGACCTCACCGTCCTCGAAGAGCCATCGCAGAACGCGGAGGTACGGCCCCGGGTCCAGCGACCCGGGTGCGCAGACGACGTCCGGGGCCTCGAGCGGAGGGGCCGGCGGACGGAGGGCGTCGACGAGAGGACCGATCGCCTCCAGGAGCCGGGCGGAGACCTCGCGGGCCGCCTTCACGTCCTTCCGCTTCCCCGGCAGCGGCCACGCGTCGGGGCCGCGGAGCTCGGCGGTGATCCGCAGCTCCCGCGCCAGCGCGTCGACGAGGCTCGTCGTCCCGGCGAGGGCGGAGTCGAACTCCGCCCGGGTGTCGCGCGCGATGACCTCGGCGTAGTGCGCCTCGGCGGCGTCTTCCCGTCCAGCGGCTCTCGCCCTTGCGGCGCGAAGCGCGTGATACCCGGTCCACGCCTTGAGGGAGGACAGAAGGGCGTTGACGTCGAAGGCGATCACCTCGGCGTTCGCCTGCAGGTACTCGCGGTGGCTGCGTGCGTCGGCCCCGCCGATCCGCCTGACGTGGTCGCGGACGTTCCCCTCGTAGAGCTCGAGCTGCTTCTGCAGCAGCGCTCCACTGCCCGCGACGTCCTCCCACAGGGACGTCGGGACCGACTCGATCTCCCGCGCCTGGTCGACCGCGCGATCGATGGCGGCGACGAGCCCTGTCAGCTCGGCCCACTGATCCTTGCGGATGGCGGTGAGGACCTGGCTCGTCACCGAGAGGTTGGTCCTGACGAGGCCCGAGACCTCGCTCAGCATCATCTGGAGGGCGAGCATGGCCAGTGCCGGCCCCACCGAGGCCGCGGTCTGCGCCTTGCTCACCGCATTCACGGGGTAGAAGCGGGCCTGATGCATGACGCGACCGGACACCATCACCGCTCCGAGGTTCCCGCCGTCCTTGGCGGCGAGCGTCGCGCCGTTGTCCAGCAGGGCCTGTGCCGTGTGGCCGATCCTGTAGAGCCCCTGCACGCCGGCGAACGCGTTCCCGAGGTTGCCGGCCACGGTCGCCGCGTTCCCGATCGAGGCGAGGATCGCCGAGATCTGCTTGCGGTCGGCAGCCGGCACGATCCCGAAGTCGACCAGATCGGGCTTCAGCTCCGGCGGGACCTCACCGGCGACGACAGCCACTCCCGGGAGCACCTCCACCAGGACCGTCGACGTCGTCGCCGGGCCGATGTCCGAGTCGGACGCCGGATCGTCGACAACAGGCGAGTCGGTGGTATCGCTCCGGCCGTTCTCCTCAGGCTCGGCGATCTCCATCGAGTCCGAAGGGTCCTGCAATGCGATCTCCTCCCCGCAAGCGCGCAACGGCCGGACCTCGTCGGCGTCGGCTGCCGAAGTCTACGGCTCAACGCCTTGCGGGCAGCCGAATCCGTCGGGTGCACCCGTGCGAGCAGAGGTGCCGGAAGGAAACGGTGCTGGGGCGTGAAGAGCGACGTCGTCCGCGGTTCCCGCGGGTGCGGCGCGGTGGAGTGGTCGGCGGCGCGCGAGAGCGAGTGGCGCGCGAGAGCGAGTGGCGCGCTCGAAGGCGCCGGCGGATCTTGGGCAGGGATGCCGTATCAGGAGTAGACAACCGCTCGTTCGCGGATCAGGTCCCACGCGGTGACGTCCAGCTCGGCGAGGACGAGCAGTTCGTCGACCGACTGGAAGGGGACGGGGTGCTGTTGGCGGGCGCGGTTGATCTGCTCGGCGGCGTGGGCGTCGAGTCCGCAGCACTGCGCGATGACGGACGGTGGTGCGGTGTTGATGTCGACCAGGCCGCCGTCGTCGTACTGCCGTGGCAGGTCCGGTCGGCCGATGCGGAGGTCCCGTGCGAGTGCCGGGTCGCGCGCGACGAGTGTGCGGGCTTCCTCTCGCTTGGCCCGCAGGGCCAGTGCGGCGGCGACGGCGGGGTCCGCGGCCCAGGGTTGCGGTGGCTGCGGCGGCCGGGCGGGTTGGGGCAGCCCGTAGACGTCGCGCCGGATGCTGCTGAGCTGGATGCAGGCCGCGACGATGACCGCGATGGCGCCGATGCCGCCGATCGTGCTGCGCAAGTCCGTGGTCGATGCTGCGGACTGGTCCTGCGAGGGCGGCATGATGAACAGCAGCGCGATAGCCGCTGCTGCGTAGAGCGCGGTCCACCACCGGAGCGATGGCCTCCGCAGGCGGTGGGCGGCGTGGGCGAAGGGCACGGCGGCGAAGATGCCGGCGCTCGCGATCACCACGACGAAGTACCACGTGCCGGGTGCGCGTCGGGCAAGGCTCATGATCGTGGGCCTTTCAGGGCATACGAGGTTCCTGCTGACGGCATATCGCAGGAAGGCTCCAAGGGGTTTCACCGGATGCACGGCCCGGTGCGTGACCGGTAGCCGGGTAGCTGGTGCTTCCCGTGGTCGGCGCGGGAGGTGCGGGCCGGCCTGCCGGCTCCGGGCCGGGCGGTGATCAGCGGTCGAGTCGCCGGTGGGGAAGCGTCGGCTGACTCGCCCAGAAGGCTGATGTGCCCCGCTCGTCCGCCTGTTCGCGGCTTCGGAGGGGGTTGCTGCTGTTACATTGCGGCACGAGTTGATCGCGGGGGGTGACGTGGTATGGGGACTCCAGGGCGGGGGTACGCGCTCGACCCGGCCGAACTCGATCGCTTGAAGGCAACGCTCGAGTCCGCGGGGGAGGCGCTGGGCCTGCGGGACTTCCGCACGAAGGCCGGCCTCGGGGGCAGCCTGACGGTGCAGTCGGTGAGCCCCCACGAGAACGTCGAGGAGACCGTCGACGAGGTGGTTCGGGCGTTGACGAAGTTCGTCGACCAGGACTACGCCCGGACCGTGCGGGTCGTGCAGGACTTCATCGACCGGGTGCACACCGCGATCGGGACCGCGGTCGACGGCGTCCACCGGACGCAGCAGGAGTACCTGGCGGCCGAGCAGTCGGTCGGGGACGGTCTGCGCCGGGTCCACCCGGGGTGACCAGGAGGGGGAACGCGTGGGCTTCCTGCAGTCGGTGATCACGGACTCGTTGCTGTCGGACGCGGGGGAGATCGACGGGTTCACCGCCCGCTACGCCCCCGGGCTGCCCTCGGTCGAGGCCACCTTGAGGGTCGTCAGGGAGATCGACCCGGAGTCGTTCCGCAGGATCGGGCGGGACGTGTGGGGCACGGGGCAGTCCGACGGCGCGGACGAGCTGGGTCGCGCGATCGACGCGTGCGTCAAGGGCCTGGAGACGGCGGCCAACCAGGCTTCGGCGTGGACCGGCGAGGCGAGCAACGCCTACACCGAGCGCGTCAACCGGATGAAGCAGGCGCTGGGCGGGATGCGCAAGCCCGCGCACGACGTCGGCCAGGCGCTGGTCGACCTCGCCGACGGCTTCGAGTTCAAGGCTTCGGACATGTGGAACAACATCTGGAGCGCCGTCGGTTTCGCGCTCGGGATCATCGGTGTCATCGCCGGCATCGTCGTCGGCCTGACCGGGGTCGGCGCGGTCGTGGGGCTGGTCCTGGGCATCCTCGGCGTCCTGGCGGGCCTGGCCGCGTGGTGGCACTCGCAGAAGTTCAAGGCCGACGAGCAGATCGCCAAGTGCGCCGGGGCGTCCGCCGACGCCGTCGGGGCGATGGAGTCGCTGGGCAGGATTCAGCCCTAGGAGGGGCCGTGGACCCGCAGGAGATGGTCGCGCAGGCGCAGGAGCGGTTCGCCAGGATCAGGAACGATCCCGAGAAGGCTTTGTTCAGTCAGTACAAGGGTGTGTCGCCCAGCGGTGCGGTCACGGTCTGGGTGGACATGATGGGCAGGCTCGTCCGGGTGCGCATCGCGCCCGGCACCCTCTACGAAGGCGGGGAGCCCTGGTTGGCCGAGGAGGTCGTGGCGGCGCACGGGGCCGCCAAGCGGGCTGCCGAGGTGCTCGACTTCGACATGGCCGACCTGGCGCGTGAACTCGACGACGCGCTGCGGTTGAAGCAGCGCGTCACCGCCGCGCCCGAGGCCCCGCCGGTCGGGCGGCCCGGCGGCGCGCATCGCCCCGATGACGACGAGCCGTTCGAGAACCGCAGCCACCTGCGCTGACATGCCGCGCCTCCTCGTGAACGACCGCGGTCTCGCGTTGGCGTGCGCGCTGGTCTTCGCGACCCTCCTCGGGGTCGCGGTGCTCGGCCTCGCCCAGGTCGCGTCGACGTACCAGTGGTGCGGGCAGGACGTGGCGGGGCGACCGGCGTCGGCCGAGGCGGTGGCGGAGCTGCGCCTCGACGCCGCCCCGGCCGTCGTCTGCCGAAGCGGCGCGGCGATCCTGGAGGTGCCGGTCGCGCCTGCCGTCGCGAGCGTCGCGTTCGCCGTGATCGGCATGGCGATCAGCCTCGTCACCGTGATCGTCACCGCGCGGCGTGTCCGCGCTGCCAGGCTGAGCTGACAGCGCGAGCGGCTTCCGGCCGTCCGTGCGCCC
>Ga0196958_10000091_pt1 | contig 37340 bp, 48 predicted proteins | sample S1v_10metaG_FD_148654 | JGI IMG/M metagenome (GOLD analysis project Ga0196958, IMG submission 148654) | Soil microbial communities from Anza Borrego desert, Southern California, United States - S1+v_10 | ecosystem: Environmental > Terrestrial > Soil > Desert | place: USA: California | collected... | reverse complement strand
TTATCGAGATAAACGGCTCGAATATCGAAGCGATGGCTGACGAGCTGAAGGCCAAGTCTGAAGCGTTGGGATATAACTACGGCTGGCACTTCTTGCCGCATGACGGCACCGTATCAAGCCTAAACGACGGCAAAAGCCGCATCGAGACTTTGCACAAAAAGGGTATCACAAACGTCTCCACGCTCAAGCGTGAAAGCGTCTCTATTGGTATAGGCTACGCCGAAAGCTGGCTACCAAAACTGCTAATCAATCTGCCGACTACCGGCGACTTAAGCCGCAAGCTACGCATTTATCGTAAGAAGTTTAACCCGCATACTGGCGATTACATCGGTCCAGACCATAAGAGCCAGAGCCACATAGCTGACATGATTCGCTATCTAGCTACTGCTCTACACCATTTCTTTAACGAAAAAGGAGAGTTTATACTCTCCTCTTCGGTCGCTCAAGAGACTTATGAGTCTGACTTAGCTACTGTTAGTTTTTCTTCGGTTTAGCCGTCGAAGTTTTACCATCAGTTTTTGGCGCGTTTACTTTATCGCCATCAACTTTAACGGTTGTGTCTGACCCTTCAGGCGCCTTAGAAACTTCAGGCTTAACTGGAGCTTTGGGTGCTGGCTGCTCTTCGTCGTCTTCTGGCGGTAGCAGATCTGCATCGTCTACGTCCAGGGGTATGTCTTCTGGCTCTGGCTGTGCATCGGCCGGAGTAGGCTCAGGCAAAGGGGCCGGAGTCGCGACTGCTGGTGCGGCTGGCGCTGGCTCATTTTCTGGCTCTGAGATAGCGCGCAAGTAGGCAGCTTCATACGGAGCGCTATTTGACTCTTGCTGTTCATTATAGGCAGCCACTTGGTCGCCATAGATGGCATAAAGAATCTTGGTGGTAGTTACCTTTTGACCGCCGCCTTCGCGAATAAGGTCGCGCATACGAGCGCTGTCCCTACGAAAAGCGCGAACTGCGCGGACCCACTCAGGGGCTAGACGCCAGCCATAATCTTGATCGCGCGAAGCGTTAATGCCCATGTCTGAGCTGTTGATGTAGCCTTGGATCTGGGCTTCTAGTTTTGCATAGCGCGTCTCATCACTTTCAATGTTGTAAAACGCGACGCCTTTGGGTTCTGGTATGTTTTGCATATTATTCTCCTTAATTTGGGTTAGCTAATTCTTTTGCGACTTGCTGGGCAAAGTCATTTGGATCGTTTACTGGCGAAGCTCCGCCATCACCTGAAACGTCTAGGCGATCATCTGCGCTAGGGGTAGGTGGAGCTGGGGGAGTTTCGGGAGCTGCTACCGGAGCTGCTGGGGCCGCCACTGGAGCAGTCCCCGGCTGGCCCTGAGCGTGTTCATAGGCTAGGCGATATGGATCAAGGACCAGATCGTAAAACTTCTGCATATCTGGAGCCGACAAAATAACATTTTTCTCTTCGTCGGCTTTAACCATTTCCTTATAGGCGTCCCAGACCTGTTGCTGAAGCGCGGGCCATTGCTTAAATATAGGCTCGTATTTCTGCAATACAGCGATGCCGTCTTGCTTAAACTTATTCGTGTTTTCGGCAATAACCCTAGCGTCATCTTTGATTTTTGCCACTTTTTGATCGAGCTTGTATTGCTCATTGATTAACCACTGGTGAGCTTCGTCTGTAGACATAGTGCCGCCAGATGCTTCGACCACATCGGCTGGGGTACGAAGTTCCCGGCCGCTCTCATCTACCAAGACGTTCGATAAACCTTCAGGATAGTAGGCGTTTAGAACCTCTTGGGTAGTAGCTTCAAGGACCTGGGCAGACGTGCGATCTTCATTTCGTATTTCACTGATAATAGATCTAAGCGAGTCTTCGGTTAGGGGCTTTGGCTCTTCTGGCGCCGGTGGCGTCTCTGGAGTCTCAGGCGGTTTAGGGTTTTCTTGCGGCGTCGGCGCATCACCTGGTTGGGGTGTAGCTTCTTCCCCCTCTTTTTTAGGTGGCTCGGCTGGTGGCTGCTCATTAGGTGTAGGCTCCTCTCCTGCTGGTTTTGGCGGCTCTATTGGGGCCGGTGCCGGTGGTGTAGCAGGATCCTGTGGCTGGGCAGCCGGAGCTGGTGCCGGTGTAGGTACTACTGGTGGCGTCTCTAGCGCTGGATCTGCGCCAAAGTTTTCAAAAGCCTTGTCGAACTCGTCGTGATCTGTATCAGACATTATCTATCCCCTTTGCTTTATTACTAATTTCTTGTTTAATATTCCGTAAATGCATAGCCACGCCTTTGTGAATTGCCATCTCATCGAAGGCGGCTATTTTCTGTGCTGGCGTGGCATTTTGGGGAAGTTCTAAGACGTCAAAACTATTATGCTTTGCTATTTCCGTATCACAATATTCTAGCAAGCTCAAAACAAGAGCATGATCGTCCTGCGGCGCGCTGTTGTCGCCGGCTGGGTCAGCCATCGCATGATCGCTAACGTGATAGGGTAGGTCTTCTGTCGGTTCTGCCATAACTGCTTATAGTTTTACCTTACTGCATTGGCGGTGTCAAACCGGGTTGAGGTTGAACAGGGGCGGCAGGGGGAAGGTTATTAATTGCTGTAGATAGTTCTGGCGCAGTTTCATCAAGTAACTTATCTTCGACCAGTTTCTTTTTGGCGACAGCTTCAGGGTCGTTAGGATCGGTACTCTGGCTAATAGCCACGACAGCGTCTTGCAAGTCGCCGCGCTTTTCGTTGCTCCAGTCTTCCTTGCTCATAGTCGTATCTACGGTTGCATCAATTTTTTGGATATATTCATAAAGCTCGTTCCAGTTGACCCTTAGCGCATTAGGGTTCTTAGGGTCTGGGAAGGCATCAGGGTTAAGTCGCAAAATATCTTCGCGAGTCTGGTCGCTAACATAAATAACACCTTCACCGTCCTGTTCAGACAGGTAAAGGTCCAAGCCAGCGATAACGTACTGGCGCAAAAACTCTTCCATGATGTTAGTAACTTGCTGGATAGCATCATCAATACCCTGTTTTTGAGCCTGGGCGCCGGTACCAGTTTTGGCATCACCGATGGCGCCAAGAGACTGCCCAGGGTTCATGCCCATCATGTTTTGAATCTGCTTAGTAATTTCCTGGCTAATAGTCGGATATTGCTGCGCGGTAGAGGTATCAAGGGTCAGGAGCTTAATGCTGGCATTAGAGTCCGTAGAGGTGATAACACCACCGGATTTAAGCGTGGCAGCGCCAGTAAATAGGCCCATTTTAACCATCGTAGGCTTGCTGTTGTAGAGCCAGGTAGTGGCCACATTTTGGCGTAGAGCCATCAAGAAGTTCTGGTTAGGACTTGCTAGGCGGACCCGGCTATCACCAAACGGCGACAGTTCGGCTGGATCAATAACCAGAAATAGCGTGCGAGGGTAGCCAAACTTCGAACGATTGACTACAGTACGGAGCCTTTGGTTGATCGAAGGGCTAAAAGTAACGATAGGCTGGCTTTTATCGAGGGGTTTGCGGACTATAAGATCATAGCTATCGGTGTTAAGACTGATTTTATCCTGCTCCATAGGAGTAATATAGTCAGCATAATCTGCCGCGCCGTTACTGTCCGGGCCAATAGCGATAAGAGCCTGAAGCGCTGGCAAGTTCCAAGTGCTGGTGCCTTTTCGCTTTTTGCTCTCGCGCTCATAGATAGACTGGAGCTTGGTAGGCGTCATTTTGATACGGATATCAGTGAAGGGACTTAAACTACCGTCCTGTATGCCAGCTTCAACCGCAAAGTCGTTAAAGTGAATAAGTCGCGGCGTTACACCAAACTGACCAAACATTTTAGTTGTACTGATCTCAAATACGTTAAAACCGCGTGAGAGCGCGCCGCGTCCGCCAAGGTGCAAAATATTAACCAGTCCCTTAGCAAAGGTATTCGGATTAAGAATCACGTCATCTACTAAGTGCTGGCAAGTAATAGCTTCAACGGTACTGCGAGAGCCGTTAATTGCCATCGAAACATGAGGGATTTGCTTAACGGCAGTTCGCATGATCTGCCGCACAATGCCGGCCACAGTCGTATCACCGATGTTAGGGTTTTTGTCATTGGCACCATCATATTGAGCGTTAGCAATGGTATCAAGACGCTTAAAGTCTTTGATCGCATTGTCCACGAACTCCTTACCCTTCAGCCACTCGGCTTGGTATCTGGTAACTTCGAGATCTGGAGTAATTTTTTGGTCTGCCATACTGGTTATACTATATCACCTATTACGCCAATATTAACACCTTCAAAGTTCCCCTTAACAACGTCAAATGACGTGTTAGTTAGGTTGCCAGAAACTTTAAACTTGGCTTCATTTACGACCGGATTCGGCAATTTAATACGGCAACGCTTGGTTATCTTCTGGGTATTGTTAGCCTGGCCAGACGTAGGCATTGGAGTAGACCAGCCAATTACTCGGTTGTTAAACGATCTAAATAGAAGGCGAGGGTTGCCCCAGCCAGCGAGCATATTGCGACCATGAGCGCCGTTCGTAAAGCGCTTGCTCTTACGTTTTGGCCGGCCTTTCGCGTTGATATAGGTTATCTCGATATCCACCGTACCGATAAACTCGCCTAAATAAAGCACCGCTTGGCTCACAGCCATATAGACGTTACGGCCTTCGCTAAACGCTCTTAGGCTACCTTCAATCACCACTGGATAAGGCTCAGAGGTGCCGTCGCTTTTTTCATCTTCAGCAACATAAGATTCGACCAGCTTAAAGAACTTGTTGCCCTGGCGAATATACATAAAGCTATCGCGGTTATGAGGGGAAACAGTACCGATCCAGTCGGCCGGAAGGTCCCAAATAGCCCACTTAGGCTTCTGCCGGTTGGTCAAGTCTCGGACGAAGATCTGATTATTATAATTGTAGCCGCGAGAAGGCACAGCCCAGGCCACAAGGTTATTCCACGCAGTACCGACAATTTTGTCAAAGTTAGCGTTTTTAATGGTACCGTAGCTCTTCGAGATCGCATCGCTAACAATGGAAGGAGACAAGACGTTCTGAAGCTCCTGCTCTGTTTTCAGCGAAGTAATGCCGTCGGCCGAAGGAAATTGTAGCTCGCCAAGGTATGAAATAACACCATATTTACTGTATACCGCACTAGCGCCGGCGTTTAGCTCGTCGGCGGCCCAATAAGTAACAGTCGCATTGCCGTAGCTCAGCGTCTTTTGGCTAAGGATTTGCTGCTTGGCGATGCCTTCGGTGCTAGTGAAGAGCGCCAATAGGTTCGGCACGTTCTGGTTGTTTCGGAAGCCGATAACAGAGGTAGGATAGTAGTTTGTACCCTTCAGGAGCGGCAAGCGCTGCGCGCCGTTGTTGGAGCCAAAAGAGACGCCGGTGTCGGTCAGGGCGCCAAAATAGATGTCATAAGGATTATCTGGATCGCCATACAAAACTGGAGTTTTGTCTACGATAGTACCGCCAGTAGCCTTAATACCTTTGGTAGAGTTAGAGTCAGGCGCGGTGTTATAAGAAATATCAAACGGTATCTGGCCATTATCCACGAAACTAGTGTCTCCAATAGGTATGTTTGACTTAAGCATGGCCAAGTCGCTAGCTACTGGAGTAGTCCCTTGAAGCGCTATAGCGGCATACAAATTGCGGCTTGTAGCTCCGACTGGGGGTGTATCGTTAAAAGCAATGGTTAAATATTCGGTACCGTCTTCCTTCCAGGTCGAGCGGCTTTTAGAAACTGCTTGCTGCTTGATAGGGCCAATAGCCGTTTCGCCGCCACCATTTGAGTTATAGGTAATTGCATACCAAACATTAAAGGGACCAGTACCAGTAATGCCGCTTGGCGTACAAGTCAAAACACTGACTGGGTTAGCGACAAAAGTAAACTTAACCATGTTAAATGTGGCCAGATCAATATAGCGTAGCTCCTGGCCGTTCATGCATAACAAAAGGTCATTAACTCGCAAAAAGGTAGTAATAACACCGACAGCAGTATCTATATCATTGTCGCCGCCGCAGTTGTGCCAAGCGGTATCATTTTCTTGCGCCCACTTAACCTTGCCGTCATCGGCAATAAAATAATAAAGCTGGCCATTGTAGTAAACACCCGACGCTTCGCCGTTAAACCCTACTGAATCAGGCAGCCAGCGCTTTTTGCTCAGACGTTTAGTGGCGTTGCCGGCAGAATTAACCCTAGCATTACGCCCTACATTAAGGGCATTTGGCGCTATGTTATATTCGCCGCGCTCGTCCAAACCAGCATCAAAAGAGACAAAATCACTAGAGGTGATTGCCGCGCCTTTAACTTTTACAGGATCCGTAACTGCCATTAGATGCCCCCAATGTGGCTGAAGTCTGGCATACGCATATCGTCAATTTCGTTGGACGCATTATTGGCGTTTAGCGCCTTATTCAACTCATTGGAGTATCTTTGCGTGAATGAAGGACTCAGACTGACTTTGGTAACATCGGCAAGCGTGATGTTTTTTGCAATACCTAGCACCGCTATTTGCTTGCTAAAGATAAGCCCCAGAGAGGTATCGTCGTTGCGCGTAAGTTTAGGGAAGTGCTTTACTACGTCCAATACCATAGTGGCGCCGACCTCTTCTATTTTAGGAGCGCGCGACAAAATAATTTTCTTGTCGCCTGTAAATGTGGCTCGGTCCGGGCGGTCCAGGTCGTCATCTACCTGGCGCTGGTTTGGATCCACCATCTTGAACTTAGCCACCACAGCGCCATCATGCACAAACTTCAGGTATTTATTCTCGTCAAATACAGGGGTCCGGTATTCTGCCGGCAGGGTAAATGCAAAATCAGTGGTATTTAGAACGGTACCCAAGACATAGTCGTCCACGCGCACCCGATTCCAGTAGGCTTCAGTTTCGTATTCGTCAAGCCAGAGATTAAAGCCCCTGATAAAATTGTTTTCAAACTCTTCGAGATCCGACCCCTCGTCATCGTTTTCAGAGCCGTTTACACTGAAGTAAACGTCTTGAGCTAATTCCCGAATATTATCAATGGCTGCCATATTATTATTTTACCCCGAACTGCTTATATTATGCACAATATTTGGTCGAACTTTACGGATAATCGGCACATTGCCCGACTTCTGGTCTATTGTTTCGTATTCCTGAACGCTAGGCGCAAAAGCCCCAGCCTTTAATTGGCCGAAGTCGGCGCTATAGCTGCCAGCACCGCCGCGCGATCCCCGGCCGCTTCCAGCTTGCTTGGCAGAATATTTTGGCTTATCAAGGGCGCCCCTCTTATACGAAACGCCGGCCTTGCTCATACGCTCATCAAGCTCCCAAAGTCTTTGGTACATATCAGGATCGTATTCGTCGGACTCTGGATCGCCCATTTTGCGCCACTCATCAACTCCGGTTGTCTGGTAAGCCTGGATCATGTCATAGGGGACTTGGCCGTCGCGGTAAATCTCGCCACGCTTAATAGCAGTGTCTACGTCTTTAAGCGATGATGGTTTGGTTGTTTTATCTTCCTTCATCAGATCGCGCTTAAGTTTTAGAACAGCTAGATTAGTGTCATATTCGCCGCGCTCCAGGTAAGCGGTGTCGGTACCTTCGGAGCTAACCCCCTTAACAAGACCGTTTTTAAGAGCCTTGATATCGCTCTCATCAAGGGTTTTGCCAGATTTTAGCTTGTTATAGGCTTCAAGACCCTTCTCTTCAAGCACGCCTTCCATGTTCGGATCATCAAGCAGTCCGTACTGGTCAATGCCGCGCAAAGCGTCATTAAGCTCTTTGTCAATCTGGGCCGAGCGCTCTTGACCGGCGCCCTGAGTAGCAGACGTGGCTCCGAAGGCAAGCTGGACCGGGTTAGGGTTCTTAATAACATTGCCGGCGTCATCAGTCTTATCTGGAATATTCATGGCATTATTTACGCCTGGAATACCGCTTGCGATCTGGTCAATAATATTCGACCAAAGATCCTTGGTAGTAGTGTCGTTTTTGGTGTCATCAAAAGACTTAGCTATCTGGTTAAACAGCGCACCAGCCGGAGTAACGGCGCGGACGCCACTTGCTACGAAGTTTTTGAAGTCCTGCGGAGCGCCATCACCAGACGCCATATTAAGGAAGCCTTGGATCTGGTCAGTAGGAAGTAGCTTAGCCAGGTTGCCCGGATCATACATTTCCTTCAGGCCATCGCCACCATCGCGACCAATGGCTGCGCCGGTAAGTAGCGGCAAGCCTAGCATACCGGCTCCCTGGGGAATAGGGAACCAGGCGCCGCCGATATTAATCGAGTTTTCAGATATACCCTCACGCTCCCAGCGTGCGCGCTCGTCCGGATCTTCAGGATAAGCACCAGTAATCATGCCAGCTTGACCGAGAGCAACACCTAAGCCTAGAACAGCCAAGCCAGAGCCAGTTTCCTTCATGCCGCGCTCGAACGCCTGAGCAGCCCCCAGTTTGTCGCCTTTCGCTAATTTAGCGCCCATTTCAATATAAGATGGCACACCAACAGCCAGACGCTTACCGGACTGATATAGGAAGTTCGTAGTAGCAGTAGGGAAGCCGACAGCCAGGCGCATAATTAGCTTTGAAGCACCCTGGAGCATCTTATTATCGGTTTGACGCCCTACATAATCAGTTACAGCTTTTTCGATGGTTTGTCCCTTGTCGAACAGACCGGTCAAGCCGCTAGACTTCATGGAAGCGTCCAGGTAGGTGTCAGCCATGCCGTCTGGATCGGTCAACATAGAGTGGCGCATACGCATATCAAGCTCCTTGCCAGATACGCCCTGCTCCTTCAACTGATTTTGGTAATACTTACCAAGCCGAGAATAAACTTGAGATTGTATGCTAGATTCGCCACCAGAGTTAATAGTCGTGGCCCAGTTTTTGGCCATTTCCAGAGGATTCTTGCCGCCAATTTCAGCGCGGCGCCTTGCATCGCGACCGAGCTTAACAATACCGATCTTGCGGCCTAATCGAGCGCCTTGACGACTGAAGCCACCAACATTTTCGTCAAATAGACCCTTCACGACCTTGGCCCGGAAGTTAGCACCAACGCGGTTTTCAATACCGGCCAGCTCCGTACCAAAGGTGTTGCGGAAGCCGGTAGCAGTACCAGACAGCATATTCGAGGTAACAAGATCCATCGTATTGACCGAAGACTCTTTGCGAAGATCATCAAGCACCTTATTGACGTGCGCGCCCTTTTCACCCTTAAGAACACGCTTAGCAACAGCAATTTCTGCAAACTTAGCGTCTTCATCGGCCTTGCGAGCAGCAGTAAAGGCGTCTTCCCAGGCTTTAAAGTCGGCTTCACTGCCGGTTCGCTTGAACTGTTCATTAAGCCGTTCGGCGGTGTCGCGAGCTAAGGTAAACGCTTCATTTTTAGCCTGGATTTCCGCAAAGTCGGCGTCTTTCATCTTACTAGGATCATCGAGCGCCCTAGCGATTTTACTCTCCCACCTACCAGTAAGGGTGTCGGCAGTCGAAGACTTCCGGACGACGCGTGGCCACATTGCCAAGCCCTGGGCCAGTTCAGTACGGCTTTGCGACTGCAACTTCTTAAGAATCATGCGAGTTTCGGTGTCTTCAGGGTTAGCTTTGACCAGGTTTTCAAGCGCGGCAGAGATCCGGCGCCTGTCGCCAGGGGTAAAGGACTCTTTGCTTCCTACTTCAGCAAGTAGATCATCAACTGAGCGAGCAGCCATTTCTTGCTGGCCAGCAACAGCTTCAGTCTCGCGGCTAGCAACCTCATAGACATTACCCTTCTTGCCGCGATCAAACTGACCAGTAGACGCATAGCCTTCAGGCTGGGGGCTGGACGGTGATTTAGCAGCTTCAATGCGCGTCAGGGCATCGGCTACGCCCTCATCGGCTTTAGCCTTCTGACGTGCCAGTTTTGCCTGATTTCGAGCAGCAGCAACCTGACGCTTATTAAATTGCTGTGGATTATCCAAAATAGCCTGAGTTTCTGCTGGCAGCCGAGGGGGACTTGAAACGACCGGAGCGGCGGCAATAGCTTCAGTTCTATCCTTCATTGGCGCGGCCTGGGCAGTAACCCTAACAGCCCCAGGAGCTTCAGGCATATCTGTAGGCACGACAGTTTCATCGCGAACAGGTATGCTAGTCGCTTCTTTTACTTCAATCGGACGGCCTACAGGCGCTTCTTCAGTAGTATCACCTCTAGCGATTAATGACTGAACCTCTGGATCCGCAGCGTCATCAAACATTTTCTGGATAGCTGGATCAGCCTTGCCAGCTTTCAATTGCCGTTCAGCTTCATCGCGCCACATGGCCTGAGTCATGCGCTGGCCGGCAGTATCGCCGAAGCGCACGTTATTTGAGACGCGGCGGCCATCTACAATGTCAACGCCGTTGCCTTCACCAACTTGGCGCAAAAAGCCGGCATAGGCGTCAATTGCTTCGTCTTGACTGCCAATAACGACGTTTTCATCGAGCCTGAACGGTCCTGTGGCGCGTGGCGTTACACCTTCGAGCCTAAAGTCTGGTCGAGCGCCAGCATTGAACTCATCAGCATCGGTCCGAGCTTTTTCGACCCGAATCTGATTAAGTTTTTCAAAAGTAGGGAAGTTAAAATCGCCTTCCAATTCCTTAATAAGTGGCCTACGACTAGGGCCGCGCACAACCGGTACTGGTACTGGCGGATCATCAGGGGTTCGAACTGGAATATCTTTAGTTACTTGAACCGGCTTTGGTCGCAGAGCTTGATTTGCGGCTTCAGCGCTGGCCGAAATAGCCGCATCATCTAGTTCTTCGACTACATCAGACGCACTAACACCACGACCCCTAAAAATACGCGGCACAACGCGGTCGCGGAAGCTCCTGCCGAGTGCTGGCAGAGCAATATCTGGAGCCAAGCCCAGAATTGAGTTAATAATACCAGCCTTAACAGCTTCGGTGTTGCTGGCCCCCTCAGATCGAGCATTTAAGTCGCCACTACCATAATTACCGACAGCAGCCTTGCCAATATTCCCAGCTTGGCTACGCGCGCCAGTCCTTAAGCCCTGCTCCTTTATACCTTGCGAGACAGCACTACCTCTACCCAGAGTATACAGATCAAGGGCCGTTACAGCAGTCGGCAAGACTACGTCTTTTACGCCAGTTTTAATATCGCCGGACTTCGAGCCTTTTTCATCATAAAGAGTACCAGCGTTAAACAGGCCGCCCTTATTTTTCTCGAACATCGAGTGCGCGGCGTCCTGCTGGGCATTGTAATCGTCAAGACGGTCAACGGCATTACCGACACGCTGTTTTGCCTTCGCGATCCGACCTTTATCGCCAGATTTAACCGCTTTCGTGTATTCTTCGGTAGCAGCGCTATATTCAGACGTAGCAAACTGACCGCCAACCGTAGATGGCAGTGATGCTATCTGAGTCGCAGCAGTATTAAGCATTTTAGTCGTGGTACCGACTACTGGAGTCCGGCTAATCAAGTTACCAGGATTTTTTAAGACGATTTCCTTCTTTTTTTCGCCTTCTTTGAGGTTTTTATTGCCCTCTTGACGACGCCACTTATCAGACTCAGTATTGGCATCGAACATATCGCGAAAACGATTGCCAAGCCCCTGCTTTGGCTTGGCCATTTCAGTTTTTTTAGGCGCGGCCGGTAAATCTCTGGCGTTTCGACCATCTGGAAGCTGGATATCTGCCTGACGAACCGGGCCAACTTGTAGGCCAGGCGGCTTAACTACGGTGCCTGGGGGCAGTACTGGTGCTGGCTTAGTTTCTTGAGTTTTAGTAACGACAGCAGGAGTGCTAGGCTTGCCCAACACAAAACCTTTGTTAATATCATCAAAGATATTAACCGGAGCCTTTGGCTTAATTACTCGATCCAGCGCTGAGCCGGATTGTGGACGTGATGGAGCAATAGAAGGAGTCGCGGCGCGGATCTCCTCTTCTTCTTTTTTCTTGCGTTGCTGGCGTCTTTGAACTTCACCCTTTCGATCCCAGGGCGTAAACCGATCCAGCGCCCTAGTGAAAAAAGACGCCATTTAAATTAAACTCCTGCTAGAGCTGGCTCCCGGCGGCGCCGGTCAGTCATAGTGAAGATGCCGGATCCAACTTGGCCGTCAGACGGAGCAGCGATTGCGTCAGGCTGAGTAGGGGCTGCAAATGCCGTCAATTCTGGCGCTTTTACAACAACTGGAGTGTTGTCATAATTACTAAGTGCTGTCATGCTATTTCGGGCAATACTAGGGGTCAAACTACCAGCACGACCTTTCCAAGTATCGGCTTCGGCAGTTCGGCCAGCTTCGCCATAAAAGCCGGCCATTTTACTAAATAGATCCTGCATCTGAGTCTCAGAATCACGCTGAATTGCACGCTTGTTATTTTCAAAAGTGTCATCATTAACGCGCCGCTTACGGCCCAGTTCGCCCAAAAAGCCTTCCAGGGAAGTATTAAGCGCCGTCTGGTTTTCTTTTTGAGTGTCGGCCCCAGTACGAATATCTTTGGCGGTAACTTCACCAACAATATCGCGCACGTCGCCTTCAACAGTTCCGCCTGAAGCGCCAGTACCGCGCAAAATGTTCATCAGGCCACCAAGTCCCTTAATTCCAGCACGAATTGAATCCATGAAAGTAGAGTCATAGTTTTGCTGGTTAGTGGTAGTAGATTGGTCGAAAGTTTTACGCTGACCGGCTTCCTGAGCATCAAAATCGGCCATAGTATTGCGATAACGCTGACTCTCAGTACCCATAGCTGCGGCCATCTGAGCAGGGAGCTGGTCAATCGCCAACTGCGTATTATTAACTGACACTTGGTCAAGACCTGGACGAGCAGCACCACCGCCACCAGTCGGAGCTGGAGACGCTTCAGGCGGAAGAGCCGGATCGCGAATTAGGGTTAGGGCGCCGGGAGCATACGGAGCCGGTAAACGTCCGCCAAGATTGCCATAATCTTGAACACCCTTTAAGCCTTCACTTCTTACATAAGTATTACCGTTTTGTCCAATCCAATATACGCCAGCCATAAGATTAATTCCTTGTTATCAAAGTATTAGAGTTCATATTTTTATTTTAGCATAAGTATATAAAATCAACCCCTGTTTTTAGGCAGGGGTTGTTTGGCAGAAGACAAGGTGAGTTATCACCGTTTTTATTTTACCTTATTAGGCTTCCAACTTGCAATAAACTTATTGACTTCTCGCGCGTTCCACTCTTCATTTGGATTACCGGGCAAACACAGGAAGACGAACTTATGATATGGCCGCTTGCCGGACTTCGGTACGCTAATCTCATGCTCAAGCACCTGGCCGTCATCAATTAGAGACTGAAGCGTAGCAACGTATTCGTGCCAAGGGTAATTATGATCCATGCCCGGCGTCTTAACCCAGCTATTTAGAGCGCCAACAGTAAGGTTTCGCTCCTTGCTATTGTAGTGCTGGATTGCGCGAATAATTTTATTAGCCAAGCCTTCATCGCGCCAAGGGAAAGGATCTACCAATACCTTAATTCTGTCTTTATCACGATCAATTTCAATTTCTCCGGCGGCTTCGGCTTCCCAAAGCAAAAGATTGATGTCCAAAAGTGGCAGATCAATATTTGTAACCAGATCTGAGTATTTGGTCGTTTTAAGACAGTTAAGTAGGTATGGTATGTTCATAATTTAGCGCTCCTTTGCCTATTATTACTTGTGCTAATATTACCACATGGGAATAAATACGCTAGTAAAAGACGGGAATATCGAGAAGTTAGATACTGAAGTCATCATCACGCCAATCAAGGGCGTTACTGGCGAGGTTCACTATAATCCGGGCCTAGCACGCGATCCAAGCGGCCAGATCTGGGCGTCAATCCGGTCCTGTATTCATGTGCCACACCGACCAGAGGGCTACAATCACCCGATGCATTATCAAAACTTCCTGCACGTCGGCAAGTTTGACGAAAAGACCTTTGAAATTACTGACTTAAAAGAGGTCAAGCCCGAAAAAGAGTACAAATACTTCCAGTGGGGCATCGAAGACGTCCGCCTGTTCTGGCGCGACGACGGTTTGCATGGTATTGGCGTAATTTTGCTGCCAATGAAGCATGACTACCGGTCCTGGCAAGCTGAGATCTTGATTGACTACGAAGCTGGCACCTATAAACTGCTTAAAGACTTCGGTATGCCGTTCGATCACAGCGAAAAAAACTGGTCGCCGCCAGAAAAACCGGCGCGGCTATTCGACTTCATCTACTCGCCGACTCAAATTGTGCTGGACGGCCAAATAATCGGCGAAGATAACGACTTATTCCTGCATAACGGCACGCCACTAATCGAATACGAAGACGGCTTTTTATCGCTTATGCATATAGTTACTTCGGTGCTGGCTGAGCGCACTTATGCGACGCTCGCGGCCAAGTGGGACAAAACCGGCCGACTAACACATCATAGTCAGATGTTCCACTTCAACGTCGGCTGGCGCGAAAAGCTCAAGGAGACTATCGAGTTCGCGTCCGCGCTACTCTGGGCCGAAGGCAAAGAGGGCGAAGAGCTAATTGTCGGCTTGGGCGTCAAAGACGAACTGACCGGATTTTGCCGGGTCCCAGTTAGCGCGCTTCGCTGGGAACCTTATCAAGATACAAGCTACTATAATTGGAAGTGGACCGAGCCACCTAATCGGCAAGAATTGCCGAATTAATCCAGACCTGATCCGGCATACCGCCGTATTGCTCCATCACATCAACCAGCGTCCAGCCGCAAGACTTCATATATTTTTCGACTTCCTTATTGCTGCCGGTCCACTCTTCCGTCTCGATATGCATAACCTTAATCTGTTTGAGCTTGTCGGCCAGCCCCTCAAGAACCTGTAGACTGTGGCCCTCAACATCAATTTTCATAATATCTATAGAATCAGAGCCAATAAGATGCTCAAGGCGATTAGTTTCAACGTGAATAACATGACCCTCAAGATCGTCCCCCTTCCAGCGCAAATTAAGCGAGCTGGATCCAACCGCCCCTTCGTCGCCATGATAAACCATAAACGGTGCGCGCCCGACTGCATTACTGGCAGCCACTTCAAAAATCTGGACTTCCGGGTGCCGCTCCTTGATAACTTCAACCTGGTCCGGATTCGGTTCAAGCGCCACGATTGTAGCGTCTACCCAAAACTCAGTCCCCGAATAAATGCGCTTAGCCAGCTCAACGCCGTCATCGCCATCGCGCGATCCGACTTCCCAAACAACCGGCTCCTGAGTCTCGCCAAAATAGTGAAGATAATTTTTAACCGTCGAGTCTAGCCAATGATTCATGCGGCCTTCGGATCTTCCGGCAAATATGCCATAGGGTGATAATAAACAGCGTGCGGCAAAACACCTTTTGGTACGTCAATATGATGCTCGACTGGCGGCTGAGTCTTGGTATCGAGTACAGTAACGAAGGTGTCCATCGTATTTTTGACCCACCAGAGCGTAACGGTCAGGCCGTCATTTTGGCGGCTATCCAGCTCTTTCGTTTCCAGCAAAGTTTCGGCGTCGCTCATGTCCCTACCGGTCCAACATATTCAAAACTGTGCTTAATAGTATGGCCAAAATCAAACACGCAACCGCGAGCAATGCACGTCTGTATTTTGGCCACAATTTCATTCCTCGCCGAGACTAATATTTGCCGGCACAACAGGCGCCCCTTCAGGACTGGTGCTGTAATAACTGATACTTGCCCGGACCGGACGACGAATCTCGCCCTGGGGCATAGCTGGCAGCTCACCCCAAGCACCACCGAGCAATTGCTTTCCTGCAAACCTTGCTGCTTCTAGTGGTAGCTTTGCCAGCTTAAGTATTTCCATAAATCGAATTGTAAACCGCTAATTTTTCAATGTCAACTTAATGTAAACCAGACAAGCAAAAAGCCCAGGAACGCAAAAACCTGGGCTTTTTATAGGAAGGTGTATGAAGCCGCGATGTGTTTGTTTTCTTTAGTGTAGCACTATTCGCGCTCGAAAGTTACAGCTTTTACTGCCCACATCTGGGCGCCCTGAGCTTCAGTAATTGCCACGCTCGCGAGCCGCGCACGCTCATCACGATTGTCGCCGCGATCATCATTTAAGATGTCGGCAATTTCCGCGTAAAGCTCTTTGAGTCGGGCCACTTTCTCGTCGCCGCTTGGATTAAATGATACGCCCATAGCCTTTTGGCCAAATGTTTGATCTGCCATAAAAATAGACCCCCTTAATTAGTGAGTCTATTTTAGCACAACCTATTTCGCTTTGACTGCGGTCCGAAGACCGGGAGTAGTCATGATCGCCGATTCCTGCCGCACGTTAATATTCCGGGCAATAGCACGAAGCTGTTTGCGGTTAGCATGAGCAAGATTCTGATTCGTAAATGGAGTGGCCATAAAATCCTATTCGTTTAATTAATTGACAGTCTGACGTGCTATCGCGCGTCAGTGGTTATTTGTCAGCCGGTTTGCCGGGCTTATCGGCAGCGTCCGGGGTAGACTTGTTAGCTTCCAGCGAGTCCTTCTGAGACAAGTCAGCAGTCGCATTATGCTTGGCAGCTTCCCGATTCGCACCAGTAGGCGGCACTAAGTCAGCCTTAGTCCCTTGGTCGTCAGCCTGGCTAGTGTCCACAGTGTCCAACTTAGCCTGGTCGTTGACCGTCTGGCTCATCTGCTCATCACGTTCGCGCGACTCAGCGTCAGCCTTTTCCTGGTCCTTAGCAACCTGGCTAGGCGAACGCTCCGCCTTCAGCTCAGACTCGTCAGACCGGTAATGCGTAGCAGACTCCGTATTCTGGTCATTATAAAGCCGCTCGCCACCAGCCAGTGGATCTTTGCCCTGATGCTGTGGCCGAGCCTTAACGTCTTCCTGATTAGTTTTCTTGTCATCGTTCTTTGAATTAGCCATAAAAAATCCTTGTTTAACTACAGTCGAATTATAGCAGACCCGGCAGGGTTCGCGGTGTTATTTTTTAGGCGTTTGCGTAAGAAATAGTTTTATGGTCTAATAAGTTTCTGTAATTTTTTATAGAAAATCTGGGAAGTGATGTATACGCTCCTAACGCTCCGCAAATGTACCACCCCCGCCCCTCTATGCGTTGTCCATATGACCACACCTGGCGCACCAGTCGTTGACCGCCACGCACAAGCAATTGTATTTGACATGATACATATTATGTTATATGCGTACCTACCATGTCGCACATTGTTCATTGAGCGACACGCCATAACAGGGGTAGACTATCATCTATCATATGCAACCATTGACGCATATGATGAAACATTGTAAAGAATTGTTACATTGTTACAGGAACAATGAGTCATACTGAGATATTTTTTCTATGGGCATATTCTTTTTTTTTTTTCAGTGTAAACAGGTGATGCTGTAACAGCAGTTTTCCCTGTTCGCCGGGCGTGTTGACCGGACCTAGTTGCATCTGTTAGAAACTCATGTTCTACCTATTTATAAAATGTTACAGCTACATTGCAAGTTTTGACAAGTAGCTGTAACATTATTTAATAAAACTACCTCTGTTATTTCCTCAAAAGCGTTGTAATCTGCACATTTTCGCCCCTGTTACACTATCAAACCATTAAAAAAACTATTGACATACTTTAATCCATGCCCTATAATGGGGTTCAGTCAAGCAAAGGAACGCTGGCCGAATCACCTGAGCAAGTGATTGAATCAAAAACTGCTTACCCATATTAATTAAGGTGATCTCTCACTTGCCAAAGAGCGTAGCACTTAGCGGCCAAATGAGACACTTCCGCTTCAGGAAGGCAAACCGATACGCTAGAAATAACGTACTTGGCAAGCGTGAGATCATCACATAGTAAAGGTGTAAAAAACTATGCAATACGTTGACCTGAAAATTAAGCTAGACAATCTAGTCAATTATGCCTATCGGCAGGGCTATAAAGTCGAGACGCCAAAGCTGTTCGTTGATAATGTTTATGGCAATAAGCTGGCCTATTACCAGCATGGCCTTAATAAGATCGTTATGCATGAGCATTTTGTTGAAAATGCCAGCCCTGATGAGGTCGAACAGACGCTTATACATGAATTGGCTCACGCAATCGCAGAGCAGAATAATCAGACCGGAAAGGCTGTGTGGCATGGCCAAGCCTGGAAAGACATCAACGCGAAACTAGGCGGCAACGCTTCGCGTTACCACAAGGGCGGATATAGCAAGCCAGCGCCAGTCAAAAAGACTATGGCTGAGCTGTTCGCGGTCCAGCCTAAGCGCCCGGCTGATGACTGGGAGCGCGGGACCTTCAAACAATGGCTGACACGCGGCTATCATGTGCGGAAGGGTGAAAAGGGACAGCTCAGTGTTTGGACCTTCGTAGCTGATGAATATGAAACGGACGTTGACGGCAAAACAGCCAAAGGCGGCCGGGCGGCGGCAGTATATTTCACACCCGATCAAGTCGAACCTAACACACCGAAAGCGGAAGGCAAATAATATGATTGTTACTACTTACCACGCATTTACTGATTGTCGAGACGATTGGTTTGATACGGAAGCCGAAGCGAAGCAAGCAATTAAACAGTGGCGCTCAGAGGGTTACACCAATTTGCGAATCTATCAAGAGCAGTCAGACGATCAATTGGACGATCTGGTTGATGAAACTTGCATATTTTCAGAAGGGGACTTTCCTTACTGATATCGTGGCCGATGATTGTGAAGCCCTAAAACTAGACAATCCACCATTAAAATAAATACCGCTAAGCGGTGGGAAGGACAGAAATGTCTAACAATAAAACTAATCAGGCCGAGCCTAGCAAGCCAGCCAAAAAGTACGCAAAGACCAAGGGCGAACACTTCAAAGATATCGTGATCGCTGTCCTGGTAGCTTCAATCGTGGCTTTCGTGGCCGGTATGTATTTTGCAAACCAGCACCAGGCCGACATTGACAAGGCGGTGTCTGCTGTAGCTCCAAAAGCTGAAGCGGCTCCAACGGTAAAATAACGGCGGTGGCGCTGCCGACTGACCCAGCGCCAATAAATCCGCCGACCACACCAGTAACAGGTTGCGAAGCTGTTAGGCAGGAAGTGGCAAAATATCCCGACTGGGACGTGAATACCATGACTGCTATAGCTCAAGCCGAATCCGGCTGCCGCTATGACGCTACAGGTGATGGCCATTTAACATATCAAATTGACGGCCGGACTTATGGCTACTCCGTTTCTGTATTACAGGTTCGGATCCTGCCAGGTCGCGAGGGGTGCGACGCTCATGACATCAAAGTCAACGTCGAGTGCGCTCACCGTATCTGGAAGGGCCAAGGCTACGGCGCGTGGTCGGTTTACAATAGTGGGAAATATAGGCAATGGCTATGATGGCATACGAGAAGGGCATACCGCGCAAACCAATGCGCCAACAGATACGCAAAAGAAAAATACTAAAACCAAAATATAGGCGTCAACATGAGGTTGCTTAAGTGGGCCGCGATCTTCGGCTGGATAATCTTCTTTGACGCAATCCTATTCAATAGTATTTTATTAAACATAACTTTGGAGCTGATATGCAATTATATCCCTATCAAGAGCAGTACCTAGCCCGGCTTCCGGCCAGTTGCATTATGGCCGCAGACCTGGGGACAGGCAAAACTCTTATGAGCCTGGCACACTGGGAGCGGCAGAATACCGGCCGCAAGCTACTGATTGTGGCTCCAGCTTCAAAGATTCGAACTGGCGACTGGGAGAGCGAAGCCGTCCGGTGGTTTGGCCTGGCCATGCCAGACATCACCTATATTAGTTACGAGAGCTTACGCTTAAAGGACAAAGACACCAAGCGGCCGCGCCACTGGCAATTCACTGGCGCACGCAATGGCGGCACTATTTATGATGTTATTGCTGACGAGTGCCACGCGCTCAAGAATCCGCAGAGCAAGCAGAGCCGGGCCATACTTGAAATAAAGCAGAGCGGCGGCCTGTTTATTGGCCTATCAGGGACGCCAATGCCTAACGGCTGGATTGACTTCGCTGGCTACTCTAAATTGTTTGGCTTTACGAAAGGGATCACCGAGTTTAAGAATAAATATTGCCGAATCCAAGACTTTAAGGGCTTTCCTGAAATTATTGGCTATAACAATATTCCCCAGCTTGAGGGCCAGCTAAGGCGCACCGCCTATAAGCTATCACGCGAACAGGCCGCAGAGCTACCGAGCCGCCGCCTGATGGCCGTAAATATCACGTTGCCACAAAAGGACGCTAAGATCTATGCAACGTGTAAGGTGGCCCGCAAACACCCTAACACTGATGAATTGCTGGATAACTCTAGCCGCTTGCTCTCTGTTCTTAGGCAGTCAACCACAAATGGGCGGCTAGACCAGTTATTGTCAGTGGTCAACGACACTTCAGACAATATAGTGATATTTTACAATTACATATCCGAGCGCAAGGCGATCTTAAAAGCCCTGGCCAAGACCGACAAGCATATTATGCGCTATGACGGCGAGGAGCATGATGTTTTACCTACGGCCGACGCCAAGCTAGATAACACTGTCCTGGTCGCGCACTACAAGAGCGCCAGTACCGGCTTAAACCTTCAGTGGGCCAATGTAACGATATATTTCAGTCCGACATATTCTTACCAGGAGTTCGAACAAAGTATTGGCCGCACGCACCGGAACGGCCAGACCAAGAAGTGCCTGTATTACCTGTTCAATGTCAAAAATACGGTGGATCGGGATATTTGGCGCTGCTTGCGTGAAAAGCGAGATTTTAACGATAAATTATGGAAGGCGGAAGTATGACTATAAAAGCAGGGTTTGGCGGCAAGCCGACCACTATAAAACTGAGCTATCGAGCTACAGATACGCGCAATGCTGAGCTGTGGATCGAGCAAGAAGGCTTGAAGCAGGAAGGCCAGCGCTATGAGACTCTAGCCTATATATCTCTGGACGAGCTATTAGATTTGCAAGCCGAGATCAAAAAAACAATTGCCAGGATTGTAGCATAATGGCGCGCGTAGAAGAATTATACGAGCAAGCCGGGGTTATTCACACACATAACCCTAGTTGCCGAGTCTGTACGCCAATTGAAGGCTACAAAGGCATTACTGGGATCGTTATTACTGGCGTTAATAGTGTTTCGGTGGTTGAAGCCGATATAAAGGGGACAGATGATGCGTAAACAAGATTTAGGCAAAGAAGCTCAAGCGGCTCTTAAGTATTATCGCAAGAATCCGAACTCGCTTCAGTGGGTCGCGCTTGATGCTTTTAGGATTTGGTACCCCAAACAGTATTGGCTTGAAGATGGTACTGCCGGTATCGAGACAACGGTAATAGAGTTTCAGCTTAAGGAAGTCAAATGAATTATGCTGGCAAAACTTGGAAGGCGTTTACTAAGTGCCTGAAGTGGGCGCAAGAGGGCAAAACATTTATATATGTTCACCCTGAGTTCGTGGCCATTGATACTGAAACCTGGCTTAAGCTAAACAAGAAGCGCATAGATCATAAGATCGTTTATTTTGAAGAATATCAGGATTGGACGCCAGAAATGCAAGCCGAGCTGGACAAGATTAAAGCACCCAGACCGGACGGCCCTGATCTATTTAGGCAAGAATATTTATGTGATTGGCCAAAAGATAATAATTCAAAGGGGGAGTGATGACACAGCAAGAAGCCATAGACAAAATGATCGCCGGGGATAATATATTCCTGACTGGCGAGCCGGGAGCCGGTAAAACGTATACGCTTAACGAGTTCATACGCTGGGCGCGAAACTCCGGCAAGCGGATAGCAATTACAGCCAGCACCGGTATTGCCGCCAGCCATATTAACGGCCAGACAATCCATAGCTGGTCCGGACTGGGGATCCGCGACACTATTAACGACTGGGAAATTGATAAGATGAGCTTCAAGCCATATCTGCTTGAAAAATATAATGCTTGCGACATTTTGATTATTGATGAGATCTCAATGCTTCATGGCTCGCGGCTCGATATGGTAGATCGCGTGGCCCAATGGCTTCGGCGTACCAAAAAGCCCTTCGGTGGCCTACAAGTAATATTCGTAGGCGATCTATTCCAGTTGCCGCCGGTTACTAAAGGCTCAAGCCGGATTGACTATGTGCATCTGTCGGACGCCTGGAAGAGCGCAGAGCTGGAGACTTGCTACTTAACTGAGCAACACCGCCAGGGAGCTGATGATAATTTACTTAACGTGTTAAGAGAAATGCGGGCCGGTAAGCTAACGGTCGAGTCAAGACAGCGCCTTGCGAGCCGCAAGCTACCACCTGATGATGAGCGTATAACCCGGCTCTATACTCACAACGTAGATGTAGATGCTCTGAATCGGCAGCGCTTATTGCAATTGCCAGGCGAGACGCGGCGCTTCCAGATGATAACTAGCGGCGATAAATACAAGATTGCGGCCATGAAGCGTAGCCTGTTAGTGCCTGAAGTGCTAGAGCTTAAAGTCGGCGCCGAAGTGATGTTTTGCGCCAATAATTTTAATGAAGGCTTCGTCAACGGTACGCGGGGCCGGGTGATCCGGTTCCGAGATAATGGCCAGCCGGTGGTCCACACTACTGACGGTGATGACATCGCGGTCCACGAACATAGCTGGAAGACTTACAGCGACAATGGCCGCCGCGTGATAGCCGAAGTCTCACAATACCCCTTGCGCTTGGCCTGGGCCGTTACGGTCCACAAGAGCCAGGGCATGAGCCTGGATTCTGCCCTGATTGATCTGAGCCAGGCATTTACGCCAGGCATGGGCTATGTAGCCCTGAGTCGCGTTCGAAGTCTTGACGGTCTATATTTAGCTGGCCTAAACGAACAGGCCCTAACTATGGATCAGGATATTGCTAAGTTCGATAAACAATTGAAAGGAGTCGCATGAGAAAACTATTGCGGGGCATACTTCGCAAGATATTACCTAAGCATAAAGATTGGAGATAATTATGCAAAAGGAAGGCAAACCAGTAAACGAAGATCAGAAGTGTAAAAACTGTGGTCATACCCGGCGAAGGCATACCGTTTTTAGTGGCTGCCTTGACTGCCCTGATAATATAGTATGTGAAGGGTTTGTGGAGTGAGTATCCTTGAATTAATCAAGGATCTCGAAGATCCATTAAAGCAGCACGTTCCGGTACAGCGCGCCGAACTTGCTGTTATATTAAAAGCGCTAATAGAGGTAATGGACTGATGGAAGCAAGCAGAATTAGTCTTGGTGGGAAGATATACGATCTAAATCATTTAAATAAAACCAAGAAAACTAATTTGCGGCGCAAGCTAATAATTGAATACATACAATCAAAGCCAGCCGGAGAATATATCAAGACCGGAGAATTACAGCGCGTAGGTCAGTTTAGTACCAGCGCTAATGCTCACTCCTTCGTAAAGCGTATGATCCGCGATGGCGTCATCATGAAGCACGAAGGCGACAAGCCTAGGAGTATATATTATTCGGTGGTTGGATCCGTCCGGGTTAAGAAACCGGCTAATAGCGAGCCGTCGAATCTAGACCCTGAAGTCGTTGAGGGTAGACATAACCCAGATATTAACGGCTTCGTAGCTGATATGCAAAAGCTAGGTGTGAAGTTCACGATCACGATTACCAATGAAAATGTTGTAAAAGAAGCCTAAAGAAACTATTGACATATTTTAATATATTTGATAGGCTTAAGAGGTTCAGCAAGGAACGCTAAACAGAAAGGTGGTCGAGGGTGAAAAAAATCGAAGTCAAACACATTCCATCTACTCACAAGATCAAAGTTCGCGTGAAGTAATGGACCACGCGCTGCTAGAAATCGGCTTGCCGGTTAAATGTAGGACTTGCGGAAAGCGCGGCTTCGTTAAACCCGGCACCGACCACGACGGCTGGTGGCGCATCAAGCTCCTGGGTAAATCCAAATGGTATTGCCCGGACGACGCGCCAAAGGGCCAAGCGATGCATCAAAGCATTGAAGATCGCTACCGGACCCCGGAGCCAGTCGCGGAGTCGCCAAGCGTCGAAGAAGAACTTTATAAATTATTAGATTAAGGAGAGATATGACCGCAAACCAATCAACGCAATTAGTAAAGAATCCGAACACCAAAAAGGCGGTGGCGGCTTTACGCAAATATGCCAAGCTGGAAATGCAGCTCAAGGCCGCCGAGAAGGAAGCCAAAGAAGCTACCGAAACTATCAAACAGGCCATGATAGACGCCAATGTGCCTAAGATCGAGTTCGATCCAGAGCTAACCGGGATTACAGGCTACATCACCCTGGCGTCGCGCACCAATTATAAAGTTACTGATCCGGACGAGCTTGATGACCAGTTCAAAAAGCTGGCTCCTGACACCGAGAAAATCAAGGCCCAGCATACGCTTACTGGCGAGTTGCCAGCCGGTGTTGTTACTACCGAAACTCAGTACATCACTAAGAAGATAGAGCTGGCAGAATAATGTCGGACACTGGACGCCACTCACCACGCGAAGCCGAAACCTCGATAGGTATAGCAGTTCTGGCTATACTAGCTATTGCTGCGATACTTTTGGTTATTTTTGGAATCCGACTGGCCTGGCTTAATTGGACACCTTGCAGTTGGCATAATGTTAAAGACGCGCCGGTTCGGTGCATAAACGAAAGGGTTGATATGGCGGAAGCTAAATACACACTTAAACTCTACACCGGCGTTGGCTCCGGCGTATACAAGCATGGCACCATCGTTAAGGTCGTGGACGGCAAGCCTGTCGTTGTAGGCCATTTTGACGACCAGAGCGGCAAGGACTACCCTGGCACCGTTCAGATCGAAGAGGTTAAGCAATGACCATCGAGCAAGCCAAAAAACTTCAATGGGGAGCCCGGCTAAAGCCGACACCTCACCAGCGCAGTACGTTTAAGCGGCGCGCTATGGTTGATGGTATTTTTCTTGGCCTGGACAGAGAAAAGCGTGCCATTAAAGTTGTCAAACAAGGCTGTACTACGCCCGAAGCCTGGGCGCCTGTATTCTGGCGTCCAAAAATAGAAGTAATTTAAGAAGGAGAGCTAAATGTTTATTCGCAGGAAAAACTACAATCAAATTATTAAGCGCCTGGACCATCTGGAGCGCCAAACTAAAACGCATGGCGAGTTTTTGCACCGGGACTACTCTAAGCTACGCTCTGACAATGATCGCCTTAAGGCGCTCGAAGACACAATTGGCCAAGATGCCCCAAGCGTCATGGACAGTATGTTGGCTCATTATTTTGCGGGCTTTGCTGGTCGTGTATCAGCTAAAGGCAATCTTAAAAGACTTACGCTTATTGAAAAGGTCGAACAGATCATGGACCATCTGGACCTAGTCGAAAGACACACCCAGGCCAGCGTCAAGCTCGCTAAAAAGCCTGAGCCAGCAAAACGTAAAGCAGTCAAGAAGGGCGGTAAAAAATAATGGCAACCTTTTATCCCGAAGATGACGATCTAGATCTAGAGCGCGAGCTTGAACGGGCTGACGAAGCGTTAGATATGATGGCTCGCGATATGCGTGCTGGCGAAGAGCGCAGACACCGTTTGCGTAAGCAAATAGCCAAAAAACAGCTTGATCCACTAGTAGCTAAGGCAATAGAGCTTGCTCACCAGTCCGGCCAGCTCTTAGGGGCAAACGAAGGTCTTGGCCGTAAGATTGAAAACCTGGTCAAGCGTATCGAAGTCCGCGATCAAGAGATCGAGCGGACCGCGGATCGTGATGACTGGAAGGCTCGCGCTCTAACGGCTGAAGCTACTATTGAGAGAAGTAAAAAGCGAAGGAGAAAGTAATAATATGGCCCGATTAATATTTGTGCTGGGACACCCCGGCACCGGCAAGTCTACCAGCTTGCACAAACTGAAAAACGACGAGGTCGCCTATATTACGGCTACCGGCAAGGAGCTACCGTTTCGCAATAGCATCAAGGCTCATACCGTTAAAAGTATGGAAGAGGTGGTTAAGATGATCCAGGCCGCCAAAAAGCCTATTGTCGTTATTGATGACGTCAATTACCTATTTACTAAAGAAGTCTTTGGCGCATCGGAAAAGACCGACAAGTGGGACGTCTATGATAAGATCTCGAAGGACTTTTATAAGATTGTCCAGGCAATTTTGAATAAAGACACCGAGCAAAACTTCTACCTGTTCGGCCACTTGGAAGACCTGGAGTCTAAAACCCTGGCGCTTAAGACGTTGGGCCAGGCTACACGCAAAAACAATAATCCGGAAGGCTGGACCAATATTGTATTCCAATCTGCGGTCGAGCTGGACGAGTTCGTCTTTAAGGTCAAAACTGACGGTACCGGCGTAAAGTCGCCAATGGATATGTTTGATGCGGCTACCGTTCCTAATGACCTTAAGGTCGTAAATGATAAAATTAATGCTTACTATAAGGGGGATAAAAAATAAATGGCAGGATTATTTGACGACATAATTGATAACGTAGGCGAGCCGTTCAAGGGCGGCAAAGGCTTCGAATACGGCACGCATGAAGTGATTATCGGTGAAGTGGAAGCTACCGAAAAGGACGTTAAAGCCACTAAAGGCGCTCCAATCATCAATATTACCGTTGCGGATCCAGATGACGGCGACAAGACCGCTATCTGTACTCTGTACTTCCATACCGAGGGCGGCGCTCAGATGGCCGTTGCTAAGGTACTAGGTATTCTGGTCCATAATGTCGGTGAAGAGAAGAAAGACACCGTCCGCAATCTGGGCCGCAAGCTGTTCGCTGACATCAAAGATCTAGCTGAAGCGCGCGACGTGGCTGCCAAGTTACTTACTGACAAAATGATCGGTAAAAAAGCCTTCCTAGTCGCGGAGCCACAGGGCAAATATAAAACTACCAGCTATGGCGACATCTGGCACTACGCGGCCAAGCCACAAGGCGAGCCGGAAGATGAAGCTCAAAAGGTTGCTAAAGATGTAGGCGGCTCAGTGGTTGATAACTCTGACTTGCCAGACGACCTGGATATTTAGCATGGCGGAGAAGAAACGAAAACGCCAAACTCAAGCTGGCTTCATCGGGGTCAATCTTGCAAAGGGTGGCGACATGACTATATTTAACAGGCTGGAAAAAGAAGTTCAATCTGATCCGGAGCTGGACCGCAGTAAAGTGGTCCGGCTGGCGCTTAAAGAATACTTCGAACGGCGTGATGCTCAAGGCCAGGAAGAGTTTAAAAAGAAGGTTCAAAAAGAACTGAATAAATAGGGGGCGGTATGGCCGAGAGGGTACGGTCGCTTGCCTATCAGACAGAGCAACGCCGGTATAACTTTATCCGGATCTGGCAGAAACGCTATGCTCATATGCTGGCTCGTCAACGCGGAGTGGCGAGCCATCAGAGCAACGGCGCTAAGGGCAAGCCAATTTGCACACAAGAAGAGTTCATAGCCTGGTGTAAGGACTTTCAAAATCTAAATGTTTTCATAACACTTTATTTTGACTGGGCAGCTAACGGATTCAATCGCTGGGATTCACCCAGTATTGACCGTATAGATCCAAAAAAAGGGTATACTTTAGATAATATCCAGTGGCTCAGTTTTGCTGACAACTGCGAGAAAAACGATAAGGACCCTATTACTCACAGGACTATGATAAATGGCTGAATTAGGTAAAAAACGCAATCCGGGCATCTTAGGATATGACCCGGCCAAGGCTGGCAAAGACCGAGCTGTCGTCCAATACCACTGTCCGCATTGCTGGTTTGCTCATCGAAATAAAAGCGTGCTAGGGCGGCACATTAAACAGGAACACTGGGATCTAGCGCAAGCAAGCTAGTCGCATACCACAGATATAGTGTCGTGCAAAAGCATTAGCGCAGGGGTAGAATAGAGGGTACCAATGGCAGAAGACGAGAAAGACATAGCGAAGAAGTCGGCTGAAGAGCTTACTAACACCGAGCAAAAAATGTCGCTTAAACAGCGTCAGGCTCAGTTAATTAAGCAAAAATATCGAATAGTCCGATTCAGGGGCGCGGTCCTGTACCGAGCCAACGAGGGCTGGGAGCCGCTATCTTATGATGAGTTTGCCCGGATCTGCTATACCGTTCATGGTGCTGGCATACGCCAAACCCAGATCAAAGACCTTCAACACTTATTTTTTACTAGCTCCGAAGATCTCACTAAATATGCTCACTATATAGCCATGCCTAATGGCCGAGTTTGGAATATGAAAACGCTCAAGTTTACGACCAGAGTAGCGGCCGAAGACTGCGTCTATACTACGGCAGTCAATCCAACAGATGGCAATTCACACCGGGAGTGGCTAGAAGAAGTTACGCTTGGCGACTCTGATCTGGCCGACGATATTATTAAAGCAATCGCGCCAATATTTATGCATAAAAAGCCGTTCGGCGTGTTCTGGTTTTTGGGCAACGGCGCTAACGGTAAATCAACCACGCTAAAGGCGCTGTACGCTATATTCGGCTCCGAAGCGCCGTACACGCACAATCGCTGGTTTAGCCAGCTTACGGTCCGGCAGATCGAAGACGAGCGCGATACGCCAATGATTAACGGCAAGCTAGGCAATGTCTGCCTGGAGTCCAACGACGGCCACGTCAAAGACACTGGCGGCTATAAGAATCTGGCCGAGCATAGCACTTTTAACGTCCACAAGTTTAACAGCCAAGACGGTGTTCAGGTAGACGGCAACGTCCACACGATCTTCAACGCCAATAATATTCCTACCTTTGCCGACAAAACCCAGGGTGTCCGGCGCCGCACCTTCACTATTCCATTTAAGGCGTCATTTCCGCAAGACAGTACCTTCGATGAAAGACTTTTTGCCAAAGAGAACTTTTTATCAGACCTGTTAGGCGAAATACTTGAAACGACAGTAGCTATCAAAAAAGCTAGCTACAGCTACGACTTCAGCGAGCAAACCCTGAAAGCCAAGGAAGACTATGACGAAGAGGTCAACACCGCCGAGACTTACTTCGAAGAGCTGGTTGCTACTGATATCTGGGGCTTCACAAACTTTACCGAGCTGGCTAAGGACTATCAGCGCTGGTGCGACGAGCGAAGCTATACGGCCCTAGGCAAAAAAGCCATCGCGCACGCCGCTAAAATTATGGAGTTTGAGCGCGCGTCCTTCCGACAAGACGGTAAACTAATTACTAGGTACGTCCATAATGGCTGGAATCCGGAAGATCTGACAGAGCTACATCAGCGCTGGGGTATGTTCCAAAAGGCCGGCAGCGATATTGAATTAAGCGTCAAAGAAGATACTATTGATAATACATACCAACAGTTAATGGCGAATCTTTAATGGCTAGTCTAAAAACCAGATTTGAAGAAATAATACACCTTGACTGGGGTGAGTTTATCGCTCTGGAGCAAGACAAAGGGGCCAGCGTGGACGACGTGGTACTCTGTTCCCTGGTCCGGGTCTGTGCCGACACTGATGACATTGCCGCTATAAAGCTGGCCTTCGACCGCATTGATGGCCTACAAGATACACTTATCGAGATCAAAGTTCCTAAGTTTTACACCCGGTATGTAAACGCTAAGGAGATCGAGCAAGGTCCGAAGCAAATAGAAGCCCCTGAAGGCGCTAAAGCCAGCGAACCGGCTAGTTATGACCCTGCGACCGCAAAACTGCGCGAGACGCTAAAGGAAATGCGTAAGATGCCGCGTGATGTGATCCGGGTAGTCAAACTTTATAAAAAGCGAATTGAAGACGGTAAGCCAGTCGAGCATAAGCCAAAGGTGAAGTCGGTGATCGTGGCTAATTTACTCAAGCACGTTACTAAGGGCCGGTTCCGGGCCATCGAGCTAGTATTCGATCAGATTGATGGTAAGCTGCCAAAGGCCATTAATTTGCTTGGCGGCGATGATGTTTATGTGGACGACTATACCGAACTGGTGGCCCCTTCGCACGCCCAGTTAGACGAAAAAGGCGTTTACTATGCGGAGAATAAAGCCATGACTGCTGGCTGGCTGCGCGGCTTCGCTCAAAGTCAGAAGGGGCTGGAGATCCTGGCCGAAGGACTGGATAATGACTGAGCGGCAATTACAATCTAAGATTATCAAATACCTTAAGGGAAAGGGGTGTTATGTCATCAAAACAGGGGGAGTCGGTACACCAGATGGTTGCCCGGACATTATTGCTCTATGCGGTGGTCTGTGGTTTGCGCTTGAAGTTAAAGGTAGTGCGCGTTCTAAATATCAACCCCTTCAGAAAATTACGCTTGAAAGGCTTAATAATTGGTCTTACGCTAAAGTGGTATATCCTGAGAATTGGCCAGAAATTAAAGAAGAACTGGAATTAATGCTGTGAGGTGGCTTCGATTTTTATTACCTAGCTGTCCAAACGAAGATGACGGTAAACTACACTTTGACCACTATGAATTAATGGGCCAAGTGTCTATTTGGAAATGTGATAGTTGCGGGGAGCTTTGGTTTTGATTACCTGGCATGACGTCATACAGGGCAGTCCTGCCTGGAAACTGCTGCGAAAGGGCCTGTGGACCGGCTCAACGGCCATTAGGCTGCTCCAGGGCAAGCAATTGCTGCCAGACTCAGATTGGAGCGGCAACGACGCCACAAGGCGTGGCCACGCGCTAGAAGTGGCGGCAATTCGTGAATATGAGCGCAAGTATCGAGTTAAAGTCCAGCGCCCAGGCTTTGTAACAAATAGCGTCTATCCGAACGCCGGCTACAGTCCGGACGGTATTGACCGGGCCTGGCTGCTTGAGTGCAAGGCGCTAATTGAAATGCGCCACAAGGGGCTTATATCTGATAAAATGCCACTCTCAGATCTTCAGGGCATTATCGCCAGTAAAATACCGCTTCAGTATAAGGTCCAGATATTTTTCGGTATGATTATCACCGGCAAGCGTAAGGCGCGGCTGTTGGCTTTCAATCCTGACATCGTGGATCAGGAGCAATTAATTGTCGTGGAGATCGGTTATGACCGTCTAATAGGCGACAATATCCGGCGCAAGCTGCGGCTTGATATGAAAAAGCGCCAATCTGTTACGACTGACGCTTTGGCTTAAGTTTTCTTAGTATTGCGGCGCTTGGTAGCTCTTCAAAAAAAAGCTCAAACGGTATTGTCTTGCTAATAAAACTACTCCTATTTAGCATATCCATTATACCACTTATCTTGCACCCTATCTTAGACCCCTACTTGCACCCTATTGACAGCTACCCCTGTTACTGCTATAATTGCAGCAGTGGTCGCCCCTTCGAATATCAGCGTTCCAAAATTGCTATTCTCTTGAGGGGCGGCTTTATTTTTGCAAACAAAAAGCCCCTCTTTAGGTGAGGGGCGGCTGTCAGGTGAGTATATTCCCTGTTTTTTCAACGACTTTTGTTTTAGATACGTTACCCTGTTTGAGAGATTCCGCAAAGGTGGAGTTTAGTTAAAGGTACAATACTCGAAATAATTTAAGCATAACCATTAGAGTTATGCTATACTGACTTTGTGAGTTGGCGTCTTGTAAAGGCGTTTTAAAACAAACAAAAAAGACCGCTATGCGAGGGCGGTCTTTTTTTATGAGTCAGATTATCCGCGAGAAACAACGCGCGAGTCGCCATCACCGGCCGTTCCGCCGCCGGCTTTACCAGCCAGGGTAGATAGACCGATTCCGTTCAAGGCACCAGCGATGCCTTCTGCGATAGTTACGTCAGTAACGCCTAGGACTTGATCGAGCGCACCTACTACCGCACCTACGATGAGCGCGACTATGATTGTTACCGCACCATTGACGGCCGGCACAAACATTTTAATTATCTGGGTGATGGCTACCACTACCAGACCGATAAATATTACTGCTTCCATAGATTCTCCTTTACTTATTTAAGAACGGAAAGAACTCTTTTATTTTAGCAATAAATGCATTTATTTGCGCTAGTGCTGCTTCGATAGCTGTAAGCCGTTTATCTTGAGCTTCATCGCGCGGCGAAACAGGAGCTTCGGGCGGGATCAAAAGATTGGCCTTTTGAACATCATCGCCACAGCTAGTAGCCATGAACTGGCTATGTAGGTATCGAGTCAGGCCAGGGTACATAGTGTCTAGCTCTTTAAGCACGTCCAAAACGCTGTTTTTGGTATCGGGATTAGTGTCCACGTCTGGATCAATTTCAATACCAATCTTATCGTTACCCTGCGGCCCGGCGTGGTAGGCGCGATTTTTCAGGCTAACATTTTGGATCTTGCGCTTGCCACTAATAGTAATGTGCGGCGCGGTCGTGTTTTCTTTGCCAAAATGATTAAGACTGGATTGAAGCGTATCGCGGCCATCAGTCCCTAGGTCATGAAGCACTACGCCAGTAGGTTTGGCAGGGAAGTTGCCGACTTCATAGTTACTAGGGTGAGCAGGGATAACTTCGGTAATAGTTTTAAGCTCTTTTTCAAAGGTAGGAATTGGCTCTGGTTTTGGTACCGGAATTGGCTTAGCTGGGGTTAGGTCCTGCAAGCCAGTAGTGTCGGCGCCACCATGAAAAGCGCCAGAGTAGAAGTAGTTGCCGGAAGTACCGACAAACCAAATGTCGTTACCGTTGACCATTTCACCTTTAACAAAGCCCTTGAAGTTCCAAGGATCTGTATCAAATGGCTCTTCCTTGATAAGTGTCCCTGCGGCCGTTGAAGGCGCTGAACGGCGGTTTACGCCATCAGGGTTAGAGAGTCGGCGCTGATGTGGCTCTAGGCCAGCTCTAGGATCTGCGGCGGGGGTAGGCGTAGGTGCTGGCTTAGGCTGATATGCGCCAGCTAGCCACTCGGCAGGAGCTTTAAAGCGAGAGAAGGAAGTAGGATAGATGCCTTCATCATTGATGTCCCAGTGGCAATGATCGCCAGTAGACAGGCCAGTAGACCCAGCGTAAGCAACGATATCGCCTTCTTGAACAGAGCCATTTTGACGAGCAAAAGCGTTATTGTGCATCTTACGGTGCATAAACTGGCCGTCAAAAATACAAACCATATTACCACCAGTAGGAGAAACAACATTGGTCAAGACGCCGCTAATAGGGGCGTAAACAGGCCGGCCTTTTGGGACGGCATAATCTACGCCAGAGTGTCGGCCAAACTTAGCATAAGAGTCAGGTACGCCAAACTCAGTGGTTATTGTGTAGGGTGCATTTACTGGTCGCCTGGGCATAATTATCTCCTTATGCTTGATTTACTCGCATTATAGTCCTATCGCCTTTAATAGTCCACCGACCACCGGTAACTGGTTGAGCGTGGTGCTATCATCTTCTGGGGGCGGATTGTTGGTCGTATTGTTCGTGGTGTTATTGGTAGTATTGTTAGTTACAGAGGGGGAAGTAGTGGCTCCAGGGACGCCAATATTGCTAGGTTGCCGACTCTGAGGTAGGGTCATGCTGGGACTACTAACGCCGCTATCTTGAAGCTGTTGCTGCAAGATATTAATCTGATTCTGGTAATACTCGATCTGCTGATTAATATCGGTAGGCTGAGGGTAGATCTTATAGATGTTACTCTCGCGGCAAACAGTTTTTTGTATGCCGTATTTCACATGAAAATCTATACAAAACGCCATCTTGTAGGTGCCAGGCGTATGCCTGAAGTCGCTAGCACGCAATACCTTGTTTTCGCAGTCAGTTCGAATACTGCCGCCAATTTCTTTAGCAAAGACCTTAGTTTGGGTGCCGCGTGGATCCACATCGCGATAAATATAGACGGTCAGGGCGCCATCATAGGTGTAGTTTTCTTGATGCTCGCGGCAGACCTTAAAATATACGTCTTCGCCAGCACGCGAGTTCTGAACGTCAAATGCGGTGTAGTTAATATAATTAGAGGGGTCGGAGTTTTCGACTCGCCATTTATCAATCTGGACCGCCAAAACGCCAAAGAGAATAGCCAGCGTTACTACTGGCAAGGCACGCACTAAAAACACCTTCATTACGTTGACTATAACTTGGCCGGTTTTACGCATTATCTTTTCCCCCTAAAGATGCTTTTAATAATATCCGCGATCTGATCCGGGCTAAGCCCTACAGCCACCCCTAATAGGCCGGCTGGTACCCAGATTGGAATATCAGATGTAGGGGTTAGCTGATCTACCACCACGACTACAACCACCGCAATAATGGCCACGATCTGTAGAATACGAGCATAGTTATCGAGTACGACTTCTTGCTGAACTTGTTTTTTATTTTTAGCTTTCTTTGCCATAGCGCTGTACCACCTTGAATAATTCGTATTTGACTAGTAAACCACATACGAATCCTGCGGTGAAAGCGATTATGATAAAAATTAGCTCTTCCATAGTTTTAGTATGCGCCCTGTACGGTGATTTGACTGTTAGATTTCAGGCTAATCACGACCTAATACCACTATCTCACTTTCAGAGGCAAACGTACCACCTGCAATAGTGTTTATTTGAATGCTAGTAGCCTGTTCGTTTTTGGCCCACTGATTATAAAACAGGCCAGGCACCTGCCAGGCGCTAGGACTATAAGCCGTATAATACCCATTAATAAATGATAGCTTAGGCTGACCTACTTTATTAGTAATCTCAATATGGCCATTATAGCGATCACCAGGAGAGAGGTTATTGATATCCATATAATGGGCGTTTTGGCCGGTGTCATGACCGCGAACAGGGCCAGCGCTGTCTGGCTGGGAATAAGTGTCAGAATAGCTATTAGTGCTATCGTTGTTATAGCGCATTAACTGCCGAAGTACGGCTGTTTGCGCCACGGTAAATACCATTACTTTTAAGAAGTTACGAGGGGGGAAGTTAACGCTAAAATTAGTAACGCCAGCTAGTAATTTAGTGCGACCAATTTCTTCAAAGAAAAATGGAGTTTGTTCAACCGTTAGCGGATAACGGTTATAAATCCTGTTATTAAGCACATCATAGCCGCTTTGAGTGATAGAGGTAATTGTTGAGCCATTTGTAACGACCTTAGCTAAGCGCATACGGCCGGCAGCTAGAGTAAAGCCAGTAGTAGCGCCATTGGCGACTTCTGTGTAATAAAGGGTGCCGGTACTATCAATATCAACGTAGGTGTCGCGGTTAGCGATATAGGCGCGGTTAGCTACGCCAGTCTTGGTGCGGCGAAGGCCGCTCATGTAATAAACAATATTAGAGAAACTGGCGGTCAAAAGGCTAACCAGAGCGATGACACCGCCTGAAGCTACAAAATTATTAGGAGTTAATTCGCTAGGCTTATAAAACTCGTCGAGAGAGGTAGTTAGGAGCTTGCCATCGTCCTGATGCGCGGCCCCTAAAATATTAGCGAGGTTGTTAGCGTACTCGGTGATTGGTCGAATTATAATAATGTCGCCGACGTCGCTGCCGTTATCGGTGTAGCCTGGCGCGATCTGGTCAATCTCAAGATCGCTGCCGTCCACATGGCCGAAAAAGTCCACCGCAGTATCTTCGGAAATAACGGTTATCTCTTCGCTAGTTACTGGATCAATAAAGGTGTGAGGTGTACCCATGCTGCCAGCAAACTTGGCCGGTATGCCCTGGACGGTGTTTACTTCAATAGTGGAAGCGCCGCCAGACCGGGCCGTCTGGACGGTAGCAACGCTGGCATTACCGGATCCATCACTTGCTTTAAGATAGGCGATTGATTGCATAGCTTAATAATATAACAAAAGAGGGCTAACTGGTAGCCCTCTTATGCTTTTTTGACCGCTAGGGTTAGGAGTTTGAACGCTCCAGGGTAGCGATGGCTTTAGCCTTCAGTCCGAAGACGAAGACGTCGCCGCGAGCGCGAAGCTGCAACTCGGAGCCACCATGACCCGGTACGTCCTTGATGAGCTTCATGCCACTTCCGGTAGCAGGATCCATCTTAGGAGTAACGCGGACCACAGCGCGCTTGTCGGCAACCACGATATCCATATTCGCAGGGAACAGGGTATCTTCGGTTTCGACAACGACCACGCCGTCTAACTGGCCCAGAACACCGTTTTTACCGGCGGTGTAGCCAAGATCAGAGCCATCGAAGGTCGTAATCAGGGCCTTTAGGGTGTCAGAGAAGGCGTAAGGTACCCAGGCAATGCTATTGTCAGGGGTGCCGCCACCACGCTTAACCTTAGTTACGGTGTTGAAGAACTTGAGCTTGATGCTATCGGTCGAGCTATTCCAGAAGACCTTATTAGCGACTGGACGAGCAGCGATAATTTTGGTCAGGGCATAAGCGTCGAAGTCTGGGATAAACTTCTCGTAAACCCAAGTTTTGGCGAACTTACTGGCCAGAGACGCAATAGGAGTATCTTGCTCCAAAGTGTCCTGAATACGCAGGAACTTGTATTTGTTGTAGGCCAGGGTCATGTCCTGCTTATCAGTTTCGGCCAGGGTTACAGTTTGTGAAATTGCTGTTTCGTCGTAAGTACCGAGCGAACCACCGCTAATATCGTAGTTCAACAGACGAACAGTCTGGGCAGACGTAAAGTCTACACCGTTAGCGTTTAAATGACGAGCAACATAGGACTTCTTCTCGATAGGGACATCGAGGATCGAAGCGGTCTTAATACCGTATTGAGATGGCATAAAGCAATCCTTTCAAAATCTAAATTAAATTATTTGTCTCGTCTTCTGTTATGCTAAGAATACCACAAGGATTATAGGTCAAGCAAATATTATGCAAATACCGGCTCACCGCCTACCATTACGCGATTATCAGCAAGAAATTGTAACGGCTCTCGACTCTCCTGATCTTCGCCAGGCGGTGCTAGTCGTGGCCCGACGCGGTGCCAAAACCTATACTGTTTTCGTCGAGCATATTATTCCAGCTATGGTCAAAGAGACGATGAACGTCGTTATCGTTTACCCTACTGCCAAGCAGGGCTTCAAAAACTTCTGGACCAACATCGAAAATGACGGCTTCAAGACCCTGGATCACATACCTAAAGAGCTAGTCCAGTCCCAGTCCAATACCGAAGACGATATGCGTATTACGCTAATTAACGGATCAACGCTGTTTGTCCTGGGCGCGACTAATGCCGAAGCCCTGCGCGGTGCCAACGCTAAGATTTACTTCTTCGATGAGTTCGTGGACTTGCCAAGCGGTGTCCTGGGTGTAGTCCGGCCAATCACCAACCGCAATGGCGGTAAAATTATCATTGCCAGCACCCCTAAGCAAGACGGTATCTCTGGCGGCACGTTCAAGAAGCTCCATGAAGCTGCCAAGACCAGACGCAAGCAGTACACCTGTTTTATCCCTGGCGACAGGTTTATGACCCCTGAAGAAATGGAAGAGCTGCGCCAGGACTATATTGATGAATACGGCAACGACTTCCTTTATAGGCAGGAGATCCTGCTTGACTGGGGCCAGTCTTCGACCGCCAGCTACTACGGTGAAATTATGGGCAAAAAAGACAAGGACGGCACTATCGGCCTTCACCCCTATAACCCGGCCTATCCGGTGTTTACTGCCTGGGATCTGGGTAAGTCGGATAGTATGGTCCTGGGCTTCTTCCAGTATTTTAAAGGCGTGCCGCGCTTAATAGATCTTATCGAGATAAACGGCTCGAATATCGAAGCGATGGCTGACGAGCTGAAGGCCAAGTCTGAAGCGTTGGGATATAACTACGGCTGGCACTTCTTGCCGCATGACGGCACCGTATCAAGCCTAAACGA
>Ga0196958_10000090_pt1 | contig 37694 bp, 34 predicted proteins | sample S1v_10metaG_FD_148654 | JGI IMG/M metagenome (GOLD analysis project Ga0196958, IMG submission 148654) | Soil microbial communities from Anza Borrego desert, Southern California, United States - S1+v_10 | ecosystem: Environmental > Terrestrial > Soil > Desert | place: USA: California | collected... | reverse complement strand
GGCGCGGCGAATGCCTCGACCAGATCGACCTCCCCCGTGTCGGGGAGCGCGGCGAGCAACTCGGCGGTGATCTCCCGGATTCGGGGCCGCAGTCCTTCGACACGGGCGCGGGTGAACCCACGCCCGAGGATCAACCGCAGGCGGGTGTGGTCGGGCGCGTCCATGTTGAGCAGGTTCGCGTCGAGCACCGGCGGCAGTGCGAACCCCTGGTAGCCTCCGCCGGCGTTGCGTTTGTTCAGCGACAGGCGCGGATCCGCGAGCGCGGCGCGGACGTCGTCGTACCGCGTCACGAGCCACACCGGTGAGCCATCAGGCGTGACCGTCCGGTGCACGGGCTTCTTAGCGCGCAGCGCGTTATAGGCCGCATCCGGGTCGCTGAGGAACTGGGCGTCGAACTGAACAATGTCGTCGTCGGCGGGCACCACGAACTCGATTCCTTCCCTGTCGATGCACTGCAGAACCTGATCGTAGAGCCTGCCCAGGCTAGGACATGCCGCCACAGGTCAAGGCCTGGGTGAATAGTGACAACGGCGAGTGGAGGTGAGCGGCAGTCCGGCGAATGTGTTCGCCCGCCGGAGCCGGGAACAGGCAAAATAGGAGTCGATCTAGGAGTCAGTTAGTCCACAGGGGAGGACCGGACGACATGAACAGGCACTATCCACCATGGCCGGGCAACTCCGGACCACCGGATCATCACCGGCAGCAGGGAAACACGCCGCCTTCCGCGCCCATGCCGTCGTCGTTCCGGCCGCCCATCCACCCGCCGCAATACCAGCACTTCCCGGGTTCCCAGATGCCGCAGACGGTGCCACCAAAGAAACGGCGCCGTCGTCTGAAAATCACGCTCGCGCTTCTCGTCATCGCCATTGTCGCGCTCGGCGGCGTGATCACCGTTCGCGCGTGGATGTCGCCGTCTGCAAGCGGCAAGACACCGGCCGAGGCTGACCTCGGATCGGGGTCGGTGACAGATCCCATCAGGTATACCGTCAACATCCCCGCCGGCGAATCCAAGCACTATCCGACGGACCTGCCCGGCATTCCCACCGGTGCGGAACTGACCGATCAGCAGCTCAGCGGAATCGATCCCCGGACGCTGTTGTGGGTCATGCTCCACCGGCAAGCACAGCGCCCGGTCGCCGACTTGGTCAACCGCTGGTACCCCTCGATCGACGAATACGAGAAGTCCTATCCCGGGGCCCATTCCGCGATCCGCTCGGCCATCGACTGGCGCACCAGGGAGTTCACCCGCGACGACGCCGGTATCGACGCCGACAACAATATCGACACCTATCTGATCTTCCGCTGTGTCGGGTCGGCCTCCGGGCCAGCGCGGGAAGGTACGTATCACCAAGCACAGTCCGGTGACCGTGCCGCCACCTGGAAGGTCGTAGAGAATCCTCCGGCAAGCACCTGCCCGGACCGGATGAAACCCGGCAAGGTCGTGGCCAACAACCACGTCACTGATGGCTTGGCACCGTACGGACTCTCGCCGCAGGAGACCGACAAGTTCATCTCCTACCTCGACCACGTGCCGGACCTCATCCAGGTCGCCCGCCCCGAAACCATCACCGGCACGGACGGCAAGAGGTACGTCCAGCTCGACGTGACCCTGATACCCCAGCTCGATGGCATGAACGACAGGAAAGGCGCAGCATTCCTCAACGCCGCGTTCGCCCAAACAGGAAGGAGCCCCTTCGATCAGCCCTATAGCATCAACATCGGCGCCTATCAGGGCTTCAGGAAGCGCTACTATCTCGACCCCTCTACTCTGCTTCCGGCCTACTCGGTGACGCTGTCCACCCCGCGGCTGGATCTCGGCGGTACACCGGTCACGACCGGCCCACAACCTGAAATCGCCTACAACCTCGACCAGTATACCTGGCCGGACACGATCGATCCTGACGCAAAGCGCACCGAAGGCGGGCCACCCGTCGTGCCGCACAAGGCGTGGCCGTTCGAGAAGATCAGGTTGCATGGATGAGCTACCCGTTTATCAGCCTCGAAATCGAGATCGTGCTGGGCCTCGTCGCCGCGGCCGCCGGGCTCGCATTGCAGGGGATCGACGAACCGCGCGAGCATCACCGTGGCCATGTGCCACCTCTTCAGCGGCAACTGCAGCCGCATACGGCGCTGCGCGACCTGGGGCTGACCCGAGCGCCGGCGGCGCCGTGCTCGCCCTGCCCGGACTCGGGGCCCTTATCTGGGTTCGTCAGCATGCCGGTCGGCATCAACGACCTCGAACCTAGACACGCTCCGCCATTTGTCATCGCGATCCGCGATCTGCTTTCCCACGCCACGTCCGGCGTGCTGACCGCACCCGCGTGGTCGCGGGACGTTAATGTTCGTGACCTTTGACTGCGGTGAACCCTGCGAGGGGCGACGTGTTGCTTGCGGAGAGCATTGATGTCGCCACCGTCGAAGGTAGAGCTCTACGCGGCGATCCGCCGGGACGCCCCGGCTGGCATGGCTGGGCGTGCTTTGGAACGAAATACAACGACGGTGGCGAAGGCGCTTGCACCGGCCGGGCCGGAGCCGCAGGGCTCTGACTCGGAGACGACCTCGCCACAATCGTCCTGGTCGTCAGTCTGATCGAACAGGCCGAACGATTCCTGCCGCAGCTCGTGCACGACGCCCGCGCAGCCATCCGCGCCTGGCGCGAGGATCAGTCGCCGGAACCGAATTCTCCCCCAGAGCATCAGCACTGCCGCCGACGGCTGCTCGACAATCGGCTCGGAGTCGGGGCTTAAGGGTTTCGGATGAGGGTGCGAGTCCGGGGGAGTGTGCCGATGAGCGGGTGGGACGGCGAACGGGTCCAGTTGCTGACGGTCAGCACTGGTGATCCGGCCGGGATAGCGTTGGCGAACGTGGTGCGCGTACCCGCACCACGAGGCTCACTGGCACGTCGAGAGCGTGCCCATCCCCAGTCCGCGGCAGTTGCACCCGTGCTTCTACAGCAGTTGCGACTGGCATTCCTGCGTGGAGATGTTCTGAGTACTGGTGCGCCTGCTGCGCCACCACAGCGGATTAGTCACCGTCGTGGTCGGCTGCCTGCTGCTGTAGAAGTGTGCTGATCTGCTTCTGAATCTTGGCTCGGTTTTCCGGTGTGAGTTCCGTGGCGCGCATCGCCAAGGAGCGCACGCCGTGCTCCTTGAGTGCCAGGACGAAGTCGAGGTCCTCTTGGATCTGCTGCGCCTTCTCGGATCCATAGAAGATCACCGGATCCACGTCGAAGAAGGCGGCGAGCGCCTCGAGATGACCTTTTGTCGGGTTGGTAGCCTCTCCGCTCCTGAGCTGACGCAGATACTCCGGCGAGAAGCTCTTCGCATAGCCACGTCTACGCAGCCAGTTCGCACATAAGTCAGCGACGTACCTCAGGGTCAGTTCGCGACCGTCCGCCTTCGTGTGCGCCTGGAAGAGCTTCTCGATGGTCTCCGCAAGTGTGGGTGCCTCCGCCACGGCAGCCCGCCTCTCCGGTTTCTAGTTGTTCGGGTGGCCCGCGACCACCCTAGTTTCAAACTTAGATGAAACATCGGCATCCTGTCCATCTCAGTTGACATTTGTTTCTCTCTGCATATGCTCAAGAACAGGGGAGCAACTGATATGGACAACCTTTCCAAGTACGGCTGAGCCCCTCAGAGGGAGCCTGGTTGAGGGAAGGCCACAACCGACCGAGGGGGTCGGAGTACACCGGCATCGACGCCAGTCTATGTCGCAGAAAAGGGGGCACATGAGCAACCAGCCGAAGCCGGCCTGCTAGCCGCACTCGAACGGCGGCACGCCGACAAACACCGGCCCGGTCCCCGTGACCGGGCCGCCCGGTCGACAACCGGGCCAGGCACAATCGACATCAGGTCCGATGCACCGACCGTTCCTGTTGACGCGGGTGAGCCCGCATCAGGCTCGGGCATCGCGTCGCCGGCTCTGGGGCAGTCGAGCATCGAATCGCTATGGCGACCTGGCGTGCTCTGGCCACGCCCTTATGACGGGTACAGCGGCGAGCCGACGAGGGCCGGACCTCGATCACTTTTCACGTTGTCGCGCCCAGTCCCGGACCTGGCTAGGCCATGACATCCACAGCCCCCAACGGGCCGGGGCGTATTCAACGCGCCTTCGGTCCAGCGCGCGACAAGCGGCAGCGGCGTACTCGGAGAGGAGAAGGACATGACCGCCATGAACAACGAGCCCCTACAGCACACAGGGCTCGGCGAAGCCAGAGCCACGACGTCCTTCGGCCTCCGCACACAGGACCATCTCGCGGATCTCACGCCACTGCCCACTTCCAGTGATCACTTGGCCCCACCTACCGTCCCACCGGCGAGCAGAGGGCACGTGATCGGATTTCGTCGAGAATTGAGCGGTCCACCGCCGACCGTCGCGGCGACGACGCAGACGCCCAAAACCTTCCCGACACCGGTGAGCACCACCCAACCCCCCAGTGGGCCACCGATGCCACCCGCCGGGCCGACCGCCGAGCCGACTGAACCCGAGGGACTGCGCACCCTCGTCACGGAGCTCGCGCTGGTCGCCCGGCGAACGTGGCCTCAGCTTCCCTCCGCCGATATCGACGCCGCCGTGGAAGCGGGAATGCACGCGGCTGCAACCGAAGCAGCCGCGACCACCCCTGTCGACCGTGCTCTCGGTAGCGACCAGCTTGACACTCCCGGCGGCGCGGCGCGTGCGACGACGGCCGCCGTGGCCAAGGCTGCGGCGCTCCAGCGCCACGGCCTGCCGCCCGACACCGCCACCCCGGTGGATTGGAGTGGCTTCGGAACGGTCCTTCCGGTGATCGCCGGGTCGCCGGGCGCCGGGGCGTCAACGCTGGCCGCGGCGCTGGCCGACGTGCTGCAGCTGCACCGGCTGCGCGTGCTGATGGTCGACCCCGCAGACCCGCCACGGTCCGGCCTGTCAGTCGCGGCCCGCACGCAAGGTCCCTGGCTGACGCGTCCGAATCCGAACATGGACATCCGGTTCTCCTGGCGAGCGCAGGCTGTTCTGGCCCGGCTGGACACCAACCTTCCCGTCATCGCGCCGGGCATGGTCCCGCCACCGCGATGGTGGCGCCCACCACTCAAGGAACTGCACGCCACCGTCGTCGACCTCGGCCACGATCCGTGGAGGGTCACCGCACATCCGCTCGTCGGGGCTGGCGCTTGGCTTCGCCGCGGGACGCCCCAGCCTCGCCCGCTGCTGGTGGTGCGGCCCAGCCGCCCATCACTGCTGCACGCCGAGCAAGTGCTAGCACGCCTTGACCCCTGGGTTACCTGTGCCGCGGCCACCGCGCCGGCACAGCTGGTGGTGATGGGTGCCAAACGCTGGCCGGGCGGGGTCGCCGGAGCAGCCGGGCGCCGGGTGAGCGCGCTACTCGCGGACACGGTGTTCCTGCCACACGATCTCGACCTCGCCGCGACGGGCATCACCGCCGAGGTCACCCCTCCCAGATTGCGGCAGGCGATCACACCGGTCCTGCACCGCTGGGGCCTTCTGCCTGACACCGCTGGCTCGAGCAGGCGGTCGAGAACGAGGAGGCGCTCATGATCGAGCACTTCGACACCGTCATGTTTCTGGCCCAGATCCCCAATCCCGAGCCCAGGGAGCCGCCCGGCGCCAACCAAATCCTCGGTGTGGTCGGCAACGTTAAATGGGCGGCGGGAATCGCCCTGATGATCGGATTCTTCGCCGGACTCGTCGTATGGGCCGGTGGCCGCTGGATCGACCACCACCGCGCGGGAAAAGTCGGACTGGTCATGATGCTGTGCGCCGTCGGCGGCGGCATTCTCTACGGCATCGGCTGGCAAGCGATCAACTACTTCGCCGGAGCGAAGTGATGGCCGACGCTTCGGCCACCGAAACCCACGCCCGCAAACGGGCCGGGCTCTCCCTCGCCGCAGTCCTGATCACCGCGCTCATCGTGATCGGGGCCGTAGCGGCAGTTGTGGTGGCGCACTACGTAACGACCCCGTCGAAGCCCTCCCCATCCGCCACCCCGGTCACCACAGGCCCGGCACCAATGCCCGGTGGAGCAGCGGAGGAGAACGTGCTAGCCGCGAGTCAGATGCTGCACCTACCCCTGCAGGCAGCACAGCCACAGCCAATGACGTCCGCGATCGCAGGGCCGCCGGTCCTCGTCCCGACCACCTCCGTCACCGCAGGACGGTGGATTCCGGGCGGGTTCCCCCGCACCCCCGAAGGCGCATTGGGACAGCTCAAGGCCCTCGATGAAACCACGATGACCACCGCCGACCCGCAGGTATACGCGCAAGGCTTTCGCGAGATCTCCGAACCCGGAGCGCCGGATCCCGGGTCGACTGGGCTGGTCTCGCTGTTGACCAACCTGCGTTCGCGGGCTCGGCTGCCCGACACGGGGCCAGTTCCGGGGCTAAGCGCGAGCTACGAGATCACCCATGGCCAAGTCAAAGGCGTGACCTCGGGCGGATCCTTCGCCGTCGTCTGTGTCCTGGGGCAGTTCTCCGTGGGCGTCAACGGCCAGCTCGTCAGCGCCGGAGTCGGTGACTGCCAGGCCATGCGGTGGACCGGCGCGCAGTGGCGGATCGCCTCCGGTGCGTTGGCCGCGCCCGCGCCGAGCGCTTGGCCGGGCAGCGCGGACGCGGTCAAGGCCGGCTACCGCGAACTGAGCGGAGGCTAAGCGCGATGTGGCCTTTCGACGGCATCGGCGGCCTGCTGGGCGACGGGGTCAAGGGCATGATCGCCTCAGCCTTCGAGGCTGCCATGCAAGCGGTCTGGGAAGCGAGCCTCGCCGTACTGCGCGGTGCGTTCCTTCTCGCGGACGAATTCTCGACCTTCACCGTCGATACCCGATCGGGACCGGTGTCGATCCTGTGGCCGATGATGCTGTGGATCAGTGGTGTCCTGGCGTTGGGCATGTTCTTCTGGCAGCTGATCGTCACCAGCCTGCGCGGTGGTCGTGGATTCATGCGGCTGGTCAGCGGACCGGTGCAGTACGGCCTCGCTCTGACGGTGACCGTGGGCATGGTCGCAGCCCTGCTCGCCGCCGTGGACGGGTTGACCGCCGGCATCCTGGAATACGGGCTACATGCCGAGAATTTCACTGACGCGCTCAGTAGCACCACCTTCGACGCCAATAGCACCGTTAACGGTGTCGAGGCCATCGTTCTGGGCATTTGCGCCTTTGTCGGCGTGATTCCGGCGGGCATCGGCTACGTCCTGGAGATGCTGTTCCTTCAGGCGGCGGTCTATGTCCTCGTAGGCACAGTGCCGGTGACTGCGGCCGGGCTTCTTGCCAACGTCTCCGCCCCATGGTTCTGGCGAACCTGCCGCATGATGCTGGCCTGCATTTTCATGGAGCCCGTCCTTGCCTTGACCCTGGTATTGGGAGTGGCGACCGCTGGTGGATCGCAGGGCCTGTCCGGGTTGCTCGCCGGTGTCGGGGTTCTGCTCATCTCCCTGTTCTGCCCGTTCGTGCTGTTCAGGTTGTTCGCCTTCGTCGACCCGAACACCGATGCCGGAGCGGCGTTCCGCGGCGCCCTGTCCAACGTCGGTCTCGACTCCTACGGCGCGAACAACCCTGCGGTGAAGGCGGTCACCAGCGGACGCGGCGGTGGTGACAGTGGCGATGACAGCGGCGACGCAATCGAAGACGCCAACACCGGCCGGTTCGACGAGGCGGCAGCCGATCAGGCCGAGACCTCCATGGACGAATCCGGGGTCGGCGATGCGGGCTCCTCATCCTCCGGCGAAGGCGGCGACAAGGACGGCGGATCCCCCGACGGCGGCGATAGCGCGGGAGGTGAAGGCGACGAGGTCGATAATCCCGCGCACTCGTACGCGAACTTGGGATCGGTCGTCTCCTCCGGCAAGTACGGACGCAAGCCCACCGGCGACGACGGCAACGGCGACGATGAGGGAGACCCGCCCGCGCCAGAACCTCCCGATCCCGGCGGCAGTGGCCCGCCGACACCACCGTCACCGCCGACACCACCCGGCGGCGGTGGTGGCGGTGGCGGCTCGGCATCCGGCGGCGGGGGAACCGCAGCCACGGCAGAGGAAGCAGCGGTGATCGTATGACGACGCCTCGGATCTACCGAGGGCTCAACCGGCGCGAACACGCGGGCTGGATCATGGGCTTGACACCAACGCAAGTCCTGGTGTGCATCCTGCTCGCAGTACCGGTGCTGTGGAGTATCTCCGCAGGCCGGTTCACCGAGGCGGCGATCCTGCTGGCCATCAGCGGACTGATCGCCGCGCTGGTAGTGGTCCCGGTACGCGGACGCCCGGCGTTCCGCTGGCTGCTGCACCTGGTGCTGTTCCAGGTCGGGATCGTCACCGGCTGGTCTCGCTGGCAGTCCAAGGCCGCCGCCGGCGCGGCCGTCGACCCCGAGGAGCCAGACCTTCCCGGCGTTCTCCAGCGCGTCGCCTTCCCGGACGGCCCCCAATTCAAGGACACAGGGCGGTTGTGCCTGATCCACGACACCGGCGAAGGCCGGTGGGGTGCCACCGCCCGCCTGACTCACTCCGGTGTCGGGATGCTGTCGGACGAGCAATGCGCACGGCTGGCGAACCGGCTGGGGAACCTGCTGCTGTCGCTGGGGCATCGCGAGATCGTCGACCGGATGAGCCTGCTGGTGCGCACCGTTCCCGACGACGGCAGCGAATACGAAGTCTGGCGCGGCGACCACGAGGTTCGCGACGCACCACGCCTTGCACGCCAAGCCACGAACGAATTGGACCGCACCATCGGCAACGTCTCGGTCCGGCACGAGGTGTTCGTGACGGTGTCCGGGCCGGAGGACAAGCTGCGCAGACCGGCCGCGGCCGCCGGTGGAGGCGTCGACGGCCGCGCGCTGACGCTGTACCGCGTCCTCGACGGCCTGGAGGATCCTCTCAAGGCGCTCGGCGCGCGCAGCGTCGAGTGGCTGGACGGTCCGGGGATGGCCGAGGCGTTGCGTACCGGGTTCAACCCCGCAGCCCGTGCGGTGCTGGCCACAGCGCATGAACGTGGCACCGGCGGCCGCGGGCTGGAGAAAGCGGCGGCCGGGCCGACCGCGGCGCCGTCGCCCTCCGCCCGGGCCTACACCCACGACGGGTTCACCACCGTCTCCTACACCGCGCTCATGCCCGAGGCGGGCACCGTATTCGGTTCGCTGGGGCCACTTCTGGCGGTCCGGACCGCAGGGGAGCGGCGCACTCTCGCGATCCACTACGAGGTCATGGACTCCCGGCGCGCGCACCGCGCGGTGCAGGGCAACCGGTTCCGTTCGAACGTGATGACCGACTGGAAACACAGCAAGGGCTTCAACACCACCGCGATGGACGAGCGCGAGGCCGGCGGCGCCCGCGCACAGGAACGCGCCGTCGCGGCCGGGCACTCGGTCGTCCGGTTCGCCGTAGCGGCCTCGGTAACCGTGCCCAGCGGCTGGAACGTCGAGGATCACGCCGCCCGTCTGGAGAACGACGCGTCCGGCCGGTTCCGGCTGCTGCGCCTGGATCTCGCGCAGGACTCGACCTTCGTCGTCGCCGTTCTCCCGGTGGGGATCGGGCTGCCTCGCCAGCGAGGAGGTCTGCTGTGAATGAACGGCCACCTCAAGAGCGCAGCGCCGCGCAGTTGCTCGGCGACTTCGGTGCCCCTCCCGCCACCAAACCAGGCACCAAGCAGCCCCGCCGCAGCGGCCAGGAACGCATCAACCGGCCCATCGCGCCGCGTCGCGGGCGCGCCCGGCCCGGCGAGGGATGGGCGCCGGTGGAGGCGCCGATGGCGGTGTATCAAGCCGCCACCAGCGAGATCGGCGGCCTGTTCCCGCTGCTGGCCGCCAACGGCATTCCCGCCGTCGGCGCCCGCATCGGCTACGACACGCTCTCCGGAGGAGCGTTCTACGTCCACCCCATCGAATGGGTTACCAGGTATCGCCTGTGCGCGAACCCGAACATCGTCGTCTTCGGAGAACCCGGACGAGGCAAGAGCAGCACGGTCGTCGCGTTCTTGCTGAGGATGATGCTGTTCGGCATCAAAACGCTCATTTCCGGCGACGTCAAAGGCGAGTACTCCCCGATGCTGCGGGCACTGGGAATCACGCCGATCGCGCTGGGGCGCGGCAGTTCCGCCCGGCTCAACGCACTCGATCTCGGGCCGCTGCGCAGCCGATGGGACGGCTGGACGGTAGCCCGGCAGCGGGAAGAACTCGCCGGCGTACACGGCCGGTGGGTCAAACTGCTCGTCGCGCTCGCCGAAGCGCAGGGCTACCGGCCCACCGTCACCGACGAAGCGGTGCTCTCGACGGTGCTGCGGAGACTGGTCGGCGTCGACGACGGCTACACCCAGCTGCGTACGGTGACCATCCCCGACGTCCAGCGGGAACTGGCCGAGCCGGACGACGCGCTGTGGTCGGCGACCCGGTTCGCCGACCGCCGCCAGTTCCTGGACACGCTGCGCCCCATCACCGACGCTCTGGGCAATCTGATCAACGGGCCGCTGGCCGGGCTGTTCGACCAGGAGACGAACTTCAAGCTCGACTGGGACGCCCCGGTGCAGTCAATGGACCTGTCGCTGCTGCGCGCGCGCGGGGACCAGGCCATCGCGGTCGCGCTGACCTGCCTGGGCTCCTGGTCGTCCATGGTGACCGACCTGCAGGACGACGGCGAGATCCGCATCGTGGTCCGCGACGAGGTCTGGCGGCAGATGCGCCTCGGGCTGCGCGCGGTCCAGGCCGTCGACTCCGACCTGCGACTCTCCCGCGCCGAACGGAAAATCCAGATCCTCGTCATGCACAAACCCTCCGATCCGCTGTCGGTCGGCGCGGCCGGCTCGCAGGAAGTCGCCATCGCGAAGGACCTGCTCGCCCTGTGCAGCACGAGAATCCTCTTCGGACAGTCCACACGAGTAGCCGACGAATTGTCCGAGGACTTCGCCCTGTCCGAACGCGAGCAGCAGGTCACCACCGGCTGGGCGATGGAACGCACTGGCCGGGCGCTGTGGAAGGTCGAGAACAACCCTGGCTACAAGGTCCAGACCGTCCTCTCGCGTACCGAGCGGGAGATCTTCGACACCAACGCGCAGCTGCGCCCCGCCGCGAGCGAGTCCTTGATAACCGACAGACCCGATCCTCGGCACGTCCAGGATAGGCGCCGGACATGACGGCGGGTCGCGTCGCGAATTCGAGGATCCGCATGGCCTCGTTGACCAGGCCAGCACTGTCGAGAAGCCTCGCTGCCGACGCGCCGGAGCCTCGACCAGCGATGACACCACGCGCGCGGCAGATCAACGAGACGACAGCAGGTGTTCGCATCCGTGAGGACGTCCAGGCCGAGATTCACGCCGGAGCACAGGATGCGTTCGGAGCCGTGTGGGCCAAATCCGTGATTCCCACGGGAGGACATTTCGGTGCCCTGTCCGGGGTGATGATGGCCGTCGAAGACCGTGCGCACGCGGCAAGAGATGAAGCAACCCGCTCCACATGCGCCGAACTCGGCATTGATCCCCGTGACTACTACCGGGCGAACCCCGAGAACGCCGTCGTGTGCGAGCCATCATGTCTGGACAAGTGGTCGGAGATCTCTATGGCTGTCTATCAAGGTTATTCCGACGACGACTTCATCTGCCGACTCGATAGGGAATACCACCAGACCGACACCGCGCCCCGGGTGGACGATGAGCACTACTCAGAATTCGAGGCGGGAGCCCCGGAAAGCGCGTATCACCCGGAACTGGGGCGCTGATCGCGATGGCGACGATCGCGAACGAGCTCGCCTGGCCACCGGCGTCTGACCGTGCGCGCATCTGCTCAACCACCGTTGTTCAGTCCCTCAACTCGACCACCCCAGTGCAGGTGATTACGTGAGTGTGGGTGACGAGGCCATACTTGGAATTCAGGACGCGGCACACGAGGCGTTCGTTGCGGCGTTTGACGGATTTCCACTGTCCGAAGAGAATTCGGAGGCCGAGCAGGAGGCTGTGGCGGACTTCACGGACCGCGCCCACGCTGCCGCGCACGAAGCCGTCCGGACGGCCAGCGCCAAGTTCGGCGTGGAACCGGGCGATTACTACCGGGCGGATCCGGGCGCCGCCAGCGGGTGCGAACCGGAGTGTGCGCAGAAATGGCCAGAGGTTTCCGTGGAAATGATCAATCGTGATCCCCTTGGTAAGTACCTCGCCTGGTTCGAAACCCAACGCATCTTGTCCCAAGAGGACCAGACGACGGACCTCGACGGAAGCCTGCGCGCTGAGACCGCCCAAGAAGAGGTGGACACGTTGGACGAAGAACCGCCCACCGACGACCTGGGCAGCGGAACGGGGATCGGGTACTGATGTTGAGGCGATCGATTTCCCAGCCAGCTCCCTCCGGTGTCGCTGCAACCCGAGATAGGTAGGCCACCGTGCAGAACGGAGCGGGAAAGGCGACGCTACTGGCGGGGATCGCTGCAGTGATTTACGCCCTCCTCGCGGTGCCCGTGATGCTCGCTGGTACCGCGCTGATGACCGCGGGGACCGGCGCCATCGGCGTGACCGCCGCGGCGGCGGTGTGCGCAACGGATCAGTTCGCCGACGGCGGGCCTGGCGGTGGCACGCAGGAGATCGGTGACGACACCTTCACCGGCGAGCAGCTGGCGAACGCCCAGACCATCGTCCAGGTCGCTGTCCAGCGCACGTTGCCCAAGCGGGCCGCGGTACTCGGGCTGGCCACCGCGATGGTCGAGTCGGAGCTGCGCAACGCCAACTACGGCGACCGCGACTCGCTCGGACTGTTCCAGCAGCGCCCGAGCCAAGGCTGGGGTAGCCCGGAGCAGATCCTCAACCCCGTTTACGCATCCAACAAGTTCTACGACCACCTGGTCGCGATACCTGGCTGGCAGACCATGCCGCCCGGTATCGCCGAGCAGAAGGTGCAGCGGTCCGGCTTCCCCGACCGGTACGCGCCACGCGAACCGGCGGCCGCCGCCCTGACCGAGCGGTACTGGCAGGGACCGGACAACCCGGCTCCGCCGCCACCGGGAACCAACCCGGTGCAGACGGTCGACTACGCCGCCGGTGGCTGCCCGGACACCGGCCGCGGCAAGCTCGACGACGGCAAGCTCGATCCGAAGAAGCTGCCCGAGAACTTCGTGTTCCCCACGGATCCGCGACACAACGCCGCGGTGCGGTACGCGCTCGCGCAGCTGGGCAAACCCTACGTGTGGGGCGCGGAAGGCCCGGACGCGTTCGACTGCTCCGGCCTGATGCAGGCCGCCTGGGCACACGCCGGTGTCGCGATCTCCCGCACCACCGCCACCCAACGGCACGACGGGCAAGCGGTCGGATCGCTGGCCCAGGTACAGGCAGGCGATCTGCTGTTCATCCCCGGCGCGAACGGCACCGCGGCGCGCCCCGGCCACGTCGGGATGTTCGTCGGCAACGGCTACGTCGTCGACGCCTTCGACGAGAGCCGCGGCGTCATCCTCACCACCCTCGACTCGTGGAACCTCAAGGTGGTCGCCATCCGCCGCGTCGCGCCCCCTGATCACCGGCAACCACCACCTGGAGGTGACCCGCGGCTATGAAATCCATATCGCCGACCGCCAACCGCGATCTCGTGCTGATGAGCCTGCTTGTCGTCCTCCTCGGCGCGCTCGCCAGCATCGCCGCCGCCCTGATGGCCGCAGCCGCGGTGACCACAGCGCTGCTCGGCGGCCCCTGGATGATGCCGGACACCGACATCTGGCTCGTCGGAGTCGCGGGAGTGCTCGGCAATCCCGGCCAGCCCGGTGCCGGATTGGGGGAGCCCTGGGCAGGCACCCTGGCCGGACAAGCGGCCTGGTACTGGGTGATCGCCGGGCTGCTGCTGGTGGCGGCGGTCATGCTCGTGCTGCTTGTCGCCGTCCCGATCTGGCGCCGGTTCGGGCCGTCGCAGCCCGGGCACGCCAGCCGCGAGGACATCCGCGACGAGCTGTCGGTGACCGCCGCGCGGCGCACCGCGGAATGGACCCGGCCGGGCATGCCCCGCGCGCAGGCTCACCGCGCGCCGCTGGAGGAGGTCGCCGCGCCGTTGCACCTGAGTCCGCAACGGCGTCCGATGTGCACGCCGCTGGAGAATCCGACCGGAACGCTCGCGCCGACCCAGTCCGGCAAGTCTCGCCGGGATCTGGTGCACAAGGTGATCGGCGCGCCCGGCGCGCTGCTGTGTTCCACGACCAAGGCCGATCTGCTCGAGTTCAGCGGGTTGCTGCGGGCCGCGCGTCCGGGTGCCGGTCCGGTGAAGGTCGCGGACCTCACCGGCGCGGTGCCCTGGCCCGCCCGGGTGCAGTGGCTCCCGATGCAGGGCTGTGAGGACCCCACGGTCGCCTATCGCCGCGCGCACACCATGGTCGAGGCCGCCTCGGTCGAGCTGGCAAGTGTGGGCGGTAACGACAAGGTGTTCCGGGACCGGGCGAAAATCGTGCTGCAGGCCTATTTCATGGCCGCGGCGCTCCATCGCCGTGGCGTCGACGACCTGGTGCGGTGGGCGATGAGCAAGCCCGTCGACCAGGAACCGGTCAGACTGCTGCAGCAGTCCGGGTTCGCCGCGCACGCCCGGAACCTGCGCTCGGAGATCGGGATGGTCGCCGAGACCTCCGACGCGGTGTGGCTGAGCGTGCGACGGGTCATCGAACCGTTCATGGATCCGCAGATCCGCGAACTGTGCACGCCGGCGCCGGGCAACGATCTCGACGTGCGCGCCATGATCGTCCAGCAGGGATCGCTGTACTTGATCGCGGGCAAGGAACAGGCCGCCCAGGCCGCACCGATCCTGACCGCGCTGGTCGAGCACTGGCTGACCACCGCCCAGGAAATGTCGCTGCACACCGAGCACCGCCGTCTCGACCCTCCCGCCACAGCGATTTTGGATGAGATCACGAACGCGACGCGCGTGCCTCAAATCCCCGACATCGTTTCGGATTCAGCGGGCCGCGGTGTGCTGATTCACTGGGGCGCCCAGTCGCTGGCGGCGCTGGAGAACACGTTCACCCCGCAGCGGACCCGGCAGCTGCTGGACAACACGACCACCCTGAGCATCTGGGGCGGCATCAAGGATCCCGCGACACTCCAATGGATCTCGACGCTGACCGATCACCACGAGCGCAGCCGCTACCAGGAACAGAACGACGGCATGTTCGGCCACTCCCGCACCTCGGTAGGCCGCGAAACCGTCCCCACCTACCGGCCCGGCGCCGTCCGCAAGATCCGCCGCGGCCGAGTCCTGGTGATCCACCGCCACCTCGACCCGATCCTCGCCCACACCCTCGACGTGAAACGCCGCCCCGACTGGAAAATCATCCGCGGGCACATCCACGCCGTCCGTGACGCCGACGTTCCGATCGGCCCGGACGGCCTCGCCGCAACCACCCCGCCGAGCGTCCCGCAGGCAGGGAGGTCCGCGACATGAGCGATCCCCAGCACCCCGCCAGCGGTAGCCGGGACACCCAGGTCAAGGCCCTGATCGAGATCGTCGGCGCGCTCGCGCAGAATCTGCGCCGCGTCGAACGCAAGGTCGGCCAGTCGTCAGGGAAGAAGTCCGGCTCGGACGAGGAGGAGGATGACCTCTCCGAGCCGGGCGCGTGGGTGTTGTTCACCCCGCCCGCCGCAGCGGAGGACGACCCCGCCAGCGACCAGGATCCACGACGGACCATCGAGAACTTTGTGACCTGGTACAACCTGACCTTCGTCGGCGTCGACGGCGGCCGGGCCCGGCCGATCCCGGACTGCTGGCGCCAGCACGACGGCCTGGCCATGGAAGTCGCCACCCTGGCCTACTCCTGGCGGGCGGCCAACGTCGGGCCGGGAGCGACCCCACGCGACGCCCAGCAATGGCTGCACCAATGGCGCCCCGGCTTCAGCGATCGCCTGGTCCGCGATTGGGTACTCCCCGACTGCCTCGACGGCGACCACCGCGATACCGGGTCCCCGCCCCGCCCGGATCGCTTCGACCTCGCCGAACAACACGCCGCCGCGCTGGCGCAGGCGAAACCACCGATCTGACCGCCTCCACCGCCGCCGGAACCAGTCCACCAGCCCCTCAACGCCGCACCGAGTACGGAAAGGACAACATCGGCATGCCACCCACAGCCGCCGACGACCGCCTATCGGAGTTCCGCCCGCTCGGATCGCGCCGCCTGCTGCACCGACTGGCCACCACGGTGTTCTTCGGGAGACCCCGGACGGTCGACCTGGACAAGCACCACGTGCGCGTCGACGGGCACCGGCTCGTCAGCGTGAGCGAGCACGTCGCCCGCGACCTCCTCGGAGCGCCGTTCACCAGCCCGGACGAACAAGCCCGCACCCTGCAGGCGCTCGTGCGCCACGCCCGCCCCGACGGCGGGCGCTACCAGGTGCCGGTCATCCGGACCCGGTTCCTCGGCCCCACCACAATCGCTCCGCTCTGCATCGCCCGCCTCGCGGACTCCGACGACTGGGTGGCGTACTGGTGGTACGAGGATTAGAGATGCGCTTCTGCTCCGCGGTTCCGGCGCAGGTCCGCGACGGTCATCCTGGACCCGTCGCGTCGCCGGGCGTTTCCCGAAGCGACTGGTTCGGACTACTATCGAGGGTATGTCTTCGGCCTTGGCGAACCTTTCCCCCGCTGACCAGTACCTGGCTCAGCGGATCGCCGTGCGCGACGGTGTGGACGTGGAGACGCTGGCCGCGCTGCCGGCGCACGAACTCGACCGCCTGCTGCCGGGCGGCCGGGCGACATTCCAGCGCCGGGCGGAGGTCGCCAGCGGGATCCTGGTCCATCGGGGCATCGACCCGGCATCACCCGAGTACGAGGCGGCCGATCAAGCAGCCAGCGACATCCTGGCCCGGGTGGATCTGCTCGGGTCGGATCACGCCGCGTGAGCTTGCCGCGTGCGCTGCTGCTGGACTCGACCTTTCTGACAGCCTACGAACGCGAGCTGAATCCTCGGCTGGCACAGGCGATCGTCGTGCAAGGGATCACCAGTGGCCGGCTGCTGGTTGTCCCCGCCCTGTCGCTTCTTGTCGCGGGCACCGAGCTCAACGGACACCATCCGGACCTGTCGTGGGTGCTCAACGATCCCGCTGGCCCGGTGGAGGTGCTGGCCCTGTCGGCCACCAACGCCTTGGAGACCGGCGCGCAGGCGGCGCACTCCGACAATCCGGACCTGGCCGGGCTCGAGGTGGCACAGATCGTCGTCGAAGCCGCCCACAGCCCGATGGCCGTCATGACCTACGAACCCAAGCGCTACGCAGGCTTCGCGCTCCACGTCATGGACATGCAGCCCCGCTAAACGATCGGGCAGGACCGCCGCGGCCGGCCACGATCGTCATCACGGCTACTCCCGGGTTCCGTGCCCGTCGGGGCTGGTCACGGTTGGAGTGGCGTGCGGATGAGCGCGCAGCCCGCCACGGTTCCCCAGGTCGTGAGGACCTGTGCGGTCTCGCTGCGAGGAATGTCGACCAGAATCGCGGTGACCGCGTTGGTGCCCTTCCTGGTGGCTTCGGCGACGGCGGCGCGCACGGCGAGGCGCCGGGCCCGTTTGCCGGGGTCCTCGTCCGGAACGGGGTCCTGGTCCGCGAGCCCGGCCAGGTCTGGCGGGACCACACCCGCGTCGACCGCGGCGGCGGCGAGGATGAGCAGGCAGTGAGCGGTCTTGCTGGTCAGTCCGCCGCGGGCGGCGTGGGCCAGACCGTTCGTGACCGGCGGAGTCCAGTCGGTGGCCGCGCCGACGACGATCCGCGCGGCGGCCATGGCGGCGGCGCCGTCTTTACCGGTGAACGTGCGGCACAGGCGCTCCACAGCGCCGATCGACCGTCCCGGAAGACGCGGGAGCCGGTCGGTGACGGTGACGGCCGCGGTCATCGCGACCGACAACGCCAGTTCGTCGTCCGGAGCGGCTTTCGCCCACACCGCGGCCCGCGCAGAGGCCGTCCTCGCCACGCCGAACTCGGCCAGGATGGCCTGAACGTGCGGCGCGAGCTCGTTCCGGGTGGCCACGATGGTCAACTGCCCGGCCGCGGGGTCGTCCGAGCAGTAGTTCGCGGCGATGTAGGTCCACGACGCCAGCACGTCCGGCACACGCCCGATCCGGTCGAGCTCACGCATCAGCGGGTAGAAGCGGTTCGCGTCGCGGCTGACGGCGAGCAACTCGTCGCCTCGCGTCAGATCCAGGGCCATGGTCACGGCGGGAAACTCGCCTTCAGCTCGGTCGCGGCCGGAACGAGGGAATGGCCGCACAGCGATGGGGACAGGCAGTCTCGCATCCGGGCAGGTGACACGATCGGGTTACCGGCCCGGCAGCGGCATCCGGTGACGCCCTGTGAGGAAGGGGCATGACCATGATGGACCCAGCTTCCCGGCAGGAATCGTGCGATCCCGGGCACACCGCCGGCGCTTTCGCTACGGGGTATGTGCGCCTGGCCGATCGCGCCGTCCTGATCAGTGACGTGCGCAAGCACCCCGACCGTTACACCTCGCTGTTCGGCCGGGCCCGCAGCGAAGTCGGCCACGGAGTCTGCCTGTGCCGCACGGACGAGACGGTCCGCCTGGTCATCCGCTGCCGGGTCGGGCGCTACCACCTGGCGACCTGGCCCGCCGGAGGACACCAGCACGCGCCCGGCTGCTCGTGGTACCGCAGTCCGTCCTCAATGTCCGGCCGCAGCGCCTACGCCGAGGCCATTAGCACCACCGACACCGGCACGGCGATCCGGCTGTCCACCCCCTTGACCGTGCGCGGCGCGGCCGCTGACAAGCCTGCCGCTCGGAGAGCCGAGTCCGGCGTTGTCCAGACCGCGCGGCGGTCGATGGGATTGCTGGCGCTGCTGCACTTCCTGTGGGAGTCCGCGCGGCTCAACGTGTGGCAACCGCGCGGAATCCCACGGGACTGGCGAACGTGCTGGACACTGCTGGACGAGCAGGCCGGGGACTGCCGGGTCAACCAGCAGCCCCTGACCGAGGCGCTGTGGATCGTGCCCCCCTTCCAGCGTGAGCACTCAGACCGGATCAACACCGGCTGGGAGCGATTCCTCGGAGCGCTGGTCAACGTCGGCCGTGTCCGCCGCCGCGGCCTGGTGATCGGGGAAATCCGGGACATCGAGAAAACCCAGTACGGCGAACGGATCCGCCTGGCACACCAGCGCGCGCCGCTGTACCTCTCCACGAAGCTGATGGACAGGGTCCGCCGGTCCTACCCGAGCGCGTTCAGCGAACTGGCCACCCGGTCCGGTCGACGGCAGGTCGTGCTGTGCCTGGTCGAACGCAGTCCTCGTGGCTACCCGACGATCGTGGACCTCGCCGCGATGCTCACCAACAGCTCCTACCTGCCCGCCGACTCCAGCCACGAGGCGGAGATTGCCGACGCGCTCGTCGCGGCCGGACGGGCGTTCATCAAACCACTGCATTACGACGGGACCGAGGTCTTTCCCGACTTCGTCCTGATCGACGACGACCCCGAAACCTACGTCGAGGTCTGGGGTGTCCGCGGCCGCGAGAGCTATGAGAACCGGAAGAGAGCCAAGCAAGCGTTCTACCGAGCCGCCGGACGGGCGCTCCTGGAATGGGACGTCCGTGGTCCCATGCCGCCCCTCACCCGTGACTGACGTTTCGCCTGCGTCCGTCGTGCCAGAGCCTCCCTATTGGGCCAGATGTTCTGAACGCCCGCGGGGTCTCAGTCACCGTCCTCGTCGTTCAGGACACGCACGCTGCCGGCGAAGAACGCACCCGAATCAGCCAGCGCAACGACGTTGTCGGGTGTGAGGAGCGCACACCCGCATTGGCTCCCATCCGTGGCGACAGAGTTTCCGGAGAACAGGTCACGGAACTCGTCGTCGAGATCTTCGGGAATCGGCGCGAAGTCCCAGTGGCGAGTGCACGGCCCGGCGATGGCGTCGACGTAGCCATCGCGTCGAGCGGCTTCGGCCCAGCCGTCGGGCAGATCCAGCCGGCACCGCAGCAAATGCTGCGGTGCGCCGCCGGTGATCCGGCCGTTCCCGGTACGGACCGCGATCCACGGCAGGTGATCCTGGGGTGTGTGCTCGGTGGCGATCCGCAGCGTCCAGGTGGTGTCGTCCCCGTCAGTGTGATCGTCACCGCGTCCAAGCCCTTCGCTGGCCAGGTACATCTCGAAGCCGGTCAGCCACGCGAGGGCGCCCTGGCTGTGGGCATCGGTGATGTGTGCGGTCAGCAGAAGCATCGCGTGCTCGGTGCGGTCGCGGGGGTCGATGTCGAGCACGGCGCGGACCTCGAGTTCGCAGTCGTCATCCGTTGTGGCCGGGCCTCGCGAGGGGAGTGTGAGCAACCGCGGGCCGGTCGGGATGACGGCGGCAGGCTCCCAGACGACCGAGGAGCGTTGACACGACGCGTGATACCTCTCGGTCCTGAGGTGCTCGGTGACCGGCGCGAAGTCGGGATCGTAGGCGGTGACGATCAGCGAGATGCTGGAGTCGTTCGTGCGGGCATCACCCGGTTTCCCGCAGCGGTCGCAGGAAAAGACCGGATGGACGTCATGGTCGAGCCAGGCATAGAGGTCGTCGTAGCCGCGGCCGTGCCAGCTGTCCCCGGCGAGCCACGCGTGCACGTCGTCGGTGAGCACCCACCGGTGGGCAGGCTGCCACGACCGGTTCGCTCGCATCACCTGCCGCAGGGCCGCCGCGTACCGCATCCCGGTGCGATCACGAAGATCCTGGGCCTGCGACTTCTGCGCGTTGGGCCGCGCAGGCTTGGTAGTGGTCAATTCGGATGTCCCGTTCTCGACAGGGGCTTCGCACCCTCCGCCGCGGTCTCATCGCGGCAGGGGCCTTCGTCAAAGTCGTCGGATCTGCTGCCTGCCCGAAGGGCTTAACCTGCAACCGGGGTGCGCTGGGCATCTCAGTCAGGCACGGCCGTGAACAGCGACGGCCGTACGCCAGGGTAGCGGACCGCACCGACACACGCGGTCTCGCGCACCGAATGCAGGCGGGAGATGGCGCGGCGGGGTGGTGTTCGCGGAGATGAGCGCGTCGGTGACCCTGAAATGGCCATTGAACCGTTGTCGGCGAGGATGCTCTGGCGTGTGCTGTACACCCCCCGGCGGACATCAGTTCCGGCGATAGCACCAGGCGAGGGCAGGTCGTGATCGGATGCAAGGAACACGCCCGATCTTCGCCCCTGGTCCTCGCGGGAGGTGGGGCGCGACGCCTTGACCGTGATCGCCGCACCGGGGTTTGCTCTCGCCTGGCGCTGTCAGTGTTCCGATGAAAAGCGGCGTTGTCGTGAGGGGCCCCGCTATCGGAACACCACCTACCCGTGGAATGCCACCGCTCATGCTCGGCCGCCCGTGCACGGTTCCGGACGGCCACCGGCCGCCGGCCTCCACAGTAGACACCGCTGGGAGAAGGCAGCACGCCGTTGGAGAGCCGAGTGTCCGGGCGAGGTCAGTAGCCGAATCCGGAGCCGAAATCCCTGTGCTCGTCGGTGTCCAGGGCGTCGTCCATGTGGTTCAGTTCCTCGACGGCTTCGGCCGTGTAGGCGTCGCTGGAGAGGTCTCGGCCCTCGTCGGCGATGTCGGCTGCCAGTTCTTCACCGTCCGCCTCGAGGTCGTCGGCACGTCCGATCACCTGATCGCGGAGCGCGTCGATGAGGCTCTGGTTGCTGGAGTACTGGTCGGCTGGTGTAGCCACGATGGGCCTCCATTGGTCGGTGAGTTCTCTCCACGCGCGAGCGCGGGGGGTGTCCCCGGGGGGCTTGGCCCCCAACGGGACATCGGGATTGGGAGTGTTGATGCGGAAAGTTTCGCGGTAGGCGGCGGCCGCGCCGGCAAGCTCGTCCCACCGGCGAGCGGCGCCCGGTTCGGCCGGGCGCGGTCCGAGACCGACGGTCCAGGGCGGCTGCTGTCGCGCGACCTCGGTGGTCAGCTGTGAGGCGCGCTCGGCGATCGCCCCCGCGAACTGGTCGAGGTGCTGGGCGAGTTCGGGATCCTCGTCGAGCGTCTGGGGGTCGGCGGCGTCCAGCCAGGGCAGCGGGCCGGGATAGTAGACCGGGTCGCTGGGCGGCTCGGCGCGCTGCAGGCGCTGTTCTACTTGCCGGTACACGACCGCGGCCGGGTCACGAGCGCGCCCGATTCCGGCGAGGCTGCCGGCATCGGGCACCGCCTGGTCGACAGGCCAGCCCAGGTCGTGGGCGCGACGCAGCAGCCACCGCAGCGCAGGTTCGGCATCGCGGCCCAGCGCGTGCGGAGCACGGTCGGTGAGCACTCGGGTGATCTGGGTGTCTAGGTGCTGTTCGTCGGCGGCACGGGCGTTGCGGTCATAGCGGGGAACGAGATCGGACAGCCGTTCCTCGACGAGTGTGGTGGTGACCATCTCGTCGTCGGCGAGGGCCGCCAGCATCTCGTCCGGATCGAGGGCGTCCCGGAGCCGGTCCATCATGCTGGGCTGCTTCGCAACCGGACGCTGAAGGCTGTCCTCCCCGAGTGACGACGGGTTCCACTGGGCCATGAGGTCTTCGTACGCACGGGTTTGCAGGCCGATACCCCGGGGCGGCGGGCCCAGTGGATAGCGTGGATCGTCGGTGGTGACACCGTAAGTGTCGCGATAGGCCGCGCCGAGACCGGCGAGATGCTCCCAGCGTCGGGCGGCCGCAGGATCGTCGACCGGCCGCGCCCCGAGTGCGCCGGTCCAGGCCGGTTCCTCGGCGATGACGACGGCTCGGAGTTGCTGGGTCCGGGTGTCGATCGATCGCTCGACTCGGCGCAGGTAGTCCAGAATTTCCGGTTGCTGGACGAGGTGAGGATGGTTGGGACGCGCCAGCCACGGCAACGCGGGCCGCCATCCGCCGCCCTCCGTACGCCACCGATTTATGACCTCGTCGAGTACCGCCGTGGCGAAGTCGTGGTCGGTCACCGGGTCGTTGCTCGGGCGCGCGGCGAGCCGACGCGACACCTCACCGATCGCCGCGTCGCTGTTCATCGCCTCGTTCCCGGCGGCCGCCACCACCTCCCACACCGGGTTCCAGGCGGGATCCTCCACGGCCGCCTCGGAGTTGCGGCGCTCGACGATGGTGCGCCACCGATTGATGGAGGCCAGCGTCGGAGCACCGGCGCGGGCCGGCGGCTCGCCATCGAGGATCCGCTGTTCAACGCGCCATTGCAGCAGCGCGGCCGGGTCCTCGACGCCGTCGCCGTCGAGAGGACCGCTCTTCACCGCGGCGGGAACGAGCTGGGAGGCCTGCCAGCCCAAGGCCTCCGCAGTGCGGAAGGTCCGCCGCAACGCGGGCGCGGCGCGGGTCTCCAGCAACTCGGGAACATGCGTGGTGAGCGCGGCCTCCACCTGTTCCTCGGAACCGAGCAGTGCGACGTAGGTGTGGCGGCCGACGAGCGTTCGCAGCGACCCGGCGGCGGCGAGAGCGTCCCGTTGCTCCTCGCTGGCGGGGGTTTCCGCCGACGACCGCGACAGGGCGCGTTCCAGCACGGCGCGCGCGGTCTGCTCGAGCGGGGTCTCCTGGTGGGAATCGATCGTGTGCTGGTGGGTCTCGACATAGACGTTGTTGTCGTCGACGGCCCGGGTGATCAGTGTGTAGAGCTGTTCGCGGGAAATTCCCTGGGTCGCGATCGCGTGCGCGGATCCCTTGCTGGTCATGCCCTGAACGCGGTCGATGGTGGAGGCGTAGGCGAGTTCGACATGCACGGCGACGTAACCGGCGGGCACCACGACAGTGCCGCGGCTGGCTTGATTGCTCAGCTTGAGCGAGCCGTTTCTTCCAACCGAGGTGACGGTCCAGGTGTCGCCGTTCTTGACGAAGTCCTTCCCCCCGAACAACGTCCGGTAGCGATCGTTGTGCCGGGTGACCACCCAGTCGCCGCGGCTGGCACTGGTGCCGTCGTGCAGTTGTGCAGCGCGCCCTCGCGCCTTCACGTCGCCCCGGGCAATACGCAGCTCGCGGGCCTCGAGGTTGAGCGCGGTGACGTCAGCGTTGGTCGGCACGATCAGCAACGACTGGCGACCGGTGTCCAGATCGGCCCGCCAGGCGCGATGCGCGGCGTCCCGGATGGTCTCGCGGCTACCGCCACTAACCCAGCCCTGGTCGAAATAGAAATCCAGACCGGCGGCATTGCCCTCGTGCAGCTCCAGAGACGCGGCGCGCTGGCCCGGGTCAGTGAAACGCACGACCTCCTTGAGCCGGACCGCGCCGTTGATCGCCTCGAACCAGCGCACGGCGCCGCCGGCCTCGACCGCGGACAGCTGCTTGTGGTCACCGACGAGGCGGACGTCGGCGCCGCGCCGCATCGCGTACGCCACCACATCGTGCAGAGTGTGGGTACCGGCCATCGACACCTCGTCGATGATCACGACGTCACCCCGACGGAAGGGGAACCCTTTCTCGACGGTGCCGAGTCTCTGCGCGGTGGTGAGCTGATGCAGCGTGTGCGGGTGCGCGTCGATCGCGTCGGCGAGCACGTGCGCGGCCCGCGCGCTCGGCCCGAAGGCGAAGATCCGGCCGCCTTCGGCGCGTACCGCGTTCGCGTAGACCTTCATCGCGGTGGTCTTGCCCGCTCCGGCCGGGGCGTAGAGCAGCTGCACCCGGCGTCCGGAGGTGGCGAAGGACACGACGGCGGTGCGCTGGCCGTGGTTCAGTCTGCGGGCTCCGGCGAGCGCCTTGTTGACGGTGGCGGTTGCGAGCCGGTTGCCGTCGGTAAGCTTGCCCCAGGCGGCCAGCGCGGACTCTTCGCGCAGCGTCCGGCCGGTGGTGTAGCGCTGGCTGTTGTGCTCGACGTACACCGATTGGCCCGAATGTCGCCGCAACGCGTCCGGCTCGTCGACGACTGAGGGCCCTTCCAGGGCGATGATGTCCGCGGAGCTGAGCGCGGCTCGCACGATGTCGGCGATCAGCCGGTCGCGTCCGCCCTTCGTGACACGCAGGTGCGCGGACTGCCGATGTGCCTCGGACTCAACGTTCCACGGGTTGAAGTGGCTGTAGTAGTCGCTGACCCTGGCCAGGGTCGCGTCGGCGAGCTCACCGATGTCTACCTCGGACAGCGCTTCAGGCGCGCCGCCGAACACTCGACGCCCAAGCCCGTCGATCGTCTCCGGAGAGACCATCTGCTGTGCTTGGGCGAGCCACCGCCGCAGGTGGTCGCTGAGTGATCGAGGTGCTTGCTTGGCGTCGCGGCTGCCGTACTGCGCCTGCCTGGAGATCTCCAGCATCTCCGTGGGTTGTGGCTCGCGATCGTGTTTGCGGCGGAACGCGACGACCCGGCGGGCACGGTCCTGTTCGACTTGCGCGGCGCGCTGAGAGAACCCGGCCAGCAACTCGTCCGGGACGCCATCTAGCTCCCAGGTCGGACGCTTGAGATCGATCCCGCCTGCGGGCCGCGCGCTCCAGGACGCCCCCTGCTCGCGGAACAGGTCTCGGATGCGCGAGTTGTAGAACTCTGACATCGTGACCGACGCGGCCAGGATGGTGCGCCCGTCGAGGGAGGTCCAGCGCCCGTCCGTGCCTTGGACCTTCGCACTGATCGGCACGTGGGTGTGCAGATGCGGATCCCCCGCGCGGGAATCCCAGTGCTCGAAGATGGCCGCGGTGATGCCCCGGACGTCGTGCTGGGTGTAGCCGCCGTCGCCGCGACGGGTATAGGCGACGTTGTTCTCGAGGTAGGCGAGCGTGTCTCGCACGGCCTGACGATGCAAGCTGATGATCAGGTCGCGGTCGCGCTCATCACCCAACGCCCACAGCACGCTGACCGACTTCGGCGGCGCGAACACCAACTCGAAGCCGCTGGTGGCCGACTTCTTGGCCTTCTTCTGCCCGGCGAGCCACGCGGTCAGCTCAGCAGGGGAGGGCTGGTGGCCCTTGTGCGCGTCGGCGTAGGCCTGCGCCTGGACCTCGCGGCGCAGGCTCGCGCGGGTCTCCTCGTCGATCGGTGCGCTCAGTGGGCGTTCGTTGACGAGGTTGTGCAGCTTGTAGGCCTCGATGATCTTTCCGCGCAACCCGTCCAAGCCGTCGTACTGGTAGAAACGAAGCCCGAGTTTCGTCGCCGCCAGGGCGTCGGCCTCCGTGTGCCCGGCGGCGATCATCTCCGCCTGGATGCGATCGGCATCGGGATGCCGACCCTCGCCGAACAGGCTGTTCATCTGCGCGGCGCTCACTTCGCCCCGTACGCCGAGGCCGGCCGCCCCCCGGCCAAACCACTCGCCCGCTGGATATCCGTGCGCCAGGTAGTAATCCGACAGCGCCTCGCCGGCCTCCAGATCGCGATCCGCGCAGGCCACCGACCCGGTCAGGTACTCATACCCACCGGGAGACAACTTGCGCACGCCAATCACAGAACGCCCTCCCACGCGTCCACATCAGTCGTCATCCAAGTAGATAACTGAATGGACGACCACCATTACCACTGTCCATGTCAGTTGACACCAGTGCAAGGCGATAAGCGATTCGTCTGCCAGAGGCCTTGAACGATTCAGGGGCGGTTTGCATGACACATGCAAGAGGTGCTGTGTGCCGGCGAGGTCGTGAGCGAGCCGTGGCGCGGCAGGCTGGCGGGGCCGGTCGGTGCGGGCGTCTGGTGACCAGCGGCGGCCGGTGCGGCGCGGGCGCGGCCGGTGACGGACGGCGGTCGGCGTGGACGCGCGGCGCGGCAGGCTGGCGGGGCCGGTCGGTGCGGGCGTCTGGTGACCAGCGGCGGCCGGTGCGGCGCGGGCGAACGCGCGCACGAAAAAGCCCCCGGCGTTTGCCGGGGGCTTTCCTTCCGATCGAGTAGCGGGGCTGCGAGGCGCGCGAGAACTGCCAGGGGGCCGCGCGGCGCGGCCCCCTGGCAGTCGATTACGCCACCGACACGGCTTCGTTGTCGGCTGTAGCGTCCGCGACCTGGGCGGCGTCGGCCGCGTCCATTTCCGCCAACATGGCGGCGGCTTCCGCGTCTAGTGCGGCCTGTACAACCTTGGCGAAAGCGGCCTCGGCCTCGGCGGCCGTGGCCTCGGCGGTCTCGGCGGTCTGGGTGGCTTCGGTCTCGGCTTTGGCGGCCTCGGCGGTGGCGATTTTGGCTACCTCGGCGAGAGTGTCGGCCTCGTCGTCGCCGCATTCGGTGGCGATGAGTTCGGCGGCCTCGATGGCTTCGGCTTCGGCGGCCTTGGCGACGGCGAACTTGGCGGCGGCGGCCTCGGCCTCGGTCCTGGCAACGGCTGCCCGTGCGGCGGCCCTGTGGGCGGCCACTTCGTCGGCTACCGCGTTGGCGGCGGCGTTCTCGGCGTCGGCGGCGCGGCATCCGGCGCACAGTCCGTCATCTTTGGTCACGCCGCGAAGGTCGCGACTGGTGCGCTTGTCGGGGCACCCGGTGCATGGGGCGAGTTCGGCGGGGGCCTTGTCGGCGGGCCTGCTCGGGTAGTGCTCGCGTCCGTAGTCCGCGATCGCGAGACGGACGGCGGGTGTTCCGGCGGTCTGGCGCCATTCGGTGAGCAGGAAGACCCGCGCGGCGGCGTAGTCCAGCCCGTGAAGGGCAACCGTGTAGCGGGCGGCGATTGCCTCTTCGAGGCTGTGCCCTTCCGTGAGTTCGGGGATGCCGGGGCGGTTCCTTTCCCGGCACTCTCCGCATAGTCCATCGTCGCCGTGTCCGGCCTTGATGCGGTCGTGGTGGAGGTCGTACCGTTCCCGGCTGATCGTGCACGAGATGCAGCGAAGCGGCACGGTGGTGCCGTATAGAGCGGCGTTGTCGTAGTCGAATCCGGACGCGTACGGCTTGGCTTGTTCTTCCCGGTCCTCGCGGGTGGCTAGCTGGGTGCCTTCGGCGACTCCGCCGCGCTCGCCCCTGTACTTGTCGAGCGCTGCGAGGTCGGCGGCGTCCTGGCGCGCCTTGCGGCGGGTGCGAAGGTCGGCGGCGTCCTGGCGGCGGGTGCGGACGGCGCTGGGTGCCTGGTACGCACGGGGCGCGTGGTCGTCGTTGGCCTGCGGGAACTTGCGGTTCTCGTCTTTCTTGGGCGCGCACGCTGCGATGATGGCGGCTTCGGCGTACATGCCTCGTTCGCTGGCGTAGCTCCACCAGCGGCGGAGGTAGGCGACGGCCGTACGCGGCCGGTCCGCTAGCAGGGTGGCGATCCGCTGGACTAGTGCGAGTTCGTGCGGGTCGGCGACGTCCAGGAGAAGCTTTCCGACGGCCTTGGCGGCGTCCTTGTTCCCGGCTCGCATGTAGTCGGCCATCTGGGCGGCGAGTTCCGCCACGCTGGGCACGTTTTCCGTAACATCTGCAATGTTGGACATTAAATGATTCCCCACTACCGATTTTCGCTCTTAGCCGAGTTTGGCGTTCCCGGCGTTTCGTACGTCTTCGAGTTTAGTTGCAAAGTCGCTGTTTTTCAACTCGAACAGCGTATTTGCGACACCTATTTGATGTGACTTCTACTGCGCTATTTTACCCTTTGACCTGGGGTTTTGCGTGGAATGAATCGCAAGTGCACAGCACAAAAGAAGTGCGCGCCTACTGATTGCCGCCCTTTCTTCCCCGTTCCCTCTGTCCCCGCCGATCCTTGTGCCGGACTGGGCGGGTCAAGGGTTCTCCGAAAAGATTTTGGTGGAGCTTGCGGAATCAAAATGTTTTCGGGGGTTCCTTGAGGCGGCCAGTCCGGCATAAGACGATTCGAGGACAGGGGGGCCCTGGTGACCACTCAGCATGCCTGGGGTGGGTCGCCGTGCACGGCCCTGGTGGGGGCAAGGCCGCGGAACGACACTGGCGGCCGGGCGGTCCCCGGTCTCCCCCTCGCACGCCGTCCGAATGCGTGCCGAGCCGTAACCTGCTGTCGAGACGGCTGTTGTTGTGGCCGCCTGCCGATAGGCCGGCGGCCACGACACACGGATCAGGCTCGGGGGATCGTGTCTCCGAGGAAGTGGTTCGGGTCGATGTACTCGGGCTGTGCGATGACTCGGCAGACTGGGGCGTGCGGGCGGCGGCGGCCGCTCGTCGGGTGGGCGGTGCACGTGTTCGAGGTCGTAGAGAACAGGTCGTGGACGTAGGGCACGAGATCGTGGGCGCCGACGAGGAAGCTGTACAGCGGCTCGTCGCATCGGCGGCAGGTGGCCGCCCAGCACACTAGGTGGTCCGCGGGGGGCAAGGTGCCGTCGATCAGGACCGGTTCCTGTAGTGCGACCGTTCCGGCGTCGGCCCACCGGGTCTCGCCCCAGCCCCCGGCGCCGTACTTGAGGTAGACGGCTTCGTCATGGGGACGTGTCTCGACGTCGGCCGGTGCCCGCATGACGTAGGCGTCCGTGCGGGTGAAGACGGTGACGCGGCGACTTCCGGGATCGTGGAAGTCGTATTCCAGGTCGCGGTGGTCGGTGCCGGCGCGGAACCGGGCCAGGGTGAGCAGCCGTGTGTCGCCGTACCAGCCGGGTACCCACTGGCGTTCGCCGCCGCCGAACGCCGAGATGAGGCCCGTCCGCTCGGCGGCGTCTCCGGTGGTGGTGAAACCGGCGGCGGCGAGGGTGTCCAGTGCGGCGGCTGGCGGAACCAGGTCCCAGCCTGCTGTGTCACCATTCGCGCCCATGCGTTTGTGCCACATCGCGGCGGCGACGGTGAGTCCCTCCTGGGCGGCGAACTCGACCTCGTTGGGGGAGTTGTACGGGGCGTAGTCGTTGGTGAGCGGGCCGATGACAGGGCTCCCGTCCGTGTCGGCGACCAGAAGGGACACCGACATGCGGCCGGTCGCCTCCACCTGCACGAGATGCAGAGGCGGGTCCAGGGTCGGCAGCGAGTTGCACTCGGTGAGGTTGTGCTCGATGACCCGGATGTTGTCGAGATAGCCGCCGGCCGTCGCCCAGTCGACCATGGCCGCAGCGGAGAGGTCGACACGGCCGCCGCGGATCGGCGCGACGTGGAGCAGGCTCCCGACCCGGTAGAAGATCGAGCAGAAGTCGGGCCGCACGATCAGCGGATCGCCGTAGGAGGGCTTCAGCGTGGTGCTTGCGTCGTGATCCACCGGCTGGCCCTGCGGGCGCGGGCCGGGAGTGGCGGCAGCGTAGTCGACGACGCCGGTCGTGCGAAACCACGGAACGGTCCACCCTCCCCAGGTGAGAGTGAAGCTGTCCGGGTCGACGTCGATGCGGACGGGCTCCTGGGCCGGATCGGACTTGGGCTGCATGGGTGATGGACCTCCTGGCTAGACCACGACCGGCCGTTGGCCGGCGGCCCCCAGTGCCTGGGGACGGAGCGTGGTCGCCGTACTGGTGTCGGGTTGTCCAGCGCGGGTTTCGCTGGACAACCCGACACCAGTACGGCAGGCTCTGGCGCTCCCCAGGCAGGTCGGCGGCGCACCTCTCCTCCGTGCGTGGTGCCGACACCACGCGCTCCCGGCTATACTGATTGCGCCGGTATGCGCTCTCCCCAGAGCGTTCGCTCCCGGCATCGTGCCGCCGCAGTTTTGGCGAATCCGCTTTATGCGGTGAGTCCCGTGCTTCGGGGCTTATGCGTCGGCACACCCAAGGCGTGTCCCGCTCTCGGGCGGGACACGCCTTTTATGTGCACCCTGTCCGACTTTCCCGGCGGCGCCGCCACGAAAGCTGTGTCCATATCAGTTGACACCGTCGTATCGTGACGTCAAAGGGAAGCGCCAGGTCCATAGGGGAGGTACAGACATGACCGAGTCGACGAAAACGAAGCATCGCCGCGTGCGGCGCTCGACCAAGGTCAGCCAGCAGCTGGAGGAAGCACGGCAGCGCTACGCCGACCAGCAGGCGAAGCAACGCGAACAAGAGCAGGTGGTGGACGCCGCATTGGCGGCGTACTTCGACGCCGCCGGCAGGATCACCGCCGCGGAAACGGAGTGCCGCCGACGAGCGGTTCCGCACGAGCGCGCGATCGAGCGACTACGCACGACACGGAACCAAGTCATGGCCGCCGAGGAAGAGGAGCAGGGATTGGCGGCGCTGGCCCTCAGCGAGGCCGAGCGGACGGTCGAGCAGATCAGCGAACTCCTTGGCCAGAGCAGGGAGTCGACACGACGGCTGATCGGGGTGGGCCGAGAGATTCGAGCCGCCCGGGCCCAGGTAGCCACTGATCCGTCGGCGACCGACAGCCAGACCGCACGCGAGAAATCGAATACTCACGCCGAGACCGAACCGACCGCGACGGGCCCCGGCCAGATCTCGGCTGCCGGAGTGAACGATGGCGAGGGCTCCGCGCCTGTCTCGGACGCCGCGACGCACCACGTCTAGAACGGCTGCGGGGACGGGACCATGCTGGTCCAGTCCCCGCAGCCGTTCAGGTAACGATCAGCGTGTCGGGCTCAGGGACGCCTGCCGCGGTGGCGCGGCGTCATTCCGTGACCGTGCGCCATGCACGCGGCGCGGTGCCTGTACCCAGCAGAACCACGGCACCGCCGTGGTCGCCCCGCCCGCCAGAATCAGGAACAGGCCGACGTTGGCCAGGTCTCCGAGCTGGCCGAAGGCCATGGCCAGCGGCACGACGACGGCGCCGGCCACCGCACCCCAGAGCAGCCGTCGGCTGGCGACCCTGGGCAGCAGCCAGAACCTGGTCAGCCGTGCCACAACGACACCGAGCACGGCACCGAGCACAGCCAGGACCGGCAGGCCATTGGCCCACGGGCTGCCCGGGACCAGGACCCTGCCGGTCAGCAGGGCGAGCAGGCCGGCGACGGCGGCGCCGGTTCCCGCGCCGACACTGATCACACCGATCAGGCGGAGGAAGACGGTGAGCGTAGTGGGCCTCATGTCGTCCGAGGGTAGACCACCGCGGCGTCTGGGTCTGCCGAGATTCCCGGGCCGGGCACCGTAACCGTGACGCGGCGCGCCAGATCCGGGAGTGAAGGCGGAACCGGAATGGCTCGGGCGGTGACGTCCCGGGCGATATCCGGGCGCGGTCATCGCGCCTCGGGATCGTCGGCAGGGTGCGATTCCTCCAGGACGTCGAGCTGGCCGCGCCGGTACGCGGCGTGGGCGGCCAGGCCCGCGGCCGCGGAGAACGCGATACCGATCAGGACCAGGTCGACCGTCCGGTCTGCGGGGACCAGGAATCCGACGGCGAAGGCGACCAGCGCGATGGCGATGGTGCCCGCCCAGGCTCGCAGGGCGGAGCGGCGCCAACGGCGGGCCCGGTCGGCGCTGGCGGGCGTAAGGCCGGCCAAGTTCTCCGTGCGCGCCTGGAGTTTGGCGTAGTGAACCTGGCTACGCAGTAGATCTGCGGCGTAGCCGGGATCGCTCAAGGCGAAGTGGAACCAGGCGACGTCCTTGCGCCACTGGTCGACGCACAACTGGCACTGCATGTGCCGGACCGGGACGCCCTCGACGTAGTCGACCGCATAGCGGCCGCCGTTGCAGAGATCGCAGACGTTCTCCCAGTACTTGCAGATCGGGGACTGGGCGTACCAGCCCTCGCTCATGCATGACGGGCACCCGCACTTGTCTGCGCCGACCGACGCGGATGGCGGTGTACCGGGCAACGCGGCACAATCCGGCCCATCGCCGAAGAACGAGTCGTAGGAAAGTCCGCCGTAGTTGACGTCGAGGTCGAACTGGTCGGTTCCGGGGGCGTAAGGACGGTAGGACATGGTCGAAGAACCTTCTGTCTGGAGTGGACGGCGGGGAAGGGCGCGGCGCAGATGTGGGCGCACGCCGGAGTCCGAAGTCGCGTACGGACTCGATGCATCCGGGCCTGGCCCGCTGATCCGGCACTGAGCGGGCGTCAAGCGCTGTCGAGAAAGCGAAGGCCTCCAGGTCGTTGCCCTGGAGGCCTTCAGCGTCAAGCTCGGGTGCGGGCGCTAGATCAGCCGCCCGTCACAGTCGACGTGTTCGAGGTCGTACCTGCGGTGGATGCCCATGCAGGCCTCGTGCTCCCCGCGGTTGTGGTCCTGGGTGATATCGCTGTCCGGCGCGTCCGTGCCGGAGACCACGGTCCTGCGGGAAATCGGGGGCGGCCCGGCCGTCATCCGGGCAGGCGCGCTGGTCTGCTGTGAGGTCGACGTGCTGTCTGCGATGATGGGCAGGCTGTCGAGATATCGGACGGCGCGGGCGTAACCGAGACGCTCGTGCAGGATGGCGAGAAACTCTTCCCGGTACTCGGCCCGGCCGACCCGCTGATTGAGGAACCGGACCGCCTTCTCGACCTCTCCGATTTCTTCTTCCAGGAGAACGGTTCCGCGCGGCTGGCGTCCCTGGCGGTGCGCGAGCGCCGCTGCGGCCCCAGATCGCAGGTTCAACTCGCGCATCATCGCCGGCACCGGCCCTTCGCTGCCAAACGGCGGCCGACTGGCCAACCACGCCGCCTGGAGCAGGCTTTCGACAGTGGCAAGTTCCTGCGGCGAGATCTCGATCGCGAGAACCTCCCACGGCCGTGTTGCCGGACGCGACTCGACGTCGGCACCTGCCGGTGCCTTGGTGACGCTCGAACGACGGAAGCGAGAGAACAAAGACATAGGTAGCGGGACCTTTCGGTAGGAGGCTGGTCGTCGACGGCAACGGCGGGGTGCTCGGCCGGGCGTGCCCGTGGGGAAGCGGGCACGCCCGGCCGAGGGGTAAGCAGGCAGCTGCGCTGTGGGGGGTCAGCGCGCGCCTGCTCGGCAGGGGTGGCGTGATCCGCCCTGGTGGCGGACGGAGGGGAAAGGACCCGCAGGGCCCGCGCGTGCCGCGCGGCACGGCGGCCTCAGTCGCGGGCGAGCTCGGTACGGAGGTCCATCAGGTACAGGCCCAACCAGTTTTTGCCGGGTTCGGCACACTTCGCCTGGCCGCAGCGGCAGCAGCCCCAGTCGTTGTCATGCCAGGTCGTCGTCTCCTTCAAGTACGCATCCCCGGTGGCGGCCAACAACCCGGCGAGGGCTGGATCCGAGAACTTCGCTCGCAGTACCGCGCGCATCACTCCGTGGCGTTTCTCGTTCCACCCATCGATCAGGCGCACCCTGCGCCCGAGCTGCTTCGCGATCCGGGGTTCGGGTGCGGCGGCGATCCGGGCGCGTTCCCTCGGGTCGTTGGTCTTCCCTCCTTGGAACGCTGCTTCTGAAGTCGGGTAAAGAAGCCCCCGCGCTCCCTGGATCGGTTGCGCGAGCGGGTAGAAGTTACTCAGGAACCAGTACCGGCCGCGGAATTCTTCGATTCGCTCCATCAGCTGCTCCCCATCGTCGAGTCGGTGCGTTCCGGCGGTCGTCGGAACGCACTTGTCGGCGTCTTGCTCGGGGTGGGGTGTCCAGTGCTTTCCTGGACACCCCACCCCGAGCAAGGCATAGTGCGGCGTTCCGAGGGCAGCTGGGACAACTGCATCCCCTGTCGCAGAACGCGCATGGCCACTACGGACCGGGGAACATCGGGGTCCTCGGCCGGGCGTGACCGCGGGGGAGACGGGCACGCCCGGCCGAGGGTGAGCAGGCAGCTGCGCTGTGGGGGTCAGCGCGCGCCCGCTCGGCAGGGGTGGCGTGATCCGCCCTGGTGGCGGACGGAAAGAAAGTGGCCCGCAGGACCGGCTGGGACGCTGGCGGCGATGGCCGCCAACTCGCCTCGTGCCTGGCACTTCGGCTAGCCGGCCCTGCGGGGGATCATGAGTCGGCCGCCAGGATTCCCGGTGGCCGCACTACTTTCACGTGGCGCTGTGACGTGCGATCACCGGCAGATTTGCGCCGAAGAAGCGAATGGCCTGCTGGTGGCCGAGGCGAGTGTGCAGAGGGCGAGGAACGCGTTCCGCTCGCCGGTCATTTGCGGGCTCAGATCGGCGTCAATGAGGATCTGGACCGCCTTCTCGATGGTCTCGATCTCATCTGCGAAGATCGGGATCCCGCCCGGCTCCCGGCGGTAGTACTGAGCTGCGAACGCTTCCGCCCCGGCTCGCCGGTGAAACTCGCGCATCATCGCGAATGCGGCAGGTGCGTCGCGATGCGGCTGAGGGAAAGGGCGCCAGGCCTCGTCAAAGAGTTCCTCGCTAGTGAGCAGCTCCCGTGGCGAGATCTCGATCGCGAGGGCGTCTCGCAGGAACGGGGTCGGGCGAACCATGGACTCGGGACTGGCAGACGGCTGAGTGGCGGCCGCACGACGGAATCGCGACAGAAAGGGCATGATCAGTGGCCTTTCGGTTGGGGCCGGTGTCGGAAGGTCCTCGGCCGGGCGTGACGGCGGGGGAGACGGGCACGTCCGGCCGAGGGTGAGCAGGCAGCTGCGCCGTGAGGGGTCGACGCATGGTGCTTCTGCTCAGCCGGGAAGTCCTTACCGAGGTTGAGTCCAGGGGCCGCTGTGGTGGAACCGGATGCGGCCGTCGACGAGTTCGAAATCGAACGGGCAACCGGGGCACTTCCCGAACTCGCGAGTTTCCTTGTATCCCAGCCCCTCCGCACCGAGTTCGTTCGTGACGGCGAACACGTTGCCGCGCTGGTCGAGCTGGACGAACTTGGTGGTGACGGTGACGGGCGCTTCACCGGTACCGGCGCACACGAACATCTGGACTCCTTGGGGAATAGCCGGGTATCTGAGACAGATCGACACGCCCCCGACCTCGGCTGAGCCAGGTCGGCGTCAGCGACCCCTGCCGTATTCGACGGTCGTCGAGTGGGTTCGGCCCGAGGGGGCTGTCGTTCTGCGGAGGGCGTCTCAGGTGAGGGTGGGGATGGCGGGGGTTCCGGCCACGTTTTTCGGCCGGGTTCATCGTCGTCCCCACCCTCACCTGATTTGCTTGTAGCGGATCGACAGCCCCCGGCCCGAACCCACCTACCCCTGCCCTCTTAGCGTTGTCGAGGGCTAGAACGGCGCCCGGGACCGGCTGACCCCGCCGCAGAGAGGGGTGATGGTGCCCCAGGGACTGAGTACCGGGACACGTGCGGCCAGCCGAGTGAGGATCTCGCCGTGGCACGCGAGCGGAGCGCACCAGCATCCGAGCGTCCGCTCGGTCAGCTCACCGAGCGAAGCCATCAGGTGTGGCTGTTCAGGCAGCCACGCCTCGTAGAGGTCGATGACTTCCTCGCGGGTGCCGTCTACGCCAATCCTGAACGGGTTGCTCCATTTCGATCCCCGACCGCGTCCGATGTAGACATCGAATCGGGCGCGCTTGCAATGAACTACCAGCGGATGCGCCAAACCCCTTGCTCCTCACAGGTGTCTCGACTTCCCCCTGCGAAATATCGCCTCGCGGGTTCGGCCGATGGACTGTTGACCTGCGGCACACAACTCAGGTCGTGATCAGGGCGGCGGGGGTTCCGGCCCCATTTTTGGGCCGGGTTCATCGTCGTCCTGATCACGACCTGATTTGCTTAGCGTGGACCGACGGACCCGGCCCGATTTCGTGCGCACTTACCCGGTCGAGAGCCGTCGTGCGCGCGAGCAGGATCACGACGGTGTCCCGGCGCGCTAGATCCACCCCTTGCCGTCCCACGCGCCGTCCGTGATCGGACGAATGCAGTCAGCCTCGGTGCCGGGGTAGGCGATCGGTGTCTCGATCTCCGTCTTGAACGCGGCGAACGTCCCCGGCCCCAACTCCCAGTAGAGCCCGAGATTCTTGTTATCGCGAAACACCGTGACGTAGGTCGTCTCGTCTAATGTGGCTTCATCAAGCTCGTAGGTCATGTTTCCCTTTCGGTATCTTGCGGGCCCCGTACCCACGCAGGACAGCGGAATCCAGTACTCGCTTCACGGGCGATGTGACTCGCGCAGCTTTCAGCCGGTCTGGTCTGTGACTTGTAGCTGGTCAGCAGTAGACGACGATCACGGGCTCGCCGTCCGGATTTGTCGCCTCCACCGCGCGGGACAACGGGCCGAACGAGTCTCCTTCGGACGTGTACCAGGAGCCGGTGACGGCGTACCCGGCCTCGAGCAGGGCGGGGGTGATGACCTCCTCCTCGCACTGCATGTAGTTGTCAAAGTCAAGGGGAAGCGTGGGAATGATGTCGTCGATGTTGAGGTACACGTTCAGCTCTTCCTGTGCTGCCGCCGTAGCGCTGGTCAGGTCGTGATCGATGGCTCAGCGGGACCTGTGGCGTGGAGGATGTCGTGGACGGAGGCGATGAGAGTCGCGTCGCCGGAGCGGATCAGGTGGTGGCAGCCGGCGGACAGTGCGGAGGACACCGGGCCGGGCAGTGCCATGAGTTCCCGGCCGAGCAGGACCGCCGCCGTGGCGGCTTTCCGGGTGCCGCTGCGCTGCTCGGCTTCGATCACGACCGTTCCGGCGGTGAGGGCGGCGACGAGTCTGCTTCGCGCGGTGAAGCGACGGAGCGCGGGCCGGGTACCGGGCGGGTACTCGCTCACGAGGGCACCGGATTCGGCGATGCGCCTCAGGAGGTCGGCGTGTCCTGCCGGATAGATTTCGTCGATCGCGCAGCCGAGCACGGCCACGGTCGTGCCGTCGGCGCTGAGCGCGCCGCGGTGGGCCGCGCTATCGATGCCGTACGAGGCGCCGGCCACGATCGAGATGCCGCGGTCGGCCAGTTGGTAGGAGAGCTGGCCCGCGTGGTACTCGCCGTACGTAGTGGAGGAGCGGGAACCGACGATCGCGATCGCCCGCTCTGCCGCATTGTTGAGCCGGGTTGCTCCGCGAACCCACAATCCCAAAGGTGGGGCCATTGCCCGGAATCCGAGGTCTTGGGCGCCGGCCAGGGCGGCGAGCGGGCTTGAAGGCCATTCGTCGTCGCCGGGGGTGACCAGCCGGGTTTCGGCGGCCGCGGCCTGGGCGAGGTCTCGCACAGCGATGGCGCCGCGCGGTAGCGCGACGATTTCTTCTTGCACCTTCTGTGGGCAGGCGCCGCGTTTGATTCGTGCCGCGGCCTCGGTCGGGCCGATCTGGCTGACGAACGCGGCCAGTGCGGCGCGGGGGGC
>Ga0196958_10000089_pt1 | contig 38098 bp, 38 predicted proteins | sample S1v_10metaG_FD_148654 | JGI IMG/M metagenome (GOLD analysis project Ga0196958, IMG submission 148654) | Soil microbial communities from Anza Borrego desert, Southern California, United States - S1+v_10 | ecosystem: Environmental > Terrestrial > Soil > Desert | place: USA: California | collected... | reverse complement strand
GCCACCGAGGACTGTGTCTCGGGTCGTTTCGGCTGTGTCGTTGCCGGTCTTGCAGGGCCTTCCCGCCGTGGTGGGGAGGCCACCTGTGTGTTGTGGGCTTGGTCACGTCATCACCCGGTCGGGTGTGCTGCCGCTGCGTGGCGCGCCACCGCCCGGGAACCTGTCTGATTCGGTCGTCGTCATAGTCGGGACAGGGTCTGGGCTGCGCGGTACCGTGCTGGGCGGGAATCGCGTGATCGCGGGGGGTAGTGGTGTCGGCACAGGGAGCGTGGAGCGCGCAGTCCATGCAGGCGATGACGGCTGGTATGCAGGGGCTCAAGCAGGCGGCGGAGTCCGGCTCGTTCGCCATCAGCCGGTCCGGCGCCGAGGCTTACCTCAAGGCCATCGAGGATGCCGAGTACGAGATCAACAGTGTTGACAGCAAACTGTACCTGCTTCAACAGGAGACGAAGCTCGGTACCAGTCCCGATGCTCAGGCGATGAGTCGATACAACCTGGAGAGCGCGAATGGCGGAGGCGGTACGACCGGCATCGTGCCTGCGATCAAGCAGTTGAAGGCGGCGCTTCTGGAAGCGAAAGCTGCCCTGCAGAAGGCCATCGAGAACTACCGTGAGGTTGATGATGCCGCCGCCGGCGGTCTCAATCGGTACTGAGTGGGGGATAAAATTGGCCAGGAATCTCGCGCTTCGATCCGCTCTGTCGATCGCTGTGACCTGTTTGGTGCTGGGTGCCTGTACGACGACGGATCCAGGCAACGCCACGTCCGACGGCGGCACTACCACTGCCGTGCCGGACACTTCTGAGCAGCCGACCGCCACCACGAAGTCTGCCGGTGGAAGCGGCAAATTGGCCAATTTCGACCCTTGTGCGGAGATGAACGCCGTCGCAGGCAAACTCGCATTGGGGCGCATCGAAGAGGACGGCAAGAAGGAATGTAAGGCCAAATGGGGTGACACCACCACTTCCGTGAGGGTCAAGGCATTCCCTGAACTCGGTATGGCTGAAGTGGCTGCAGGGCCTGACGCGCAGTCCTCCGACATCGAGGTCGGCTCGCACAAGGCGAAGTTGATCAAAGCTCCATTGACGGATACGGATTGCGCTGTCGTCATCGAGATCACCGCCAAGTCGCGGGTCGACTTCGTCGGTTCATCCACAACCTCCGCCGACGAGGCGTGTGACGCGGCCAAGGAGCTCGCCGAAGCCGTCGAACCCAAGCTGCCGAAGTAGGGCTGGAGCGGCAGTCGGAGCAGGTGGTCGAGGGCTGCGTCTCGGGTCCGTTTTGGCTGAGTTGTTACAGGGCTTGCAGGAGCTCAAGCAGGTGGCGGAGTCCGGCTCGTTCGCCATCAGCCAAGCCGGTGCCGAGATTTACCTCAAGGCCATCGAGGACGTCGAAATAAGCCTGAACGACCTGAACAACGACGTCTTCCACCTGCGGCAGGAGACCAAGCTCGGTACCGGCCCCGATGCCCAGGCGATGAGCCGCTACTACGCCGAGAGCACCGGCGGCGGTAATGGGCCCGACGGCATCGTGCCCGCGATCGACCAGCTGACGGCGGCGCTCATGGTCGCCAAGGCAGCCTTGCGAAAGGCGATCGAGACTACCGCGAAGTCGATGACGCGGCGGCGAGCGGTCTCAAGAGCTACTGAGACGGGGATGCAGTTGTCCAGGAATCTGGTGGTTCGATCCGTCCTGCCGGTAGCGGTGGTGGGCGTGGTGCTGGCCGGCTGCTCGTCGAAAACGCCGGGAGATGCCTCGGCGGTCGACGAGACCACCACTACCACCACTACCACCACGACTTCCGAGCGGACGACGACCACCTCGGCGTCCGGTGGCCGTGACGGGCTGGCGAACTTCGACCCGTGCGCCGAGTTGAACGCCGTCGCCGACAGGCTGTCGTTGAGCCGCATCGAGAAGGGTGGCAAGCAGGAGTGCGATGCCCGCTGGGGGGAGACCACCACCAAGGTGTCGGTCAAGGCCCTTCCCGAGCTGGGCGTCGGCGAAGTCGTCCTGAGCCCCGGTGCGCAGTCCTCCGACCTCACTGTCGGCTCACACCGGGCCAAGCGCGCGAAGGGAGCGCTGAGCAGCACCGATTGCCTGGTGACGGTGGAGATCACCGAGAAGTCGAGGGTCGACGTCATCGCTTCGTCCACCTCGTCGGTCGATGAAGCATGTGATGCCGCGACCCAGGTCGCCACCGCCGTCGAACCCAAGTTGCCCAAGTAGGGCAGGAGCTGAGCCGTGGCACCGGAAGGTTCAGGAGAACCCGGGCTTCGGCAACGTGGTTCCCGACTTCCTGGCCTACCTCGACTACAAGTCGAAGTCTGCGCGGCACCAGGCCCAGCCAGAAGGCCACCGAGGACTGTGTCTCGGGTCGTTTCGGCTGTGTCGTTGCCGGTCTTGCAGGGCCTTCCCGCCGTGGTGGGGAGGCCACCTGTGTGTTGTGGGCTTGGTCACGTCATCACCCGGTCGGGTGTGCTGCCGCTGCGTGGCGCGCCACCGCCCGGGAACCTGTCTGATTCGGTCGTCGTCATAGTCGGGACAGGGTCTGGGCTGCGCGGTACCGTGCTGGGCGGGAATCGCGTGATCGCGGGGGGTAGTGGTGTCGGCACAGGGAGCGTGGAGCGCGCAGTCCATGCAGGCGATGACGGCTGGTATGCAGGGGCTCAAGCAGGCGGCGGAGTCCGGCTCGTTCGCCATCAGCCGGTCCGGCGCCGAGGCTTAGAAGTCGACGACGCGGCGGCGAGCGGTCTCAAGAGCTACTGAGATGGGGATGCAGTTGTCCAGGAAGCTGGCGGTCCGTTCGGTCCTGCCGATCGCAGTGGTCGGCCTGGTGCTGGCGGGGTGCACGACGAAGGACCCGGGGAACCCCACGTCGAGTGGTGACAGCACCACTACCGGTGCCACGACCGGGACGTCGGAGGAGTCGACCACCACTTCGGCTCCTACCGGCGGTGGCGCGGACCTGGCGAAGTTCGATCCGTGCGCGGAGATGAACGCCGTCGCGGGTCAGCTCTCGCTGACCCGCATCGAGGAGGACGGCAAGCAGGAGTGCAGGGCCAAGTGGGGCAGTTCGACGACCACGGTGCGGGTCAAGGTCTACCCGGAGCTCGGCATCGCCGACGTGGTGGCGAAGCCTGACGCGCAGATCACCGAGACCGCCATCGGTTCGCACAAAGCCAAGATCGCCAAAGCCGCGCTGACCAAGACCGACTGCGATGTAGCCGTCGAGATCACCGCCAAGTCCAGGGTCGACTTCTTCGGTTCATCCACAACCTCCGCCGACGAGGCGTGCGACGCGGCCAAGGAGCTCGCCGAAGCCGTCGAACCCAAGCTGCCGAAGTAGGACAGGAGCAGAGCCGTGGCACCGCCGGATCCGCAGAACCCCAACGCGACCAAGGTCGACTACGTCGGTCAGACCGAGGCGGAGCTGCGTGCCGAGTACGACCGGAAGGTCCAGGAGAACCCGGGCTTCGGCAACGTGGTTCCCAACTTCCTGGCCTACCTCGACTACAAGTCGGAGTCGGCGCGGCACCAGGCCCAGCAGGAGCGGCAACTGGAGCAGGTGGTCGAGGACTACCGGCCGCCGATGTCGACGGCCGGGTCGTTCTACCTGGGCTACCCGCACGACCAGCTCAAGTCCATGGTCACCGACAACATGGCGCCCAGCACGGCCGACGAGCAGGGCGAGGCGTGGACGAAGATCGGCAACACGCTGGTCGACCTGCAGGACAACCTGACCAAGGCGACCGAGGCCGGCAAGGGCGCGTGGCAGGGCGCCGCGGCGAGCGCCGCGCAGGGCTACTTCACCGACATGGCCGCCTGGTCGGGCAACGCCGCCCAGGGCGCGCAGCTGACCGGCAACAAGCTCTACGAGCAGAGCCAGGCCGCCGAGACGGCCAAGTCGGCGATGCCCGAGCCGGTGCAGTTCAGCACGGCCGACGCCTACAAGATGTTCTTCTCCGAGCCGAACCCGTTCAAGTGGGCGGAGACGATCGACAAGATCGAGCAGAAGTTCGAGGAGAAGCAGCAGGCCCACGAGCGGGCGGCCGAGGTCATGACGACCATGTCGACCTCGTTCCAGGAGACCGGTTCCACGATGCCCGCGTTCGCGCCGCCCCCCACCATGGAGGGCTCCGGCGGCACGGGTGACTCGACCAACCCGAACCAGACCGGTGTCGGCGGCCGGCCGACGGTCCCGGACGCCCCCGGCGGCGGCACGGGGGTCACCGGCATCCCCGGCCCCGGTGGTGGCGGCAAGGGCGGTGGCAACACCAACCAGTCCGGCTGGACCCCGGGCGGTGGTCCCGGTGGCGGGCCGGGCGGCATCCCCGGTCCGGGTCCCGGTCCCGGTGGCGGCGGTTGGCAACCCGGCCCCGCACCCGTCCCGGGACCCGTCCCGGGACCGGGTCCCGGCCCCAGGCCCGGTCCGGGCAACCGGCCGCCCACGGGCCCGCGCCCACCCGGCGTGCCGATCGGCCGCCCGGGTCCCGGTGGCGGTCCGGGCGGACGGGGCCTGCCCGGTGGTGGCGGCCCCGGTGGTGGCTCCGGCGGCGGTCGCGGCGGGCTGGGCGGGGGCCCTGGTGGCCTCGGTGGCCTCGGTGGCCCGGGCGGGTCGGCGGCGGCCGGTCGCGGCGGCTTCGGGCCCGGCGGGTCCTCGGGGATGCTGGGCGAGGCCGGGCGGTCCGGCGCGGGCGGCTTCGGCCCGTCCGGCAGCGGCGGTCCCGGTGGCGCGGCGGCCGGCCGCGGTGGCGCCGCCGCCGGGATGGGCATGGGCGGCATGGGCGCCGGGGCCGGTCGGGGTCAGGGCGAGGAGGACAAGGAGCACAAGGCCGCCTCGTACCTGGTCGAGACCGAGGACGTCTTCGGCGACGGCACGATGGTCGCGCCCCCGGTCATCGGCGGGTGAGCGTGTTCTCGTTCGCCCTGTCGCACGCGGCGGCCGACGTGCTCTGGGAGGACCTGGAGCTGGGCAGCAGGCCGTACCCGTTCGACTTCCCCTACCTGGGGCAGACCCTCGACGAGCGGCGCGGCATCCGCAACGCCGTCTACCAGGACCTGGAAGCCCGCGGCCTGGCCCACCGCGGGCGGGTCGCCGCGGAGGTCGAGGAGGCGCTGACCCTGCTGGTGCGCTTCGAGCACTCGTTCACCGCGATCGCCTCGCTGGACCCGAAGAACGTGGAGCGCCAGCTGCTGGTCCGCAGCGGCGCGCAGGGCGAGCTGGCGGCGGTGGCGGTGCTGGACGAGCGCCGGCTGAAGGTCGACACCGTGCGGTCGTCGGCGCTGCTGCGCGCGGTGGTGGACCGGATCCCGCCGGAGCGTCCCGGTCCGGGGCAGTCGCTGACGGTGCCGGTGCCGTCGTCCGCCCCGCCACCGCCGCGCCGCGACGAGGACTTCGCCGACGCCGGCTTCACCCGGGCGATGACGCCCCGGTCGACGGCGGCCTCGCAGGTGCGCGCCCTGGAAGCGGTGTTCGAGCGGCCCCGGCTGCGCGCCGGTCAGTTCGGCGTCACGGTCCGCGGCCGGCACGGCCGGGAGCAGCGCGCGCCCCAGGTCGCCTGGTTCGACAACGACCAGGGCCGCTACATGACGCAGACGCGGCAGGGGCAGGACGGCCGGAAGTGGCTGACCCACGCCCCCGCCGACAACGCGCGCATCGCCGCGCAGCTCGCCCAGGAGCTGAACGGACTGCTCAACTAGCCGCACCGCCCGCGAACTGCTCGACCGCCGCACCCGCCCGGGTGCGGCTGGTCAGTCGTCCATTTCGGTGCTGTAGCCGGGCATCCGGCCGGTGACCACGAAGACGGTGCGCTTGGCCACCGACACGGCGTGGTCGGCGAACCGCTCGTAGAAGCGGCCCAGCAGCGTGGTGTCCACGGCCGAGGGCACGCCGTGCGGCCACTCCTTGTCCATGATCACCGTGAACAGGTGGCGGTGCAGGTCGTCCATCGCGTCGTCCGCGTCCTCCAGCGAACGCGCCCGCTCGACGTCCTGGGTGCGGATGATGTCGGTGGCCTCCCGCGCGAGCTCGACCGCGATGCGGCCCATCTCGGCGAAGTACGGCTGCACCGTGTCGGACAGCACGTGGTTGGGGTGCCTGCGCCGCGCGGCCTTCGCCACGTGCAGCGCGAGGTCGCCCATGCGCTCGACGCTCTCCGCGGCGTGGATCACCGCGAGGACGATCCGCAGGTCGGTCGCGACCGGCGCCTGCAGGGCGAGCAGCGCGTACGCCTGCTCCTCGATGCTGGCGCGGACGTCGTCGATCTTGACGTCGTCGCCGATCACCTGCTCGGCCAAGCCGAGGTCGGCTTGGAGCAGCGCGGAGGTCGCGCGCTGCATGGCCTCACCGGCCATGCCGCACATGTCGGCGAGCTGGTCGGCGAGTTGTCCGAGCTGGTCGTGGTAAGCCTCACGCATGGCAGCCAGCGTACGTGCAGGTTGTCGCCGTAGCGACATACCCCGGTGAACCCGAGGTGAACCCGTGACGGCCAGATGGCCCAACGGCTAGCTGCACGGGTCGGCGCCCGCGTTCACATAGGACAGATCCTCCGGCGGCGCCGCCTTGCCCTGCTCGGGGGCGGCCCCCTCCCCCTTCGGGGCGACGACCTGCTCGTCCCAGCCGGGCCCGATGAGCAGCGTCACCGCGCCGCCCTGGCTCGCGTCGACCTCGAGCACGGCGCCGGGAACGGCTTTCGCGAGCGTGAACGCGGCGTCCTCGCCGCCCGCGCCGTACCGGATGACGGTCTTCGCGGCGGGCGGCGCGGTGCCGCTGTTGACGACGACGAAACCCAGCTGCGACAAGGCGTTCTTGGCCCGCCCGGCCGCGCCGTCGTTGTCCGCGTCGCCGTTGAACACCTGGATCTTCAACCCCTTGGGGTCGACCACCTTGCCCTGCTTGGGTTCCGCGGCCTTGTCGGCGGTGGCGGGCGGCTGCGCCGCGTCCGCCTCCGGCGCCTCGCCCGGCAGCGGCGTGCCGTCGATGATCGCCTGGAACAGCGCCCGGGTCTCGTCGACCTTCAGCATCTCGATGTTGTCGTCGTTGGACGTCGTGGGGCCCTCGTCCGTCGCGTGCGGCACGGTGACGAAGCTGACCCGGCCGGCCTCGATGCCCTGCAGCGACTGCGCCAGCGTCAGCATGTCCTTGACGCCGATGTTCTGGCCGACGGTGGACGCGGCGAACGCGTTGAGGAAGTTGTTGAGCTTGCCCGGGTTGAGCAGCATCTCGCTGGACAGCGCCGTGCGCAGCAGGGAGGACATGAACTTCTGCTGCCGCGTGACCCGGTCGTAGTCGCCGAACTCCTCGGTCTTCACGTGCCGGGCCCGCACGTAGTCCAGCGCCTTCTGACCGTCCACGTCGTACCTGCCGGGCTTGTCGAAGATCATGCCCAGCTCGCCGTCGTCCATCACCTTCGGCACGCAGATGTTGATCTTGCCGATGGCGTCGACCATCCCCTTGAAACCGTTGAAGTCCACGGACACGAAGTGGTTGATGGTCAAGCCGGTCAGCTCGGTCATGAACGTGCTGACGCACTTGGGCCCGCCGTCCGCGTAAGCCTGGTTGGCCTTCACGCCCTTGGCGGCCGGCAGGACCTCGCCGGTGTACTCCCCGGTCTCGGAGTCCCACTTCTCGCACTCGGGCCGGGTGATCTGCAGGTCGCGCGGCACCGACACCACCACGACCCGCTTCCGGTCGGCCGGGATGTGGGCCAGCATCAGCACGTCCGACCGCGCGCCCCGCTCCTTGGCGGCGTCGCCGACGCCGTCCTCGGGCTTCGCGCCCGCGCGGGTGTCCGACCCGACGATGAGGAAGTTCTCGTCGCCCAACTGCTTCTCGGCCTCGTGCACGGCCGCCGAGTTGGTGTTCAGCGCGTCGATCTCGGTGAACTTGCTGTCCACGTAGAGCATCGCGCCCCACCCGAGGCCGGTCGCGACGAACACGATGACGGCGGCGGTCAGCGACAGCGCCTTGACGGCGCGGACGACCTGGACGTGCTTGGGCGTGCGGACCCGCCGGCGCGGGGCCTCGGGGTCGTCCCCGTCCTCGACGGCCGGGGTGAACACGGTCGCCTCTTCGTCGTGCTCGACCTTCCACGGCATGAGCTTCTGCCGGCGCTCCTTGCGCTGGCGCTCCTGCTCGGCGAGTTCGTCGTGCACCGCGGAGAACCTGGCCAGCGTGTGGTCGACCTCGCGGCGCTTCTTGACGTCGTCGCTGATGGCCTCCATCTCCGTGGTGAGGCTCGCCGGGTCGACCTGGTCGCGCCTCTCGGGCGCCGGCGCCCCGAGCCGGCCGGCGATGCCGTCCCGGCCCGCGTCGCCCCCGGCCTCCGCGGGCCGCCGGTCGACCACGGGCCGCGGCCCGCTGCCGTCGGGGCCGCCGGCCGGTCGGCGCGGTCCGTCGGGCGCCCCCTCGACCGGTCGGCGCGGCCCGTCCGGTGCGCCTTCGACCGGTCGGCGCGGGCCGTCCGGCGCGCCTTCCGCGACGCGTCGTGGTCCGTCGGCCGGTCCGTCGGCCGGTCGCCGCGGTCCGTCCGGCCCGCCTTCGGGGTGCCGGCGCGGGCCGTCCGGCCCGCTGTCGGCCAACCGGCGCGGCCCGGAGCCGTCCGGTCCGCCTTCCGCGAGCCGGCGCGGTCCGTCCGGCGCGCCCTCGGCGAGGCGTCGTGGTCCGTCGGCCGGCCCGTCGGCGAGCCTGCGCGGTCCGCTGCCGTCCGGTCCGCCCGGCGCGAGCCGGCGCGGTCCGCCGTCGGGACCGCCGTCACCGGGGCGCCGCGCGCCGGGTCCGCCCTCGACGGGGCGCCGCGGCCCACCGGCGTTCGGCGCGCCCTCGGCGAGCCGGCGCGGCCCGCTGCCGTCCGGTCCGCCCGCGAGCCGGCGAGGTCCACCGCCGTCCACGGGACCGCGTGGTCCGCCGGGCTCCGCCGGTCCGTCCGGTGCGAGCCTGCGCGGTCCGCCGTCGGGCTCGCCGGCGAGCCGTCGGGGGCCGCTGCCGTCCGGGCCGCCCGCGGGCCGCTGCGGGCCGTCCACGTCGGGCCGGGGCCGCCGGCCGGTGGCGTCGGGCCGGCGCGGGTCGTCGGGGGCGAACCGCTGGCCGGGTGCGCCGTTCGCGGGGGGCCGGCGCCTGTCCTCGGGGGGCGCGGCCGGGTGCGGCCGTCGTCCGGTCGCGTCCGGGCCGCCCAGGCGCTGGGCGGCGTCGTCGGCCGGGGGCGGGAGGGCCCGCCGACCGGTCTCCGCGGGCGGGCGGGACCTGTGACCGGCGCCCTCCGACGGCGGCCCGAACGCGTCGGCCGGCCGTGCGCGCCGACCGGCGTCCTCGGGCGGCGTCGCGCCGTTGGCGGGGTGCGGCCGTCGGCCGGTGTCCTCCGGCGCGGGCGGTCGTGCGCGGCGGCCGGTGTCCTCGTGGGAGGGAGCGCCGTCGGGTCGTGCGCGCCGACCGGCGTCCTCAGGGGCGAACGTCTCGGTCGGCACGGCCGCGGCGGCGCGTGCGCGTCGGCCGGCGTCCTCGGCGGGGGGGCGTGCGCGGCGGCCGGTGTCCTCAGGGGCGGAGTGTCCTGGGGAGCGGCCGGGGTCTTCGGGGGCGGAGGGTCGTGCGCGGCGGCCGGTCCCGTCAGGGGCGGAGTGCCCCGGGAGGCCGCCGGGGTCTTCGGGGGCGGGCGGTCGCGCTCGCCGGCCGGCGTCCTCGGGCGCGTGCGGGCGCGCTCGTCGGCCGGTCTCCTCGGCGGGCGGGGCCGAGCCGTTCGGCGGGGGCGGGGCGGGGCGCGCCCGGCGGCCGGTCTCCTCGGGGGCCGGGCGCCCCGCGGACGGCGTGAAGTGGTCGGGCGGCGCGCCGTTCGGCCGGCGGACGCCCTCGGGAGGCGGCAGGCCCGGGCCGCGGTCGGCCCGGGGCTGCCGGGCGTCACCGGGTTCCGGGGCCGCGCGCCGCCCGGTCGGCTGCGGCGCGCCGGCCGGCGGACCCGACGGCTCGGGTCTGCGCTCGTCCGGCGGCACGGGCCGCGGGATGTTCGACCGGCTGTGCTGCTCCAGCAACTCGGAGACGCTCAGACCGCCGCCGCCCTCCAGCGAGCGGCGTCGGCGGCCGGTCGGCTGGTCGTCCTGCGGGGCCTGGTCACCTCGGGGTCCGGGGCCGCCACGGCGGGGCTCGTCGGGCACCCGGTCTCCCTTCAACCTTCGGTCAGTAGCGGGTCGTCATCACGAGTTGACGACATCAAGGACACATTGGTTGCACCAACGGCGTGTCACTTGCCTTGGCGATACTACGGATGACCGCCAGTCCTGACGACCACTCCCGGTGATACAGGGGTGGTGGGTACTCGATTGCGCGCAGCATGGTACGCCCGAGCGGGTGATCTACCTAGCAAATCAGTAACCAGCTACCCGCGATTCGGCTATCCCGCGCCGCCCCGCCGCCGCACCGGCCAACCGCACCCGACCGTTCTCGCGGTAGGCGACGGCGTTGCGTCCTGACTGCTTGGCGGTGTAGAGCAGGCTGTCGGCCCGCAGCAGCTGCTGCTCCGGGGCGACCGGGGGGCGCGTCGGCGAGTCCCCCGCGGGAGGTTCGTAAGCCAACCCGATGCTGACGGTCACCCGCAAACCGGGCGCCAGCGAAGCCCAGGCGTGACGCTCGACACGCGTCCGGGCCGACTCGGCGATCCCCACGCCCGCCGCCGCGTCCACTCCGGGCAGCACGAGCACGAACTCCTCCCCGCCGTACCGGGCGCAGAACCCGTTGCGCGGCAGCTCCTCCTGGAGCAGTTCGACGACGCGCTGGAGGACCCGGTCGCCCAACAGGTGCCCGAAGGTGTCATTGACCTGCTTGAACCAGTCCAGGTCGATCAACGCGATGGCCAGCCCGTCGTCGGTGTCGTGCTCCGTCACCATGTCGAGCAACCGCTGGTCCAGGTACCTGCGGTTGTAGCTGTCGGTCAGGCTGTCCCGCATGCTCTGCTCGCGCGCCTCCGCGTGCTCGCGGCGCAGCCGGTCCACCTCGCGGCGCAGCTGCTCGGGCACCTGCGGCTGGACGTCCTGGTCGGCGGAGACCAGGTCGAAGGCCGAGCGCAGGTGCTGGTAAGCCTGCCGCCACTGACCGCGGGAGGCGAGCAGCGTCGCGATCGACTCGTGCAGCTGCACCAGGCCGGTGCCCTCCGACGCGTCCCGGCCGCGGTCGCCCGGCCCGCCGTCGTGGCCGACGCCGGCGACCTCCGGTCGCAGTGCGGTCATCGCGCTCACCTCCCTCCTTGCCAAGGTGTCGTCCCCTAGGAGGCGGCGCTTGAGCCGGCGGGACGCGTCACTCCGGGATTTCCCTCTACTGGTTGACCGTGCACTGCTCCGAACCGGTGACGTTCAGAGATCGACATGGCGGAGCGTGCGCCGCACGAGGCCGCCGCACCACCGGTTCAGTTCGCGCACGGCGCGAAGCCGTACGCCTTGCCGTTGAGCAGGACGATGTGCTGGGAGCCGATCTGGCTGCCCACCTCGGCGCCCTCCTGCACGACGGTGAGCGTCACGGCGACGACCAGCACGACGCCGCGCGGGTGCGCGTCCACGCCGGGCGGCGTCCAGTCCGGGTCCAGCCGCAGCGTGGACATGGTGGGATGCACCTCGATGGTCCCGCCGGGCAGCTCGCAGTCGCCGTCGCGGAAGTCCGGGTGCTGCGTGTCGGCGAGCAGCTCGCGCTGCGCGGCGACGCCCTGCCCGCCCGCCTCGTTCATCGCGGTGAAGTAGCTGGCCACCAGCTCGCGGTCGAGGTCGGTGATCCGCAGCGGGCGCGCCGTGCCGGTCACCCCCGGACCGCACGCGGTCAGCGCCACCAGGCACAGGGCGGTCACCGCGGCACGTGTCACCCGCTCAGCCACCGGAGTGCATCAGGTCGGCGCCCACCGGCACGGTGGCGTCCTCCGGGTCGTCCAGCCAGCCCTCCGGCAGCACGACCTTCGCCGGCGACCCCTGCCGCCCGCGCGGGCCCTCGGCGTCGAGCGGGAACCCGGCGTCGGCGTCGAGCCGGCCGAGCAGGTCGTCGAGTTCGGCGGGCGTGGACACCATCGCCAGGGAGCGCCGCAGCTCCGCGCCGACCGGGAACCCCTTCAGGTACCAGGCCATGTGCTTGCGCAGGTCGCGCATCCCCTTGTCGGCGCCGAGGTGGTCGGCCAGCAGCCGCCCGTGCCGCCCGAGGATCTCGGCGACCCGCCCCAGCGAGGGCCCCGGCGGGATCGGCTCGCCCCGGAACGCGGCCTGCAGCTCGCCGAACAACCACGGCCGCCCCAGGCAGCCGCGGCCGACGACCACGCCGTCGCAACCGGTCCGGGCGACCATGTCCAGCGCGTCGCCGGCGCTGAAGACGTCACCGTTGCCCAGCACCGGGATCGACGTCACCGCCTCCTTGAGCCGCGCGATCGCCGACCAGTCGGCCTGCCCGGAGTACCGCTGGGCGGCGGTGCGGGCGTGCAGGGCGACGGCCTGCGCGCCCTCGTCCTCGGCGATCCGCCCGGCGTCCAGGTAGGTGAGGTGGTCGTCGTCGATGCCGATCCGGAACTTGACGGTCACCGGCACCCCGGCGGGCTCCGCGGCGCGCACGGCGGCCCGCACGATCCGCCGGAACAGCTGCCGCTTGTACGGCAGCGCCGCCCCGCCGCCCTTGCGCGTCACCTTCGGCACCGGGCAGCCGAAGTTCATGTCGACGTGGTCGGCCCGCCCCTCGCCCACGATGATCCTGGTGGCCTCGGCCATCGAGGCGGGGTCGACGCCGTAGAGCTGGAGGGACCGCGGGTGCTCGTCCGCGCCGAAGGTGATCATCTCCATCGTCTTGGCGTCGCGCTCCACGATGGCGCGGGCGGTGATCATCTCGCACACGTAGAGCGACGTGGGGCTGCCGAACTCCCGGCAGAGCTGCCGGAAGGCCACGTTCGTGATGCCCGCCATGGGGGCGAGCACGACCGGGGGATCGACGTCGTACGGGCCGATCTTCAGCGAGGGCAGAGCAGGGGCCACGTACAACAGGCTAACCGCGCCGCGCAGCCCACCGCGCCGGTCGAACCCCCGGGAGCACTTCGACAGGTGCCGCAGCCCCGCCGGGGACCACCCCTTGCCCTCCTGCGCCTCGGCCGCCTGCGTGCGCATGGGGGAACGGCGCGCCCACGGCAACGACCAGTCACCTGCGTCACACACCACGTGCATCCCCACCATCGAACCCCGGGGCGGTCTTCCACTAGCCTTGATGGCGGGCCGCTAGCTCAACTGGCAGAGCAGCGGACTTTTAATCCGCGGGTTCAGGGTTCGATCCCCTGGCGGCCCACCAAGTTAGTCATTGTGCGAACCACTCCGTTCGGGGCCGTTTCCGCTGTTAGGGCGGGTGCGGCCCCGTCGTTGTTGCGGAGTTGGGGGATGCGGAAGACCGGGATGAGTCGGTCGGGTCCGGTGATGGTGACTTTGGCGACCAGGGCTTCGACGAGTGCCTTGATCTGGTTGTGGGTGCCGCTGGTGATGATCTCGGCGATCTGGTCGGCCACCGCCGCCAGGGTAGCGGGCTCGGGCATGGCGGGCTCGTCGTCCAGCGCGAGAGTCAGTTCGTCGCGGCGAACGCGGAGTTGCTTGCTCTTGGCGCGCAGCTCGGTGAGCCGGTCGGCGACCAGTTCCTCGTCCATCGTGCCGCGCTCGAACGCGGTCAGGTACCGGTCGATAGCCACCCCGGTCTTGGTTATCTCGTTCTCGACCGTGGCGAGTTCCGCGTGCCGGTCGGCGTGCGCCGCTCGATGTTGCTTCTGTTCGTGGGCGATGGCGTCGGCGATGAGGTCGTGCCGGGTGCGGTAGAAGCCTGCCAGCGCGTCCAGAACGGCTGCGTCCACGGCGTCGGCGTTGAGACGGCGGAAGTCGCACTTGCTGGCGTCGTAGCGGGCGAGGTTCCAGCAGGTGTAGTAGCGGTAGGTGCGGTTCCGCCCGGTGGCGCGGGTGCCGATCATGGCCTTGCCGCACTTCGGGCACCGCAAGCGGCCGGTGAGCACGTAGTCAGAGCCGGACGCGGCCCGGTGGGCGTGGGACTCACCGCGGGCGTCGAGGATGGCTTGGGCCTGCTCCCAGACGGTGAGGTCGATGATGGGTGCGTGGGTGTCGGTCACGGTGGTCTCCCGGAACGTCAGTTCACCGAGGTAGACGCGGTTGTTCAGGGCGCGGATGACTTGGTAGCCGGACCACTTGCCGCCGGAGCTGGTGCGGTGGCCCCGGTCGTTGAGGACTTTGGCGATGGCGCGGGAGCCGAGCCGGTCCTTGGTGTAGAGGTCGAAGATCAACCTGACGATCACCGCCTCGTGCTCGTCCACGATCAGGGTGTGGGTGGTCTTGTCGACCTGATAGCCGAACGGGCGCTTGCCGCCCTTCCACTTTCCCTTGGCGTGCTTGCGTTCCATCCCGGCGATGACACGGTCGATGATCGTGTCCCGCTCGAACTGGGCGAACATTCCCAGCATCTGCACCAACATCCGACCCATCGGCGTCGAGGTGTCGAACGGCTCGGTGGCACTGCGGAACACAACCCCGGCGGAATCGAGTTCGTCGAGCAGCATCACCATGTCCCGCAGGTTCCGGGAGAACCGGTCCACCCGGTAGACGAGCAGCACGTCGATCAACCCGGCGCGGGCAGCGGCGAGCGCGCGTTGCAGCCCGTCGCGTTCGGTAGTGGCGCCGGAGGCGTCGTCGGGGAACCGCGCGACGAGCCGCCAGCCGGGCTGGGAGCCGATGTAGGCGTCCAGCCGGGTGTCCTGGGCTTCGATCGAGTAGGGCTGGTGCTCGTCGTCGGTGGAGCGCCGCACATAGATCCCCACCCGCACATCGTCGCCGAGTGTGGGCATCGCGGCCTTCTTCGTGCGCTGCGCGGTCGTCGATCGCGCCATTATTCCGACCCCCTTGGTTCGGCATTTCCCGCGTGCCCCGTAGTAGCCGTTTCTCCGGCTACTACGGGGCGACTACGCGGCTACTAGATCACTACTAACTTCGACTTAAAACCGCAGCTCACAGGCGGTGCGTCGTGCTTCCATTATCGCTCATCAAGCGCGGTAAGGGAAGCGGAACAGCGTCCTTCTACGCGGCTTTTTCGTTACCCTCCTTGGGATTCTCCTGGTTTCGCCACCGGCCGATGAGCGTGGCCAGGGTGGTGACGGCGAGGTCGTATTGCTGGGCGGTCATCGGTTCGGTGTCGATCCGCTCCACGCGCCAGGTGTCCTGTGTGGCTGATCGTGTGGTGCGGAACGGGAGCACGGTGGCGTCATCGCCACCGTTGTCGGCGTCGTGTTCGGTGTGGTCGGGTGTGTGCTGGGGCATGGGTGCACCTCGGGTGCCCGCGAGCCCGCACGGGGCGGGAGGTCGCGAGCGGCTGTTCGGGCGGTCACTGGGCAACCGTCGATCAGCAGGACCCGCCGGCCCTCTGGTCACCAGCACCCCGGAAGCCTCCACACGGGAGGGTTCGTGGTGGGGGTGATGGCCGCGCCGCTACGCGCGATTCAAGAACCGGCTGGGTCTGAACTGCTCCAACCATTGTGCCGCTTCGACTCCCCGACTGCCGTAGCACCCGTCGGGGCCAGCGATCACCGGTCGACTGAACCCTTCCCACTGTCCATCCGAGACACTCGGCGAGACCGCCGCCGGGACCGCGAGACTTGGTGCGAGACTGGGTGTCTCGCCGGTCTCGTCGAGGTCTCGGTGTCTCGTCTCGGCTCGGCTCGTCTCCGTGTCCCGGTGCGGTCTCGCCAGGTACGGGACGACGAGTGGACAGCTCGACGTACAACGGGTTCAGATTTCCCTGCTGCGTAAGAGACGGGCCGAGGTCAAGCGGACCGGCACGGCCGTCGTCGCTGTCCTTCGCACGGGATCACGTCATCATCGTCACCTCCTCCGGGCAGGCGAAAGCGTGCAGAACCCATTGCGGGGAGACGGATTCAGGCGGCCCAGCGCGTTCGCCGGGACCGCAGCGCGTCCGGCCGCGCCGGGGCTACCGGCGCGCGGTACACGTCGTCATCGTCCGCGTCGTCGTAGAGCGTCACGTCGTCGAGGTCGTCATCGTCGTCCGCATAGCCCGCGAGGTCGGCTGGTTCGGGCTGGGGTGTGTCGATGCGGCGCGACATCTCCGGGTCCATACGGTCGAACGCGGCCTCGTTGAGCGGCTGGTCGGTGTTCGATGCGCTATGTTCGACGGAGGGGCCACGTTGGGGCAGCTCAGCCAAGCCATACCGGCGCGGCGCGCTGTCACCGCTCTGTGGCGTCCACAGGCCCCAGACCGGCCCCGCCGGGCCGTCGGCGTGGCCGAAGGTGTTGCCGTCGCGGGCCGCGGTGGCGATCACAAACCCAGGATCTCCACCGCCGAGGGCGCGGCGCAGCGCCGCCCGCAGGGCGATCTCCCGCCGGGCCGAGTGCACCGAGAACAGCAGGACACCGAAGGCGTCGGTCGGGAAGGCGGCGTAGTCGTCGAACTTGCCGGTGACCTTCGCCAGGGACTCGGTGCCGGTGTCGTGTTCGAGGAAGAACCGCACCGTCCGGCCGCGCTCTTCCCAGCAGCCGTAGCCGTCCGGGCGCAGCCGGGTTTCCCGGCCACCGCCCAGGTACTTCCAGAAGAACTCGGTGCAGCGGCGTTCGGACCACCACTGCGTTAGGCCGCTCACCTCACCGTCGCGGCCCGTCTCACGCAGCCGGGCGGGGTTGCGGTGAGCGGCCAGGGCGCAGAAGAAGTCGCTCACACCGAGCTGGTGATTCAGCTTCGGCCACAACGCGAGCCGTTCCAGGCTCTCGGTGTACGCCTTCGGCGACGGGGGCTTCTCCGCGCGCTGCGCCGCGATCAACCGCGCGCCGAGGTAGCCCAGCGCGTACCGCGTCTGGCTCGTCCCGCCGCGCACGTAGGACTCGCGAAACGCGAACACCACCCCCAGCTCCCGCAGGTGCCGCAGCCGATCCTGAGCGCGCCGCACCGACAGGAACTCGATCGCGGCGATCTGGTTGGTGGTCAGCACCTTGTGCTCGGCCAGCAGGGCCAGCAGTCGCCGGTCTCGGTCGACCAGGCGGAACCACAGCGCTGCGTCAGGTTCCCCGGCCCGCCGGCCGCCGCGCCCTGCGCGCCCCCGATGTGCGGATGGGTGAGGATCACTCCTCAGTCGGCCTGCCGCCCGCTCCCGCCGATACCACCGCTGACCAGCGGACTTAGTACCAGCGGCCTCGGCGTTTTGGTCGGCGGATTCAGAACGCCGAGCCCCCGCCGACCCAGACGCGGAACGAGACGCCAACCCATCCGCACCGACTACGCCACGACTGCCAGTGCGGTCAGCACCGTCCACCATGATCACCACCGCCTTCCACCCGGAGCGGCCGAGAGATCCCCGGCACCCCTCAACTCCGGATTTCGGCCCCGAAATTGACAGCGGTAATCAAAAAGTGACAGAACCGTGCTCTCGCTGTGACAAGCCGTGTGGTGATCGTGTCGCGTCGATGTTCGGCGAGTGGTGACCATGATCGGCCGTCCCTTCCATCGTGCCATGAACCCCTGCACTACTGAAGGCCGATTTTTCGGCCGATTTTGGACACCCACCCAGTCACTGTGACCAGGCCGTTACCCGCGCTTGCGCGGCTCAGGTGGAGCATCTTGGGCCTGCCGTGCGCGGACTTCAGCGTTCAGCGCTGGCCCCTCGGGTATCGACGGTTGGATTTCCAGATGTCGTGCGATGCACAGATTTTGTCCGCAGACCGGAGGGCGCGCTATGAGGCGTGGCCGGTGAGAACATGACGGATCGAGCGCGTCCACTGTCCGCCGAGCACGGTAGGCAGATCCGCGAGTTCGCCCGCTGGGGCCACAAGGTGCGCGACCTGCGCAGCGTGGCTGCGCAGCATGTCCAGGGCCAGGGCGAAGTCGTCCGATCGGCGGCGGCAGTACGAGAACGAGCCGATCAGGCCGATCGACCGGCGGAAGAGGTCGCGCAGCGGCGTTGGAAGGTGGACGCCGGGGTGGTAAGCGTTCTGGACGATGATGGTGCCGCCGTCACCCACGAGTCGAAGGGCAAGGTCGAGCGGCGCTGGATCGGCTCCGGTGGCCGCGTCCACCACGACGTCGAAGGTCTGGAGCGGGGAGAGCGTGGCGGGCGATCGGAACGCGGCGGGCACTGCCTTGGCCACGGCGTCGCAAGGAGGGCGTCCGTCGCGGTGCACGATGGTGACCTTCCAGCCCTGCTGGTGGGCATAGAGCGCGGTGAGTAGGCCGACCGTGCCCGCACCGACGACGGCCAGGTGGCCTGGTGAGGCGATCGGGTTACAGCGTAGGCCGTGGATGGCGACCGCAGCCGGGTCAGCGAGAGCCGCGTGGAGTGGATCTGCGCCGTTCGGTAGCAGGTGCGCGTTCTCTGCTGGGACAACGACTTGCTCGGCGAATCCGCCCGGCATGTCCCAGCCGAGCCGACGCAAGCCAGCGCACAGGTGGATGTCGCCCGTCGCGCAGCGCGGACAGGTGCCGCACGGTACGAGCGGGTCGACGGCGACAGAGCGGCCGGCAGGGTCGGTGCCGACGATTTCGTGGCCTGGTCGCCACGGCTCTGGAAGCGCGAAGCCGTTGGGAAGCCTCAGTTTCGGTAGGTCACTGCCGCAGATGCCGACGTGACTGACGCGCACCACGGTCTCACCCTCGCGCGGGTGAGCTAATCCCACATCGTGCAGGCCCAGGTCACCGTTGCGGATCTCCCACGCCTTCATGCGCGTTCCGCGAGGTAGGCGGGCACTTGCTCGGCTGTGTCCAGGACGGGGCCGGACCATTCAGTGTCGCCGAAGGCGAGCGCATTGGTGGGGCCACGGCGACGGACCGCGACAGCCGCCATGCCCGCGGCGAGTGCGCCGCGTAGCTCGTCGCCGCCCCCATCACCCACGTAGAGCACCTGGTCCGATGTCGCGTCCAGTTCGGCGCAGATACGGCCGTAAAGCCGTTGGTCGGGTTTGACGGCTCCGGCGGTGCAACTGAACACGGCCGCGTCCACCAGTGCGGCGAGCGGGCTGCTCGGCCAGGCTGCGACGATCTCGGCGCTGGCGTCGCTGAGGATGCCGAGTCGTAGTCGCTTGGCGCGCAACGATTTCAACGCGTAGACGACCGATGGTGCGGGCCCGAGGCGAGCTTGTCCGAGCGTTCGCAGCTCGTCCGCGACCGGCCCCGCCGCCGCGCCCTGTCCGTGGACGCCACGGACCAGGTGCGCGGCGAGGTCGGCCAGGGTGGGCAGGGTGCCGTCGTGGCGGACGTGCCAGGTGTCGCGGAAGTAGCTCTCGACCGTCGTGGTGTCGCAACCAGCTACGGCCGCTACCCGTGATGCCGCGCTGGCGCGTTCCTCGGGAGTGGGCGCGGCGACCAGGGTGCCGAACAGGTCCAGGACGACAGCCTGCACAACCGGATCAGGCGCTCGTGATGATGCGCGCGAGCTTACGGCCGACCTTGAGGTAGAAGTCGCCGGTCTGGCCGTCGAGCTTGTCCTTGACCAGGGTCGCCAGCGGTTCGCGAGTTTCGTCGGCGCTCAGCGTCACCTGCTCTTGGCCACCGTCGGACTCGACCACGAGGCGCAGGCCGTTCTGCTGGGCGACGCGGCGGACATCGCCGTTGCTCTTGGCGAAGCCCAGGGCCTTCACGACCTCGGTGACGGGCTGGCTCAGGTCGGCGATCGTGGGCAGGTCCTCGACCTCACCGAAGGTGCGCTTGGAGAAGCGGGCGACGAACTCCTCGCGCGCCTTCATCGCCGCGTCGACGCCGTGGATGGCGGCGGTGACCTCCCCGGCGAGGATCTTCTTCAGGTCCATCGGGTGCAGTGTCCCGGCCTCCACACGCTCGCTGGTGATGGCGAGTTCGGGGTCCAGCCATTCCGAGAGTGCCCGGAAGTAGGGTTCCACGAGCCGGTCGGGTACCGACATGATCTTGCCGAAGATCTCGCCGGCTGGGGCGGTCAGCGGCACGTAGTTGCCCTTGGACTTGCTCATCTTGGCCCCGGTGCCGTCTGTGCCCTCGATCAGCGAGGTGGCGACCACCAGTTCGGGGATTTGACCGCAGACGTCCATGACCTTGCGGCACATCTGCATGTTGAGGAACTGGTCGATCCCGCCGACCTCCAGATCGCAGTTGGTCTCCACGGAGTCCAGCGCCATCACGACCGAGTACATCAGTTCGGCCAGCGACAGGCCCTGTCCGGCGTCGAGGCGCTTGCGGAAGTCCTCACGTTGGAGCGGCATCGACACCGGGATCTGCGAGATGATCTCGATGATCTTCGGCAGGGTGATTTGTCGCAGCCAGTCGCCGTTGTGGCGGAACTGGGCGCGGTCGAAGTCGAAGAACGGGGTGACCTGCTGGCGGTAAGTGGCGAGGTTGCGGGCGATGTCCTCGTCGGTCAGGGCAGGGCGGTCGTCGGAGCGGCCGGACGGGTCGCCGATCTTGGCGGTCATGTCCCCGACGATGAACACGACCTGGTGGCCCATGCGCTGGAACCGGCTGAGGATGAGCATGGGCACCGAGTGCCCGAGATGCACCTCTGCGCCGGTCGGGTCGATACCGAACTTGGCGATAAACCGGCGGCCCTTCTTGTCGGCGGAGATGATCCGCTCAGCCAGCGCATCGGCGGAGGGCTGAAGCTCCTGCGAGCGGGCGGCGATCAGGGCGGCTTGCTCGGCCGGGGCAAGGTCCGACAGATCCAGGCTGCGGCGCTGCGTGGTCTCGGTCAGCAGCTCGCGCACGGTGGCGTCGGCCGCAAGGTCCGCGCCGGTCAGCAGGGCGGTGGCGCGGTCAACGGACTGGCTCAGTCGGGTCATCAAAGCTCCTGCGTAAGGTGGCTAGCCGTCTCATCGTACCGAGCGTGCTCGTTGCCTCGGCGCGCGCCGACCAACACCGGTCACTAGGGTCGATCAGCCCAGACGTCCACGACGCCGTTCCTCGTCGGCGCGTCCGAGGTCCGCCTGTTCATCACCCCTGATCAGCGGATCGTAACTGTCCGCAGCCACCTGCGATGTCTCGGCCCATGCTCTCCCACGAGAAGGTGCTCAGACCGTGTTCGTCGCATAGCGCCTGGAACCGCTGCTTCTTCGTCTCGCTGGTCGGGTTCAAGTCGCTACCGGCGATGGGGTTGTAGTGGGACAGTTTGAGCCGGAATCTCCGGTCGCCACCGATCAGTTCGGTCAGCGTGATCGCGCAGTCTGCCGTGTCGTTGAGACCGTCGAAAAGCAGATAGTTGATGTCGACGACATCGTTCTTCACCCGCGCGTAGTGGCGGGCGGCAGCGAGCAGTTCCGCAATCGGTATGCGGGCCTTGGTCGGCATGAGCCGCGCCCTGATCTCGTCGGTCGGGCCATGCAGAGAGACCTGTAGCGAAACCGGAATGTCAAACTCGGCAAGGTCATACAGCTTCCGGGCGACACCCACGGTGGAGAGACTGAAATGGATAGCGCACTGCGGGGAATATACAGCCTGAATTTCTTCGATCGCCGACTTGATCGTCGGAAGGTTGTGCAGCGGCTCGCCCATCCCCATGAACGAGACGTCGAACGCTGAGGGCAGCGTGTCGAGGCTGGCAAGGATGCGGTGCACTTGGCCGGTGATCTCGTCAACGGTGAGATTGCGCAGGAGCCCGTCCTTGCCGGTTGCGCAGAAGGTGCAGCGGACAGCGCAGCCGACTTGGCTGGAGATACACATCGACGGGCCTTCGGCACCACGGTTCATCAGAGGCAAATAGACGCTTTCCACGGTGTGGCCGTCTCCGAGCCGCCACAGATACTTCGCGCTGTCGTCCTCCGACCTCACCACCGTGACAGCCTCTGGGAACGCCCGCTCATTCACGACGTATCCAGCTCCCGTCCGCGTTTCCAGCGTTCCGTAGTCTACTGAGTCCGGCTGGCACCGATCATCCGCTGACCGGGTAGTGCGACACCCGCCAAGTGGTGGTCAACGTGGCCACAAGCCGATCAGGTCGATCACGTAGTCGGCGAACTCGGCCACCGCCCGCTGCCAGGCCGGATCGGCCCGCTGACAGTGCACGTGCAGGTCGAGCAGGGTGGCGGCGTCGTAGCGGGGCAGTTGGCACATGAGCTGGTAGGTGGCCGATTCCTCGGGGATGTTCGGCTCGGCGGCGAACAGGCGGTGCACCTCCTCCGGTGCGGTGCTGACGTCCAGGGCCGAGCCGGGGATGCTCTTGCTGAACTTGGGGTGGCCGCCGAAGCCTCGGACCATCCGAGTGTAGGCGGCGGTCAGCGCGAAGTCGGCACGGAGCGGGACGTGGTCGTCCAGGCGTGCCCGCGCCTGCTGGGCGAAGCGCACGTAGCGGTGCTCGTCCACGCCGAGCATGACCAGCACGGCGTCGTGGTCCTGCCCCAAGGCGAAGAAGTCGGCGGCCATGAGCGACAGCGAGAGGGCGCGGCGGAAGGTCATGGTCGCGTCGACCAGCCCGCGGTCGGCGTAATAGCCGTGGTTGTCTTCCTCAGCGGCGTCGAAGTCGGCCTGTTCGACATAGCGACCGAGCAGGTACATCGCCTCCAGCGCGGGTAGGTGGCTCTCCTGGGAGCGCACGATCCCAGCCTCGTTGTCGAAGCCCAGCCGCAGGCTGTACTCACGGTATCGCTCGGCCAGTTCGCGCACCTCGGCGTAGGGCTTGGCCTTGCCGTTATAGGCGTCCAGGTCGCCGAGCACGATCTGGCAGCGCTCACCGCCGCGCTGGAGTTCGATCATCTTGAGGATGTGGGACACCGTGGCCAGGTGCGGGGCGCCGGACATGCCGAACCCGGTGGTGACAATCCGTCGCTGCGGTGCAGCGCTCAGGTACTGCTCGCCGTGGTGGTGGCACAGGTACCGGGCGTTGAGTGTGTCGGCGTCCAGCCCGGCCACGCTGAAGTCGAACTGCCGCAGGTCGAACGGAGTGTAGTTGAACTCGGCGAGCACCTGCCGGTAGTAGAACTCGGAGAACAGCACGGCGTTGGTCACCGGGACGATCCTTCCTGGCTGGTGGAGTTCCCGGCCTGTTCACGCTGGCGGTGGGCGTCGTCGCGGAACTTCGTCGACCGGCGCCGGTACAGGGCAGCGAGATCAGCGAGCTGAACGGCGTCCGCCCAGGCCGGCGGGCGGACGCCAAGCTGGTCGAGGCGGGCGGCCAAGTCGGCACAGACGCCGGCCATGTACTCGGAGAAGACGCCCGGCGTGCGGCGGTCGGTCATGCTCGCCTCGTGCACCCGATAGCGGGTCAGCGGCTCCGGCACGCGGATGCCGTGGCCGAGGTCGGCCAGCACGTGGAAGAACAACTCATTGCTTACCGGCAGCAGTTCCCGTGCAGCGTGCGCGCGCACCACCAGCGTGCTCGTCGCTCCGCCGGGATGGGTGCCCTCGGCGAACGGCCTTCCGTCGGCGTCGACGACGTACTCCGCGTGCTGGATCAGCAGCCGAGCCGGATCGGCCAGGTGCGGGGCCAGCGTGCGCAGCTTGTCCGGCGTGAAGGCGTCGTCGGCGTCCAGCGGAGCGACCCAGTCCCCGGCCGCTTCGCGGGCGGCGCGGGTGAGAGTGGCGGCGAAGCCCTCGTGAGCCTTGCGGACGACGCGGATACCGGGAAACCGCCGGTACACCTTGTGGCTGTGGTCGGTGGAGCCGTCATCGATGACCACGACCTCGGCCAAGTGGTAGTCGCCGGGCTCTTGGCCGACCGCGCTGGCCAGGGCGTCACCGACGTACCGCCCGTAGTTGTGGTTCAACACGACGACGGACACCGAGGGCGGCATCATTGCCCGCCCTCGTACAGGGTGCGGTATGCCGCCATGACCTCCACGTGCTCGCGCTGGCGGTGGTCGGCGAACTTCTCGGCGTTCTGGCTCTGCCAGCCGTCCTGGATCGCCGCGTGCGCGGTCTGCATCGCCTCCAGCAGCCGCGCGCCGTGGTCGAACGGTGCGTCGTCCGACCAGTCGAACCACACCGGCTCCGGCACGAGACCGTGGTGCAGCGACACCTGCTCTGGCAGGTAGCCCGTTCGCGCTGCCACCGGCAGCGCGCCGAGGTCGAAAGCGTGCTCAAGCTGCCCGGAATGGCTGGCCCACCAATAAGGCAGCAGAAGACAATCGGCGTCGGCCACGGCTCCGTTCACCTCGTCGTCGGTCGGGAACGGCAGGACGTCGATGTGCAACCGCGGGTCGGTAGCGTGCTCGCGGATGGCTCGCCATACCTCAGCGTCCTCGGCGAGACTGGCCCGCGACGGCGCACGCAGCAACAGGTGCAGGGTAGTGTCGGCGAGGTGGCGGGCGAAGCGCCAGCAGGCCAGCACCAGGTCCACATCCCGGTTGCGTCGTAGGGAACCGTAGATCAGAAATCGGGTGGGGCCAGGTTCCCGCCGCGTCGGGCGCTGCGGTGTTCCCGGCGGGGCGACGTAGCCGTGAGGAACCACTGCGGTGCGGGCAACGAAGCGCGAACGCACCTCAGCCTCGGCGGCAGGCGTGAGGCAGACGAACGGCACGTCAAACTCCGCGAGCGTGCGCAGCCTGCGGTGGTGCGCCGCCCGGTCCCCGAAGACCGGGCTCACGTCGTGCGCGGTGAACACCACCCGCTTGCCGGCGCGGCGGCACATCGTGAGCACGGCGCGCAAGCGCGGAATCGGCTCGAAATCCGGGTGATGCAGATGCACCACGTCCAACCAGTCCCACGGTCGGTGCTCCAGCAGCCAGGACAGCGTGACATCGCGTGGCACGGCGAGCCCGTCCACTGTCGTGCCGTTGAGAACCTGGATACCGACGTCGTGCAGTTTCCGTGCGTACGGGGTCCGGCCAGGAACATGGACCACGCGGATCGGCGTCACCGCCGCTCCCCGCCAGGTCTCGTCACAACGACGAGCTGAGTGGTCAACCCGCCCCCGCCGTCGTCACTGCGGGTCAACTCGAACCACTCGATCGCCACCGGGAAGCTCGCCACGAAGGCCCGGAACTCCCCTTGCGTCCACTCCCGCACATGGGACGGGTTGGCCGGCGGTCCCAGGTGGCCAGCCCCGGCGCGTTTGTCCCGCGCCGGGGTGGACAGCACCGCGCAGGCCGCGCCCTGATCGAGCAGCCAGCAGATCAGCCGCATCGCCGGGCGCGGGTCGATCAGATGTTCCAGCACGTCCGAACACACCACCACCGACCGGGCGAGCACCTCGGGGGCCAGCGGCAGCGTCGTCACCGACTCCAGATCGGCGCCCAGCCACCGACCGACCGGCAGATGCTCACGACACCAGTCGATGTTGGAGCCGAAGTCGACACCGATGACGTCGAGATCCGGGTTCTGCTCGTGCAGGGCCACGAGCTTGCCCGCGCGTCCACATCCCAGGTCGATGATCACGGCACGGTCGTGCTTGCGGGCCAACGCCAGCGTTTCCGGATACACGTCCGGCTGCCAGGTGACCCCTGAGTCATCAGTGTCCGCGAAGTACTCGGGCGGGACTCGCTGGGTGTAGCTGTGCGCGAGAAAGAACAGGTCTGGGTCGAAGTCCATGATCCGCTCACGCACTCATCTCGGCTGTGCGCGCTACCGGGATGCTCGCCAACGTCACGCCGCTGCGCAGGATGTCATCGGCCAAGTCCCTGCCCTGCTGGAACGACGCGGCGACGCCGCCCAGCACCAGCAAATGAGCCGCATTGAGCGCGACGATGGCTCGATGACCGTCCAGCCCACGTCCAGCCAGTAACTCACCAGTCCGCTCGATCGCTTCCTCCGGCCCCTGGGGCACCGGCAACTCACCAGGCGAGTCGGTGGTCGTCTGGTGGCCGGCCGGTTCAGCTTCCACCGGCCCGACCTCGCCGTTTCGCACCCGGCACCATCGCACCTCACCTGCTGGACCGATCTCGTCCAGGAAGTGACCGGTGGGCAGGCGGGTGGTCAGCACGTCCACGTGGTCCATGCCGAAGCGACTCAGCACCCGCGCCGCCACGTCAACGCGCGGGTGTGAGAGCCCGAACACCGTGACATCTCCACGCACGGGGCTTGCCAGCGGAGCCAGCCCGAAGGAGAACGGGTTCGGCGCGTGGAACCGTCCACCGTACAGTTCATCCAGGACCGGAATCTCCGGCTCGATCGCCACGAACGCGAACCCACACGCGTCCAAGTCGGCACGCACACCTTCAGCGGTGCGGTTCTCCCTCATTCCCAGGGCGCGCACCAGGTCTCGGGAACCCAGCGCCGATGAGGTGGCGGCCGACCCGACTTTGATCACACGCGCCCCGGCCGCGGCTGCCACAAGCGCGGCGGGCGTGGACACGTTCAACGTCCGCACGCCCTTCTTGCCGCTACCTGCCAGCATCAGTACCGGTCGGTCACCGCCGCTGATCACTTCGGCGGGCTCCCGGCCGTCCACGGCCAGCGCAGTGTGTAGCAGCGCTTCTATGTCATCCGCCACGGGGCCGCGCGCCATCGCGGCCGTCATCAGCGACCCGAGCACTACATCCCGCGTCGGCGCGGGCAAGTCCACCGTGGCCAGGAAGGCATCGGCGAGGACATCAGAGGCCACGTGATCACCCACGGCGACCGACATCAGCAATGCCCGAACGGAGTCGGGCAAGTCGTTGTAGCGGGATGGCGGCGTCGTCGGCCGACTGGCACTTGACTGGGACACCGGCACCGAAGACATCGGCCGTGCCCACGGTGTGACTACCTGCTCTGCTGATCCACGAGCCCCGTCCCCATCCATGCCCTGATCGTGTGTCACCCGTTGCGTTGATCCCATTACGGCGAGCCTATTGGGTGGCGCAACGCGGTTTGCCGGTACTCCGGTCGTGCTACACGAACGGAGCAGTCGCGCCGATTCTAGGCAGGAACACTGCGGGCGGCCGTACTGTCCGAGGCTAGGTCAGGTTCGACTGGCTGCGGCCGAAGCAGGCCATCCAACTGCTCCAGCGTGACGCCGAGCTTGTGGGCGAGGTCGGGGCGTTGCCAGGGCTGGGGTAGCTGTGCTCCGCGTTCCCAGCGGCCGATCGTGGTGCGATCAACGCCCAGCACCTCGGCCAGACCCTCTTGGGTGTATCCAGCGACTACGCGCCGGTTCGCCAGCGGGCGAGATGGTCGGGCCACGATCCGGTCACTCCTCCCATTGGTCGTGGTGGGCCAGGCCCTCCGTCGGCATCGGGCCGACGATTCGTTCGCAGGCGCGGCAGGGCGGGTGCGGCAGGGCACTTCCGGTCCACCCGAGTGCGGGTGCGTCGCAAGCGGCCCACAGCACGATCAGGCCGCCGAAGTCGGTGTAGCGCTGGGTGTCGGGGATGGCGTGCAGAAGCGGCCGGAACAGTCCCGGCAGCCACAGCACGCCATCCCCGAACACCGTGCGCGCCCGTTCAGGCGGCCTCGTCGTCATCGTCGGCGGGCATCGCCGCGTCCGGGTTGAACCACACGAGACGAGCCCGGATATGGCTGCCGAACTTGAACAAGCGCAGCGCGTTGTCTGGTGCTTGCAGGCTCATTCGCAGCCCGCCTTTGACCGAGACGACTTCGGCGTGATCGTCGAAGGCCATGCCCCACGCGGCGATCCGGCCGTCCATGCGGTCGCCGTACTCCTGCACCACGGCGAACAACCGGGGTGCCTCGTCGGCCACCATCTCTTCCAGGATCGCGGCGAACTCCGGCTCGTCGCATACCGGTGTCAAGCCGGAGGGATCGGACACGAACACGTCCAGCGGGTGACCGTGTGTCCGCTGGTCATGGTCATCGAGTTGGCGCGGCCGATCCGGGCGCGTGAGGGCGGTTGTCACGAGGTGCCTCCATCTGTAGCGGTTCTTTCGGGGTTCTGGGCGGTCATCGGGTCAGCCGCCGGTCTGCCAGCGCTGGTCGTCGGGAATGTGGGTGCCGTAGAGCACCAGGCAGGCTGGGCAGAGCACGCGCGGCACGGTGCGCTCGGCGTGCCGAGCCGGGACCGAGTGTTCGCACAGGGCCTGGTAGAACGTCCGTGTCTGATCGCTGACCTGCGCGGAGGGGAAGACGTGCCAGGTGGCGTCGTAGGCCGACATGAGCCATTCGACGGCGGGCACAGGCGCGCTCATGGCTGCCGTACCTGGCGGGCGCGGCGCGCGGCGATCTGACCATCGGCGTGCGCGCGACAGAGGGCGGCGACCAGTCGGACGACGAACACGGTGGCGGCGATGACCACCACGACGACCTGCGCGGCGGGGCTCACGTGCTCGCCCGCACGGTCGGGACGGCGTGTTGGTGCTGATCGCGCGTCTCGCGGTCGTCCAGGGCCAACACCGAGTCGCGCAGGGCAGCGCGCAGGCGACCGACCTGCAACGGTTCCAAGACGGCGACCTCGCCCGGCGGAAAGACCAGCGCCACCCGATCATCGTCGGTCGGTAGGACAAGGATCTCCCGCCGTCGGCCGGCGACGTCCCGGCACGCTGTTACCCACTGACCAGGCTTGCGTCGCGTTCGCCACATGACCGCTCTCCGCTGCCGCACCGACCCGCGCCGCGGGTCGGTTGGTGGTACCGGCGAAGCCGAGCCAGGTCGGGGTCCGGCCCGGCCCCGCCGGGGCTGGGGCTTGGCGGTGAGTTGCCGCCAGGTGGTCTACCGTGTGCCGTTCGACACGGCATCCATGTTAGGCATAATGCCGCGCATTATGCCTAACATGGAAGTGGTACGAACGGGTGATCATGCAGGTCACCGCGCGTAACGGCTGCGAACATGGGCCATGAGAGAGCGGAGGACACCTGATGCGACCGACCGTGCGCAGCCGTCGTCTCGGCACCCGTCTGGGCACCTATCGGCAGCAGAGCGGCCTGTCCGGCACCGAGTTGGCCACCCAGATCGGCATCCATCAGGGCACGTGGTCGAAGATCGAGTCGGGCAAGGCCAAGGTGTCTCAGGGCGTGCTGGCCCGGACCGTGGACGTGCTGAGCATTCCCGCTGAGGTGGCCGCGCAGTTGGACACGCTGCGCCGCAAGGCCGAGGAACCGGGCTGGTGGCAGGACTACGGCGACATTCTGTCCGAAGCCGTGCAGATGCTCATCGAACTGGAAGCCGATGCCTCCTGGATACGCACCTACGAAGGCGAGGTCATCCCCGGCCTGCTTCAGACCCGCGACTACGCCGAGCGGATCATCACCGCCGGCTCACCGCACATGCGCGCGGCCGACATCGACCGCTACCTGGAACTGCGGATGCGTCGTCAGAAACGGCTCAGCGAGGGCCTGCGGCTGACCGCGATCGTCGGTGAAGCGGCCATCCGCCAGCAGATCGGCGGCCCCGCTGTCCTGCGCGAGCAACTGCGCCACATCACCCGCGTGGTCCGCGAACACGACGTCACTGTGCAAGTGGTCCCTTTCACGGCCGACGCCCACGCCGCGCTCGGTGACTCGTTCGTGATCATTCAGTGGCCCGACGAGACTGATCCCGAAGCCGTCTACGTCGACGGAGTGACATCCTGGACAGTGCACGAACGCGGCGGCGTGATCCGCAGCTACCTGCACGCCGTGGCCTCCGTGCAGAGCCAGGCACTGGCCCCGCGAGAATCACTGGACCTCATCCACGACGTGATCAAGGACCTGCGATGAACACCGACTCCCCGACGGCCCCCACCCGCACCACCTGGCGCAAGAGCAGCTACAGCACCTCCACCGGCAACTGCGTCGAGGTCGCCCCGGCAGCCGACGCCGTGGCCATCCGGCACAGCAAGCACCCCGCCGCAGGCACGATCACCTTCCCCCACCCGACATGGGCGGCGTTCCTGCGCGACGTCCGCAACGGTCTCACCTCGACCAACGGGGTCGCCACCATCACCAAGATCGGCACCGACACACTCGTCACATCGCTGACCACCGATGTCGAGCTTTGCTTCGATCACGGCGAGTGGTCTGCCTTCCTCGCGGGAGCCGCCGACGGGGAGTTCGACTTCGCCGACCTGCTCGCCGCCTGATCAGCAGACGCCGCTACAGGTCGCGGCGTGCGGAGTTGAGGTACGAGCCGAGACGCCCCTGCCAGCAGCAGGACAGTTCGTAGGCCAGTCGCGTGCCGTGGCGGCAGGCTTCGGCGTCTGCCGGGTCGGCGGCCTGCTCGGCAGCCTGTGGAAGGAGCGCGTTCAGCTCGAACGCGAGCGCGAGGATGCTCTGACGTACGGCGCCTGCCGGGGAGGTGTCCGGTTCGGCATCCGGATCATCGACTGGGATGGGCGCCTTGCCGGACTGGAATCCGTCGGGGACCAGGCCGTCGACGGTTTCGCCGACCGGGTCGGTGTAGGGCAGCGACGGCGCCGCCCGAAGCCGCTCGATTACCGCTGCGAACACCGGGCGGGTGTTGCGGGCCAGGGTGGCGTCGTCGAGGTTGTCCTGGGCCAGCAGCGTGCCGGCGGCTTGGGCGGTACCGAAGCTGTGCCAGGCGGCCAGCAGCGCGGCGGTCGTATCGGCCGGATCGGTCATTCGCAGCCTCGCGACGCACTCGGTGATCAGTTCCAGCGCGGTACGGGTTTCGGCTGTTGGCTGAGGGTTCGTCACGGGGATGGACGCTAGCGCCGCGCCGGTCGGCACGAACGGGTGACCACGGTGTCTGCGCTGGTCACCGTTTCCCACGCCGCAACAGGATGTCGAGCAGCCGGTGCCCCACGGCTATGCCGACGCCGGTAGCCACCCCGGTGAGGAACCGGGCCATCACCGCGCCGCCTGGACCCGCCCCGGCGGGTGGGTCCGGTACAGCCGGGGTGTCGCCGGTGTCCGGCTCGTCCTGCCCGGTGGACTCGTCGGCGGGCGTGCCGCTGGGGCGGGTGATGCGATGCACATGGCGGGCGACGTCGACCAGCCGGGTGGCGACGGGCTGGCCGTCCCAGACGAGCAGTTCGACGCGGCCGAGCCCAGCGAGTTCAGCGAAGCGGCCGTCCGCGCTGCCGACCAGGAAGTTCCGGCAGCCTTCGGCGTGGACGTGGCGGGCGTGCGCCAGTAGCGCCAGCTCGGCGGCGTCAGCGCCGGGCGGCACGCGCAGGGGCGCGATGCGCAGCTCGGCCAGCAGCGATACCACCGGATCGCTGTCGTCATCCGTCGGTAGAGCGTAGGCGGCGACGGCGTGGTGGATCTCGCCAGCGGCGGCGAGCAGGGTCTCCAGCCTTGCCCGCAAGGGGCGGGGGCGCAGCCGCACGGTGCCGAGGTTTTCCAGGTCCAGCAACAGGATTCGATCGTCGGCGTTCACCGGCTACGTGCTCCGGTAGGGCTTGTAAGGCAGCGAGCGCGGTTCGCGGGGCGGGGAGACGAGGTTGTCGCCTGGCCAGAAGGGGCCTTCCGCGGCGAACCGCCGCATGTGACCGGTCAGCTCATTCAGGTGCTGTTGCCGCTCGACCGGGCCAGCCTGGGAACGGGAGCCATCCGGGTGGTACAGCTCGTGCACGGTGTTCGGGCCACCGCCCACCAGAACAGCCGCGACCTGCGGCAGACCCATCGGCATCGCGTCGCAGCCCTGGTGGCGCGCGATGTGCACCACCGCATCGACGACCCGTTCCCAGTCGGCGACCAGCGGCCACAACTGCCCGCCGTCCAGCTCGAAGGTCAGCGTGGACAGCGGCACCACCTCGCCCGGTGTGCGGCCGGGGAACTCGGTCAGGCACCGGTACATCCGCCCGCCGTCCGGCTGCGGCACCGCCGGGTGCAGCAAGGTCAGGGCGTGCACGATCGTGGCGTTGATCGGCACCGGATGCTGCGGGGACTGATACGGCTCGTGAAGGGCGAGCAGATACGCGTCCTGGACCGTCACATGTTCCCTTTCCATCGCGGCTGAGGTAGGGCGGATCATCAGGCGTACGGCTCGACGGAGATGCTGTACACGTGCCCTCGCCAGGACCGGTCCACCGGCAAGGCGCGGACGGCGTACTTTTCGCTTGGAAGGGCCAGCTCGTCGGCGCGGGCGAGCAGCGCCCGGACATCGCCCAAGGTCAACACATGTGCCGACAGTCGACGGCCCCAACGGCGCCATTCCACCTCCGGGCCGGTGGGCTTCTGCGTAACGCTCGTGCGTTTCTCCGAGTCGCTGCGACTCGCCTCGCCCGAGTTCGCAGGCGGTGAGGGCAGCGAATCGTCGGTGCCGGTGTCGCGGGCGTCTTCGACCACCGTCTCCAGGCGTTTCACCTTGCCGTCCCAGCCGGCGAAGCACCGGACGGGCGTCGCGTCGGGGAAGTGCAACGCCGTGGCGCTGTCCACGAACTCGCGCAGCTCATGGAAGTGGAAGATGGTCCGGTCAGGGCGCCTGGCCTGCGTCACGTTATGTGTCACACCACCACGATAGGCATTCGTCCCGACACGGCGCGTGACCCCTGTGTGGATCACCCGACTGGCCGAGCCACGGCGCGGTGGGCCGCGCCGCGACCCTGGCATGATCGATCCCGCGCGGGATCGAGAAGTCGCCCGCCGGGCGGCGAGTGGTTTGACCGCTCGCTGGTGCGGATGGCCACCGGGGCGGGCGGCAGCGTAAGAATACTTCGGCTGATCTCGGATCAGTCGGGCTGTCTCGCAGACAGGCGCTTGGCTGTTCGGACAAGATTGGCGCCAGCAGGCTAGGGACGTAGTGGACGGGATGTTGCATGGCGGCGGGGTACAGCGGAGGGCTCGAGCTCACCTGGACGAACAAGGACAAGGCGCTCCTATCCACGGGGGACGGCAAGTACGACTACACGTTCGTCGATCGAGCCGACTACCGCGTCTCTGAGGTTCGGCTGCTGCACGAGGTTGAGCGCGTCGAAGCGCCGGCACCCGACAGTCGGCCGGATGGGCTACCCGAGCCCACAACCGACAACCTCCTCATCACGGGCGACGCCATGCATGCTCTGGACGTCCTCAACAAGGTCCCCGAGTACGCCGAGCGCTACCTCGGCAAGGTGAAGTTGGTGTACATCGATCCTCCCTTCAACACGGGGCAGGCGTTCACCCACTACGACGACAACATCGAGCACTCGATCTGGCTCACGATGCTTCGCGACCGGTTGAGGCAGATCAAGCCGCTCCTGTCCGATGATGGCTCGGTATGGGTGCATCTCGACGACGCCGAGGTGCACCGTTGCCGCTCGGTGCTGGATGAAGAACTCGGTTCCGAGAACTTCGTTGCAGAGGTTGTGTGGCAGAAGGCCACTTCGCCGCGTAACGACACCACGGGCTTCTCGATCTCCCATGACAGTCTGCTGGTGTACCGCAAGACCGATCGCTGGGCACCGAACCGAATGAAGAGGCTTGCATCCTCGAATACATCCCGCTACCGGTCCCGAGACGGCGACCCGGTGCCGTGGCGCGACGGGGACGCAACCGCGGGGAAGGCTTCTACCAACCACCCGATGGTCTACGCCATCCAACACCCGATCACCGGCGGGTTGATGTACCCGACCCCCGGTCGATGCTGGGGCAAGGCGCAGTCTTGGTTCCTTGAGCAGATGAACGAGTACGCCAAATATGAACTGCGCGACATCGGCGATGAGGAACGCCGAGCCACCATCTGCGGCACGACCCCCGAGCTGGTCAAGCCGGGCGTCCCGGCCATCATGCTCGCCGAGCCGTTGGAAGACGCAGCCAAGGCAGCACGCGCCAGGTACAAGGCGGGATCCTGGCCCGAGTTGGTCTTCCTCGACCTAGACAAGGAACGTATCCAGCGCAAGAAGCACCTGGCCGACGAGGGACGCGTCCCGGAGACACTGTGGTTCGCATCGGACGTCGGCGGGTCGCTGCGCGGCAAGAACCAGGTCCGAGACCTGTTCCCGGACCTTCACGCCTTCGCCACCCCGAAGCCAGAGGAACTGCTTCAACGGGTCATCCACATTGGCTCGAACCCCGGCGATATCGTCCTCGACTGCTACGGCGGCTCTGGGACAACCGCAGCGGTTGCCCACAAGATGGGTCGCCGCTGGGTAACCGTCGAGCTACTCCCAGCCACGGTGGCTACTTACACGAAACCACGGCTTACGCGGGTAGTGAACGGCGATGAGCCAGGCGGAATTACCACCTCGACGGAGCGCGTCGCAGACGCCGACCTGCCGGACGATGTGACGCCCGACGAGGCGCAGGAGTTCAACCGGCTCCTGACCAAGGTCGTGAAGGTTGTCGACGTGGATAAGGACGCGATAAAGGCGCTCCGGAACGCCACGAAGACCAAGAGCCAGACCACGATCATCTGGCACGGCGGTGGCGGATTCACGCACCTCGAAGTCGGCCCGTCGATGTTCGAGAGCGTTGCCGACATCGTCGTCCTCGCTGAATGGGCCACCCAGGGCGACCTCGCCCGAGCAATGTGCGCCCAACTTGGCGTTCGCTACCGGCCTGACGGGATCTTCGCCGCCAAGCGCGGTCAGGTGCGTTACGTAATCCTGGACGGCCTCGTCGGGCACGGCACAGTGGCGGCGATCCTCGACCAACTCCCCGAGAAGCAGATCGTCGAAGTCTGGGCGACCCAGATCGACCCAGACGCCGAAGAGGCGCTTCGCAAGGCCCGAAAGGGATCACGACTGACGAAGATCCCCGAGGCCGTGCTCGACACCTATCGGCGACGGGCTGCCAAGACCTCTCCGTTCACGCGCCGTACTCAGCAACCGGAGGGAGCCGACTCATGAGCGGCGTGCACATCAATGACGACCTCCTCTCCGAGATCGCCCACCGACTCGAACTGCGCACGCCCAACCGCGCAGCGGTCGAGAGCGTCGCAGCGATGACCTCAATGCACTTTGATGTCGATGCGAAAGAGGCCCCATTCGAGTGCGTCGTCGACTCGGCCACCGGGGTTGGCAAGACCTACGTCATGGCCGGACTCATCGAGTACTTCGCCGGCCTGGAGAACCCCGCTCGCAACTTCCTGCTCCTCGCCCCAGGTCGCACGATTCGGGATAAGAGCATCAAGAACTTCAGTCCCGGCCACCGCAAGTCACTGACCGACGCGATGGAGTCCGAGCCGTTCGTGATCACGGCCGACAACTTCAAAAGCCCGGCAACGCGCAAGGTGATGGAGGACAACAGCAGGACCAAACTGTTCATCTTCACCGTCCAGGCACTCACCTCGAAGACCGGCGAAGGACGCGCCACACACGAGTACCAGGAGTGGCTCGGCGGCTCCTTGTTCAACTGGCTCAGCAACCTCGATGACCTGGTCATCCTCGCCGACGAGCACCACTGCTACCGCGGCCCGGCCTTCTCGAAGACCATCACCGACCTGCGGCCCGAACTCGTCGTCGGCCTGACGGCAACCCCCGCGAAGGCGGACGAGAACCTCGTCGTCTACCGCTACCCCTTGGCCCGCGCGATCACGGACCAACTCGTCAAGACGCCCGTCCTCGTCGCACGCAAGGACGACCGGAACGACGACCACACCAAACTCCTCGACGGGGTCACCCTGGTTCGCTACAAGGAGCGCCTCGCCCATGCACGGTGCGACGAGGAAGGCATCCCGCGCATCAACCCGGTCATGCTCGTCATCGCGCAAGACACGGCCGAAGCCGATCGTTACCAGGAGTTGTTCGACAGTGAAGCGTTCGACAACGGCGCTTGGATCGGCCGCACGCTGCTCGTCCACTCAAACCTGAAGGGCGACGAGAAGGAAGCGGCACTGGCCGCGCTGGAGGACGTGGAGGACCCGCAGTCACCCGTCCGCGTCATCATCAGCGTGGGCATGCTGAAGGAAGGCTGGGACGTCAAGAACGTCTACGTCATCGCCTCCATGCGCGCCAGCGTGTCATCTGTGCTCACCGAACAGACGCTGGGTCGAGGCATGAGGCTCCCGTTCGGGACGTACACCGGGGTCGAGATGCTCGACACCGTCGAGGTGCTCGCTCACGAACGCTACGAGGCCCTGCTGGCCAAACGGCAAGCACTCAACGAGAAATTCATCGACCACGCAGTACTCGCCGAAATCCGCCGCACCGCAGAGGGCAAGCTGGTCGCCCGCAGAAAGATCGTCAACGAAGCGGCCGATGTCATCCCCGCAGGCGCGGCGCAAAGCGACGCCGCCGCCGGTGACAAGATGCCTGCCGCCCAGCAGACCTCCGGCTCGCTCCCTGTGGAGCCCGCGCCTGCGGGTGGCATCGTCGACTTGCAGCATCTCCTTGGGAAGGCCAAGGACGCGGCAGAGCAGACCGAGTCCAACATCCGGAAGCACTACCCGCTCCCGGACCGCGCTGAGATCGCGATTCCGTACACACAGAAGGTCGCCTCCAAGGCGGTGATCTCCCTCAACCAGATCCATGACGACGCCCCGTTCACCGCGCTCGGCAAGGCCCTCGCGACCGAGGCCGATACCGAATTGCGCCGGACACTGCTGCGGCCTGACGAAGGCGGCACGGTCCGCGGAGTGCAAGCCGAGGCGAGGGTCGAGGCCCTTGCCCTTGATATCCCACTCGAAACCTCTCGCGCTGGTCTCGTGAAAGCCATCATGCGCGCCCCGAGCGTCCGCCCGGAAGCAGGAGAGGCCCGCGCGGCGCAGCGCCTCGCTGATTTGGTAATCGACGGTATGGGAACCGACGCGCAAAAGCACTTGTCCGCATTCTGGGAGCGTGCGTCCCGTAGGCTCACCAACCTCGTTACGGACCAACTGAAGAAGGTCGCCAGTCAGGACGTTGTGTTCTCCGATGAGGTGAAGTTCCAGAGGTTGCAGAAGGAGCGTCAGGTCGCCAAGGAACACCTTGGCGGGCACTCCGAGCCGCACTCGAAGTCAGTCGCCTACAACGGTTGGAAGAAGTGCCTCTACGAGTATGCCTGGTTCGACACTTCACCTGAGTACAAGGCTGCACAGGCGCTCGACGAGGCCCCCAACGTCATCGTGTGGGCACGCCTCCACATCAACGACCTGCCGATCACCTGGACGCAGGAGGGCCGTGAGTACAACCCCGACCTCGTCGCAATCGAGGAGGTCGACGGGCAACGAACGTGCTGGCTCATCGAGACCAAAATGAACAAGGACGCCAACGCCGAAGACGTCCAGGCCAAGGCGAAGGCCGCCAAGACCTGGGCCAACACAGTCAACAACAGCGGCAAAGTTGACGGAAGATGGCACTACATCCTCCTGACCGAAGATGACGTCAATGACGCCGGACTCGACTGGAATCAGATGAAGGCGTTCGGCGCACGGTAGGCAACGCCCAGCCGCCATGCGTACAACGAGTGCAACTCCAGGGACGGGAGAGCCAGATCCGCACCAGCAACGACCTTCACCCAGGATGAGACGACGCCGCTCGCGCACACTCGCCCAACAGATGCTTGACGAGGCACGCGCGGGCCGCACTCACACCACCCCCTCTGTCGAGGCATAGACCGGCTCCAACCGCGCTGGTTGGTCGCGACGACCGTGTTGGCCACCGATGGCAGGCGGCAGGTGCCCGGCCTGCCGCCACCTGCGCAACACCTTGCGGCCGTAGTTGTTAGTCCCGGCGATCCGGTCCAGCTCCGCGCCGGTCGGCGTGCGACCCTTGGCCCGCTCGGTCACGTAGTACGCCCACATCCGCTGCTCAGCGGTCGGCTCGCCCGGCGGCCGAGCCTCGTCCGGGACCACCGCGAGACGCACCACCGACCCGGTCTCATCGCTGGTCTCGCTCGTCTCAGTGGTCTCGGTGCTGGTCTCGTTCGCGGTCTCGGCGCGGTGCCGTTTGAGCGCGCGGTTGAGCAACTCGACCGCCAGCAGCAGCGCCAGCGGCGGGCAGGCCGCCACCGCCACGGCGAATACGCTCAGCTCCGGGGCCGCCGCCACGTTCGCGCACAACGACAGCACGATGCCGAACACGAAGGACACCCACGCCGCCCACCGGCCACCGGCACGGCTGCCGTGGCCGGTCGTCTTCCACAACTCGACCGTGGCCGTGGTCAGGATGCCGTCCACGATCAACGGCCAGATCGCCGCCGTGGCCTCGTCGGCACCGAAGCGCAAGGCGAACTCGCGGCCGTGCCGGTAGGAGGCGTACGCCGCGCCGAGCGCGACCAGCGCGGTGCAGGCGCACTGCACCCATAGCGACCGGTCCCGCCGAGCAGGGGATGCCGTGGCGTTCACCGCTGCGCACCTCCCGCCGCGCGTCGCGCGTCGTCCGGGCAGGAGCCGACGCAGGCGAACACCTGCGAGCCAGTCACCGACCGACCCGCCGGAACATGCGGAACCCGGACGCGCAGGTAGTCAGCTCCGCACACCACGCACGCCAGCCCGTCGGCCTGCGACGCGCTCAG
>Ga0196958_10000088_pt1 | contig 38201 bp, 67 predicted proteins | sample S1v_10metaG_FD_148654 | JGI IMG/M metagenome (GOLD analysis project Ga0196958, IMG submission 148654) | Soil microbial communities from Anza Borrego desert, Southern California, United States - S1+v_10 | ecosystem: Environmental > Terrestrial > Soil > Desert | place: USA: California | collected... | reverse complement strand
GGCTCAGGATGGGGTTCGCAACCGTGCGAGTGACGCGGCCCATGCTCCCGCCGTAATTCGGGTTGGCCCGCAAGTACCGCTGGCGCGTGTCCACCTCGCCTTGGCTTACCTGCCGCGCACCCGGGGGGAGGATGGCGTTGATCTCGTCCGCCGTAGCGCCTTCGCGGATCATGCGATCGACTTGGCCTGAAAGGGCCACGTCTACTTCCTCGCGCGTTCCGCCCGATGCGAGGCCCATAGGTGTGCCGCCGCCCGCCCGCCCACCGCCTACCGGAGACACGGGCCCGCCCACCACCGCCGGATCGTCGCGGCGGCGCTCCCCAGCAATCGGCGCATATTCACGCTCGACGGAACCGATCATGTCCTTGAGCTGGTCAATGCGCTGGCGATTGCTCTCATCATAGGACCAGCGATTGGGGATCAGGTTCTCAAGGTACTGGGCCTCTTTCTCCGTGTCTGAGCCCGATCCCGGCACTCGAAATGCCTGTCGGATAAGAGGCATGAGCCCGCCCACGGCAGCATCGAACTCTGAATTGGGTGCTGTTGGAAGATATTCGCCGAGGGAGCGGCGACCCTCGAAGCGCTCAGTGAACATCCGCTCGACCGTGCTGAGCTGGTCCTGGAGCTGGCGAGCGGCTGCGATCTTGGCCTGAGCAGCGCCGATAGTTTCCGGATTGGCAGTAGGGCCGCCGATCAAATCCCGGCGCTTCTTTTCCTCTTCGAGCTGGGCATTGACGATCTGCTGCTGCTTGATCTGCGCGTCCAGGCCCGACTGACCTATGTCGCGGTTGTTCGCTTCGATCTGCTGCTGCTTCAGAACTCTGTCGAGCTGCCGCGCGGGGTCGGCACCTAGCGGGATTGAGGGCATGCCGCCGACTACAACGGGCGCCGTTCCTCCGGTTGAAGGGCTGTCGAACTGGTCGAAGAAGTTAGGCGCAGCCATTATCGTCCGCCTTTCAGCCCGGTCGTGCCGCGCTTTCCATAGAAGGGTGCACCGAGCCCGCGCTTCTGAGCGTGCACGTGACCGTTGTGGATGAATACTTTGGCTTCTGGGCCGTAGTGGCTCCGGACTTCACCGAGCAACGCATTGAGGTCCGGGCCGTCATAGTCCGCAGCCTCTCCCGTGACGTGCCAGGAGTTAGGCACGCCGCCGACGAGACGATTTCCCTCAGTGGTGCGCCGTCCACTGGTGAGCGTTCCATGCTCAAAACTGGACCGGAAAGGTGGTCGGAGCTGCGGACCCCGAACCTCCTGTCTTCAAGATGGTTGCGGCGGAGCCTGCGCCGAACTTGGCGTCGAACTCTCCAGCCCGATCAGGATTGGCGCGCAGCGCGTCGATGGCTGCCTGAGGCGGGCCCGCCGGCTTGTTCGTCTGCGCCGGGATGCCACCGATCATGCCGTTCCGAGGGTAGAATTGAAGCCGCGGGAGTCCGTCAGGCCCGATGACCTCAGTCGCCGCCATAGGATTGGTTTCGGCGGCGATGAAGCTCGCTATCTGGTCCGGGGTCGCGCCGTTGGCCTTGAGGTCCGCGACCTTCTGCGCAAGCGGGCCGGGCTGCTGAGGCGCACTGTAAGTAGGCTGGAAGGCTCCAGTTTCGGGATCCACGATGCCGATGCTACTGCCCACCTGCTCGATCCTCGGACGCCCAAGTTTCGCCGTCTCAGCATTGAAACGGGCTTCTTCCATCTCGTCCCGCCGCTGACGGCGTGCACGGTTCTGGCGAGCTACTCCCATAGCAGGACCGTACATGGCGAAGTCAGCTAGCCCGGAGAGGATGCCGCCCACTCCGCCGCCCTTCTTGCCACTCGTGCCACCTGCGAGGCCCAGATCGGTTAGCAGTCCCATCTCAGGCCCCTCCTGCCGCGCTAGCCATGTTGCCCATGAAATTACCCCAGACGTTCAGCGCGTTTCCGAGCCCGGAAGTTTTCTGAGTGTTCGTGCCGGTCAGCGTTCCGTTGCTCATGCCGAAGGGACTGGCGATCTGGGTCAGCAGCTGGAGGTAGCGCGCGAGCTGCAACTGCTCCGCCTGATCTTCGAATTGTCCGGCGCCCACCGCCGCCTGCTGGCCGCTCACCATGGAGCTGAGAAGCCCGGGAAGCTGACTAGAGGCCCCAAGCTGGCTGCTTAGGAGTCCGCTTGCCGCCGCCTGCTGGCGAGTACGCTCCGCCTCCTGAGCCTGATTTTCCGCGCCAAATACGTTCGTGGCGGCGGCCTGCTGGCGTGCGAGGGCATTCTGGATCGCCGCGTTCTCGCCCGAGGCGATGGACGACAGCGCACCATACTGACGGCCCGCGGCGTTTTCGTTCGCGGCGTTCTCCGCTCCGAATTGAGCGGTCGATGCGCCGTACTGACGGGCAAGGGCTTCCGACCCCAGCTGGTTCTCTGCGCCGAAGATAGACCCTGCTGCGCCGTATTGCCGCCCAAGGGCCGCCTGCAGGTTGGCATTCTCGGCCGTGCCCGCTCCAAATTGGCGAGAAAGGGCGTTCTCACGCGCCGCACTTTCCGCGCCGAGACGGGTTCCGAGACTGGAGAGCAGGCGATTGGCGGAAGCCTCCGAGGCATTCTGGCCTGCGCCGAGCAACGTGCCCTGAGCCTGCTGTTGAAGCTGCCGTTCGGTTGCGAAATTGTTGGCGTAGACATCGTTGGAGGCGTTTGCGATGCCCTCGCCGAATAGCTTCGCGTACAAGCCGGACCCGTTCGACCTTCCGGCCGAGCCAAACTGGCTATTTATCCGTGCTTGCGCAGCACTGGCGGAGCGATCGGCGATGCTCTTGATGAAGGGGTTCGAGTCTGGCGATAGGTATTCGCCGGCTGCAGTGCGGTTGAGCCCGGAGTTGCTCAAATAGCTAGTGTCGGCATCGGGCCGGTAGCCGCCCATGATGTCTGCGATGTAGGACGTGTCGAGCCGCCCGTTCTCTGCAAACTGCGCCAAACTCGCGGGCAGGGCCGACCCACCGCCGTTCGCCGCAAACCCGTTCAAGGCGGTGGACATGGCTTGCGGACTGCCGCCGTTGAGAAATTGAGATAGCGCGCCCGACACAGCAGTTGGCTGTCCGCCATTGCGGTAGGCATCCAAGGCACCTGAGGTCTGGGTTCCGCCGCCGTTCGCCGCAAAGCCGCTCAGCGCGCCCGATACGGAGGGGTTCAGGTAATCGCCATTCGCCGCTTTCGTGAGCGCCGTGGTCCCAAAGTTCCCCTGCGCCATGCCGGACAAACTGCCCATTGCGCCCTGGATGGCCCCTGTACCCGCAGCCACGCCGTTCGTCAGGTTATTGAGCGCCTGCTGCGTATTCGCGCCTATGGCGGGGCGCGTCATCGTTTGCTGAGCTTGGCCCAACGCGGCTTGGTATGGAGCAGTCAACCAATTCGGCAGGCTATTGACCTGACTGGATTGCTGGTTCGTCTTGGAGGTTGTTTTGGAGCTCATTACAGGTCCTTCCCGAGGACGACGGCAACCTGCCTGAAGCCGGGAAGGGCTCGCGCCCACCCACTGCGCCCCACTAGCTTCATCGACTTGCAGCGCTCCGACTTGGCCCACTCCTCGATGATCGGGAGAAAGCGGATGCCATCCGTCATCGCTTTTCCGGCGCAGTGGCGAATGAAGCATTGCCTGCCGGAAGCGGTCTTGAGGACCTGAGTGATGCAAGCGGCCAACAGTTCAGGGCCGTCATGCGCGACCCATAGCTGCACATCCCCGCGCTCAATCTCGTTCATGAGAGCGGGCAGGCTTTCGTCCGGATCGCGTGCCACCGAGCGTGCAAGGAGTTCGCGCACCGGACCCTCCGCAACGCCCAGCGGCGGTCGGACGCAGCCGAAGGTGACGCCGGGGGTGTCCATCCCGCTCATAGCCCGCCCGCCGTCAGACGCGCTTCCGCATCGGCCAGGCGCCTCTCAATCTCGGCGTCGCGAGCGTTCAAGGCAGTTACGAGCCGTGAGGCCCATTGAACTGGGTCCTCATTCTTCTTGAGATACGGGAGCTGCTTCATCGCCGCCCCTCCGCCGCCACAGAGGCCTCAACGCCCGTGGCGCGGGTCCATGACTGCGTTCCCGCGATGGTCTGGCGAATGCGCATCAATCGACCGGAAGCGCGAAGGGGGCAGCGCCCGTCGATCGCCCGCGAACTCTCGCTGCTGTAGACGATTGGGTCGGCCATGGACTGCTGGCGAACGCCGACAGCACACGTCACCGTGTTGGCATCGACAATGGGGCGCACCGCATTGACGAAGGCCCGCATCCCGGGTGCCGCCTGCCAGTCCCCCGTTTCCAGAACACCCGGGAGGGTGGCCCCGTTCAGGCTGCCGTAGTTACCATCTTCATCGAAGCCGACGACGGTCTGATTGCCGCCCAACAGAGAGGGGTCATCGAAGCTGAAGGGGATCGCCTCGAGCGAGCCATAGGCGTCCATGTCCTCCAGGGTCTGCCCCACGTCGAAGCCTGACATCAGCCAGGAGGAGCGGAGATCGGAACGGGTCCAGCGGTTCTCGGTGAACGAGTAGATCAGCGCCTCGCTCAACGTGCCCGAGCTGTCGGTCGGGTAAGCCCACATCACTGAGGAAGAGAGCGGATCGAACGCGCCCACGATCATATCCGCAGAGCCCGGGTAAAGGCGGCGGCGGAAATATTCGTCCACGCGCCCCGCACCGATCGGGGTCGAGCTGGTCCCATCCCACAGGAAGAAGCCATCGTCCGCGATGTAGAACGCGACCAGGCCCGCATCGATCACCGCGCCAGGAGCGATTGCGCCGCGCTTCTTCTCCACCACTCCGAACGCAAACACGGTGGGCGGCCCGACATACTCCATCCGGCTGACCGAGTAGCGCTGAAAGACGGTTCCGAACTCGCGTCCGATGATCGCTTGGACCGCGCCGCCTTCGTCGGGCATGTCGTTGAAGTCGGCTTGTGTGCCGGGGTCCGTGCCCCATGCATCCGGGTCATTGAAGCCCGACCAGCGAATACGGTTAGGTCGAAGGCCGTCAATGCCATCGTCCAGATTGCCCAGGACGAGGAAGTTACTGACCACTCCGATTGCGTTAGCGGCAGGCGGCGTGCCTCCCAAACCCGTCATCCCGGTCGTGGAGCCCAAGTCATCGGCGATCGGCGCGACCTCGGGATGAACCGCAATGACCTTGCCGACGAAGCGGGCGTATCTCCAGCGGTTAAGCGGATCGAGGGCGGAGCCATGCGAGTAGACGGAGACGAAGGCCGCGCCGTTGAGGCTGAGGTGAACGTCGTCATCCGAACCAGCGTAGATGCTGGTGCTGGCGGTGTAATCCGAGAGCACCGTTGCCCCAGTGATGGGGGTGGCCAGACTGGCGCCGTCAACCAGCGAGAACCCCGACATCGGGCCATACCCACCTGCGACGGGAAGCACGTTCAGCGCGTCCACCAAAGCATCTGACTGGAACGTCGCCTTATCGGGCTCCCACGCACCGAAGGTGATCGGGACAGGGCGGGTCACAGGAATGCCTCGTTGCGGTTCGTGGCGGTCCTGCCCCCGCTCTCTGCGCTAAGAATGGCCCGCTGACGAGATGCCATAGCCCACTGGCGATCAGCTTCGTCAAAGTCGCGGATCACATCCTCGAGCACCTGTGCTTTCGCCAGCGCGCGGACGTACTTCTCGCCTTCGGTGAGATAGGCGTTGTCATCGCTGTCGTTGACGAGCTCGGCAAACCGCGTCGTGCCGTCGATCGTCACCGTGTAGGCCGCGTTCGGCGGCATGTAGAACACGAGCCCGTTCGCCTGTCGGGCGTAATAGGCCGGCTCACCGGTCATGGCTGAGCCTTCGTTCCAGCTGTCGATGGTGAGGGCGCTAGCGAGCGTCAGGTTGCGTCGCTGCCCGTTGACGGTGATCCACAGTGCGTCGATCTTGCCGAGCCACGGGATGCTGGCGAGGGTAGTGCTGTCGTAGAAGCTTTGCCCCTGGACGAGGGGAAAGGTGAGGCCGCGGACCTCGTTGAACCAGAAACGATAGCTCGCGGCCTCCTTGATCGCGTCATTCACCGCCAGGGCGATTTGAGACGCGAGATCGGGGCGCACCAATTCATCCGCAATGCGGGTCTTGATGGCCCCGAACGTCACGCCTCACGCCTTCGGCTTGGGGCCGGGCTTCGCCTTCGCGGGCGGGTTGTCGTCCGACTTGTCGTTGTCGGCGACGTTCCGGCGGGGGTCGCTGGAGGTGCCGACCGTCTGATCGCCCGGCAGGCTCTCGGACAGAGCAGCGCGGGCATCGTCGGTGGTCTGGGGACCGCCGCTGCTGTCGCCGCGCTGGTTGTCGATCGCATCGTCGTCATCCGCCATCTTGGCTCCCTTCGCCTTGCCGAGTTGCGCCAGGAGGCGGGCGTTCTCTGCCCGAAGCGCGTCCCGCTCCTCATTCGCCTTGTTCAAATCGCTTTCGCGATTGGGCAGGGCAGTCGGCAGCGCCGAAGCGACGGCGAAAGCCGCCTTGTAGCGCCCGTACTTGTGGATCGGCGTCTCACCGCGAAAAGCGGCTTCGACCGGGACAAGGCCATGCTCTTCGATGAACTCATCGAGCAGGGCGGCGCGCTGAGCGTCGGACATCGAGCCGCCGCCAGTCACTTCCGCCCATTCGTAGGCAGCCTTCGGGGTGGTTACGAACTCAACCTTCGCCATGTCAGCCTCCGTTGCCGATGGGGACGTATTCGACCACGATCGTCGCCACGCCCGCAGTCGCGGCGGTGCCGCTCTGGGTGTAGCTGACGAACAGGTCGGTATCGGCCGCGAACACGAGGCCAAGGCCCTGGTTGGCGGCGTTGGCCGGCGTGTAGACCCCGATGGTGCCCTCAGTGACATCCGAGGCCGCCACGAGGTTGGTCCCAGTGCCGGTCGTGCCCGCGACAAGGACGTTGGTGGTCGCGGCGTTGAATGCCGTATCCACCCAGACCTTGACGTTGGACAGCTTGGCCCCTGCCGGCACAGTGCCGATCAGGAGCCCGGCCGCCACGCCCGCGTCGTTGTAGTTGACCGTGCGGCGCAGGTAGTGCGTCGCCTGGAGCTCATATTGACGTGCATTGCCCATGGCTCAGTCTCCTCAGGCCAGCGGTGCGTAGGTGGGGAGGATGAAGGTGCCGAAGTTCGCCGAAGCAAACCGCGAAGCCTTCAGCCCGGCGATGGTGTAGCCCGAGACGCCGAGCTGGTTCTCGTAGTCGAAGCGCTCTTCGATCCACTTGAACTTGCGGGTGTCGTCGGGAGTGTCGCCGCCGATGCCGAACATGGCGGCCTGCGCGCCGCAGAGGATCGCACGGCGAGCGTTGGTAACGGCCAGCCCCGTGGTCGAGTTGACGCCGTAAGGCACCTTCTCCGACTGGTGGATGATGATGCCGTTGTAGGTGCCGACGTAATCGCCCCCGGTGATCAGCGGGACATCGTTGTTGCCCCCCTGGATCTGAGCGCGCTGGATGTCTGCCCACTGGCCCGTGGAGGTCTGCGAGCGGAGCTGCTGGACCTGGTTGGGATGGACGAACAGGACGTAGTAATTGCCGCCCCTGATCCGGATGGGACGGATCGGCATGACGCCGGTAGAGGCGAACGTGCCCTGCCGCAGACGAGCCGCCAGGCGGTCGAGCTGAACGAGGGTCAGTTCATCGCCCGTGGTCAGGGATTCGTCGGCCGACTTCGCGTTCGGACGCAGGATGTGGTTGGCATCCGGAGCCGCGACGGCATTGAAGCCGGTGTAGGCAACGTCGGTCTGGTAGGTTGCGCCGCCGATCTGGTTGAAGAACCAGGTGTCGAAGCGGGTGGCGAACCAGTCGGCGAGCCCTTCCTTCGCTTCCGTGCGCATGTTGAACTGCACGCGCTGCTCGGACATGCGGCCCTTGGAAATGACCGCGTGGCGAAGCTGGTTGATCTTGAAGCTGTCGGTCTGGGTGACCAGCGCCTCTTCGTTGCCGTGGAGCGTGTCGTCACCAGTGGTGCCGCGCCCGGTCAGCTGAGCGCGAAGGCCCATGATGATCGTGTCGCCGGCCTTGGTGGAGAAGTCGTCCTTGCGCACCAGCAGCGAGTTGTTGCTGTTGCCCATGAAGCTCCAGACGTAGGTCTGCTGGATGGCTTCGGCGTAAAGCTCGCGCTCCCAGATGGTCGGGGAGAGCGCGTGTCCCGTGGGATATTCGGTGTAGGCCATGATCGGCTCCCGTGGATGGGTTGAGTTCGATCAGCCGCTTCGCTTGGCTGAGGCGAACTCCCATCCGGCGGGAGTGTCCGAGGGCGCGTGAGGTGCGCCGGGCCTGCTCTCTTGCGCTTGGAGCTTGCGGGGCGAGCGCACGGATGCGTTCGCGAGATGAACGCTAGCTTGTTTCGGCCGCCGTTGCAAGTTCCTCGGGGCGGATTAGAAACTGGAAGTATATGTCAGCGCGACGGACGACCTCCTCAGGGGGTTCGCCCAAGTTCGCTGCGAGGCCAAGTGCTTCCCACTTAAGGTCGAAAAGGCGCAGAATGTCCTCTGCCTTCTTCTGGAGCGCCTCCAGCTGAGCGATCTTCGCGTCCTTATCCATCACGCTGCACCCTGCGCACGAGCAATAGCCCGGCGTCCTTCAGGGGTGGCACGAAAGGCCATGTAGTCCTCTTCGGGCAGCGCAGCGATCTGAGCAGCTGTCATCCCGCCAGTTGCAGCCGCACCGCCGCCGGTGCCGAACGAACGGCCGCCTGCGTTGGCTTGGGGCCGCGCCTGAGACTGTTGCAGCATCATCCCGCCACCCGAGTACCCGCGAGCCTTCGCCATCGCGTAGATGGCCTCTGAGGGCGAGCGGTTGTGCTGAGCGCACTGGATCAGCAGCGTGGAGGCCTCCTGCTGCAACACGCCAGCGATCTGCTCATCGGGAAGGCCCAGCGCTTGCATCTCGCCGATACGCGAGCCGATGTAGTGCTGCACAGCGTTGGGGAAGTCAGGCGTCTTCTCCGTGAACCGCGCTTCGTCCTGGTCGGCGAAGGCGCGAACCTGTTGCATGGCGGCGGCGTCCCGCTCTTGCTCCTGGCGGGCGGTGAGCTGCTGACCGATGCCTTCGACCTTCTCCGTCAGCTTCGCGATCGGGTCTGGCTTCTCATCTTCCGGCGTCTCGCCGCGCGCGAGCGATGCCATGTCATCCAGTCGCTTCTGGAGCGCGTCGTACTTGGCCTTCACATCGGCGGCCTCGCGCCGTGCTTCGTCGCGCTCCTGCGCTTCACGACGGCGCGCAGCGGCTTCGTCGGGCTTGCCGCGCGGCTGCGGCTGCTGCTGCTCGGCGTCGGTCTTGGCGAAGCGACCGGCTTCGTCGCGGGCGCGGTCCTGCTGCTGCTGTTCGGTTTCCTGCTGGGGCGGTGGAGCTTCATCCACCTTGTCCATCGGAAGTGCTAGATCATCGGCCATTGGTGTTCTCCTGGTTCAGAGCTTGGATTTTTCTTGGGTGGGCTGCGTCCGAATACGGCTTGCCGCAGCTCCCGTTCGATGATCTCGCGCGGCGTCGTCTCGGCCAGCACATGCTGAAACTCAGGTGGGCCGCTGCGGATCAGCGGGTCGCACAAGTCCACTGTCTTGCGCATCGCGATTACACCCGGAACGCGATCGGGATCGCCCCGCCACAGCGTCATCAGCGACAGCGCGATCAGGCGCATGTCGGAGACGTGCTGGATGTCGGAGCGCGTGAAGGTCATTCTTCGACCAGCGCTGCTGTCGCGTTGTAGACGTCGAGGGTTCCGCTCGGGGATGCACCGCCAAACGCTGCCGTCAGACTAATGCCATAATCGAGCGAGCCGGCCGGGACGGGGATGGGGTAAGTCGTCCGCAGCAGCAACGTTTCAGTTCGCGCCCCGTGCAGCTCCGCATCATTGCTGTTCTGACTGATCCGCGTCGGTGAGTTGTGGCCGTTCGCACTGACGTAGAGCGCCGTCAGCCCGACCATAGCCGTCAAGTCCACGGACATTTCGAGTTCCATGAAGCGGCCCGCCACGCCGCCATCCGCCGCACTGATCCCGTTGCGGAAGGTCACCTGCAGGAGATTGCCGTCGCCCGAGCCGCTCATCGTGAAGCGCTGCTTGCGGATGCCCTTGGCGTCGGTGATGATCGAGGTTGCGGCCGTCAGCCCGCCGGTGTCGGTTACCTCCAATCGCGAGGTTGCGCCGGTGCCGGCTGTCGTCCCGTCAAAGCCGCCACCCGGGCCGATGCCCGAAGTCCCGAGCATCGCACCGAGATCGCCGAGCATGTTCGTGTAAGGACGGTTGACCGGATCATAGGCGCCAAGCGGCGCAAGCCGGCGCGGACTGCGCAGCGGCAAGCCGATATTCTGGAAAATAGCCGCGAGCGATGGGGCCATTTCCCGTCCACCGAGCGCGCTCCAGTGCGTGTTGTCACTGGTCAGCCACCTGTTCGTCGGGGTCGCAAAGAGCCGCGGGTTGCTCGAGTCATTGCCCCCACCGAGGACCGAATACACATCCCAGAAGTGGACGTACGGGGTTGCCCGGCAGTAGTCCCGGATCAGGATGTTCAGCAACTCGCGCTTGATCGTCCCGCCAGCTCCCGCCGCACCTCCGCTTGGGCCGATTCCGCCGACAATGACATGCAGCGCTCCCTGCGCGAACAAGTCGTCAATCGCCGCGGTTAGGCGGCCGAGAATTGTCGCAGCGCTGTCAGCCAGCTCGCAGTCGTTCCACCCCGCCATCACGATGCAGATGTCTGCCGGTCGGTTCGGGAACCAGTTGGTCACCTGCGACTGCAGGCCCTCTTGTCCGGGCGTGTCCTCATCGATTGTGGTGGCACCGACCGCGAAGCTCTGCCCGCCCTCGGCAGGCTCCTCAGGGTCGTATGTGCGATAGTCGTAGATGATGTCTGCAGGGTAGTAGCGCTGGAGCGCATAGCCGATCGCCTCGCCGACATAGAGATAGGTGCCGTGACTCTCGCCAAGGGTCGCCAGCGTGAGCTTCGAACGACCTACCGCTCCTGCAAGCCGCTTGCCCCACTTGCTTTCCGTGAAGAAGGTGTTCGCCACTATGCGGCCTCCAGGTAGTTGCCGTCGTCGTCGGTCAAATAGTTGCCGTCGTCATCGAGCAGGATGTTGTCGAGGGTTGGCGTGACGGCTCCCGCGATCCCAGGCAGATAGACCTCACGGCCATCAGCATCGGTGGTGATCATGCCGCCGGGGCCGGTGGGGAGGTTCAGCCGGTAAATCTCAGCCCCATCCGCATTGACGCCGATGCCAACGCCTACCGGCAGATCGAGCGTGTACACCTCGGTCCCGTTGGCGTTGGTGGTAATGCCGCTCATTGGCCTAGCGCCTGCGCAAAGGGCGCTTCTCGTCGTGCGATCAGCTCGCCCTCGACCTTCATCCGCTCAGTTTCTGCGCTGAAGGCGTCGATCCGCAGCTTCTCGGCCTCGAGCGTCTTGTCCATCTTGACGCCCTCCAGCTCGCTCTGCGTCTGCTGGAGTATCTGAGCGCCCTGCTGAAGCTGCTGGGTGAGCTGCTGGACTTGGGCATTGCCTTCGCCGCCGCCGTTGATCGACTGCGCCATCTCGTCCGCGAGAGTGGAGGGAAGGCCGATGTTCTTCAGCACCACCGCCTGCATCTCAGGGGTGAACTGCATCCCTTGGCTGGCCAGCATTTGGAGCTTGGCGATCACTTCCTGCTGCTGGTTCGGGCTGCTCGGGGCTTCGTCCACGATCACGTCGTACTTGACGGTTGGGTCGTTGAGCGCCTGCGCCACAAGCGCGAACTGCACGAACATCTCACGTTCCTGTTGTTCGGCCGCCTGCTGCTGAGCTTGAAGCACGGCCTGCTGGATAGCTTCAGGTGGCGTCCCAGGAGGGGCTGAAGCGCGAACCAGCGGCTCGATTTGCGCCGGGTCGGTCATATCCACCGTGATCCGCACAAGCATGTCGGGCGGCAGCGTCTTCATGAGGGCGAGCAAGGTCTTGCCCTGCTCCTTGTGGTAGCGGCGCTTGCTGTCGAACAGGCTGGCGAGGATGGTCACTGCCGACTGGCGGCGCTGCAATTCCAAGCTAGCAGGCTGATCGCGATCGGCGGCGCCCAGCAGCTCCACATTCACACCAGAGACGGAGCGAATGTTGGTCACCGCGAAGTCCATGAGCTGGATCGCGCCGGCGGGCAGGGGAGGGGCCACGCGAGGCTGGATGCGTCCGCTTGCCAGCGCACCTTCCGCGACCTCGATGTTCTTCTGCGGGTTGGACCAGTCCTTCTCAGCGGCCCGTTGGTCGGTGAAGGCTCCGCGCTCGTAGAGAAGCCCACCTTTCGCGTTCGTCGCCAGGATATGGGTCAACGTCGCGAGGAACTTATTGATCATCTTCTGCGGGTCTTTCAACGCCCGCACGATGCCGTACCAGGTGTTCTTGCGCTGATCGCGCTTGCCGGTCAGGAAGTTGTAGGCCCAGCTGTCGAGCTCGTTGACCTCCAGCACACCGCTGTTGCCGAGGAACGCCTGCTTGTAGACCTTCTGGCCGCCCTCCCAATCGTACCACTCGATCTCGACCAGACAGACCTTCTTCGGCCGGTTGTTCGGGATGCCGACACCCTCGCGCTGGTGATCGGGGTAGTCTAGCTTCTCGGTGTTGTCCTTGTCGCTCGTCTTGGTCCCGAGCAACGCCCACTTTGCGTTCAGCGCAACAGGCTCGACCCCGGGGAACATGCCCTCGGCTTCGTCGGTGTCCATCCACACGACGCGCCCGCCATATCTGCGGTCCACGAGGTTGGGCTTCTTCGCGGACTTGTCGTAGAAGCACTCGGTGGGGTCTCGGCGATCGACGGTGATCGTCTCGGGATCGGCCTTTCGCGTCTCGGTGACGCCAATGCCGGTGATCGTGGCATCGCGGAAAGCGTCGGATTCCTCGTCCTCGCTCTGCGCCTGATCACGGACCCACATCGCGACTGAGGACAGCAGGTCGTTGACCTTCACGTCGCCTTGCGTGCGAGGGAGGTACTTCACGTCGAGCCGGTTGTTGACCTCAAGCCCGCACACCGCGTCCACGTTGATCGCCACCAGGTTGAACACCGGCGCCACTCGCTGGTCGCTCTCGAATGCCGCCCGTTCTTCAGGCGTCCACTGCTCGCCGCTGTAGAAGGCGTAAGACTCTTCGGCTTCCTTGCGCCATTCGGCGAGGTGCTCGATGCCAGCCTGTGTCCAGCCCTTGAGGCGGGTGAACAGCGCGCCGTCCTCATCCGGGCCGGTCGGCTTGTTCTCGTCCGGTGCCGCTTCAACGGGGATGATGGGGAGGCTGGCCATCACTGCCACCACCCCGCGAGCGCCTGATCAAGCATCGCCTCAGGCGCGCCGGCAGCGTCGTTCCATTCGCGGTTCAGGCGGATGTCGTAGACGACCTCGACCCGCTTCTTGGCGGCCAGCGAGTAGCGAACCTGTGTGCCGATGGTCTCCGCGCGGAACACGGGCGTGCAGCCGTGATCGACGCATAGCTGGCGCAGATCGGCCCACGGGTTAGTTGCGGGCTCTTGGGGAGGTTCGGTAGCCATTATGCCGCCCACGCGCTTGCTTGAGGTTGTGACCGCATCCGTGCGCGCTCGTATCGGTCACGCTCACGCTCGATCAGAACCGGGGTGACGGCGAACGTGCCGATGAAGGCGTCAGCCAAGTCAGGGGACCGGCCAAGGCGTTCCTTGGTCTCGTGCTTCGGCTCGATCTTGATCAGGCCGTTGCTGGTGTAGCCATACAGAACGTCGCTCAGCTCAGCGGCGAGCGCGTCGTCCTGCATGGACACGTCCAGCCCTTCGAACCACTTGCGCGCATTCCACCACAGCTCATCGCGACGCTTGGCGAACTTGCCATCGATCGCCGGGCTCTCGGACACGTTCAGCGCCACCACGGGCAGACCATGCTCACGCAGCCGATCCACGACGCCCGAGCCAATACCGATCACGTCCACCACGATATGGCTCGGCAGCTCGTCGCGAGGCGTGTCTTCGTACATCGCCTTGATGCGACCGGCGGTCTGCATGGTGTCGAGCCCGCGCCAGGCGATCACAGGCTCCATCAGCGCACGCCCGCGGCGCTTGGCCACCGTGGTCCGGTCATCGCCGAAGCGTGCCACGTCCACACTCCAGATCGGCTTGACGCGGGCGATGGCGTCGATGCCGACTTCCCGCGACTTCGCGCTCTCTAGCAGGTGCAGCGGAATGAGCGTGTCGGCATCGACTTCGGGGAACTCGCCCAGAACGTTGACGCGAACGTGATCCGAGGCGAGGCCCCAGTCCTCGATCATGTCCTCGATCTGCTTCTGGTTTGCCGCCTTGGCTTTACGTGTATCGACCGTTCCCAGAAGCCAGCGGTGCCGGAAGCGGGTGAATATCTCGTAGAACCGCCCGCGCTTGCGGATCGGGTTGGCGAACACGAACACGAAGCTGTCGGGATCCGTCATGGTCGCGTCAACCACGTCGTAGATGCTGTCCGCGATACCCGACCCCTCATCCAGGATCGCGCATTGGCCGCGCCCGTTGTTATGCAGGCCGCCGAACGCATCGGGCTTATGCTCCGACCACTTCATCGCGTCCACACCCCAGGTGGACTTCGCTTCGACGTGGAAGAACCGGGTTGCTGTCCACTGGAACCAATGCTTGTTGATCGCGCGCTGGTGCCACAGGCTCAGTTCGCGCCAGAGCTTGGTATCGAGCTGATCGCCGGTGTTAGCCGTAGCGATGCCGGCGAAGTGCGGCCGGGTGCTCATGAAGAACAGTATCAGCCACGCTTCGACTGCGGTCTTGCCAGGGCCACGGCCGGTCTTGGCGGCCATGCGGATCACGTCGCCTTCTTCGCGATTACGGATCGCTTCACCGAGCTCAGTCAGGAACTCGCGCTGCCATTCGTCAGGGCCATCCCAACCGGACAGGTCACCATTGCCCCAGTCGAAGGCGTAGAGCACGAACCCAAGCGGATTTGCGTAGAAACCCGCCATGTCTTCGGCGAGCATCTGGTCCACCTCAGCGAGCATCGTCTGCCTCGGTGCGCTGGCGGGCGGCGAAGATGGCTTGCGCGAGGGTGTCGCTCGCGGAGTGTTCGATCTCCTGCTTGTCGCGCCAGTCGTTCTTGCGACGGTTCTTCAGCCAGAAGATGGCTGCCGTTGTGTCCGGCGCGATCTTGGCTCGAAACGGCGCGTAGACCGGCGCCTCCGCATTGGCGGGCATGAAGATTTTGACCTCTTCCTGCTCGTAGCCAATGGCTCGCTGATAGAGGCTGCGCTCGACGCGCTCGTCCGCAACTTCCTTGCCTGTCTTTAGGGACTGACAAAACTCGTCGTGGTCATGCTTCCAGCGGTAGAGGGTGCGAACCTCAACCTCAAAGAAGTCCGCCATCTCCTGGTCGGTTGCGCCAAGCTCCGCGAGCTTCAGCGCTTGGCGCGCGAAGTCTGGATCGTACTTGGTGGGACGGCCGCCTGCCATGCGGCCATTCAGTTATAGGTTCCGCGCGCCCTCCGGCAGTATGCAAAAATTAGCCGTGCGCTTCATCTTCCTGAGATCGCGCAGCACCCGTTTCGCATCTTCCCGCTGATAGAAGCCGCATTGACGAACGAGCTGTCCGAGCGTGATCCTCTTCCCGCTGGCGGCACTCTCCGCAAGGCAATCCAGCACCTGCTGCCGGCGATGCGTCATGACGAGCTTGGGTCTGCCTCTAGCCACGATGTACCCTCCGCTTGTCTTTGTGCTTCGGCTTCACCGTGATCACGCTGTGCCGAATGAGGATGACCTTGTGTCCGCTGGGGAGGATGACCGACGATGCTCCGATGGACGCCGCTCGCTCGATCGACGGGCTGCTCAGCCGGCGAATGGCCTCGGCCTCGCAGACAGCCTCAACTCGGCGTTGATAGCGCTCCACCGCGTGCTGTGTGATGTGGAGGGCCATCAGGCTATCCTGTTGTTGGGGAGGGTCATGGTGCCTCCCTGCGGCGGAAGGTGCCGTCGCCGTTCGAGATGATCACACCGCGGTCCAGGTGGGACGACAGCGCAAGCCCACGTTCGGACACGATCCGGTCGAACTCCTCGTCGCTCAGCAGCGGAGGGGCGGGTAGCTTCGGCAGGTCGATCGGCGCGGACAGCTCGGCCATGCGACGACGGTGAGCCATGCGCTCCTCGGCAGCTGCGATGACTGCCGGCACGATCTGCGCGTGGTGGGTGCAGGTCCGCCGAGCTTCGGCAGTCGCGTAGTCAAGGACATCCGCCGGGTAATGGTTCACTTCGCCCAGTGCGACGCTCAGCCAGTCCACCGCCTCGCCGTCACCCATACCCACCGGCCGCACGAGGGCTAGGCAGGAGGTCAACAAGGCTGTCGCCAGCGCTTCGTTGGCGTCGTTCCGCGAGCTGCATCCCGAGGTCGCGCGCCGGAGTGTTGCCGTTCCTGAATTGTCCATTTGCCCGGTCCTTCACCCAATCCGCTTTGAAGCTCTCCCAACCCCTAGTCGTCGCCTCTTCCAAGGCAGCTTCCAGCGACCAGCCTGCCTTTGCGGCCTCTCGCTTGATCCCTCGCAGGGCGGTGTCGGTGATGGATTTCTTGCGCTGCCGCTTGAAGTCGCGCCAAACAACCTCACTGACATCATCCGGTTTGGCGAGTTGCCCGCGCGCACTAGGTTTAGCGTTAGCTAAACCGTTATGGGGGGTTCCGGAGGGTTTGGGTCTAGCTGCTTGACCGGTCAGCTTATGAGGCTTTACCGGTCTAGCTGCTTGACCGGTTACGCTATTTGACTGGTGTGATGCTACAAGCGGAAGTGCTTGCAATGCCGAGACATTAATCTGGTATTCCACTGTGTACCCGTTGGCGCACTTGCGTTGCCCAGCTTCGGAAAGCAGCCCATCAGCAACCAGCGCCTTGATCGTGGTGATGACCGTCTGCTTGGTGGTCCCAAGCTCCTCTGCCATGCGCTGCTTAGATGCCCAGATACCTGTGCCGTCATCGCTCGCTTTGTCGGCAAGCAGCACCATGACCGCATTGCGGGCCATGCTGCCTAGCTGCCGCTTATAGGCTTCCGAGATGAGGTGGTTACTCACCGGGCGTTGCGCCCAGCGCCAAGCGCTTTCAGTCTTGCCGACTGCTCAGCCGATGTCTTGGAGCGATGGCATGGCCCGCACAGCAGGCGCAGGTTGTCCATCTCATTGTCGCCGCCAAGGTGCAGCGGAATGACGTGCTCCAACTCCAGGCTCGTGCGAAAATAGACCCAGCTAAAGCGATGGCCGTCTTCGGTTTGGTTCTGCCCGGCAGCTACACAAAGCTTCCTGTTTGGCTCGCCGCATCGCGCGCACACGGCCCCGTCACGCTGAGCGATGCGCTTGAACATCCTCTTGCGCCAAGCGCTTGAAGGCCGAGTCACCGGGCTCACGCAGCAGCCCGCCTCTCGTCAGCACGGCGTGCCAGCTCAGCAATCAGTGCAGTTGAAGGGAATGATGCCAGGACGCTTGTGTCAGGGATGATTTCGATCGCTCGGGCGCACCCGAACTCGCGCCGGATGCGGCCCCGCTCCTCGAGTTTGACCAGCAAGCGATGCACGGCACCTCGGCCGCGAAGACCCAACTCCTGCTGCATCTCATCGAAACTGGGCGACACGCCGTTGTTCTCAGCCTGATACCGCTCGATGAAGGCGAGCAGATTGGCTTGGGCGTGGGTGAGGGACATAGCCATCAGGCAGCCTTCCTCGACTTGCGCGCCTTGCGCTTGCGGGGCGGATACTCGGTGATGACGACACCGGGGTGGACCGCTTCGACCAGCTTCTTCTTGAGCCGGTAGACGGGCGTCAGGACCCCTTTGACATCCTCTACGATGCGGCAGTCAGCGACGAAGTACGCGAAGTCTCCGCGATAGGTGCAGACGTGCTTGCCATCGATCGCGATCGGGAACTCGGGCTGCATCTCGAGGCGGCTGATATTGCCGGTCTCCTGGAGCGCGTGCAGAGTGTTGCAGCGCTGGGCCTCTGCCTTGCTGTCGTGGATGTGAGCCTGACCACACTCGGTGCGCTTGGCGCCGTACTTGCGGAACCGCGGCGTCTCCGCGGCTTCGGCTTCCAGATCGGCTATGAAGGGAGGGGTCATGCAGACCTCCGCATGTGCTTGCAGCCGAGGTCCTGACGGGTGCCGCAGTAAGGGCAGGGGTCGCGGGCAGGCGGGCGATCGAACGTATGTGCTTGAAACACGCCAGACCCGCCCGCGCAGAAGCCAGAGTCCAGCCCCGTGCGTGTGCGCCAGATGAGCCGCTGCCGGCTTCCGGTGGGTTGACGCAGGCGGGCGAGCTTGATGGCCTCGAACAACTCGGAGGACCCGCGCTCCATGTCCTCTTCGTGCGTAACTTCGGCAGGCCTACTTGGCTGACCGGGCGCACCGATCTTCTCGGCGGGCTTGGGTTTGGTGGCCTTCCGCCAAGTGCGGGCGTAGTCACTGACCGCCCGCTCGATGAAGTCAGGGTCGGTAACCAGCTGCGCGATCTGCGCGCGGAATTGGGCGGGGCTCAGGTCCATCACCAACCGCCCCCGGCCAGCAGCCCCGCCAGGAAGCCGAACATCGCCCCACCAAGAGCATAGAGGGCCAGTGCAATGCCAATGAGTGCGCCAGAGGGCTTGTCGTCCTCTTGCTGGCGGTTCCGTGAGGCAGCTTCGATCTGCGCCCACTCGGCATCGGAGAACTCTTGGGGATAGGGATTTGCGGGCCGGGTCATGCTGCCGGCCTCAGCTTACCGAGGACCGCATCAATGGCATCGCGAGCGTTCTCGAGAGTTTGGCGGTTCTGCCGCACTTCCTCAGCGGTGAAGTCGCCATCCTGGAGGGCTACGGAGAAGGCCAGGGCAGCCTCCAGAAGCGAGGTGTGGCACTGGCGGTCATCGACCTTGCCGGGCCTGCTATCGACGCACAGGCGGTCGAAGTAGCCGGTGAACCTGCCGTTCCATTCGCGTTTGCCGCGGCCGAGTGTGGCAGCGCCCATCTGCGCCATACCGTTCGCGTACTTGGCCGCCTGATCGTCACTGACGCCGAGCACCTTGCCGATGTCGGTCCAAGTGAGGCCGTCCTGAGCTTTGATCTCGTGAAGGGCGCGTCCGAGAGCTTCGAGCGCGTTCAAGTCGGAATAGACGGGGCGTTTCCCCGCGATTGTCGGCGAGGTCACAGACTATCTCCGCTGGCGTGAACAGGGGCACCGAACTTCAGCAGCGCACGGGCTGGGTCAGCATCGGGGATGCGGTTAGAGGCGTGCTGGAGCGGTCTGAGCTCGCACTGGCTGCCGAAGCAGGGCTCATCGACAGCCAAGCCGCAGTCGAGACATTCGAAGCGGGGGAGGGGAGCCATCTAGGCGGCTTCCCTGTGCTGGCTCAGGAGGAAGTCGCCCCACTGCTCGGCCATGGCGGCAGCGATGCCGGGGTAGGTGCGCGAGCGTTCCTTCCAGCGGTTCGGCCCGGGGGGCATCTTGTGGATGCGGTCGGACCGGCCGTCAACGACGTTGGTCGGCGCCAGCTTGGGCAGGTTCTTGAGCCAGAGACAGGTTGCCTTCGTTTCCCCATGCCCGAACTGCCAGGGCTGGATGATCTGGTCGGGCTTGCGGATGCGCGAGCTGATGATGCTGACCGGGTTCTCAAGCGCGATGTGCGGAATGGGCGCGTCCAGAAGGCGCTGCACGAACTCCAGCGCGCGGGCCTGTCGTCCGTCTGCTACCTTGGCAGCGAAGTGCCGAGCTCCGCTGACAGCGAGGTCGGTGCACGGCGGATGGGCGATAAGCAGGTCCCACCCGTAGTAATAGCCACCCGCCTTGACGTACTCCTCGAACCCGAACTTGATGTGCCAGCGAGGATCACCCTCAGTCGGAAGGAGGTCCAAGGACCACGCATCGAAGCCGCGAGCACGGAAGGCGTCGCGCACGGTGGCACTGTATTCGCAGGCGACCAGGACCCTCACGCCGCACCCCCTGTCGGGCACATGCCGTCATCGTTGGCCGGCGAGGGCTTGACGCCGCCAGGAAAGGAACGTCCCTCAACAACATACGTTGTATCCGAGCCACTCTCAGACTGGTGCAAACCAGCCAGCGGGAGAGTGTTGCAATGCCCAACGACGGCACCGTCATCGAGATCACCGAACCAATCGAAGTTGCCATCGTGGGCGACCGCGTTCAGTTCACCTGCGTCAGTGGACAGAAGCGACACACCTACTCGGCGAGCTTCCACAAGTGCCGCAACGGGTGTCACATCGCGCTGGCCCTGCTTGACCAGGCAGAAGGCGCCGGCCGGAAACGGTTGGCTAACCTGCGGCCACCGAAGCCGGGGAGTGAACAGTCCGCTCACGATTAGGCCGCCTGCGCCATCGCAAGGTCTTCCAGTGTGACCTTACCCCCGGTTGCGGCCACGATCCGCTGGGCCAGCTCAAGAGAGAGCTTCTGCTCGCCCCGCCGAATGCGTGTTACAGACGCCGAACTCTTGCCGATGCGATCAGCGAACGCTGCCGCGGTCACCGGGCTGCCGCGAAGATACTCGTCTAGGGTCATGGGCCAGCAATTTACACTAGCCGTAAAATGATGCAAGCACCGATTTTGCGCCTCCCCGCATGGAGAGATTACGCGGGATGTAGAATGCCCGCGGGCATGGCTGACCCGTTTTTCAAAGAGTGGCGGAGATATCGTCAGATGACGCTGGAGAAGGTGGCCGAGCGGCTCGCCTTCATGGATGATCCGGGAGTCCCCACGACCGCCGCGAGCCTCTCGCGCCTGGAGAACGGAAAGCAGTCCTACACCCAGCGTAGCCTTGAGGCGCTAGCCACCGTCTACGAGTGCGAGCCACACGAACTCATCGGCGTTGATCCGTTCAAGCGCGATGAGCTCGACAACTTTTTTGCTTCCATGCGCGGCAAAAGCGAAATCGAGCGTGCGCGCACCGCCCGTTTCCTGAAGGCGCTCGGCGCGGCTGAAGAGGGTGAAGAGCGTAATGCAAGCGGCGGGTAATTTGCGGCAGACGTAATTTCCTGTTGACCGAGATTTACAGCTAGCGTAAAGCTGATCTCACAGCACCACTGCGGTGCAGGAGATCGAAGATGGCAAGTGCCGCTCCCGAACCTGAGCCGAAGCCTTCTCTGCACGAGATCGCTGCCATGCCGTTTCCGGCCTCAACTGAGGCCATGCGGAAGTATTACAATCCCGAGTGGGGCCGCCCCATTCCCGAGGGGCTCGACAAGAAGCGCTCGTTCAAGGTTCGGGTGAATTACACCTACCGCGTCGCTGACGATGAGACCGTCACGGTCGAGGCGTGGACGGAAGAAGAGGCTGAAGAACTCGCTGCCGAGGAAGTCGAGCGCAAGGTCGATATGCCTTGGAACGCAGACTTCGAGGTTAGTGACTGCGCAGCCGAACAGGTGTCGGCATGACCGAGCACCGCGTCATCACCCCCGATTTCAGCAAGTGGGCTTCGTGGCCCGAGCGCCTCGCTGAGTTTCGCACCACTGACTGGCTCGACGCCTGTCTCGTCAGCATCCGTGATGAAGCGGGAAGGGCGGAGGACCTCGAGACCTACTGGGCTGCGCAATACGCCATCGACAATGGCGGCGACCTCGCTGAGCTGGATGCGGTATTTGACGCTTACGCTGAGGAAGAGCGGCGTCAGTCGATCGCCTATCGCTACGAGACCCGCACTGGCCGCGAATGGCCCGGCGACTGCTACTTTGACCTGCTGAACAAGGGTCTTCGTGGGTTTGCGAGGGAGGCTCGGTGATGGGCGCTCCGCAACTGCCTTGGGCTCGCGAGACCTACGAAGGTGCCGGAGGCTGGGCTGATGGCCGACTTGGCCAAGCCTACGATCTGATCGACGCGGTGATGCGCGACCAGCACTCCGAACACGACAGCCGCATGATGCTTAATGCTCTGCTCGGCAGCGTCGAGGCGGCGGACATTGAGATTGGAACCTTCGCATGACCATCACCCGCACAGTCGAGCTGGATGACCTCACGCCGCAGGAGTTGGCCGACACCTTCGCTAACTGGACCGGCGACAAGCAGGCTGAGTTCTTCAGCGCAATCGGCCGCATAGCAAAGGGTTGGCCCGGCGCAGGCATGTGCATGCAGGCGCTACACATCGCCGAGCATCTGGACGCCGAGGGCCGCTATGTGATCGAGCGCATTGCCGACCACGCGGACCTTATCCCGCAGGTGGCATCATGAACCCGCGCACCCTCAACCTCCTCAACCAGATAGACCCCTTCCTTCAGCGCACACGGATGGCTGAGAGCAGGTTCGGTCGGTCTGCCGTCAACGATCCTCGGTTCGTGCCGATGCTGAGGGATGGTCGCAAGCCTGGTGAGCGCACTTCGCGCCGGGTGAGGCAGTTCATTCAGGAGTATGGCAAGTGAGCGGGGCGGTCGGCTTTCTGTGCCTGCTGATGGGGCAGATGCAGTGGGAGCGCTCTGAGCGGTTCTACGCCGTGCTTTGCTACGTTCTCGCGGCGATAGCTTACCTCGACATGGTTGTGGGCTGGTTCGCATGACCCGCTACACCCCGCACACCGAACGCCACGGCTCTGTGCCTCAGGATGACTGGGACCAGCGGGTTGCGGCCTGCCTGCAAGCCATCCGCGATCTCGATGCTCGGGAAGCCCAACTCCACCGAGACATGATCTCAGATGTCCGGGTCCAGTTGGATGCCATTGGGGAGGGATTGTCGTGAGTGAGTTTTCGGAACAGGCGAAGCTCAAGGCGTGTGAGCTGGCGAATGCCCAAGAGCCAACCTCCAACTGGCAGCTCGATCAGCTTGATGGCTCACGGTTCGTGCCCGCCTCGATGCTCGCCCTAATCGCCCTCTGCCAGCAGGTAAGCGATGCGGCGAAGGCATCCACAGAAGCGCTGGTAAGCGTGCCGCACTGGCATGGCCAGATTGCACCCCGGCTTGTCCCCTTCATCCTACCCGATCCGGTGGACCCCTTGGAGGAAGCCGTTCGCGTTGCCGTGGAAGCAACGGCAGCTCGCCGAATCATTCCGAACGATTTCCTCGGCCACGAGCGAAAGAAGATGGCGCCGACTTATGAACAAGACGGGCCGAAGTTCTTAAACACCTTTCGCGCCGAACTCGCCAAGCGCGGCCTCAAGATCGTGGAGGACCGGTCATGACCATCCTCTCCAAGATCACTGAGTGCTGTCTGGTTATGGGGACTGAGGAGGTGGTGAGGGAGGTGGCGGGGTTTGCTGCCGCTGCCTTCACATGGGCGATCATCGCCTTCGGCGCTGCCGCGCTTTCGCCTTCGGTCGAGCCTGCAAGCAGTCTCGCTGGCTTCGCCACTTCAATCGCTATCGCAGGAGAACGCTGATGCCTATTCCGGCAGTCTACGAGCGCATGTTCGACGGCAATGTCCGCATTGAGGCGGCATGGCCATTCCCCGTTTCCGAGCCCTCCGAAGAGCTGGCTGAGGCCTTCGAATATCACGACGATCGTATGCCGGCCGCGATCGCCGCCCTCTACGAGAAGTGGCGCGAAGAAGAGCGGGATGAGCTGTTCGCCGGGCGCGGTTGGACGTTCACCGAAGCCTTCAACGAACTTTGCGGAGAGGCCTGTCGTAAGGGCGTTTCAGGCTGGCTCGGGATCGCTGCCACGCCCGTGTTCAAGCCGCACAGCGATCGCAACGGAGCTTCGTTCTCCTGGGGCTACTACAAGACGCAACTGCTGTTCGCCGAAACCGGACAGCAACTGCTGGAGCGGTCTGTCGAGTGGGCTGAGGCCGAATACGCCAAGGATATGGCGAAGGCGGCGGTATGACCAAGTTCTCGCGCCTTCGCTGCATCGGCTGCAACCAGCCCCTTAACTGGGGTGATGATCGTTGGGTGTCGGACGACAACGGGGAGACCGGATGCCCCGCTTGCTTCACTGAAGATGGAAGCGGCGAGTGCTGGAACCGGCATCTAATCGCGCAAGGGATGGAAGCCCGTCAGGGCGGAGACGCTGAAGGCGGCTCCGTTCACGACAGCCCGGCCCCGGAAGGGGTGCGCCCGTGAAGGCCGCCCACGTCTGGAACTACCGCCCCGGACACGGCCAGTGGAGCAATCCCACGCCGCGCACCCGTCCACCTGTTTCCGCCGCAGCCTCGCCTGCACCATCACAGCGCGTCAGGAGCGAGGAAGCCGGACGCGCAGGGAAGGGAGAGAGGCGTTGACCGTTCAAGAACGCATCGAACCCGCGATCAAGCCGTTCGACAGCTTCGGCGCATACCAGCGGGAGCGCGCTCACTGCCGCAACCTGGAGCGCACGCTGAGCAAGGCGCTCGCGCTGCTCCAGATGGAATGCAGTCGCCGGGAGGGCCGGGGCGAAGATGTCGCGCACATTCGCGCCTTCATCAAGGAAGCGGCCGATGTCTGAGCCCGGCTTTGGCCACAACTCAGGTCCGTTCGAGACGTTCGGTATGGCGCTGGACGATGCCTACAGCACAGCGAAGGATTTCCTCGATGGCACGCCCATTGAGACGCAAGGCCAAGCCGATCAGGTTGGGCGCATCCTAAGCGAGGTTCGGAAGCTCAAGAAGGATGCGGATGCGGCCCGCAGGAAGGAAAAGCGCCCGCATCACCTCGCAAGTCTCGCGGTGGATGCCAAGTGGAAGCCGCTTGATGAGCGCTGCGACGCTATACTGGCTGCGGCGCAAGGTCCGCTCACGGCATATCTAACCGCCCTTGCAGAACGGCAGCGTGCAGCTGAGACAAAGGCCCGCGAGGAAGCGAATGTGAAGGCGCGGGAGGCTGTGGAGGCCGCCCGTGCACTGGCGATCAGTACGGGCGGTATGGAAGCGCTCGCGCGCGTTCAGCAGCTAGAGCGCGAGGCCGACAGGGCCGCAAAGATTGCTCAGAACGCCGGCAAACAGAAGGCGCACGTGGCTGGCATGGATCGGGCGATCAGCCTGCGCACCTACAAGGTCGCCACCGTCACCAATCGCCGGATGCTGCTCAACTGGGTGGCCGGCAACGATCCTGCCGCGCTCGGCGATTGGCTGACGGCATATGCGCAAAAGGCATTGCCGGCCGAACTCCCAGGCGTGGAAATTAGAATTGAAAAGAGAGCCGCATAATGCTCGAGAAGCTATCCGCGCCATTCCCTCCGCAAGCCATCCACTGGCGAGCGCAGACGCTAACCCGCGACAAGACCAAGGCTCTTGCGCTGGCCTATCTCGACGCTCGCGATGTCATGGATCGCCTCGATGCAGCAGTCGGTCCTGCCAACTGGACAGACTACTATGACGAAAGCGCGAGCGGGCGCGTGCTGTGCAAGCTGTCCATCCAAATCGACGGGCAGTGGATCACAAAAAGCGATGGGGCCGGCAACACAGCAGTCGAAGGCGAGAAAGGCGGCATTTCCGACGCCTTCAAGCGTGCCGCAGTCAAGTGGGGCATCGGCCGCTATCTCTATGACCTGGGCAACGTGTGGGCCCCTTGCGAGCTCTACAACGACAAGTGGAGCGCCTGGAAGCCTGAGGCGCAGGACATCTTCGCGAAGGCTCTAGCTGGCGTCGGACGGCCCACCGGTCCGATCAACGACAAGACCCGCGATTGGCTCATTGCACAGCTTCAGAGCGTGAACGCCGAGCCCGGCGCACTGCTGCGTCACCTGGCGCCCAAAGACTTGCGCGAGGTCACCTACGAACAACTCTCCGAAGCTCAGCGCTTCATCAATTCCAACAAGAAGGCAGCCTGACAATGGCCAACAAGCGCTACGACATCATGAGCCCGCGCAAGGGCAAGGATAAGACGTTCTGGACCCGCATCGGCACCGCGTGGGAAGGCGACAAGGGCATCCAGCTCGTGTTCGACGCTCTCCCGCTGCCGGATGCGGAGGGCCGGTGTGTCGCGAACCTATTTGAGCCGCGCGACAACAGCGGTGGCGGGCAGCAGCAGGGCCGTTCGCAACCGTCGCAGGGCTATCCGTCCTACGGCGACGACGCGGACTCGGTTCCATACTGAGCCATGCCCGTCAACGTCGCCCCTCGTAGGCGCAACGCACCCCGGCCAGCGGAGAAGTCGGCACCGACTTATCTCCAGTGGCTGCGTGGTCGCGCGTGCTACCTTGACGGGCATAGGGCAGGAGGGTGCGGCTTAGGTGATCCGCCGCGCCGCTCTCCCGTCGAAGCCGCGCACGTTGACCATGGCGGCGACAAGGGCATGGGCACCAAGGCGAGCGATCGCTTCGCCCTGCCGCTCTGCCAACGTCACCATGACGAGCAAAGCGGCAAGATCGGCGAGTTCCGCCAGCGGGGCGGGTGGCGATCGTTCGAGCTCAAGTATGGCTTCAACGCCGTAGCGGTTGCCGGCGAATATTGGCGCAAGTGGCCCGGCCGCGTCGCATGGGAGGCGCGCAATGGCTAACGGCCAGACCGTCATCCTGTCCAACCCCGTTGCTCGGCAGCGCGCCAAGTCGCTGATCGACCGAGCTCCGGAAGGCGCGGTGTGCAACATCGCAGAGGCTCGCCGCACAAACGACCAGAACGCGCTCCTGTGGGCGCTGCTGAGCGAGATCGCCCGCGCCAAGCCTCGAGGAAGGGTGCTGCCAACCGAGACCTGGAAGGCGCTCTTCATGCACCAGGCGGGGTTCACCTGCACCTTTGAGCCGTCGCTGGATGGTCAAGGCGTGGTGCCGCTGGGGTTCAAGTCGAGCCGTCTGCGGAAGGCCGAGTTCAGCGACCTCATCGAGTGCATCCGCGCCTTTGCGGCCGAGCACGGCATTCAACTTTCAGACGAGAGGCAAGCGGCATGACAACCGAAAGGGGATCGAAGCCCGATAGGGCCGAGACCGGAACGGGCTCGGTTCACGAGAGCCCCGGTGCCGATAGGCATTCGCCAGAACATGGGCGGACCATACCCAAACATATCCCCCCGGCAGAAGCGTTGCTGGCGGATGAGCAGAACCGACTTTTTGCGTTAGGCGCTGAAACCGCTGCCCGAATGGTCGAACGGCAGTATCCTGAAGCGGCTGCGATGATCCGCACCCTCAAGACCGTTCGCGACCTCACTTCCCGCAACACCCCCTCTCCTGTTCCAGCAAGCGGGGATGCGGAGGGGCTGGACCCTGTCGCGCAGTCGGTAGTCGAGCGGTTCACGCCTTGCATCGTTCATGGCTGGCCGACCTGCGTAGTCAGTTTAGAGCAAATGCACTGCATCCTCGCCGCCCTAGCATCCCGCCCCACCGACGATGGGGAGAGGGCTCCTGCGGTGGTGGGAAGCTGCACCTGCATGGAAGCCTTTGGCGAAGACCTCGCCTGCCCTGCCCACGGCACCGGAACCCCTTGGGCTGATGAAAATCCGGACATTGGAGAGACGGCATGACCGAGGAATGGTCACAGATCGCCGCCAACGGGATCATTCATGAGGCGCGCATGGCGTTCGCTGAGTGGCAGGCTGCCGCTTGGGATCAGACGCGGCCGAGCGTCCTTTATCGCCCTACCGTCAGTCTCGACGGCGACCACTACTGCGCACTCTACGGCGATGACCTGATGAGCGGCTGCGCGGGCTTCGGCAAGACAATGGCTGAAGCGATGGCCGACTTCGACAAGAACTGGTCCTCGCAGCAAGCACCCGCCCTCAACGGAGGCTCTCCCAATGGCAAGTGAACTTGTGCCCGTCGTTCAGGCGGAGGAAGTGACCTTGGCCGCGTGCCCTATCGGCCTGTTCATGTGCGCTGGGGAGCTTTGCCTCAAGACGGAGTACGGCAGCAATGAGGGGCGGATTGACGCCTACATTGTCTCGTCTGGCGAGTTCTTCTGGGGACACGCGCCCCAGAGCATCGCCAGCCAGCGCGCCACGATGGTTCGGCCCGTAGAAATGCACACTCCCGACGATACCCCACCTTCGGCTGTAGGTGATGCTTCGGGGGAGCGGTTCAGTCCTGCCCACTACGACGGCAATACTTCGCCCGGATGGTATCACACTGAAATGGATCGCCGCGCAGTCGATGTGACCCACTGGCGTCCGCTTCCCGAGCCTCCTTCCCTTGGTACTTCTTCTCTTTTGGGGGAGAGGTAGGTGAATACTTCATTATGGCGATGCCCTACGGCCCCGGGCTGCTGGTGCTTCGCACTGGAACCGCTGCGCGTCTCCACCATAGGCAGCATCCCTATCGCGGGAGGGCGGCCGTGAGCCTAGTGGGCTTCAAGATCAAGAACCACCCGCAGCAGGTGGGCAGGCGGGGCGCTCGCGATACCGTCGACGAGCGCATTACGCCGGAGAGAGTATTCGGCCCTTTGATGGAGGAGTTCGACTTCACGCTTGACGCCGCAGCCAACGACAACAACGCCAAGACCCCTACGTTTTTCAGCCTTAGCAACGATGGCCTGGCACAGGATTGGCACGGACACCGTGTTTGGTGCAATCCTCCCTATAGCGACATCCGCCCGTGGGTTGAAAAGGCATGGGCGGAGCACCGCGCTGGCTGCGCCGTAATCGTGATGCTCTTGCCAGCCAACCGGACTGAGCAAGGTTGGTGGCAGGACTTGATAGAGCCCTTCCGCGACGGGCGCGGCCCCATCCAAACGCGCTTCTATCGGAGCCGCTTCAATTTCGGCTTGCCGAACAATCCGGAGGGCAAGTTCCACAGCTCCCCGCCCTTCGGCTGTGTGCTTGTGATCTGGCGGACCGCGCAAGGGATCGAAGCGGCGACAGCCGACGAGACACGCAGTGGCTCGGCCGTAGGCGAGAGCCCGGTCGCTGAAAGCGATGCGCCCGTAACTAGCCGCCATACTCCACACAGGAGGCAGAGGTGAGCGTACACGCCGTCGCCTCCAAATTCCGCCGTGCCATTCGGAACGGAACCGGGGCAACCTTCACCAACGAACAGTTGCGCTTGCTCGGTGAGCATGGCGTCCTGAAGCTGCTATCAGAGATCGAGGCCGAAGAGCTATGTCCCGCGCCGACTCCCCCCTCATCGTCGGCGAATATTGGCTCGACAAGCGACGGGACGGCAAGTCGCCGGACATCTGGCAAATCGCCACCTACGCCGACAAGTCGCGGTCCGTTGTCTATCGCAGCACTAAGTGCCGGACTGTAGAACTCGATGCCGCCAAGGCGGTCCTACGCGCCTACGAGGCCCAGCAGCGGTCCACCAGCAAGAACCAGCACGCGCACACCGCTGAGCTTCTGCCACACCTGTTCAACTACCTGCGCGAGCGTGGGCCCGACATTCACCGGCTCGACACCATCAAGAGCAGCTTCCGGGCTTGGATCGGCTTCCTGATGCAAGACGAGCTTGGAACACAGGTGAGGGTGGCAGACATCACCCCCGGCGTTGTGGATCGCTTCCGCCGGTGGCGCATGAAACCGCATAGCTGGGAAGTCGACTGGGGCGGCAAGACTTTCCGCCATTCCTCCTCGGGGGTCTCCGGTCACGCGGTCCAGCGCAATATCGAAGACCTGCGCGCAGCCCTGAACTACGCGGAAGGCGAGCGTCGTGTGAGCGCGCCTAAGGTGCCGAGCGTGGACCGCAAGCTAAGGGGAGGGTCTGACCCACAGATGCTCTCTCCGGCTGCTCTGGGGGCTCTCTGGGCCTATGCGCGGGAGGATGTGGGGATCTGGCGCGAGATCGCCTTGATGGTCGGCACAGCCTGCAGGCCGGGAGTGGCGATGGCGTTCGATCCAGCGGCACAATGGAAGGACGGCTTGATCGACCTGCAGCCTGAGCGCGAGGAAACCGACAAGCGCAATGCTATCGTGCCAACCATCGAGCCCCTGAAGCCGATCCTGAAGGCTTGGAAGGAATCTCCGCACCCGAAGGTCAAGAGCCGCAAGACCTGGTGGCGAACCGCTCGGCGGGTTCTGAACATGCCAGACCTCGAGGCCTACGACATCCGACACACGATCACGACGCTCATGGACACCAAAGGCGTGCCCGGTGCGCAGCTTAGCGGCATCACCGGACACCTACCGTCGAGCCGGGGAATCGCCCGCACGACGAGCAGCCATTACCTCCACTACGACCCTCGAAAAGCAGCCAAGGCTATTGCGGTTTTGACGGCCTTCTTCAAGGAAGTGGCGCGGCACGCCGATCTCTGGTCTGCGGACCATCTGCGGACCAAACCAGTAAGAGGCAAGCCGATTTCACTTGCCAGAAATATGGCCGAAGCTTAGGATTACTGCGGCATACAGAGTGCGTTCGGGCGGTTAGCTCAGTTGGTAGAGCATCTCGTTTACACCGAGAGAAATAGCCCCACCCATGCGTATCTCTGTCCAGTTTTTTTGGAACGGAGCGCGATTCAATGGCGAACAAAGCGGCACTTGCGGACCATCTGCGGACCACTTGGGAGGTCGCTCATGGTTGAGCTAGTTGAGCACACCTGCGGCCAGTGCGGTTGCGTGTGGGGCTTCCCCGCTGCCCTGAAAAAGCAGCGCCTTGAGGATGGCGAGGCCTTCTTCTGCCCCAACGGGCACCAGCGGCATTTTACCAAGGGGCAGTCCGAAGCGGATAAGCTTCGGCAGGAGCGGGACCGCCTCAAGCAGCAGCTTGCCTATAAGGAAGACCGGATACGCACCGCCGAGCAGCGCGCGGAGCATGAGCGCAATCGCGCCAACGGCTACAAGGGGCACGCAACCCGCATCACCAAGCGGGCGAAGGCCGGCGTCTGCCCGTGCTGCAACCGGACGTTCCAGCAGCTGGCCGCCCACATGGCGAACAAGCATCCGCAGTTCACGCCCATCGAGATCGAGCAAGGCGCGTTGGTTCAGTGACCTCTCCCACCCACTTACAAGGAAAGGAGTGAGGATAATGCCACAAGATCAGGGCGTTGCGGCTACGCCGCCGGGCCACTCGGCAGAGCCCGAGCCCAAGGTCTCGGCCCTTCGGGCGTGTGTCCCTAACGCGGAACTGCTCGAGCTCGCCGGTCGGGTGGAAGAAGGCGAGCGCAGCGATCAAGAACAGCTGCTCACAGAGGCCTTTGAGGCAATCAAGGGACCCCTTTCGACGCGCAAGGGCTCCATCGTCTGCCACCACCCTGAGTGGTTCGCCTTCCAGAAGATGTTGCGCGCGCTGGCTTACGAAAGCGCCGCGCTCGCGCTTGTGCCCGAGGGTTGGGTAAGGGGTGTGGAGGAATGGCCGGATCCGAATGGCGCGCATTCTAGAGCTTGGCTCAAGCAAACCAGCACTTCCCGCATGGGCAAGCGATTGATCTGGGGGCACGCCAGCGACGACGCCTTTGTTGAGGTGAAGCACGCCGTCACGCCGGCGCTTGCCCTCTGCGCCGCCTCACTTAGAGCTTGGGCAACATGCTGCTAGCAGCCGCCCTCCTGACTCTCTGCGCTCCCGACCCACGGGACAACTGCGTCCATGATGGCGACACCTTCTGGCTTGCTGGCGAGAAGTATCGCATCACCGACATCGACACGCCGGAAATCAGTCAGCCGAAGTGCCGCGCTGAATACGAGCTCGGCATCCGCGCTCGCGATCGGCTCCTGGTCCTGCTCAACGAAGGTCCATTCGAGCTGGTACGCAGTGGACGGGATCGTGATAGGAATGGCAGGTTGCTTCGCGTGGTTACGCGCAAGGGCGGTCGATTGGCGATCAGCTGGTGCGCGAGAAGCTGGCGCGGACCTGGGATGGCAAGCGCCGATCTTGGTGCGAATAGACGGAGACTGAATATGTACGTCACCTACACCGTGATACGCGACGGAGAGGAAACCCGGTACGAACCGCGTCTCGTCAAGCCCGACGACATGGCAAAGATGATGCGCCACGCGGCGCGAAGCGCCTCCAGGTACCAAGTTAAAGCCCGTCTTTCGCCGAGACTCGACGCCTAGAGAGAGCTGTAAAGAGAGGTGCCCCATGACCAACCCCATCACCTATGAAGCCTCTCCTGAAGAGCTCGAGCGCGAGCGCATCGTGGAATGGTTGCGCGAGCAGGCTGCTGACGTTGAAGCAGAACGGGCGACCTCCGCGTCTGACACAGGTCGCATATTGGCGACCCGCAATGCCTACGACGAAGCGGCTGACGCTATCGAGCGCGGAGATCACCTGAGATGATGCCGGACAGAGCCGAACTGCTGAAGCAACTCCGTGCCGCGAATGAGCAGACCGTCATCGACGCTTTGGATAGCTGCTACGTCTGTGAACATCTGGAGGGGATTGCGCCGGTTGTGCTGCTGGAGTTCTACCAGCGCATGAACGACGTGATCCTCGGGCCGCCTGAGGATTAAGCCGCGGGCCGGGCTTGATACCGGCTCCCGTCTCTCAAGGCGCCGTCGTGTAACACATCAGCGCGGGGCTCGCATCGCGAGTCCTTCCACGCCGCCGCAGCCGAATATCTCTGGCACATCGCCGAGAAGTATACTAGCGCGGAGTTGTCGCTGACGGACGAGGCTATGGCCCGTGACGGCAGTCTGATTGCAGGAGTCGTCGCGTTCCACGCGGGGTCGCTTGACTGCGATTGACAGCTGAAGCCGGGGTGGGAAGCGAGCGGTCAGCGGCGGGCTCTGTCAGCAAATCCTAGGGGTAGGCTGGTCAACTCATTGGCGGCACCTGCCAAGCCATTCTAGAACGGCGAAGTGGTGCGGAGGCGGCGAAACCCGTGGCCGCAAGCGCGGGGTATGCCTGGAAGCGGGAGCCGGTGCAGATCACCCCGCATCATCTATAGTGCGGTCCTATCCACTTCGGACAGCTACCGCACTTAGAGCAGCGAAACCGACTGGCAGCCGCATCCAGGTTTCCCGGCCACCCGTTCCGGATGAACAGGCTCACCACCGGACGAAAGGGCAGGGACGCCTTGTGGCCGCAGTAGCACTGAACGTCGATATCCATGCGGTGCCGGGAGAAGTCGCGGATTGATCTGACGACTCGCGTGGACATCGCCCGCTTGTGGCTGAAGCACAGGTGAGAACGAAGCGGGAACTTCCGCTTTCCTACAGGTCGGTCACCGTGCCACCGAAGGCAGGAGGAGATTCGCTATGGAAGTCGTGAACCAGCGGGAGCGTGTGTCGCGTAAGGGATGGCTGGCGAAGGACCGGCGGCTTATCAGCTTGGCTGAACTGGGGGAGTGGCGCTCAGTGAGGTGGGGCGAAGAGCGGAACCTGATGCGGTGAAGGACTGGCCTGACGATACCTACGGAAGCGATCGGTCTATCCGGATGGAAGCTTGGGTGTTGGGGGTGTTTGCGGTGCTGGCGGTGGTGGATTTTCTCTCGGGAATATGGTAGCAGGCCCGATGGCTATGCAGAACGGCTCAGACGGCATGCCTCTTGCGGGCCGCTCCGAGGAATATGCAACCGAGATGTGGCTGGATGATCCGTCCGCCTTCTGGCTGCACCCCGAGGGGCCGCTGTCGGAAACCACGCCGGATGAGTGGCGCGCGAAGCAAGCCGAGCGGGAGCGTAAAAGGCGGGAAGCGATGGCGCAGAACCCCTATGCCAACGCCTATGCCCAGATGGCCGCCTCCCAACTAAACGGGCTCGCCGCCTATCAGCAGTCGTCTTTGATGCAGGCGACCAACTATCAAGGCTCGATGAACAGCGGCGGCTTGAGCGCGCTCTTGGGCGGTGCTCTCGGGTCGCTGCTACGCTAACTCACTTAGGCACCTGCAGACCAGCTTGGCAGATAAACCGCTGCGTCATCAGCACCGCCTCTTCCTCTAGCCCCGCCAGATGCGCCTCAGGGCCGCTCAGGCGCTCGCCACGGCCTATCCGCAAGGAACGGCTCTCCACGCCCAGCCACTTGCAGAACGAGGCGTGGAGCCGGTCGTGAGCGGCATTCAGGGCGTCCCGATCAGGATAGCCCATCCAGGCCGCCATCTCGTCCTGGTGCGCCTCGAAGCTTTGTCCGGGGCGCTGGCGAGGGATCACCTGATACGCTCGCGGATCGTTTCTCGGGGACGCAACAGGGCGAACAAGCGCGAGACGTAACGTCCGGTCACGGCCGACCGGAAGCGATAGCCGCGCTTGAACACGTCACGGCGGCGGGTCGGCTCAATCAGCATCGCCTTACCGCTTCAGGAGAGCAGCTGCTGGCTGTCCCAGCGCCTGCTCGGCAGCGTTGATCTTCTTCTGGCGGGTGAAGGTCTTGATCAGGCCGTAGCCCGCGACACCGATCGTCACGAGGGCGGTGATCACGCCGTCCACGTTGTCAGCATTCACATAGCCTGAGCCGATCAGGTACGGCCCCAGCATCAGAGTGAGAATGCGAACTGCTGCCATAGCGCCGGCAGAAAGGGCTGGGGTCGAGTAACTGTTCATAGCATCCATTCCTTCATCTGACCGAGCCGCGCCTTGCGGTCGGAGAAGCCGTTGAGGCCGCCGTTGATTGCCCGGGTGATGGCCTCGCACTCATCCAGGTCTGCGAGCTCATTGAGGTCGCGCGAGCTCCAGTATTCCAGCGCCAAGTGGAGGCCGATCGACGGAACCGCGGCGATCTCAGGATGGCGTTCGATGTCGATGCCGATCAGGCGGCCGAAGTAGCGGTAGTTCGCTCTGCCGGTGATCTGGATCGGCCCTCTGCCTCGGAACCGTGAGCCGTCGCCGGGCGCTGTGTTGCCGAGGTCCTTGCGACCCTCGTATCTCTTCTGAGCAGCGGTCGGCCCCCAGATTTCCTCCATGTAGCGGAAGCCGCCGCTTTCATGGCTGAGCTGCGCCATGAAATGCGGCAGACGCAGCGGGGCATCCAGCAGGCCGTAGCGGGGGAAATGCACATGGGCCGCTAGCGCCAGCTCTTCGGCGCGGTCGATCTTGGCTCCACACTTGTGGAAGAGGGCCGTCCAGGTGACGCGGCCAGGAGCGCCATCCGCATTCACACCGAGAGCGCGCTGTAGCGGTCGAACATCAATCATTGGTGTGCTCCTTTCGCCATGGCGGCCTTCTCGACGGCGATCACCTCATCACCCCGAGTGACCATCTCTTCGACTGCGGCGATGATGGTGGGCACGTCCGCGCCTGGCCGCTTCAGCATCGAGAGCATGGCGTTGAAGCCCGCGCGCATGTTGTTGCGCTCGTGCCGCAGCCACTTGATCTCCTCCTTCATCTCGCGGAGGGCTTCTTCGTAGCGGGCCTCGCTGCGCTCGATGCGTTCTTCGCAGGCAGCTCGATCCTTCTCATTCGCAGTCTCAAGAGCTGCGATCCGGGCAAGCAGATCGGTTCTGAGCGAGCCATCGGCCTCGAGCTGCATCTTGCGCAGCAGGGGCCACGCCTTAATCGCGACGACGATCACCGCAGCAACGAGAACCCAGATTCCTGCCACACCCGCGGTTGTGCGGACGGCAATAGGAAGCACTTCCATTATCGCTCCCTGCGCGTCAGCCACGCGCCGTAGGTCACGCCCAGGGCGCAAATTGACGACAGGGTGTAGAGGCCGGCCCAGAACGCGAGCTCGTCGGTGTGCATGACCGACAGAGCGGCCGGCCAAATCAGCCAGCGCACCGAAAACAGCACCATCAGCCACGAGAAGGCGAGGATCGGGGTGGCGAGGGCGGCCTGCTGGTTGCCGCTCCACATCGAGCCAACAGCAGGCAGCAGGTAGACCGCAGGAAGCAGCCACAGCAGCCCTGAGAGCGCCTGTAGGGTTTGGACGAGGGGGATCATGAAACCACCGCGCGATCAGTCATTCGACGCCAAACCGTACCGTCCGAGAAGATCGGGACCGCTCCGCCTGACTCGTCAGTGCAGTAGATGATCACGCCCGCGCCAAGGGAGGCTGCGGGCAGAAGGGACTTTGACAGGACGCGAGGCTGAAACCCGGCGCCGCTTACGAACCTGCCCACGTCCACACTGCCGTTGTCCCTGATGATCAGGCATTGGGTGGCGTTGGATGAAAGCGTGCCCTGGAGGCCGCCTGCCGCATTTCGAAGCGCGATCTTCCTTTCGTTGTCCGAGCGGAGCGTCAACGCATCGTTGCCGGCGTAAGTGATCGTCAGCTGATCGACCATGTTGCGGTAGTTGCTCGCCAGCCAAGAGGCGATGTCCGCCATGATCTGGCGGATGCTGTTGTTCAGCAGCCCGGGCAGCATGCCTTCCGAAAGGTCGATGCCAGGCTTGCTCGCGTTGCTTGACGGTGTGGTCGAGTAGTCGGTGAGGGCCAAGGCGGGTCGCTCCTAATCGCTAGGTTCGACCGCTTCGCTTGGTCGCCGCGAAATCCGCCATGCGCAGGCGGTGGAGCGAGGCCCTCTTACGCTTGGGGCTTGCGGTGGCGGCAAGCTAGCGTGTTTCGGTTTCCAAATCAAGGAAAGCCCGGCCCATTGAGGAGCGCTTCAAAAGCAGGTATGAGGTCGCATGGGCTTTAGACGCTGGTGGCAAGACCGACAGGCCAGGACTAAAGCCGTCCGCCTCTCGCTTCGCATGAACAGCGACCCCGCGCTAATCGCAAGCCAAGTACCTGAACTGGCGGGTATGGGCGAGGCGCAGGGCATGGCGCATGTTCTTCAACAGGTCTCGCTTTGGAAGGCTGGGGCATCGCCAGAACAAGTCGCTGAGTTTTCCCGCAGGGGGAACGCGTCGATGGAGTCCTTCGAGCGCGAGGGGCTAACCATGCCATACTGGGGATCGTTACTGGTCTTGCGCACATACCAAGCCGAGCTAGGCTTGAGCGTCCCCCCTGTCAGCCGGCCCGGCTCAGGGGTGCCCACTAATCTGGAGCGGGAATGACGCCTCTCGAAATAGCCTTGGTGTGCGGCCTAAAGGCTCTCCTCTTGGAGCTTATCTACCGCCGCCGGCAATCAAGGCTGCGCCGCCGCGACGAGCAGCGGGGCCCCTATGACTCCCCCGAGGGCGGCCCGATTATTGACCTGTACCCCCATCCGACGAAGCCAGTCTGGACGATCCGCAAGTAGGCTGGAGAGGATGCGCTGGCCTTGGCGGGTTCCACCAAGGGCCATCAGAGCGCCCAACCCAAGCCCAGTCTGCCCGCCGCTCCCGCCGCCGATACCTAGCGCATCGGCACCAGCGCCCGCGCCCCCCAAGGCTCCAGGCAACGCCAGCATAGCTAAACGCCCGGCAGTACCGCTATCCGGCACCTTCGACGGCAGGACCGCCTGCCCAGCAGTCGCTAAGTCATAGAACGGGCGGTTGCCAGATGCGCTTTGCACGGCCCCCTCTAGGCGAGAGGTGGACTGTATGTCAGCGCGGTTGAGCTGTGCAGGAGTTACAAGTTCGTCCGCTTGATTACCGCCGTTGCCGAGGGCCTTGGCGAGCACTTCAGCCCGGCGGTTGGCGGCGTTCGCTTCGATGAACTGAGGGAATTGCCCTGGCTGTTGCCGCTGAAGCGCGTCTGCAAGGGCTTCCTGCCCTTGTCGCATCGCGCCGCCGAACTCTGCCGCGTAAGGATCAGGCGCTGTGCGGCGATCGCGGCCAAGACCCCGATAGGCCTCCTGGAAGTCGCGGCCACCCATGCGGCCTTCAGACGAGAGGCCGCCTCCAATCCGGTAGTCGATTGCCTCCATCGCGTTCTGGCCGACGCCCTGAGGAATGTTGCCGGCGGCGAGCTGAGCGTTCGTGATGTCCAGCAGAGCCCGCGGATCGCCCGCAATATCCAAGTCAACCGGATCAAGCGCGCGGCTGTAAGCATCCTGCACGCTTTGCCGCACCTGCTGCATGCCTGGCGCACCATAGGCGGTCACTGCCCCACCAGGTGCCGCCGCTTGCTGGAAGGCCGCACGATTGAATGCCTCCAGACCTTCCGTGCGCCGCGCGTTTACCACATCGCCCAAGAACGGGGCACCCGCCAGCCTGTCCTCTGCCCCCTTGACCATGCCTCCCCAGAGGCCGGAGTTTCCGACTGTTTGGCCTACCGTGGTGGGGATGCTCTGCTGGCGCAGGAATTGGACGGAAGGATCGCTAACGCCCTGCGCAAAATTACCGGCACCTCGAGCCACAGCTCGCCCGGCCATCCCCCCGCCTAGGCCTGCTAGAGCGCCCGTGACGCCACCCATGACGCCCTGTCCGGCGTCCGCGTTTCCTGCGCCTTGGATGGCTCCGTAAAGCGCATCGCCGCCGCGCGTAGCTGCCAATCCGGAGAGACCAGCGCGCGCCAGACCAAACTCCGCGCCTGCCGCGCCCATCATGCCACCGGAAAGCATGCCCAGCAGCGATGCGGTCGGGTTTGCAGCCTCCAAGGCCTCAATGTCTTGCCCCTCCACGCCCATTGCGCGGAGAGGAACAACTGCATCGGCGGCAGAAGCGAAATAGGCCCCCACTGGGGATGCGGCCATTTGGCTCAGGATGGGGTTCGCAACCGTGCGAGTGACGCGGCCCATGCTCCCGCCGTAATTCGGGTTGGCCCGCAAGTACCGCTGGCGCGTGTCCACCTCGCCTTGGCTTACCTGCCGCGCACCCGGGGG
>Ga0196958_10000087_pt1 | contig 38274 bp, 66 predicted proteins | sample S1v_10metaG_FD_148654 | JGI IMG/M metagenome (GOLD analysis project Ga0196958, IMG submission 148654) | Soil microbial communities from Anza Borrego desert, Southern California, United States - S1+v_10 | ecosystem: Environmental > Terrestrial > Soil > Desert | place: USA: California | collected... | reverse complement strand
ATCCCTACGCGCTCGTCGTGGCCGAGTGGAAGCGCGAACAGCTGCTGACCCGCGTCGATCCGACGAAGCTGGAGCAATTCGAGGCGTGGCTTGCCACTCAGAACGCTTCGCCCACGCCCACCCCGACTGCCGGCGCTACCCAGCCGCCGGCCCGCCCCGCAGCGCCCCGCGCAAGCATCGCTGCGGCACCTTCCGCAAGCAGTACGTCAACCCCCATGCCGAAGGACGGCGAAGAGGCGTACCGCCAAATGTTTGGAGCAGGCTAAATGGCCTATACGCAGGCACAGGAGCAGCTGGAACTCACGAAGTTCCGCACCGCGTACTGGACCGAGTACGTCCGGGAAACGCAATTCGCGCGCTACATGGGGGCGGCTGACAGCGCTCCTGGCGCGATGTTCACCACCTTTCGCGATCTGATCGACGGCGGCAAGGACATCACCGTCCCGCTCGTCGGATCCCTGAAGGGCAAGGGCGTCGGCTCCGGTCTGCTGACCGGCGCTGAAGACAAGCTCGACACCTTCGGGATGCGGGTTCGTCCGGTGTGGCGGCGTAACGCCGTCGTCACCAAGAAGTCGATGATCCAACTCACGTTCCTCGACATTCTGCGCGCTTCCAAGGGCGCTCTGAAGACGTGGTCGACCGACGATATGCGGGAACGCATGATCGAAGCCTTCTCGGTCGTGGCCGAGGACGAATCGCGCTTCAACGACGAAATGGGCATCGGCAAGCAGGTGCCCTACGCCGAGGCGACCGCCACCCAGCGCAACAACTGGCTGACGGACAACTATAACCGCGCCCTCTTCGGCGTGACGCAGGCGAATACCGTCGCCGGCAACATGGCCGCGTCGCTCGCCAACGTGGACAACGTGAACGATCTCTGGTCGTCCACGATGATCGACGCGGCGATTGACATTGCCGAGTCCCGCGACCGCTTCGCCGGCAAGCGGTCCCTCCGCCCGTACCGCGTGGGCGAGGACGGCTATAGCGGTTATGTGCTGTGGGTTCCGACCCGCGGGTTCAATCGGCTCCGCCAGGACCCGGATATCAAGGCGTTCAACCGCGAAAGCATCGAGCGCCGGCAAGACGCCAACCCGTATTTCACGGGCGGCGATCTGATGTGGAACGGCGTCATCATCAAGAAGGTGCCGGAAATGCCGGTCCTGACGGGTGTCGGCGCAGCCAGCGCGGACGTGGCCCCCGGCTACCTCTGCGGCGCTCAGGCGCTCGCGATCACCTGGGGTCAGGACCCCATCCCGACCAAGCGGGCCGATGACGACTATGGCTTCATCAAGGGCGTCGGCACCGAAGAGCTTCGCGGCATCGACAAGACCTTCTTCAAGCAGACCGGCGACGCCGGGCCTGGGCAACAACACGGCATCGTTTCGATGTTCGGCGCGGTCTAAGGGAGGACCGACACAATGGCTCAAGCTTTCCCCCCCAACGATCCGACGTCCTATCGTCCCCCGCGGACTTCGACGGACAGCAACCAGGTCACGTTCGCCGGTGAGACCATCACGGTCACCGCCGGCCAGCAGACCGTTGGCGCGCTGTTCGGCGGCGTGCGCGTGCCTCCGGGCGCTGAGATTATCGGCGTGGTGACGTCCGGCCCGACCGGCGTGACCCTCGAAGTCGGAGACGCAGGCGACACCGACCGCCTGCAGACCGGCGCGGCCTCCGGGACCGTGAACCAGGCCATCGCCGCCACCGGCCTTGGCTACAAGTACCCGGCCGAGACGCTCATTCAGGTGCGCGTTTCGGCTGCAGCGGGCGCGACGGGCGGCACTCTCCGCTACGGCGTCCACTACGTCAGCCAGTAGGAGCAACCGACATGGAAGCTCGTATCATCGGCTCCAGCGAAGAGCTGGGCATGTTCGAGACGATCACGCTGTTCGGCAACCAGCTGAGCCGTGAATGGTCCGAAGTGAAGGTGACCCCGGAGCAGTATCAGAAGCTCCAGGGCAACCGTTACGTCGAGCTGCGCGGCGAGGCGACCGAGGCGGAAACGTCCGAGGAAGCCGCCCTGCAGGCGACGCAGGAGCAGAACGAGACCGACCAGATCAAGGCCCGCCTTGACGAACTCGGCGTCTCGTATCGGTCGGACGCCAGCCCGAAGACCCTGCGGTCGAAGCTGGATCAAGCCGAGAAGGCCGAGGCTCAGCGCCTCGAGGAAGAGGCCCAGGCCGAAGCCGACGCTCAACGCGACGGCGAAGAAGCCTAAGGCCCAGCGCCCCGTCTTTCCCGCAAACGTAGGCGGGGCGCACCCCTTTCTGACGTGAGAGCCCGATGACGACGAACCTCGACATCATGCGTCGGGCCTTGCGCAAGGTTGCCGGCGAAACCGGCGTCCCGAGCGGCCAGGAAGCGTCCGACGCGATGGAGGTTCTGCGGAGCCTCATCGTCGACCTTCCGGGCCTCTATCACAACGCGCGGTGGACCGACCGCATTGCGAACACCGCCTACACAGCCAAGGAGGGCGAGCGCATCGCCGTCCTGGCTCCGGGCTCGGTCACCCTACCGACGTCAATCACCTGGAACGGCTGCGCGCGGCCCCCGCTGGATCTCGCCCGCGTGCAGATCGTGGGCGACGTCGCGAACGCCGGGACCTGGCTCTACAGCGCCACGAAGGCGACGTGGAACCGGATTGACGACCTGAAGGCGTCCGATGAGTTCCCCTTCGGCTCTGAGGATGAAGAGGGCTTCGCCTGCCAACTCGCCGCGGCGCTGGTCGATGAGTACGGGGGCGAGGTCAGCGCCCGCACCGTCATGGTCGGCAATCGCTCCGTCGCCTCCCTTCGCTCGCGCCTCAAGAAGTGCGTGCCGCGCCAACCCCGGATGAGGGACTACATCTGATGAGCTTCCTGCAAATCTTCACCGGCAGCAATCGGGGGGCTCCGGTCTCTGAGACCAACCCCATCCCGATCAAGCAGGGCGCTGGCAGCACCTATCGCCTGGCGGGCACGGTCGCGGCCAACGGCACGGTGACCCCCCAGGCGTCGCTCGCCGCCGCTGCGGGAACCACCGCCGTCTCCCAGGTGCGGGGCGGCTCCTACGTCTTTGACGCGCAGTTCGGAGGCACCACGCCATCCCTGCAGCTGCAATCCCTCGCCTCCGATGGCGTGACGTGGCGCAACGTCGGCGCGGCCCTGACGGCTCCCGGCGGCTTCGGTGTCGTGATCGGGGAGGGCTCCAGCGTCCGCCTGCTGAACGCGGGCGCGAACGAAATCACCGGCCTCTCGGCAACCCTGACCTGATATGCCGCTTCCGAAGGCATATGGGATCCAGGCCGGGTGGGTGACCGCGCCGGGGCAGTCCGGCGGTTCCGCGCCCCCGCCTGCGCCTGTCGTGTACACCGGGCCTTTCGTGGCGTGGGGCGACGACCAGACGAACGGTAACGGCTCGAACGGCACGAACTCGCTGGGCTACACGGTGCACCTCGCCAGCCTGACCGGCCGCACAGTGCAGGAAGAAGGCGTCCCCGGCCAGACGTCGAGCTTCATCGTGGCCCGCCAGAGCGGCACGGCGTTCAACGTCACCATCACGTCGGGGACGATCCCGGCTGGGACGACCGCAGAGCCGGCGACCGTCAACATGAACGTCATCGCTGCCGCCGAAAGCATCCGGGGCATGGTGTCGGGCGTTCTCGGCACCCTCGCGCGCATCTCAGGCGCAAGCTACACCTTCACGCGGGATACCGCAGGCTCGGCAGTCGCTTCGGCTGGCGCGCAGCCCTTCACCCCTGAGAAGGCGGTCCTCTACCGTAACTATACTCAGCTGCTGTGGGCCGGCCGGAACGACACCCCGAAGTCGGATCTTGAGACCGCCCCCGGGCTGGCGAAGGCGAAGCTGGCGGCGGCTGTCGCCTACATCCCGCACACACGGTATCTGGTCTTCGGCATCACGCTCGGCCAGGACGAAGGATCGGGCGGCGCGAAGGTCACGGACCGCAACGCGATCCTGGCTTTCAATTCCAACATGAAGACGCTCTACGGCGCGCGCTTCTTCGACATCAACGCCTTCATGGCCGACAAAGGCCCGAATGGCGCGCTGGCTTATGCCAAGATCTACGCCCCGGCTCTGACGTATCCGGTGGTCGGCGGGTCGGCCGATGACATCGCCATGAGCGACCAGCTGCCACCGCCGTCCCTGGCGTCGAGCAACCTCAACTTCACCGCCGCCGGCTATTACGCCATTGCGAAGCGCGTCGCGGAGATCGCCGCGCCGCTCGAGGCGGCCTGATGTCCCTCCCCATGTGGCATGGGATCGCCCTCGGCTGGCCCGTGGCCCCGGGGCAGGTGGGCGGGACCATCATCCCCGCGCCCGTGGGCATCCTCGCCCTGCTGGCCGCCTCTCCGCCCTCTGGCGGTAACGCCATCATCACCGACGCTGACGGCAACCCGCTGACGGGTGCTGACGGCGTGGTCACCCTCGCAGCCTAGGAGCCTCCATGGCGGGTCCGATCTCCTACCGTCTGATGCGGGACGAGCTGAAGTCTATCGGCTATGTGCCGTTTACCGCCTTCGACGTCGGTGGCGGCTTCGGGCAGGGCACCTATAACCACGCCGCCCGGTTCAACTACGCCCTGAGCGAGTTGGGCACCGAGCACGGCCTCTACATACCGGGCTGTGTCAGCGGTCAGAACAACATGTGGACCGTGGGCGAGAGCATCGTCCTCCCGGTGGACCGGCCGACCATCCGCGGCGGCGGGATGCGGAGCGGTATCCGAGCGCTGCCGGGCATGAGCGAGGCGATCATCCGCGGCAATGCGACCTCCTACGTGTCCTATGCGCTCATCCAGGACATCCTGCTTGATGGCGGCTGGGACGGCCTGCCGACCTCCGGAAGCATCGACTGCCACGGCATAGACCTGAGCCTGAGCAATCAGGTGTTCACCAGCCAGACGCCTTTGAACACGGTGGACGCCCGGAACGCTATTCGCGGGGTCCAGATCGCCAACGTCCGCGGGCACGGCATCAAGCTTGTCGGGCGAGGCGAGAACGACGTCTCGAACTTCAAGATTATCAAAGTCGGGCTCGACGGAGTTTACTGCGACAGCTTCGACAACAACTTCGTCAGCGGCCACATCGGCGCGACGGGCTTCGCGGGGATGCGGTTCGCCAAGACCTTCGGCGCGGACAACGGCGTCATCGGCGTCAAGCTCTGGTACAACGGCGAGCTGTCGTCGAAGGACGTCCGGATCACGGAAGCCATGCTGACGGCGTTCCCGGGCATCGCGAACCTGGGCTATCGCGCGGCCGGCGTCGACTACCCGCACAGCGACGGCGTGAACCCCGACCACACGCACCGCCTCGGCAACACCAGCGAGGCGATGAAGCGCGAGATCGAGCGCATGATGCTCGGCTATCAGCAGCGCTGGACCGAGGTTCGCAACGGGAACCACGCCAGCGACGTCTACAAGCACGACATCCCGGACGGCATGTGGCCGAACACCGCCCCTGGCGCTCCGAGCTATGGCGACAACCCGGCGACGCAGTACGACTTCAACACCCAACACACCGCCTACGGGGCGAACCACCCGACCAGCGGCTTGCCGTGGGATGGCTTCATCGAGGGCGCGGGGATCATCTGCCTCGGCAATGACAACCACATCGCCGGTTCGCGCTGCCAGGACGCGGGCGGGGCGTCGCTGTACGTCGAAGGCAAGCGCAACAACATCGAGATGATGATCACGCAGGGCTCCGACCGCCTGCGCAAGTGGTACAACAAGCAGCCCTGGGTGTGGCTCGGCTCCAATCAGATCGCCGGGACGACCGGGATGCAGGCCGAGGACAACTACATCGAGGTCAACATCCGCGAGCCAGGTGACCCTCTGCCGGTCAGTTATGGCGCGATCCGCCTGCAGACCACCGGCAATGTCCCCCGCCGCAACACCATCAAGGTCCGGAAGTTCAACCCGACCGGCCCGAAGACCTTCGTCGGCACCGGCAAGGTCGTGAAGGACGTGCTGGGCTACAACCCGGCTCAGGGCAACCGCATCGAGATCGACGGCACGACGTGGACCGAGGACACGACCAGCGCTGCGACCTGGGAGGTGTAAATGCCCGGCCTCGTCATCCAGACCATTGACCCCGATCAGTTCGCCAAGAAGGATGAGATCCCGACGGCGGCGGATGAGACACCGGCACCGGTGGAGTCCTCGGGGCGCATGGGCCGGCTCTCGAAGCGGTTCGCCCGGGCCGACCACACCCACGCAACAAGCGTGCAGAAGGCGAAGATCACCCTAGCGGCCGGCGGAAAGCAGACCTGGGTTTTCCCGACGCCCTACGACGCTGAGCCGGTCGTTCTGCTGACGCCCCAGCGTGTCACTGGTCTTCCCGTTGTGGTCGACATCGAGGACTTCGTAAAAGATGCGGCGGGCAAGTTCACGGCGGTGACGGTTCGAGGCTATCGGATGCAAGCCATGCCGGCCTCCATCCTCGGCCTGAGCGCCCTGAACGGCTTCAACGCTGCGGGCGGCGCTGCCCCGGTCGGCGTGGTGGTCAACTGCTACGCCTCTGCGCCTACCGCAACCCCGGTCCCCTGATGCCCGCCATCCCTCTCGGCCTCAGCGCCTACAAGCGGGCCGACCTTCCGCCGGTCGTTCTCCGTAATTTGTACTACGAAAAGACGCCCGCAAACCTCGAGGATCAGGTCGTCCTGTTGCCGCGTCCGCTGCTCAAGCAGTTCGCGCTAGTGGGAGATGGGCCAATCCGGGGCCTCTACCGCAAGGGCGGTGTGATCGGCGGGCGGATCCTCGCCCTGTCCGGCGGCAACCTCTACCGCGTCGAGCAGATCGGGCAACCGGGCGTGGGCACCGCCACCCTCATTGGCGCGGTGAACGGCACCGGGCGGCTGTCGGCTGAGGGCAATATCGGAACGGTGGTGCTGACCGCGGGGCAGAGCGCCTACAGCACGAACGGGACGTCCCTGACGGCGGTGACGGTGCCAGACGGCCAGTCGGTGACGTCCATCGACACCCTGAACAGCTACTTCCTGTTCAGCATCGCCAACACCGGCCGGTTCTACTGGTCGGCCATCGGCGGGACCACGATTGACCCGCTCGACTACGCGACGGCGGAAAGCCAGCCGGACAACCTCACGGCCCTGAAGGTGATCGGGGATGAGCTGTGGCTCTTTGGGCGTCTGTCCATCGAGGTTTGGCAGCCCACCGGGGATCTCGACCTTCCGTTTCAGCGCATCGGCGGGCGCATCTTCGAAATCGGCTGCACGGCACGCGATACGGTCCAGAAGCTGAGCGCGGACGGCGTCTCTACGGTCTGCTGGGTTGGCACCGACCGGAAGGTGTATCGCACCGCCCCGAACCCGGTGGAGATCAGCGACCACGGCATTGCCGAGCGCCTGCGCCGCGCGGTTCCGGAGGGCATCTACGCCACCACCGCCAGCTGGGCCGGACATGACTTCTACGTCCTGCACATCCCGAGCGAGGGCTCCTTCGTCTATGATCTCGCTACGGGGTTCTGGGACGAGTGGACGAGTTACGGGCGGGGCCTGTTCCGCGGCGCTGTCGCCTCGCTCGGGCCGAACACGCAGCCGCTGCTCGGGGATGACGAGCTCGGCATCATCTACGAGATGAGTACCGACGTTCGCACGGACAACGACGACCCGGTCATTTTCGAATGGACGGGCGTTCTGGAGGTGCCAGGCGGGCCCTCTCGCTGCAACAACGTCCTGCTCGACGTGTCGACGGGGATGAACCCGGACCCGGCCGAAGACCCGATGGTTCAGCTCGCGTGGTCCGGCGACCGCGGCGAGACGTGGTCTTCATGGTTCCCCCGGCCCCTGGGACGTCAGGGGCAGCGGACCTTGCGTGTCATGTGGTCGAAGCTCGGGCTTCTGCGCCGGCCGGGCCGTCTGTTCCGCTGGCGGACGACGGAGCCGGTGACGGTGCGGAAAGCCAAGTACAACGAGTCTTATAGGTGAGGCAGCGGGAGGCAGCCGGACGTCACGATGAAGCTCCCCGCACTCGACTGGAAAGCACAGATTGCAACATCGTCCGGTGTGCCGTCGCCCTATTTTCAGAGGTTCTGCCAGCAACTACCTGACAGAATGTTCGACCTCGACTGGAAAGCCCCTATTGTCTACCCGAATACTGGTCGACCCACGCCTTACATGACGCTATTCTGGCAAAATCTGCCGGGAAGCAGTGTTTTGGACAAGGCGATGATGGTGGTTTTCCCGTTCGTTCCACGCCCGGTGCCCGGCCATCTCCCCGGAGCGCCATCGCCGATCTTCCAACGGTTCTGGCAGAACCTCACCTTCCCATAGGAGCCGCCATGATCGCAGCACTCATCGGAGCCGGTACGGCGCTCCTGGGCGGCGCTCTTCAGTCGCGAGCCGCCGATAAGGCGAAGGACGCGCAGGAGGCCGCGCTCCAGCGCCAGATGCAGGCGCAGCAGCGCGCGGCCGGTGAGGTTCGGCAGCTCAACCAGCCGGGCGTCAACGCCTACGGAACCGCGCTCAACGCCCTCGGCAACCGCCTCGGCCTGCCGACGCAAGGTGTGGCGGGGACGCAGCAGCAAGCCGCGTTCGACCCCGCGGGCTATCTCGCGGCAAATCCTGACGTGATGGCGGAATATCAGCGCCTGAGCCCGGAGAACCTGCGCAACAATCTCGGCGTCAACAGCCCGGAAGAGTTCGCCACCTGGCATCGGAACCAATATGGCCAGTTCGAACCCGGCCGGAACATGGGTGGTGCGCAGCCGCAGACGCTCCCGACGTCGGCTGGCCCGGCTCCGACGCAGAACGCGCTTGGCCCGCCCGCTGGAAGCTTCGGCAACGTCCAGAACCCCACCTATACCGACCCGGGCAACTATCAGGCTCCGACGTACACCGCGCCCGACGCCTTCTCGTTCGACCTGGCGAGCTTCCAGAACAACCCGGCCTATCAGATGGCGCTGGAAACAGGCTCCGGTCAGGTCATGGCGAACGCCTCGGCCACCGGCGCGCTTCAGTCTGGCGCAGCCCTGAAGGCGCTGCAGGACCGGGGGCAAAAGACCGCCTATCAGTTCTACGCGCCCGAGCGGGATGCCGCCTATACCCGGTACAACACCGACCGCAACTTCGGCCGTGACGTCTTCAGCCAGGACCGCGACTTCGGGGCCAATCAGGCGGACCTGAACCGCCGCTGGGGACGCGGGCTGTACGAAAGCGACCGCGGCTATCTGACCGGCCGGTACGACACCGAAACGGGGAATATGTTCCGCTATCTCGGCGTCGGGCAGGACGCCGTCAACGCCACGGGGAACGCGGCGCTTGGGGAGGGCAATGCCTTGTCGAGCGGCTTCGGGGCTATCGGAGACGCTCAGGCCGGCAACGCCCTGCAGCAAGGCAACATCTGGTCAGGCGTCCTTGGCAACGTTGGGGGCGCGGTGGCGGGCCTCGTCAACGGACGTCCGCGGCGCAACGCTCTGGCGGCGGGGTAATCATGGTCGACATCGCGAGCTTCCGCTTCGGCAACGTCGGGAACGCCTTTGATGAGGGCTACACCCGCGTTGCTGGGCTGCGCCAGGACCGGGCCGCCATGCGGGCGGGGAACGCCCTTGCCTCGGGCGATTACCGCGGCGCGTCCGGCGCGCTGTATGGCGCGGGGATGATCGACGAGGGGCAGGAGCTTGAGCGCCGCCAGGCGGCACAGCAAGCCGCAGCCGCCAAGGCCCAGCAGGACCGCCAAGCCGAGATCCTGAAGACCACGTCGGATATGGCGACGAACCTGAGCAACATCGAAGACCCGGCCGAAGTGCTGGACAACTTCGAACGCTTCTATGCGCCGCGGCTGGCGCAGATGGGCGAGGCTCCGGAAGAGATCGAGCAAGTGCGGCGGGGCTTGGCCCGGAACCACAAGACGACGCTGATGGCGCTCGGCGCGGCGGCGGCGAAAGAACAGGGCCTCGAGATCCGGGCCGTGGGTGACGAGGTCTTCGTGTTGGACCCGAAGAGCGGCCAGCTTGTGAACCGCTACCGCGGCGCTCGCACGCTCAACCTGGGCGAAGGCGGCGCGCTGTACGAGCTTCCCGGCGAGTACGGGAATATGGCTCAGTCCGCCCCGGCTGCTTCGCCGTCTAGCGCCTTGGTGCCGGGCAACATCAACCTGAACGACCGCCCGACTGTGAAGAACGCGGATGGGACAATCAGCACGGTGCGCACAATATCGGTTGGCACCGACCAAGGCGAAGTCCTTATCCCGACCGTTTCGGATGACGGACGGATCATGTCCGAGAATGAGGCTGTCGCGCAGTACCGGCGCACCGGTCGCCATCTCGGCATTTTCCGGACCCCGCAGGAGGCGACCGCCTATGCCGAACGCCTGCACAGCGATCAGGCCCGGCAGTACGCTCCAAGCGCAGCACCTAGCCGGGGCGGTGCCGGGGGGAGCGCGTCGGGCACCTTCGACAGCTTCTATCAGAACTTCCTTGCGCCGGCCGAAGGCGGGTATGCAGCGGATGACGGCAACGGCGCGCCCGTCAACCTTGGGGTCAATCAAAGGGCTAACCCCGACGTCAACGTAGCGAACCTGAAGCCGGATCAGGCGAAGCAACTTCTTAGGGATCGTTACTGGAAGGCTTCGGGGGCTGACAAGCTGCCCGCTGGCATGGCGGAAATCCAGGCCGACACGGCGGTCAACATGGGCGTCGGTGCGGCGGAGCGGTTGCTGAAGGCGTCCGGCGGTGACCCGAACCGTTATCTGCAGCTTCGTGAGGAGCGCTATCGGGCCATTGCGCGGAACGATCCCAGCAAGGCCCGCTATCTGCGGGGCTGGCTAGACCGCAATGCTCGCCTGCGCGATTACGTCAGCGGCTCGGCTACCCTGCAGGGCGGATCCGGCGGCGATATGATCCCGGCAGGAACCCCGACCGGGCCTTCTCCTGCCCCTGGCGGGGCTCGCCTAATCGCCTCGCGCCCGAAGCCGCCCGGTGACCAATGGGTCGACCTTCCGGGTGGTGGGCAGATGAACACCCGCACCGGCAAGAAGGAGGGTGTTCCTTCTGCGGCGGCGACTGGCCCCGCGGCGAACTTCACGCGCGAGCAGCAGCTCCGCACGCAGTTCGGCAACCTGCCGGCGGTGAAGGACTTCGCCTCGGTTCAGCCGCACGTCGCGACTATCGGCGCGATTGCCAGCAAGGCCCGGCAGGGAAAGCCGGTGACCGCTGCGGACGATATGGCGCTCATCTTCGCTTACATGAAGATGCTCGACCCTGGCTCGGTGGTTCGGGAAGGCGAGTTTGCGAACGCTCAGAACACGGCCGGCGTCGAAGATCGCATCCGGAACGCCTACAACCGCGCCCTGAACGGCACCCGGCTTTCGAACCGGCAGCGCGAGGAGTTCTTTGGAACGGCCTCGACCGTGATGAACTCGTTCTACAACAACTATACCTCGCAGGTGAACAGATACCGGAAGCTGGCGACGGGCTACGGTCTGGACCCCGACTCCATCGCGACGACGCCGCCGCCGCCGCGCCAGCCGCTGCCCGCCCGGGGCGCGCCCAAGCGGGTTCGCTCGGTGGAAGAAGCGCGAGCGCTCCCCAAGGGCACGGTGTTCATCACCCCTGACGGCCAAAGGAAGGTGCGCTGATGGCTGACCCGTGGGCTGAGTTCTCTGACGCGCCGGCCGATCCGTGGGCCGAGTTTGCCGACGCCCCGACCCCGGGCAGCAAGCGCAAGGGGCGCGGCATCGGCCGGAAGGTTGACGCTGCGGTCCGTGGCGCGGCGGATATGCTGTCGTTCGGCTTCGCGGATGAGATCGCCGCGGCTGGCGACGCGCTGCCGGCCCTTGCGCCTGGCGGGGAGACCTTCGGAGACGCCTACACCCGCAACGTCGAAGAGCAGCGCGCCATTGACGCCGCCGACCGGACCGATGTGCCGGTCTCCCGCGGGACCGGCCAAGTCGCCGGCTTCGTCGGTGGTCTGGCGGCGGGCGCTATCGCCCAGCCCGCACGCCTGCTCCCGAATGCGCTGCGCGGCGGTGGGTCCATCGGAGCGGTCGCTCGAGCCACGGGCGCTGGCGCTGCTTCCGCCGGTCTCGCGGCTGCGGGAAACACATCTGGCGACCTGGGTACGCGCGGGGATGCCGCGGTCCCGGCCGCCATCCTCGGCGGGGCCGTGGGGGCGCTGTCCGTGCCTGTTGCCAGCCTGATCGGCCGTGGCGTCAACGCTCTCGCAAACCGGGCATCCCCACCCATCCAGCGGGCCGCCAACGCCCTTCGGCCGCGGGTTGACCCTGCGGTGGCCCGGGAGCGGATCAACGCCCTGCGAGACGCCGGGGCCGAACCCTCCTTCGCCAGCGGCCTGGACGACGCAGGCCGCGGGTTTGTGGCGTCTGCGGCGAAGCGCCAGACCCCGGCGCGTGAGACCGTGCAGCGTCGGGCCAATGCGGCGCGCGTCGATCTCCCGAACCGCATCAACCGGCAAGCCCAGCGGCTTTCGGCCGATCCCCGCAATCCCCGGCAGATCGCAGAGGATCTCGGCGCAGCGCGGGCGGCTCAGGGGGACCTTGAGTTCGGTGCTGTGCGCGGAGACCGCGTCCCGCTGAGCGATGACGCCGTGCAAGCGCTTCGGACCCGGGACGGTCGCGCTGCCATCCGCGATGGAGCAGAGGCAGCCTTGCGCTCGTTGGACCCGCAAGAGCGCGCGGTCGGCGCGGAGCTGAACCGGCTGGCGGACGAAGTCTTGGACAACCCGGGCGGGGTTGAGATCACGGTCGGCCAGTCCCAGGCTATCAGTGAAGCGCTGTTCGACGCGGCCGACGCGGCGGCGAGGAATGGCCGCAATCGGGAGGCTGCCAGTCTCGGCAATCTCGCCCGCGCGATCCGAGGCAACGCCCGCACTCAGGTTTCGGGCTATGACGCCGCGCTGCGCAACTTCGAGGCTCAAAGCAACCTCATGGAAGCGGCGGAGACGGGTGAAGATTTCCTGCTCCGGAACACTGACGAGTTCCTCGCGACGACGCCAGGCCCGGGCCAGCCGGGCAATGAACTTGCGCGCGCCACCGCACGCCGCGCCGTAGAGCGGCGAGCCGGGGAGAGTCCATCCGGGGCGATCAGCACCGCTGAAAGCATCGGCATCGCCCCCGAGCAGATGGCCCGCACCCGCGCCATCCTGCCCGAAGACGAGGCCCAGGCGCTTGAGCGCGGCATGAACGCCGAGCTTCAGGTTTATCGGGAGCTTCAGCAGGTCGCGCCCCGCACTGGCCCGTGGACGAACCTCAACCAACAGGACGAGGCCGCATCCGGCATCCTCACCGACACGGCCCGCGGCGCGATTGCCGGCCAAGGTGTGCGCGGGGCTTTTGTCGGCGCGGTGTTCAGCCGCCTCAGGACGCTGGGTCTGTCGAACGCCGACGCTCAGGCGGTGGCGGACATCGCGACGGATCCTCGCATGGTGGATCAGCTCATTCTGCGCATCGAGCGCATCAATGGCCCGGGCAGCGCTGACTTCATCCGTCAGGCGATCACCGACGCGGCGACCCGCAACGCTGGCGAACTCGCCGCGCCTTAAATCTGGAAGATCAGCGTTGACATGATGCCGAGCGCCATCAAGCCCAGCCAAGCCCAAAGGGCGGCGCGCTGCACGATGGTGAGCCGGTGTTTCGGACGGCGCGGGCCTGAGATAACCTCAAACTCTGCGTCAATGATCTTCTTTCCCATTCGCCCACTATACCACGGAGATAGCTAGATGGCGGCGCGTCAAATCGTGGTTCCGGGGGCTATGCCCAGCAGAGACGCCAACGGGCGCTCCCTGCCGGCCAAGCTGCGTTTCTACGCGCCCGGGACGACCACCCCGAAGGCGGTCTATACGAACGACGCCCTCACCGTGGCGCACGGCTTCCCCATCGTCTCCGACAGCGCCGGGCGCTTCCCTCCGGTCTGGGCTGAAGAGACGGAGTTCTTCGACGTCGGCTGGACCGATCAGGAAGACGATGCGGCGATTGAGACCTTCACCAACGTCCGGCCGGTGCATGACGCCCTGCTCATCAGCGCCAGCATGGCCGACGCTGCGGCGGAAGACGCTGAAGCTGCGAAAGTGCTGGTGGAAGCCTATGTCGCGCAATTTGGCAGCCTGTCGGCCGCTATCGCCGCGGCCCAGGCCGCGCAGTTCTCGGCAATGGGGTATGCCTCGGCGGCGTCAGGCTCGGCCGGCGTAGCGCTCGAGGCTGTGGACGATGCCCAGGAAGCAGCGGCCAACGCCGAGATGTACGCCCTCCAGGCGCAACAAATCGCCGGCTTCGACCCCGCGACCTACCTGACTGTCTCGCAGCCGCAAGCGTTCACAGATCCGCAGAAGGCCCAGGCGCGCGCCAATATCGGAGCGGCGGCGACCGGTCCGCAGATGCAGGACGTCGAGAAGGTCTCTCGCCCCTCCATCGTCGGCGGCGTCCTGACCCTGGACCTGGCGGCGGCTCCGGTCTTCGAGGTCCAGTGGAACGCGAACATCACGTCCGTCGTCCTGCAAGGGGTTCCGGCGGGCACGGACGCGACCAGCTGGACGCTGATCCTCGTCGCGGCGGGCGGCACATCTTTCACTCCGGGCAGCGCCTTCAAGGCGATGAACAATCAGGCTCCTGCGCTTTCCACAGTGGCCGGAGACTACAACTTCCTCACCATGCAGACCCGGAACGCCGGGGCGAGGGTGGATTACAGCTTCGGGGGCTTCACCCGGTGAGCTTCGCCCGCAAGCTGATGATGACCAGCCTGCTCGGCGCGACGCCCCCGGGCCAGCAGGAATGGACGACGCCGGGGACCTATTCCTTCATCGTGCCGGCTGGCGTCCACACCTTGTGTGGCGTTTCGGTCGGCGGTGGCGGTGGCGGCCCGAACGCGGAGCCCTGGTTCGGGGGCTGTGGCGGCGGGCTTCACTGGCGCAATGGCATCCCGGTGACGCCCGGTGAAGAACTTTCGGTAGTCGTCGGCGGCGGTGGTGTGGCCGGCGTCGCAACAATTGGCGGCGAGAGCGCGCTGAAGCGCGGCGCTACCTATCTGCTTCGTGCGACGGGCGGGTCTCCGTTCGGACGAGGCCGGGGGCGGTTCGACCTCTACGGCGGCGGTGGTGGAGAAGGCGGCACTGTTGTCGGGACCGCGGGCAACGGGGGGCTTGGCGCTGGCGCGGCCGGCTACATGGGCAACGGCGGCCAGGGCGGGGATTTCTACGACACCCGGAACGGCACGATGCCCGATGTGGACAGCGGCGGCGGCCGGGGCGGTGACGCTGATGGTATACCGACAGGGTGGTCTGGTGTCGACGGACAAGGCGAAGGCGTTGGCCTGAAGGGCAGGACGCCCACCTTCTCACCCGGATCGCTCGGCAGCCCGAAGTGCGGTGCGGGGGGGCGGGCCGATCAGAACGGGCAGAACGGTGGCCTCAGGTTGATGTGGGGCGGCGGCAGAAGTTACCCCGACAACGCTGGCGACGCCTGAAATTACCGCGAAACCCGCGCGAATAAGATAGAACAAAGTCTCTCACGAAGGGACACGCTATGCCTACTGCTTACTCTACCCAGACCAACGACGAGTTCCGAGCTGAAGGGGAGGCGTGGTTCGCCGACCTGAAGCGCCGGATCCACGCCGCGACGATCCCGAACAAAGAGAAGCTAATCCTCCGCGCCCGCGCGGCGCACCTTCTGGCCCAGGACATCGGCAACGCCGCCCTCGGCAATGGCGACATCACCGTCTTCTCCGGGGGAGACAAGACCCCGTGACGGGCGTCGGCGTCGGCTTCGGCCTCGCCCTTGGGGTGGCGGCCATTCTGGCGGGGAAGTCTCCCACGCGGAGCCTGTCCACCGCCTGTGTCGCCATGCTGGGCATAGGCTGGGTCGTCGCCGTCGTCACCGCGCCGGTCGCCGCCCACGCTGACGAGATCCTTCTCAGCTGGGCGGTGCTGGACGCGGTGTTCGGTGCAACGTGCATGGGGCTCTGGAGCAGAAACCGCCACCCATGGCTGTTGATGCTGGTCTTCACCTACTTCGGCCAGAGCTTCCTGCACGTCCAATATTGGACCGGCCACATCCCTGCGCCGCGGCTCTACAATTATCAACTCTGGGTTAATCTCCTTCTTGTGGCGCAAATCTGGTGCGTCGCGTGGCCCGGAGCTGAACATGTGGCAGGCCGTGTTTTCGACCGCGCTTTTCCTGTTCCTCGCGCTCGTCATCGTTCTCGGCCTTCGAAAGGCCCCGACAAGTGAGCCGCGAGACGAGACGTGAGGGCCGGTGAATGGAAGATGGGCTGTGGGGTGTGGGTTACACGAAAGCCTGGCTGTTTGTGGCGGCTGTCGCCGGATCGCTGACAGGCGTTCTCGTTCAGAAGGGCCTGACCGTGCAGGGGAAGCTCTCGAGCTTCTTCATCGGCCTGACGGCCACGATGTTCTGCGGCGAGTTCATCCTGCGGCGGCTGGGGATGGACGTGTCCCCGGAGTCTTCGGCGGCGCTCTACGTCATCGGCATGTCGGCCAACAGCGTCGTTCCCATCGTCATCAAACTCGTTTCGCAGCGGGTCGGGGGCCTTTCCCTCGCCAAGCCGAAGGGGCCTGAAGAATGAGCCTCACGCTGCTGTTGAGCGCGGCCCTCGGGACCATCGTCGCGGTGAGCTGCTTCGTCGCCGTAATCCGGCACGAGGACCGCTACGACTGGATCGACCGCTTATGCCTTGCAGGGCTGGGCGGTTCGATGCTCCTCACCACGCCCGCGATCTTCTGGACCACACCCTTTGACGCGTGGTCGTTCAACCTCTCGCGCGCTTTCCTCGCCGGCATCTTCCTCAAGCGCTTCATCTATCCGTGGTGGGTGGAGCATCAGGGCACAAAACGGCAGGGCCGAGCAGTCTCTGAAGCCTTGGGGCGGCAACGCGGGGCGGGCCTCCACGACCGTGCAAAGGACTGGCTATGAACGCCTCGACGCCGAGCCCTCAGCTCATCATCGCCCTCATCATCATCCTGGTGTTCGCGGTGGCCTACTTCATGGACCCAACGAACGAGGTCATGAAGGGGGCGCTGATCGCAGGCTTCGCCGGGGCGTGGGGCTACTTCCTCGGGTCCTCTAGCGGATCGAAGTCCAACGGCGACGTCGTGCGCCGCATTGCAGAGCAGCCGAGCGTCGTGGCGACCGGCGACCAACCGACCATCAACGCTCCTGGCGTTGCGCCGGATGGCGAGCTTCCTCCCGATGATCGTGTGAGGCCATGAGCCCCGCGCTCAAGGAAGCCCTGGGACGGCTCAGGGACGCCGCTGACGCCGTAGAAGCCGCCGCCCTGCTGGATGTGCCGCTTCCGCCCGTTCCTGCGCCTGCTGCACCGCCTCTCGCGCATAGCCTGAAGGCGGCATCGAAGTTCTACGACCATCTCCGCACGACCAACGTCCTCGGCCCGGTGCTGACGCAGCAGGAGGTGACGGGCTGCGAGGCGATCCTGACGGCTTGTGTCGGCTGGCCGCTGTCTTGGACCGCCTACGCTCTCGCGACCGCCTACCACGAGACCGCAGGGACCATGGCTCCGATCCGGGAGTACGGGCGAGGCAAGGGCCGCAAGTACGGAGCGGAGGACCCGCCAGGCTCCGGCCGTACCTACTATGGCCGGGGCTATGTGCAACTGACGTGGCTGGCGAACTATCAGAAGGCCGAGGAAGAGCTAGGCGCGCCCCTGGTCGAAAACCCGGACCTCGCGCTCGATCCCGTCATCGCCGCCAACATCCTGCGCCGGGGCATGGACGAGGGGTGGTTCACCGGCAAGAGCCTGAACCACTACCTGCCGCCGCTCGCGACGCGCCAGCAGTTCGCCAACGCCCGCCGGATCATCAACGGGACCGACAAGGCCGACCTGATCGCCGGGTACGCCGTCGTCTTTCAGGAAGCCTTGCGCAAAGGGGAATGGTCATGATCCCGCTCGCTGCTGCCGGGCTCGCGCGTTCGTGGTGGAAGGCCGGTGTCGGGCTGGTCATCGGCGCTGTGGTGACATTCCCGCTCGGCCAATGCTCAGGAGCCAAGCAGGCGCAGGAGCGCGAGCAAGCCGCCCGTGCGGTCGCCATCACAGAAGCGCTGAAGACGGACAGCGCGGCCAAGGAAGTCGCTGCGGGGGAACGTCTCGCAGACGCCGCAGCCGTTGCAGACCTGAAGCAGGAGCTAACCGATGCTGTCGCCGAAGTCGCTGACTCTGCCCCCACTCCTAGTGATGTCGCTCTTGGCTGCGCCCGCCTGCGCGCACAAGGCACCGACGTTTCAGACCTACCCGCCTGCCGCGGATCTGCAGGTGTCGCCCAAGCCCCGACTTTCCGCTGAAGCGCTCAGTTCGTCGGAGGCGCTGAACCGGCACAACATCGCCATTGAGATGTGGGGCGAGGGGCTGGCCCGTCAGGTCGGCCGTCTCTGCCGATGGGCCGAGGCCGGCGGCATGCCCGACATCAACTGTCCCCCGCCGGATAGCTGACGGAACATCGCCCCAGCTATACCGTTGGAGTCGAGCGGCGACGCTCCTCTGACCAAACCACTCAGAACGTTGCCTAAGCCCCCGGTTCGCGCCGGGGGTTTTTCTATTCTGGGGCCAATATCTCCGGGCCGACTTCCGCGATCTGCCGGAAGCTCTCTGCGGCCCCGATGATGAACACCTCGCCCGCGTCGATGTAGGCCGGTTGCCAGTCCTCGTCAGCCTCGAACAGGCGAACCCAGTAGTGGCCGGTCGGGACGGGGGTGATGTGTGTCATGGGGGCCAATTTCATTTGACGAGTCAGCGTTATGCGATACTCTCAACGCCCTGACAACGCGGGCTGCGGCTCGCCTGATAACCCAGTCCCAGACCGGAGCTATCATGTAGATCGCAGCGCGGGGCGCGCACTCGGATCATCGAGAAACGGATAGTTGATGGCCCCGCCGGTCGTGTGCGGGGCCTTTGCTTTTTAGGGCTTCTTGTACGGCTCCATAGCCTTCGCTCGCTGAGCCTCTTCGGCCGATGCTCGGCTATAGTCCCGCTCGCTGGTCGCGAAGCCGTCCTGGTAGTGGTTCACCTCGGCCCCGACGTGCCCGCAGACCTTGCAATGAGCGCTGTTCGCGAGTGTGCCCAGCGTCATCATCTGCGGAAGGTCACGGAGCTTCTGAACCGAGAAGTCGGAGCCGTGCAGGCAGGCCGGGTTGGCGCACTTCAGCGATATCCGCCAGCACTTCTCGACGCAGAGGCCGACGGTGTGATCGTACCAGGGGTGTCGGGGTGACATCGGCCGACCATGATCGGAGAGGCAGGGGTGATCAAGCGCCCCTCGATCACACGGAACGCTCCGCGAACGTCGTGTGGGGGATTTTGTGGGGACAGCGGGTGCCGCAGACCCCCCACGTTCTCCGCGCGTTCCCGGCCCGGCGAGGGCGGGTGCGATGGTTGGTTGAAGCGCAGTTCCTTGTGTCATAAGACCCACGGCGGAACGCGGGTGTGGCGGAACTGGTAGACGCACTGGATTTAGGTTCCGTTCCCGCCGATTGTTTTCATTGGCGTTTCTGCCTCCACAGCCGCCTCTGTGGGGGATTTTGTGGCATATGTCTCCCGAAGCGCCTTCCGCAGGTCCGCCTTGTTCGTGTGCGCGTACCGAGCCGAGCTGGCGATGTTCTGGTGGTTCAACAAATCTTGCACGAGCTTGATGTTGCCCGTGGCGCGATAGAGCGTCGTCGCTGCGTGGTGGCGTAGGTCATGGGCAGGGCGAGCGTTCAGGATGCCCGCACGGTCGAGGGCCGCCCTGGACGCAGACTGGAAGGCGCGCCAGTGGATCGGGGTTAGCTCCCCCGCCTCATCCCTGAACCAGATCGTCGGGAGCCCCGCAGCCTGGGCACGGCCCTTGCGGGCGGCAAGGTCCGGCAGGTCGCTGTCGAGGACCTGCAGCGGGTGGTCGAGGCCGTTCTTCGTATCGGTGAGGATGACCTCGCCAATTTCTATGTTCACGGCAGATGGGGGGAAGAAGGCCTCATCCAGGCGCACGCCGTAGCGACCGATGAAGTCGAACACCGGCCGGTGCCATTCCGGCAGCTCCGCGCGCCACGCCTCTATCTCCTCAGCCGAGAAGCTGCGGACGCGGCCCTTCGGCTCCTTCAGGCGATGCTTGGCCCATTTGATGCGCTTCACCTCCTGCTCAAGCGTGTCCTCGGCAAAGTTGAGGATCGGCCGCAGGGTGCTGTCGATCAGGTCCCGGTTGACCGTAGCGTTCGTCGGCAGACGCGGCTCGCCGTTCTTGGGGCTCTGGCGGATGGGCTCGACGCGCCGGGAGAGGATGGCGTCAGCGATCTCCCTGGAGCCGACCTGCGACACCGGGAGATCTGGGTCGATGTGGCGGAACAGGATCTTGAGCCGCATTGCCGTCGTCAGGGCTGTCTTCTTGCCGGCGACCTGCGATGCAAACCACTTATCGGCTACCTCGCGGAGGGTGAGCGGCGCGCGCTCAGCGCGACCTCCCAGCTTGACGGTTCGCTCGGCCTCTTGCCGGCGCTCAGCTTCAACACGCGCGGCCTTCGGCTTGCTGGTTTCGCCTGTTGTTCCCCGGAAGCGGTAGCCGCCGTACTGGAAGTCGTAGTGCCAGACGTCTCCGCGCTTGTAGAGGGACACAGGTAGGCCTCCAGGTCGTCAGATCGCACGCGCCAGGTCGCTCCGACCTTCCGGCCGGGCAGTTCGCGCCGTTGCAGGATGCCGCGCAAGGTCTTGTCGCTGACCCGGAGCGCGGCTTTCACCTCTTCGAAGGTCAGGACGGTCGGTGTCACGGCTCCCCCCTCTGGCGGTCTGGGGAGGAAAGGGCGGGGTTCGCCATCTCCAGCAAAACGTCAGCGTGGCAATGTGGCCCCGAACACCAGCAGGCCAGGTTCTTGCCCCGCAATGGCGACAGGTCGGTCGGATAGCCCGCCGCGGCGCGAAGTTCCGGATCGCGCAGCATCGCCCGAAAGAACCCGGTGGCCCCCTCGGCATCGGGAGCGATACGGCCGAGCGGTCCCTCATCCTGAATAGGGAAAGGATTGCCCCAGCGCGTCGTGCGATCCACCTTCACGGTGTTAGGTGGCATCCGCCAGCCTTTCGTGCGCTCCAGCCGCACCCGAACCGGCATCGCCTCCTGTACCCGGAGCTTGAGGGCTTCTAGGTTATCCACGGCTCTCGTCTCCCTGCTGCTGGGAGGGGGCTTCCGCCGGGTTCGAACGGAGGCTGGTGAACGCAGCAATCGAACGCTCGGCCAAGATCATGGCCCGCGCGCGCTGTTCGTCCATTCGGCCCAGCAACCGGGCCAGAAGGTTGCTCGAACAGGGCGGCGCGAACGCCCTAGGGTCGATGACCGCCGCCACAGCGGCCAGAGCGTCATAGCGATGATGTTCCCCGTCGAGCGCGAGACCGACCCGCCTGGAAAGCTCTGCGTCGAGCGCGCCGAGAAACTTGGCGATGCCTTGCACCCGTGGCTCGTTATCGCTGTTCAGCAACTTCTCTAGTCGGGTCTCTTCGGCCTCTAGGTCCGCGTCGGCCCATTCCCTGAACGCGCTCATTGCGCGGTTCCTTCCCCGGTCTTCGGACCCTTGCTCTCGTCTCCCTGCTGGAGAAGGGCGCGGACTTCTCGGGCGGCTTTCAGCGCACCAAAGGTGGTGGTTATCTCGACGGTTTCCGCGTCCGGCAGGTCCCAGCTTTCGCCGCAAAGGATTGGGGGAAGCAGGGCGTCCAGCGCCTCCCTGGCCTTGGCGTTCTCCGCCTCCAACTCCTTCACCCGCGCTTGCAGTCCCTCCCGCCCTTCGGCGGGGGCGGGGGAGAGGGCGGCAAGCGGTAGGTGCTTGAAGAAGGCGTCCCGGTGCGCGTCCCAGGCTTCCTGGCGTGCCACGCTCTCGAAGTCCGCCTCGAACTCGTCCCGAGCTTCGTCTAGATCGTCCGGCCACCCGCCGTCGCCGTGCTTGGCGTGCATGTAGCCGATGAACAGCGCGTCCTCGAACACCTCGCGTCCAGCGGCGTCGGCGGCATCGAAGCGCTCGTTATAGGCCGCCACGTCCTCCCGCTCCTGCTTCCCTGCCGGGTCGAGGGAGGTAGGCGCTTCTGCCTTGTTCAGCGCCCTAGCCACGGTCTCGGCGTGCTTTGGAGGGCTCACCGTGAAGAGAAACCCGACGCTGCTCGTGTGATGGATAGCGCCGTAGCGTGCGCTGTACGGCCCGGCAGGGGGTTGAGAGGGGGTGGTCATGCGGCTTCTCCCGCCCCTGCGATCTCCGCCTTGGCCTTCTCGGTCAGCGCCGCGATCACCGCCCGTTGCTGAACGATATGCGTCTCGATGATCGGGACCGCGAGCGAGTACGGCACACCAAAGAGGCGATGGCTGTTGTCGCCGTTCGGAACGCCAAGCTGGAGCCCGTGCTGAGTCCGGCCGAAGGCGTCTCGAATGTCTTTCGCGCCGTGCCCGTGGCTCATGGCGGCGCGAACGTCCTCCAGAAGCTTCTCGGCCGTCTCAACCTCCCGATAGGCGAGGGCGATATCCATGGCAGTTTGCTTGCTGATCGGGCTCATGCTCTCTCCTTCCGGCGGCCGAGGGATTGCTTGGGCCAGCGGTACGGTTGGGTTCTTTGCTGGAAGGGGCGGCTGCGCAGGCGCGAGGGCTCCTGGCCCCGCTCCTCGCGCTTCACGATCCGCTCGGCCTTGGCTTTGCGGGTGCGGAAGCTGGACGTCTTGCCGACGTGGCAGCCGTTCTGGTTCTGGCCGCACAGAGGTTGCCAGTTGGCGGGCTCGTGGGCCCCGCCGTCCGCCAGCTCCTTGATGTGGTCGATCTGCCAGCCAGCCTTCAGCGGCTCGTCGCAGCCGGCGCACAGGCCGTCGTAGGCCCGGAACACCGCCTCGCGCTGCTTGGGTGTGAAGCCCTTGCGGGGCGTGGCTTGGATGCGCTGGATCTCCTTGCGGAGTTCGGCCAGCTTTTCAGCGATGGGGGCGCGCATCAGGCGGCCTCGGCGCGAGGGTTGTTGGCCCCCGCGCCGCCCTTGTGGCCGTCAGAAAACTGCACGCCGTGGGCAGCGCCCCAGGCTTCGATGTAGTCGATGAGGTTCGCCATCTCGGTGACGCTCATGTCCGAGGTGTGCAGGCCAAGGATCATCAAGCCGCCTTCCAGGCCGGGGACGGCTTCAAGCCCCTCCGCGATGCGAACCGCTCCGGTGAACAGGTCCTTCCACTCGGCGGGGGTGCGGGGCTTGCCCGCCCACTCGGCCTGCTCGGACACCTCCGTCAGCATCGCCCAGAGCTTGGAGTTCTGGTCGAGCGTGCGCTTGGGAGCCTTGATCTCCACCCGCCAGCCCTTGGTGAGTCGCATCACGGCTTCCATGGCCCGGCGGCGATCCGCAGGCGTCATAAGGACGAAGAGAGACCGGTCCATCAGGCGGCTCCTTCAGGGTGATCTTGGTTCCAGGGAAAGCAGCGGAGGACCGCACGGCAGAACTCGCGCGCCTCCTCCAGGGTGAGCGGGGCGTCCTCCATCAGGAAAGCTCCGCCTTCCGCTCGGCGATGAGTTCGCTGAAGAACTGGCGGGTGACTTCCGGCAGCTCGTCCAACTGCTCGCGGTTTTCGCGCTTCAGGCGGTCCACGTCAGCGGCGCTCGGGGCGTTCTCGACGGCGGCCTTGAAGGTCGCCGCCCAGCGCTGGATGGTGAGGCGACGTTGCTCGTCGGCCTGCGCCGCCGCGCGCTGCGCGATGGCGTCCGCAGTCTGGTGCTCGACCTTCTCTTCCTCTTCCTTGGCGTCGTCACGGTCCGTGACCAGGAAGCGCTTCTTCAGCATCTCCTTGACCGCGTTGGTGCCAGCCTTGGCGAAGGCCTTGTCGCCGTTGTCCGTGCCCGCACCAGCCCAACGGATGACGCGCTGCTCGTCGCTGTCGTCGGTGCGCTCGAAGATGAAGTCCACGATCACGTCACAGCGGTTGCCGCTGTAGGTCCGCTCGATCAGGTTCGGCGTCATGTCCACGCCGTGCTTCGCGAACAGGGGGCGGATCTCGGACAAGACGGCCTCGAAGGTGTGCCCCTTGATGGTCCAAGTCTTCGTGCGATCCTGGTTCTGCATCTGGATGTCTTGCTTGCCGATACCCGCGCACTCGTCGCGGATCGCAGCCATGCGCTGCTTCAGGCTGCGCGCTTCGGGACGGTCGTTGGCAGCAGCGGGCTCATCGCCCTCAGGTACTGCCACTCGCGCTCGCTGATCGGTCGCCGTGCTAGCCATGTCCATGCTCTCCAGGGGTCGACCGGTTGCCCGTCCACCTCGGCGCAGCAGCGCTCGTCGGACATGAGTTCGCCGGTCTCGGGGTCGATTTCGCCGGGCTCCCACCAGATGCGGGCCGGGACGAAGGGGCCTTGCCGCCAGTCGCCGTAGCGGAACTTGCGGACGGCGAAGTACCCGGCGTGGGGCTCGCCGTCGTGGACGGGCGGATTGTCGCCGCGCACTGCGGCTTCCCACCATGCCCAGCGCTGAGCGGGGCTAGACGGCTGTCGCACGCTAGATCCTCCTCGATGATCGCTCGGGTGAAGTCGTGGGTGTGCAGGTTCATCAGGCCCAGCCCACGATGCGGAGCAGGGCGCGACCCAGCACCGCCGCAAAGCCCCAGGCGAAGCCGCAGAAGAGGGTCCCAGCGACCGCGACCACGACAGTCAGCGGGACGGACTTGTCTTCTTCCGGCAGGTACAGGGCGGGCTGGATATCGAAGCCGCCGCGGGTGTTGCGCTGGACAGCGCGAGGGGACTCGACAGGCATCAGTCGGCCCCCTCGCGGCGGCCGAAGATGTCGCAGCGGCGGAGTTCAGTCGCCCCGAGACGACCCTTGAACTGCTGGGCGGTGATGCCGTGGTAGTCGCTCATGACGACCTTGCCGTCCGCGACGTAGAGGTAACCGGCGTAGATCGGGTAATCGTCCGCCAGAACGGGTTCGTCGAGTTCGCGCATGGGTTCAGCCTCCGACGAGGGTTTGAAGGGCCATGGCCGCGCATCCAGCGAGGCCAGCCAGGGTGAGGGTGGAGAGGCAAAGGTCGCGGAGGGTCATTCCGCACCTGTGGCTTTGGCGATGGCGGCGTTGATTTTCAGGCTGTTGAAATGCTCGCCGGTCGCTGCCGCCTCGTACTCACGAAGCATCTCGCGCGCCTCGATGAGCGCCTCCAGCAGATCGGGGGCCGCAGCGATCAGCCGTACATCCGCCTCGCGCAGTTCGCCGGTGCGATCCGCCTTGATGACGCCGACGTACCGCTCAGGGCCGTCACCGTAGCTGTTAACGCCTTCCGAGATTAGAAAGCCGCCATCAGCTTTACCTTCGATGCACCAAGGCCCCGGCGTGTGCTTACCGTCCGTCATCCGACCACTCGCGCTTGCAGGGTTTCTTCGATGACCGCAGTGCTGGCGGTTCTAAACCAGCCGTCGGTCTCACGGCCGGTCAGCCCGTCGAGCTCGGCGCACTCGGCGTCATGCTGGGCGATGGCCGCCTCATGCTCAGCAAGGATGTCCTCGCCAAGCTCGCGGACTTGGTTCGCAAGGGGCGTCTCGACGAACCGCAGGGCGGTGATTGCTTCGATCCGGCAGGCGAGCGGCTTCGGAGCCTCGGCGACCACATCGTCTAGGATGCGGCCGGCTTGCTTGATCAGCTCGGCGGCCTTCTGCAGGCGGTCTGCGACCTCGTAGGCGGGGAGGGTGCGGCGGCTCATAGTCCGCCCTCCCGCAGATGCACCTTGCCGTCTTCGGCCAGGTAGGGGGTGAGGGGCGGGAAGGCATGGGCGAAAAACAACGTTGATCGGTGCGCCCAGAAGGACTTGCCGGCCGCCCTCAGTCGCTCGTCGCGGTTTTCCTCTGTAGTTGGGAACACATCGTCGCCGAGCGTCCAAATCCAGCCCCTTTCGAACCGCTCGCAGTCCCGCAGGATCATCTCCAGGGCTTCGGGGGCCCAGCGGCGGAAGGCGACGGCGCGTTCCGCATCCTCGTGAGACCAGGCGACGGCGCGGAGGGCGTCATAGAGCGCCTTCGCCATCGCCGAGCCGTAGCCTTGGGCGAAAGGGGATAGGTCTCGCCAAGGGTTCAGCATGCTGGTGGACTTCCCTTCCGGGTCGCCCTTCGTCGGCCAAGGCGTCAGGATCGTGCGCGAAGTGTCCAGAGCGAAGGCCATCACGCCGCCTCCGCCTGAAAGGCGAAGCCCAGAGCCTTGGTCACGGCCCACTGCAGGGCGCGAAGCTCATGAGCGGTGCGGATTTCGACCACGCCGTCATCCGTGCGGATGGTCAGGCAGGGGCCAAGGGCGGGGTGCATCTCCAGCTCGGCGGCGAAGTCGTTGCCGTCAGCCGGGGAGATCAAGGTGGTGGTGGGGTGCTGCATCTGTGCGCTCCGTTGATGCAGCTAAGATACACTGCGTACCCAACCGGTCAACACAAAACGTACCCAATCGCGGCAAAAAGAAACCCGCTCGGAAGCGGGCCTCTCGTAACCTCAGCGCGGGCAGCGTTCGCGGACGGCGTGACCCTCACGTTCGCCCAGAGTGAAGGCCAGCCGCTCGGCGTCGTCGCACCGACCAATGCCGATATAGCGCTCCACCATCTCGAGCGTGTCGAGCCGATGGCGCTCATTGGCGGCGTGGTCCTGGTAGATCTGCCGGGTAGCGTCATAGGACCGCTGGCGTGCGCGCTCGTATTCCCGCATCGGGTCGTTGAACTGGTAGCTCCCGATGTCGAGCTGCTGCTTTGGCTGGTCTGAGCGGCAGACCCACTTCCCCATCTCCCAACCGCAAGTGGTGGTCTGGGCGTACGCGACGACCGGGAAGGCCGCCAGAGCGACCACAAGTAGCGCACGCATAGCCTAGCCTCTCCGCTGCTTAAGGAAGGCGGCGAACTCCGCCGCCAGGTCTTCGGGCCGCTCGTCGCCTTTGATCGCCGGGCCTTTCCCGGTCATCAGCCACTCGGCGTTGATCTTGAACGCGCGCGTGTAGGCTTCGACGTACTTCGTCTTCAGCCCCTCTTTCCCGCGCTCGCCCTGCTCATGGGCCTTGTAGGTGTTTTCGTTCCAACCGAACGCCTGGGCGGCGGATCGGCTGGACGGGAACTGGCGAAGCTCCCGCGCCCACCTCAGCCGGCCGCCGATGGTGTTCAGATCGGGCGGTTCTGTCGCCTGCTTACCCATGGCCGCGGACTGTACCCGCGATCTGGGTACGATTGGTGTTGACCTGTTTGGGTACGCGGTGTACCAAATAGAGCCATGGTCAACTCCATCTCCGAAGTGATCGAGAAGTTCGGCGGCCCGGCTGATTTCGGGCGGGCTGTCGGCATGAGCGCTGGCGCGGCCAAGCAGGCCAAGCGCCGGGACTCCCTGGCGGCCGAGTGGTTCGCCGCGACGGCGCGCGCCGCTCACGAGCGGGGCTTTCGCGATATCACCGAAGCCCGTCTGGCCCAGCTGGCGGAACTGCGTCGGCTGGAGCGGACCGCCGCCTGATGCGTCAGTCCTTCAGCCCAGCGGTGAACAGTGGAAGGTACGCCCGGAACATGGCGAGCGCCTGTCGCCGCGCCTTTCGGGCCGCCGCTGGATCCCGCACGCTGATCGGCAGGACGTTCTCCAGCTCGGCTTCGCTTGCGAAGATGCGCGCCATTTCCGCGACGAACCTGCGTCCGGTCTTGGGACTCTCGGCCTTCAGGTACGCCATGACGGCGACCCGCATGAACACGAACTCCGGCGACGCTGCTGGCAGCGGGTCGGGAGGTTCCTTTTCGACGGTAGTCCGTTGTTCTTCCGGCAAAAACACAGCCCCTGGTTTTACTCGCCCTCTGAGCGGAGTGAACCACCGGAACCGTACCCAACGCAAGATTTACATTCGTGTGGAATTGCCGCATCGGCCGTTCACCCAAAACACGAAGGCCGCCTAGCAATGCCGGGCGGCCCCTCAACATTCCCATCTGCCGGACCACTCGCCCCCCGGTCCTGCGGATCACTCGCGGTCCGTGTCACGCTCGCGAGTGGGGGAGGGCGCAAACGAGCCCCGCAGTCCCTCCCCGCCCTTTGTCAGATACCGCAGCGTCGCCCTGAGAAGCGCCTTGCGGGTGTCTCCTACGCTGGTCAGCGCCGCTTCCAGGCATCGCGCTCCAGCTTCCAATCCGTCTCGGTCGTAGATCGCTGCGGCCTCCATGAATGTGTCTCCCGTCCGTCTGAGGTGAACTCATGACGGATTGGGCGATGCAAAACACTGAGCACGATCTCAGCGAAATGCTGGGGGCGTACCTGCGCCGCAGAACTGCGAGCGCGAAGGAAGTCGCTAGGCTGGCCGGCTGCGATCCGCGCACTGCGGAAGGCTTCCGGGCTGGCCGGCACTGGCCGCAGGCCAAGCACTGGCGCAAGCTCGCCACGGCATTTGGCCGAGAGATCACAGACTTCGTCTTCCATCCAGAAGAGTGGGCTGACGAAGCAGAAAGGGAGGTGGCCGAACTTGAAGCGAAGCTCGCCGAGAAGCGGGCTCTGGCGCGCGAGGCTAAGAGGTCTCGCCCTCAAGCTGCGCGCTCTTTTGCTCCGCTGGAAGCTAAAAACCGGCCCGCCGAGGGTCTGAACGCTCCCGGCCAGGACCATGAACTCTGAACCCTAATCCGGGTCAGGGCTCGTGGCCCTGGCCGAGAGGTCTCCAGATGAGGATGCACACGTTAACCCAGGTCGTCGCGCGCTGCGTAGCGCGCCAAGACGGCGGGTACATGATCGTCACCCTGAAGGGCGTATCGGCGGTGTCACCGTCACCGATCCCCGAGGGCGCGCAGGTGGTGATCCGAGACGGGCAAGCCGTGAGGGCTGCTCAATGATCCGGTCGTCATCCCAATTGGCCGTAATCCTCTCCGAGGGCCGCACCGTCGCGCGCCTCGCAGAACTGGGCGGCGGCACGAACTTCCGATGGGTGACCGCCGACACGAACGAGCCCGTGCACGGGTCTGCGATCAAGGCGCTCGCCCGGAAGGGGCATGCTGTCGTGATCGCCTCTGACATCTGCGGCGACCCCATGCAGTACGCGGGGGCTGGCGATGTTTGACCTTCGCAAGCGCGCCGCCAAGCGCCGAGCGGACGAAGCCGCTCGCAAGCATATCGCCCTGGTGGAGACGCTGCAGCAGGCCGTGGACCGCCGCGACACCCGCGAGATGCACCGTCTCGCCGTCAAGGTCCGCACGGCTCTGCATGAGCGCCTGGAAGCGGAAAGGGCGATGGCGTGAAGCGTCCTGAGCAAGCCCTTCAGCAACAGGTCGCCCGGTTCATCAATCAGGCCGCGCCCGGCCTGCTCTGGTGGCATGTGCCGAACTCCAGCGGCAACCGAGGTCCTAAGCTTGGGGGGATCCTCAAGAGCATGGGGGTCAAGGCTGGTGTGCCTGACCTCGTCTTCGTCCTGCCGACCGGGCGGGCCGGGTTCATCGAACTCAAGGCCGGAACCGGGAAGCTTACCGACAGCCAGAAAGACTTCCGAGACCGGGTGACCGATGCCGGCGCGTTCTGGGCCGAGGCCCGCTCTGTCGCTGAGGTGGAGGACATCCTTCACCGCTGGCTCACGCCGTTCGGCTGGAAGCTCCAAGCAAGGGTTTCAGCATGAGATTTCACACCGACCTGAGCTGCCCAGAAGCGCCCGCGAAGGTGCGCCGACCGACACTGCGCTATCTCTTGGAAGAGGTCGCAGAAGAATACGACCTCAAACCATCGTTGATCCTCGGACTGCTGAAGACGGCGCATATCGCCCAGGCCCGGCAGGACTTCATGTGGCGGGCTCGTCAGATGAAGTGGTCGGACGGTTCGCCGCGTTACTCCTACCCGCAGATCGGGGATTTCCTCGGCCGGGATCATACCACGGTCATTCACGGCGTCCGTCGCCACGCCGAGCGCTTGGGCCAGTCCAATGCAGGCTGAGTGGTCTGACGAGGACGTCCTCGAGATGCTGCGGCTGCGCGAGCGCCGCGTGACCGTCAAGGCTATCGCGGAGAAGTTCGGGCGCACTGAGAAGGCGGTCGACTCCAAGCTGGCGAAGATCCGCCGTGGCGGTCTTCATCTCCGCGGTCGCCTACCGGACGCTCTAACGCCGTTTGAGAACCAAGACGCCGCCTACGTGGCCGCCTGCCTGGCGCAGGGTGGCTTCGTCGCCGCCCGCATCGTCAACGGGCGCACGGTCTGGGTCCGTCCGTCGAAGGTGGCCGCATGAGCCCGCGACGCAACCTCTCCAAGCGCACGCGCTTCGCAGTCTTCAAGCGGGACCTATTCACCTGCCAGTATTGCGGCGCGACGCCGCCGGGCGCCGTCCTTGAGGTGGACCACATTGAGCCGCTTGCGCTCGGCGGGACAGACGACGAGAGCAACCTCGTCACCGCGTGTTTCGACTGCAACCGGGGCAAGGCGGCTATCGCACTGACGGTCGTACCTGAGAGCCTCGCTGAACGCGCCGCCCGCGTGGCGGAAGCCGAGGCCCAGCTCGCCGGCTACCGCGAGATCATTCGCGCCCGCGAGGAGCGCATGGAAGGGGATGCGTGGGAAGTCGTCGGTGCGTTGTTCAGCGAGACCGAGACGACGCAGGCGCGCTTCCAAAGCATTCTCCGGTTCCTTGAGCGCTTGCCCTTCGAGGTGGTGCGCGAGGCGGCGCTCACGACCCGCGCCAACATGAGAAGTTTCGGCCGGGAGCGTAGGTTTAGGTACTTCTGCGCGATCTGCTGGCGGAAAATCGGTGAAGCCGATGACCAGTGACAGCAAGCCCGACGTGTGGATGCCTCTAGTCGTCGGGGACTACCTGAAGGACACCTCGCGCCTCACCACGGAGCAGCACGGCGCATACCTGCTGCTCCTGATGGACTATTGGACCAACGGACCGCCCCCGGACGACGACGTCGCCCTCGCATCCATCGCCCGCATGGACCCTAAGCGCTGGCGTGCGTGCCGCCCTGTGATGCTCCGCTATTTCCGGATCGTGGATGGTGTTTGGCGGCAGAAGCGGGCTGATGAGGAACTGGAGCGTTGGTCGGAGAAGAAGCGAAAGTACGTCGAACGTGCCGCCGCTGGTGGCCGTGCGAAGGCTGCTAAAAGCACTGCTTCAAGCACTCCAAAAGCAGTGCTTGCGAGCTGCTCCTCTTCCGCATCCGGAGAGGTAGATGGCCTATACGGCCATTCTACCCTCTCCGGGCAGATTGATTTTTTAGGACCAAAGGAAGTCCTGGACGCCTTCCTCGCCAAGCTCGGGGAGGAATGGGTCCGCTCGTACCTCCTCCCGTGTGCCTGGCAAGACGTGCCTGAGCGGGCCTTGATCCCGGCCACGCGATACGCGGGCTCCAAGTTGGTCCGCGAGGGACGCCCGATCCTTGCCGCGCTGAACCTCACCGTCTTAGAAAAGGCCGCGTGATGAGCAAGGAACTTCAAGTAAAACTGTGCGGTAAGGTGGCATTCGTGCTATATTTCCGAGTGCCGACTTGCGGGCGTTCTGCCGCGTTGCCGGAACAGGACTGAGGCGATGAGCAAGATCCAAGAGGGGGAGCGCTTCGTGAGCAAGGCGAACACCGGTCCGAACTGGGTCAATTGCCCCAGCACACACTGTGAGCGTCGCGAAGAGTGCTGCTCGCCATCGGATTGCTGCGTGAAGACGACTGGCCGTCGTGCGTTGGTGCCCGCGTTTCAGGCGCACCTGGAAAGCGAGTACGGCGGGAAACTGCAGCCCGTGCGGTGGGACGAGCGGCACGGTGGGCTCCCCTACCGGTCGGTAGACGCGCAGCGGTTCCGTGACTTCATGGCTGGTTTTGATGCCGCCCGCCAAGCCCTCGCCTCCGAGGACTCTCCCCAATGACGGGGGCTCTGTCCGAGGTGAGAGCGCGCGCTTGGAAGACCCGTCGCGAGAAGTATGGGCCGGCGGGACACGCTGGGTCATACCGCCGGGCCGAGAGTCACCTTGGGCAGCGCGCCCTAGAACTCGTTGTAAGGCTCCACCGCGAAGCCTTGCTGTCCGAAGGTCAGTGCTGCCGCGCCCTTCGCCTGGACCGCATCAGCTTCCGCATGCTGTGCGATCGCACCCCCAACACCAAAGGCCAAAGCCATGAAGGATGAGATCGTGGAGGCGATGGCGCGGGCGATGGATCCCGGGGAGTTCGAATTGCTCGAGGTCGAGCACGATCCGCGCAAGGCCTTGGCGCACCGGCGGCATCTCGCCGAGCGCAGCGTTAAGATCGCTCGAGACAAGGCTGCGGCCGCCCTCAAAGCCCTCGACCAAGCCGGCTACGCGGTTGTGCCGAAGGAGCCGACTTACGCCGCCATCCGAGCGATGTCGGAAAGCCAGGCGCACGGCGACGAAGGGCCGTTCCCGCCGTTATGCGACCTCATCGACTTCAGCGGCGAGAATAACACACACATCGTCCTTCGCGCCGCCTACACCGCCATGCTCCAAGCCTCTCAACCCAACACCCCTCAGGAGGCTGGACGATGAGCGCTCTTCGCCTGCAAATCATGGAGCCGGGTCACAGGGCCGGCCAGCGTCGCCCGGTCTTCACGTGGGAGCCCACAAAGGCGCATCGTGAGCAAGCGGAACGCAACCATGGCCAGACCCTCGAGCGCCTGAACTCGCGCGGAGGTCTGGATTGGACCGAGCTTGAGGGTGTTCTCACGGGCAAGAGTTGGGGGCAGCTCCGTAGGGGTCCCGGCGCGCTCGAAGCGGCAAAGGCAGTTTGCCTCGCTCTGTACCCCGACGCGCTCGCCGCCCAGCGAACCCAGGAGGCCGAACAGTGATCGAGGCCCCCAGACTCCCTCACGCGTTCTCTCCGCAAAGGAGCCCGCCATGGTGATCACCCGCGTCGCCAGCCGGAACACGGAGCAGCCATGACCCGTCCCCCAGGCCGCCCCAGCACCTATGATCCCGCCTACTGTGAAGCCGTCATCGACTTCATGGGGCAGGGCTACAGCCTCACCGCGTTCGCCGGTCACATCAAATGCGCCCGCTCGACCATCAACGAATGGATGGCTGCGCACCCCGAGTTTTCGGAAGCAGTAAAGATCGGCCAAGCAAGGCGCACCGCTTCGCTAGAGGAAGGGCTGCTTTCGAGCGAGGTTGGACCGCGCGTTACAGCCCGGATCTTCGCTCTGAAGAACGCTGCACCTGATGAATGGCGCGACAAGGTCACGAACGAACACACTGGACCTGACGGCGGTCCGATTGAAAGCAGCGTCCGCGTCGTATTCGTGAGCCCGGAGGGGGAGTGATGACCTGGTACTGCATCCGATCCGCCACCCGCCAGGAGAAGCGCGCAGCCGAGGGCTTGGCCCAGCTGAGCGCGGCCATTGAGGTTTACCTCCCGTGCTCGACCAACTGGCGACGACATGCCGGCCGCAAGGAGCGCGTGAAGCGTCCGCTGTTCCCGGGCTATCTGTTCGTCAGCCTGCCCGATGAGTTGCAGCACGCGGCGCTCGGCGTCGACGGCGTGCATGACTTCATCCGCGCTCGAGGTGGTGAGCCTCGGCCGATGTTCATTGCGTCGGAAGCCGTCAACGCGATCCGCGACGCTGAGCGGGCAGGGGCCTTCGACGACACGAAGGGCAAGGAGCCCGAGATCAAGCCCGGCGCTCAGGTGCGGATTAGCTCCGGACCGTTCAGCGGGTTCATCGCGACGGTGAAGCAAGCCCGCGGTAATCGGGTGCAGGTTCTCTACGCACTGTTCGGCCGCTCGGGCACAATGACGCTAGATGTTGCGAAACTTCAGGCGGCCTAGTACCATTACTTGCAATGGCTGCTTCGGCGGCTCTGGACGACGGCTGAAGGTCCTGGACCTGATAAGACGGTGCCTCCCAGAGAGGCAGGCCGCCCAGCCCAAACGAGGAGCGAGGCTCCACCGTTTGCGGCGCGTTGGAGAAATGCGCCTTTGATCCAAGAAAGCTTCGCAGCTCTGTTCCTGCTGATGCTGTTTGGGCACGCGTTGGCAGATTACCCGCTTCAGGGGGATTTCTTGGCCCGCGCGAAGAGCCGAGTGGCTCCCCTGGCGGGCATCCCGTGGCAACAGGCGTTGTTCTGGCATTCGGTCATACACGGGGGCTTTGTCGGTATCGTAACGGGCTTCTGGTGGCTGGGTGTAGTCGAGGCGGCTGCACACGCCGTGACAGACGATCTCAAGTGCCGCGGTAAGATTACCTTCAACGTCGACCAGGGCATCCACGTCGCCTGCAAGGCGCTCTGGGCCATCATCGCAATCCTGGCCGCATAGGAACCGCTATGGACCTCCTCTTCGCCATCCTCGTCGTCGCGTTCTTCGCCGGCCAGCTCGCCGCGTCGTTCGCCGTCCGCTACGCCAACCGCATCGCCTGGGCCTGTGCGTTCGTCGCCTCGCTGCTGTGGTTCATCGGAAGGGTGCCGTGACCCCCGAAGAGCGCGCGGCCCTGGAAGCCGAACTCGCCACCCTCCGGCGCAAGGCCGCCAAGCGCAGAGACCAGGGCGGCTATGCCAGCAACGTCGCCGCCATTGATGCGCGGATAGCCGATATCGAGGCCCTGCTTGCAGACGACGGTGAAGATCCCGAAGGCGTTCCAGTTCCTGTGGAGCCCGAAGGCTGACGACGGGCTTCCGGTTCGCTACCGCGTCGCGTGGGGCGGCCGGGGCTCGGCCAAGAGCCACACCTTCGCCACCGCAGCGCTGCTGAAGGGTGCAGAGCGCCCGTTGCGGATCGGGTGCTTCCGAGAGGTGCAGCTGACCCTGCAGCAGTCGGTCAAGCAACTGCTGGATGACAAGATCGCCGCTTGCGGCCTCGGCAACTTCTACCGCAGCCTTGAGAACGAGATACGCGGCGCGAACGGTACGCAGTTCATCTTCCGAGGCCTGCGCGCCATCGACAGCGACGGCATCAAGTCGATGGAAGGTCTCGACATCGCCTGGATTGAGGAAGCGTCCTCGGTCAGCCAGAAGTCGCTGAACATCCTCCGCCCGACGATCCGGAAGGCCGGGTCTGAGGTATGGATGACGTACAACCCGGATCAGCCGACCGACCCCGTCGACCAGATGTTCCGCGGCGAGAACGGCCCGCCGCCTGGCAGCATCGTCCGGCAGATCAACTATACGGACAATCCGTGGTTCTTCGACAGCCCGATGCTGGGCGATATGGAATACGACCGCCGCCGGGACGCTGACGCATACGCGCACATCTGGCTTGGCGAGTATCGGCGCAACAGCGAGGCCCGCGTCTTCCGCAACTGGCGCGTCGAGGAGTTCGAGACGCCGGCCGATGCTATCCTGCGGTTCGGAGCGGATTGGGGCTTCGCCGTCGACCCCACCGTTCTTGTCCGCGCCTACGTCGTTGGGCGCACGCTCTACATCGACCGGGAAGCCTATCAGATCGGCTGCGAGATCGACGCCACGCCAGCCCTGTTCGACACGGTGCCTGGTTCGCGAAAGTGGCTCATCACCGCGGACAGCGCCCGGCCGGAAACGGTCAGCTACATGAAGCGCCAGGGCTTCCGGATCGTCCCGGCGATCAAAGGACCTGGCAGCCTTGAAGACGGCATCGAGTTCCTGCGGTCGTTCGACATCGTCGTTCACCCGCGCTGCAAGCACACGATTGACGAGCTGACGCTCTATTCGTGGAAGACCGATCCGCTGACGGGGCAGATCCTCCCGGTGCTGGCGGACAAGGACAATCACGTCATCGACGCCCTGCGCTACGCCCTCGAGGCGCTGCGCCGTGCACGCAAGCCGGTCTCGCCGGATGGCGAAGGCCGGAAGCCCCGCAAGGACTACGGCGGCGCTAGGAAGGAGGGAGGCGACGAATGGATGGCGGCGTGACCAACTCTCCGAGCCTGGACACCTACAAGCGCCTGTTCACCGAGGCGCGGGATATGACACAGACGGCTCGGGAGCGGGCCACGAAGCATCGCCGCTACTATGACGGCAAGGTCGACGAGAAGCTTGCGCGGGAGCTTCGCCGCAAGCGCCAGCCGGACTTCGTCATCAACCGCGTTCGGCCCGGCGTCGAGGGCATGGTGGGCGTTGTCGAGCGCGGTAAGTCGGATCCTCGCGCCTATCCCCGCACCCCGCAGGACGAGGGTTCGGCCGAAGTCGCGACCGACACCCTGCGCTATGTCACCGACGTCAATCGCTGGCATCAGGTGAAGCTGTCCGGCTTCCGGAACATGCTGGTCGAAGGGACTGCAGCGGTTCTGGTCGAAGTCGACGACGAGCTAGAGGTGCGCCTTCGCCGGCTGCGCTTCGAAGAGTTCTTCTTCGACCCGTACAGCCGCGAACTGGACTTCTCCGATGCGTCCTACCTGGGCGTCGCGAAGTGGCAGTACGTCGACGACGTCGTTGCCGCCTACCCCGAGCATGAAGCCGGCCTGCGCAACGCCGTCAGCACCGGCAACACCGGCGACAGCACTTGGAACGACCGTCCCGACAACAACTCGATGATGTGGACGGACTCCAAGCGCAAGCGCCTGCTGGTGGTCGAGATGTACCACAAGCGCGGCGGCACCTGGCTGAAGTGCGTCTACGTCGGCGACCTGAAGCTTGAGGAAGGACCGAGCCCGTACCTTGACGATAAGCAGCGGCCCATGTGCCCGATTGAGGCGGTGTCCGCCTACATCGACGACGAAAACACCCGTTACGGCGTGGTGGCGGACATGGTCGGGCCGCAAGACGAGATCAACGTCTATCGCCGGAAGGCCGCGCACTTTGCCACCTATCGCCAAGTGCAGGAGAGCGACCCGGTCGCCGCCTATGCCGACGTCGAGGAAGTGCGGCGCGAGGCGGCTAAGCCGGACGGCGTGATCCCGCCGGGCTACTCCATCGTCCCCAACGACAAGTTCAGCATGGACCTGACCTTGCTGCAGGAGGCGAAGGGCGAGATCGAGCGCGCAAGCGTCAATCCCGCCATCCTTGGCCGGCAGGGTGAAAGCCAGTCGGGCCGCGCGCAGCTGGTGCGCCAGCAGGCCGGGCTTACCGAACTCGCCCACCTGTTCGGGGGCCTCGAGGACTGGGAGCTTCGGATCTATCGCCAATGCTGGTCGCGCGTGCGGCAGTTCTGGACCGAGCCGAAGTTCATCCGCGTCACCGATGATGAGAACGCGGTCAAGTTCATCCAGATCAACGAGCCCGTGTGGGGCGAGCCTGCGCCGGTTCTCGATCCGATCACCGGCATCCCGCAGTACGACCCGGTGACGCGCCAGGTCGTGATGCGCCCGCAGTTCCTGGGGATGCGCAACGCGGTCGCCCAGATGGGCGTCGACATCATCGTCGACAGCACACAGGACACGGCGAACGTCCAGCAGGAGCAGTTCCAAGAACTCGTCAAGCTGGTGCCGGCGATGGTGCAGGCTGGTATGCGCCCGCCGCTGAAGGCGCTCATCCAGAACTCCAACCTCCCCAAGAAGCGCGAACTCATCGAAGAGATCGAGCAGGGGATGCAGCAGCAGGGCCAGCCGCAGCCGGACCCGGCGCAGCAAGCCGCCATGCAACTGCAGCTTCGGGAGAAGGCCGCCACCATCGGCCGCACCGAGGCGCAAGCCGAAGAGTCCCGCGCCCGCGCCCTCAAGACGATGGGCGAGGCTCGCGATCACGAGATGCAATCCCGCTGGCTAACTGCAGGGCAGCCGGGGTTCTAAGCCGCCGCCGGGCTTAATCGGGCGATACGGGCCGCCTCTCCGAGATGAGGCACCACGGGCCGCCGCCGCACGGGCGCTGTCGTAAGCCGACGATACCGGCAAGAGGATCATCATGGACCTTCCTTCCTTCGTGACCGGCGAAGACGAAACCACGTCTGCGCTGGAAAGCCCCGCTCAGGAGCCCGCTGCGAACCCCGCACCGGAGCCCAAGCAGGAACCGACCCCGGAGCCCGCTCCGGAGCCGCAGCCTGCGTCGCAAGAGCCGGAACCCGCCCCCCAGCCCGCCCCGGAGCTGCACGCGCCCCTCGCGGCGCTGCTCGACGAGCGGGAGAAGCGCCAGACCGCCGAAAGGAGGGCCCGGGAGCTTGAGGAATGGCGGGCGCAACAGGAAGCCCAGGCCCGCGCCCAGCCGATCCCCGACCGCTACGAGGATCCGGAGGGTTACGAGGCCGCTCAGCAGCACGCCATCCAGGCGGCCCTGTTCGAGCAGAAGCGCGAGTTTTCCAAGCGCATCGCAGAAATCCAATTTGGCGCGGAGACCGTCCAGGCTGCGCACCAATGGGGTTTCGAACGCTGCGCCCAAGACCCGTTCTTCAACCAGAAGGTCGCGTCCAGCCCTGATCCCTACGCGCTCGTCGTGGCCGAGTGGAAGCGCGAACAGCTGCTGACCCGCGTCGATCCGACGAAGCTGGAGCAATTCGAGGCGTGGCTTGCCACTCAGAACGCTTCGCCCACGCCCACCCCGAC
>Ga0196958_10000086_pt1 | contig 38325 bp, 27 predicted proteins | sample S1v_10metaG_FD_148654 | JGI IMG/M metagenome (GOLD analysis project Ga0196958, IMG submission 148654) | Soil microbial communities from Anza Borrego desert, Southern California, United States - S1+v_10 | ecosystem: Environmental > Terrestrial > Soil > Desert | place: USA: California | collected... | reverse complement strand
TCTCCTCCCCGCACGGCCTGCCGAAGGCAATCGCATTTGTCGGGGGGTGTCAAGCGAAGAGCGTGCTTGACACCCCCCGACAAATGCGATCGGGCTGCGCCCAGGCCGTACGGGGAGGAGAACACGAGGCGACCGGTGTGGCACTGGGTGCGCCGCCGCTTGCGAGAAGTGCATTGGGGCGGCATCCCTGTGTGAAGAGCGGTGGGGCGTGCTGCCCCTGTGCGGAAGCGTGTGAGGTGGGAGGTCTCTGCGGCACCATGGTCCTGTGGAGGACTTCCTGGCACTGGCGGACGAGTTGCTGCGCATCCCGTCGACCGCTGATCGGCCCGGTGAGTTGGCGCGGGCGCTGGACTTCGTGTTGGGCGTGGTGGGGCCGGGCTTCACCGTGGAGCGGTTCGAGTCCGGGGGCAAGCCGAGCGCGCTGGTGTACCGGGGTGCGGAGCGGGTGCCGTTCCGGGTGATCTTCAACGCGCACCTGGACGTCGTGCCGGCGTCGCCGGAGCAGTTCGTGCCGCGCAGGGAGGGCTCCCGGCTGTACGCGCGCGGTGCGCAGGACATGAAGCTGTCGGCGCTGGTGCTGGCCTCGGTGTTCCGGGACGTGGTCACGCCGTTCCCCGTGGCGCTGCAACTGGTCACCGACGAGGAGGTCGGCGGGCGGGACGGGACGCGGCACCAGCTGGAGCAGGGGGTGACCGGGCGGTTCGCCGTGATCGGGGAGCACAGCGCCCTTCGGCTGGTCACCGAGTCGAAGGGGATGGTGGCCGCGCGGGTCGGCGCTGTCGGTCGTGCGGCCCACGGGGCCTACCCGTGGCTGGGGGACAACGCCCTGGTCAAGCTGCTGCGCGGGGTCGACGCGTTGTTGGCGGCGTACCCGGCGGCGTCGTCGGAGGTGTGGCGGACCACGGTCAACCTCGCGCGGGTCGAGACGTCGAACGCCGCGTTGAACCAGGTACCGGCCGACGCCTCGGCGTGGGTGGACATCCGGTACCCGGCGGAGGACGGCGACTTCGCGGGCCGGGACGCGGCCGAGGTCGCCGCCCACCTGTCCGCCCTGTGCTCGCTGCCGGTCGAGGTGCGCCACGTCGAGCCGCCGCACCGGGCCGCGCCGGACGGCGCGGACGTGCGCGCGTTGCGGGCGGCGGCCCGCGCGCAGGGGTTCTCCGGCGACCTGCTGCGCAAGCACGGGGCGGCCGACTCGCGGTTCTTCCACCAGCGCGGGGTGGACGCGGTGATCTTCGGCATCGGCGGCGACGGGCAGCACGGGCCGGACGAGCACGCGGACCTGGGCACCGTGGAGCCGTACCGGCGCGCGCTGACGGCCTACCTGCGGTCGTTGCCAGAAGAGTAACTGATCGGTTACGCTTTCGCGGTGGACGAGGTGGCCGCCGCGATCGCGGACCCCGTGCGGCGGAGGATCCTGGAGCTGCTGCGCGACTCCCGGCTGCCCGCGGGGGAGATCGCCGCCCGGTTCGACATCAGCAGGCCCGCCGTGAGCCGGCACCTGCGGGTGCTGCGGGAGAGCGGCCTCGTGCGCGACGAACTCGTCGGCAGGCAGCGGTTCTACGCGCTCGACCCGGCGCCGCTGGACGGGCTCGCGTCCTGGCTGGCGCGGCTGACCCGGCCCGCCGACCTGACGCCCGCCGACCTGACGCCCGCCGACCTGACGCCCGCGAACTGGACGCCAGCGGACTGGGCGCACCGCCTCGACGCGCTGGAAACCGAGGTACACCGGACGCGCCGCGACCGCCGCGCGGACCGGCGAGAGGAGGACACCGCATGACCCGACCCCCGACCGGCCGGCTGTTCGCCGCCGGCTCCGGTCACGACCTCGTGCTGACCCGCACGTTCCGCGCGCACGCGGAGGACGTCTGGGCCAGCCTCACCGAACCCGAGCGCACCGCCCGCTGGTTCGGGCCCTGGGAGGGCGACGCCGCGCCCGGCCGGACCGTCAAGGTCCAGATGGCCTACGAGGAGCAGCAGCCGTGGATGCAGGCGCGCATCGAGGCGTGCGAGCCGCCGATGCGGCTGGCCGTGTCGACCGTCGACGACCACGGCACGTGGCGCCTGGAGCTGCTGTTGTCCGAAGTGGACGGTGTCACCGAGCTGAAGCTCGTGCACCACTTGGACTCCGCCGCCGGGGTGGGTGAGATCGGACCGGGTTGGGAGTACTACCTGGACATGCTCGTCGCGTCCCGGGAGGGCTCGCCCCTGCCGGACTTCGACTCCTACTACCCGTCGATGAAGGCCCACTTCGACGGGCTGGTCTGACGCCGCCGCGGCGGCCGGGCCGACCGCCGCGGTCACCGCCGTCAGGCCACCGGCTCCTCCTCGGCGAACTGCGTCCGGTACAGCTCCTCGTACCGGCCGCCGGCGGCGAGCAGGTCGTCGTGCGTGCCGCGCTCCACGACCCGGCCGTCCTCCACGACCAGGATCAGGTCGGCCGCCCGGACGGTGGACAGCCGGTGGGCGATCACCACGGCCGTGCGGCCGTCCAGCGCCTCGCCCAGCGCCGCCTGGACGGCCGCCTCGGACGTGGAGTCCAGGTGCGCCGTGGCCTCGTCCAGGATCACCACCCTGGGCCTGGCCAGCAGCAGGCGGGCGATGGTGAGGCGCTGGCGCTCGCCGCCGGACAGCCGGTAGCCGCGCTCGCCGACCACGGTGTCCAGGCCGTCGGGCAGCGACCGGACCAGGTCGTCGAGCCGGGCGCGGCGCAGGACGTCCCACAGCTCGTCCTCGCCCGCGCCCGGCCGCGCGAACAGCAGGTTGGCCCGGATCGAGTCGTGGAACAGGTGGCCGTCCTGGGTGACCATGCCGAGGGTCTCGCGGATCGCCTGCGCGGACAGCTCCCGGACGTCCACACCGGACAGCCGCACGGAGCCGCTGTCGACGTCGTAGAGGCGGGGCAGCAGCGAGGCGATCGTGGACTTGCCCGCGCCCGACGACCCGACCAGCGCGACGACCTGGCCCGGCTCGGCGCGGAACGACACGTCGTGCAGGACCTCCACCCCGCCGCGGCTGTCCAGCACGGCGACCTCCTCCAGCGACGCCAGGGAGACCTTGTCGGCGGCCGGGTAGGCGAAGCGGACCCGGTCGAACTCCACCGACACCGGACCGCCCGGGACGGTGGTGGCGCCGGGCTTCTCGGTGATCAGCGGTTCGAGGTCGAGCACCTCGAACACCCGCTCGAAGCTGACCAGCGCGCTCATCACCTCGACCCGCGCGCCGGCCAGCGCCGTGAGCGGGGCGTAGAGCCGGGTGAGCAGCAGGGCCAGCGCGACCACCGAGCCCGCGTCGAGCTGCCCGCGCAGCGCGTAGAACCCGCCCAGCCCGTACACCAGCGCCAGCGCGAGCGCGGACACCAGCGTCAGCGCGGTGAGGAACACCGTCTGCACCATCGCCGAGCGCACCCCGATGTCGCGGACCCGGCGGGCGCGCAGCGCGAACTCCGCCGACTCGTGCGCCGGGCGCCCGAACAGCTTGACCAGCGTGGCGCCGGGCGCGGAGAACCGCTCGGTCATCTGCGTGCTCATCGTGGCGTTGTGGTTGGCCGCCTCCCGCTCCAGCCGCGCCAGCCGCGAGCCCATGCGGCGGGCCGGCAGGACGAACACCGGCAGCAGCACCAGGGCCAGCAGCGTGATCTGCCACGACAGCCCGATCATCACCACCAGCGTGAGGACCAGCGTCACGACGTTGCCGGCGACGCTGGACAGCGTGTCGCTGAACGCGCGCTGCGCGCCGATCACGTCGTTGTTGAGCCGGCTGACCAGCGCCCCGGTGCGGGTCCGGGTGAAGAACGCGACCGGCATCCGCTGCACGTGGTCGAACACGGTGGTGCGCAGGTCGAGGATGAGGTCCTCCCCGAGGCTCGCGGACAGCCACCGCCCCACCAGCCCCAGCGCCGCTTCGAGCACGGCGATGCCCGCGATCAGCCCCGCCAGCCCCAGCACGACGCCGAGCGCGGCGCCGTTGACGACGGCGTCGACGACGCGCCCCGCGAGGACCGGGGTCGCCACCGCGAGGACGGCCACCGCGACGCTGATGCCCAGGTACTGCACCAGCTTCCGCTTGCGCGGCCGGGCGAACGCCCAGATGCGCCGCAGCGTCGCCTTGGAGAAGGGGCGCTTGTCGTCGTGCGCGTTGGTCACGTGGTACAGCGACATCCACGCGGTGACTTCCATGTCCATGACCGGAAACGTAGGACCTCGATCCTGCTGGAGGTCAAGCGCTTCGTCCGATCCGAACACCCCCGCGCCGGGCGCTCGTCACGGTGCGCGGACCCGGTGGTCGGTCAGCGCCGCCGTTCGCGCACCCCCGGTGTCGGGCAGAGGCCGGCCGCGCGGCCGGTGGCGGTGTGCACGAGGGCCCGCCCGCTGCCCACCGGCACGGCGTCCGGGGCGGTTGCCCGCCCCCGGCCGGGCGGCCCGCGCCGAGCCGGGGGCGGACCCCGGGCCGTCGGTCGAGCCCGGACCCGCGCGGGCGCCGGGCGGCGCCGGGAATGGATCAGCGCCCGATCGGCGTTGAACGGGTAGAGGACTACCTGAGGAGGCACGAGGTGGCGCAGGACCCGGAGGAGCTGTTCGAGGTCGACTCCGACGTCCCGGACCTGACCGGAGCGGTGCTCCTGCACCACTTCGACGGCTTCATGGACGCCGGCGCGGCGGGTTCCGCGCTGGTCGACCACCTGCTCGCGGTGCACGAGCACCGGGTGGTGGCCCGGTTCGACGTGGACGACCTGATCGACTACCGCGCCCGGCGGCCCGCCATGACCTACGCCACCGACCGGTGGGAGGACTACGCCGCCCCCGAGCTGGTGGTGCGGCTGCTGCACGACTCGGCCGGCGCGCCGTTCCTGCTGCTGACCGGCCCCGAGCCGGACCGCCGCTGGGAGGCGGTGGTGGCGGCCGTGCGCTCGCTGGTCGACCGCTGGGGCGTGCGGCTGGCGGTGAGCTTCCACGGCATCCCGATGGGCGTGCCGCACACCCGGAAGCTGCCGGTGATCTCGCACGCCACGCGGCCGGACCTGGTCACCGGGTCGTCGCCGTTCAACCGGGTGCAGGTGCCGGGCAACCTGTCGGCGCTGCTGGAGCTGCGGCTGGGCCAGTCGGGCCACGACGCGATGGGCTTCGCCGCCTACGTGCCGCACTACCTGGCGCAGGGCACGTACCCGGCGGCGGCCGTGAGCCTGCTGGAGTCGCTGACCGGGGCGACCGGGCTGGTGGTGCCCTCCGCCGCCCTGCAGGAGGCCGCGCGCCGCACCGACGCCGAGATCGCCCGCCAGGTGTCGGAGTCCGAGGAGGTGGCGCAGGTCGTGCAGGCGCTGGAGCGGCAGTACGACGCGTTCTCCGAGGCTTCGGAGAACCTGCTGGTCGGCGAGGACGAGTCGCTGCCCAGCGCGGACGAGCTGGGCGCGGAGTTCGAGCGCTTCCTCGCCGAGCGCCAGGGCGACCGCTGACGGGACGCGGGAGGGCCGGCTCACGCGCCGCGCGAGCCGGCCCTCCCGCGTCCCGCCGGGCGCGCGTCCGGGCCGCGGTCGGCCGTGCCGGTCGTCGGTCGGCGGTGCCGGGTCGGCGGCGCCGGTCGGCGGTCAGCCGAACAGGTCGGCCAGGCGCCGGTAGGACGCCAGCAGGTCCGCGCGGTCGTAGGTGCTGGTGGTCACCAGCACCTCGTCGGCCCCGGTCCGCCGCACCAGGCCGCCCAGCGCCTCGGCCACCTCCGGGGGCGTGCCGAACACCTGGCCCCGCAACGACTCCTCGAAGTACCCGCGCTCCCGGGGCGTCATCGCCAGGGCGAGGACCTCCTCCGGCGGTCGCAGCGGCGGGAACTCGCCGCGCGTGCGGGAGTGCGCCATGGACCACGCCTCGGGCGCCAGCAGCCGCCGGGCGTCCTCGGTCGTGTCGGCCACCGCGACGGCCGTCGACACCACGACGTAGGGCTCGTCGGCCCACGCGGAGGGCCGGAACCGCTCCCGGTACCCGTCGACGGCCCGCGCCAGCGCCTCCTCGCCCCGGACCGCCGCGATGACCAGCGGCAGCCCGTGCGCCGCCGCGACCTGCGCCCCCGCGCCCGTGGCCAGCACGAACGCGGGCACCCGCAGCCCGCGCGCCGGGTAGCCGGACACGGCGGCGTCGCCGGTGAAGTAGGACAGCAGCTCGGCCAGCCGCGCGCCGAACTCGTCCGCGTCCCGCCGGTCGCGCCCCAGCGCCCGGCGCACCGGCCCGGTGAAGCCGACCGAGCGCCCCAGCCCCATGTCGACCCGGCCGGGGAACAGCGACTCCAGCACCCCGAATTGCTCGGCCACGACCAGCGGCTGGTGGTTGGGCAGCATCACCCCGCCCGTGCCGACCCGGATGCGCGACGTGGCCGCGGCGACCGCCGCCGCCAGCACCGTGGGGGCGGACCCGGCCACGCCGGGCACGCCGTGGTGCTCCGACACCCAGAACCGGTGGTAGCCCGCCGCCTCCACCTGCCGGGCGAACTCCACCGTGTCCCGCAGGGCTTCGGCGTGCGAACCACCCGAGCGCGTGCGCGACCGGTCCAGGACGGAGAGCCTCACACCGCGCACAACACCACCCGGGGCGCCGGGATTCCGCCATCACCCCCGACCGGGGTCACACCCGGTCCGGTGGTCGGGTTACCGGACGGTCCGGGGCGCTCTACTGTCGGGTGGGCCGGGACACCCACCGGCACGCGACAAGGAGGTCGACACCCGATGGCCATGCTGCGCAGCTACGTGTCCGGTCGCTGGCACACCTCGTCCGCCGAGGGCGCGCCGCTGCACGACGCGGTGACCGGTGAGGAGATCGCCCGCATCTCGTCGGCGGGCGTCGACATGGCCGCGGCGCTGGACCACGGCCGCCGGGTCGGCGGGCCGGCGTTGCGGGAGCTGACCTTCCACCAGCGGGCGGCGCTGCTCAAGGCGCTGGCGTCCCACCTGCGCGAGCACCGCGACGAGCTGTACGCGCTGTCGGCGCGGTCCGGGGCGACCAGGACCGACGCGCTGGTCGACGTGGACGGCGGGATCGGCGTGCTGTTCGGGTACGCGAGCAAGGCCAAGCGCGAGCTGCCCAACGACACCGTCTACGTCGACGGCGCGGTCGAGCGGCTGAGCCGGGGCGGCACGTTCGTCGGGCAGCACATCGGCACCCCCCTGCGCGGCGTGGCGGTGCAGATCAACGCCTTCAACTTCCCCGTGTGGGGACCTCTGGAGAAGTTCGCGCCCGCGTTCATCGCCGGCGTGCCGTCGCTGATCAAGCCCGCCTCCCAGACCGCCTACCTGACCGAGAAGCTGGTCGAGCTGGCGCTGGCCTCGGGCCTGCTGCCCGAGGGCGCGCTGCAGCTGGTCTCGGGCGGCGCCGGCGACCTGCTCGACCACCTCACCCCGCAGGACCTCGTCGGGTTCACCGGGTCGGCGGCCACGGCCCGGCTGCTGCGGACGCACCCGGCCGTCGTGCGGTCCTCGGTGCGGTTCAACGCCGAGGCCGACTCGCTGAACTGCTCGGTCCTGGGCCCCGACGCGGTGGCGGGCACCCCCGAGTTCGACCTGTTCGTCAAGCAGCTGGTCGGCGAGATGACCGCCAAGGCCGGCCAGAAGTGCACGGCCATCCGGCGCGCGCTGGTGCCCGCCCCGCTGCTGGACGCCGTCGCCGAGGCCGCCCGCGAGCGGCTGGCGAAGGTCGTCGTCGGCAACCCGGCCAACGAGTCGGTGCGGATGGGCGCGCTGGCCGGGCTGGAGCAGCGCGAGGAGGTCCGGCGCTCGCTGAAGGCGCTGCTGGCGGTCGGTGACCCGGTCTACGGCTCGCCGGACTCGGTCGAGGTGGTGGACGCGGACGCCGAGCGCGGCGCGTTCCTGTCGCCGGTGCTGCTCAAGGCCGACCCCGACCGGCCGCAGCCGCACGAGGTGGAGGCGTTCGGCCCGGTGTCCACCCTGCTGCCCTACGACGGGGCGGCGCACGCGGTGGAGCTGGCGGCGCGCGGCGCGGGCAGCCTGGTCGGCTCGGTGGTCAGCCACGACGCCGACTTCGTGCGCGAGGTGGTGCTCGGCGTGGCGCCCTGGCACGGGCGGCTGCTGGTGCTCGACCGGGACGACGCCGGGGAGTCCACCGGGCACGGCTCGCCGCTGCCCGCGCTGGTGCACGGCGGCCCGGGGCGGGCCGGCGGCGGGGAGGAGCTGGGCGGCATCCGCGGCGTGCTGCACCACCTCCAGCGCACCGCCGTGCAGGGCAGCCCCCGGGTGCTCGGCGCGGTCACCGGGCGGTGGGTGGCGGGCGGCGACCGCACCGAGTCCGACGTGCACCCGTTCCGCAAGTCGCTGGCCGAGCTGCGGGTCGGGGACGCGGTGGTGGCCGGCCCGCGCCGCGTGACGCTGGAGGACGTCGAGCACTTCGCCGACTTCACCGGCGACACCTTCTACGCCCACACCGACGAGGAGGCGGCGGCGGCGAACCCGTTCTTCGGCGGGCGGGTCGCGCACGGCTACCTCGTGGTGTCGTTCGCGGCCGGGCTGTTCGTCTCGCCCGAGCCGGGGCCGGTGCTGGCGAACTACGGCCTGGAGAACCTGCGGTTCCTGACGCCGACCTTCCCGGGCGACGAGCTGACGGTCACGCTGACCGCCAAGCAGATCACGCCGCGGGAGGACCAGGACTACGGCGAGGTGCGCTGGGACGCCGACGTGGTCAATCAGAAGGGCGAGTCGGTGGCCCGGTACGACGTGCTCACGCTGGTGGCCAAGACGCGGCCCGCCGGGACGCGGTCCTAGGGGCGCCTCAGGCCGGGTCGGGCGCCGTGCGGCGGTCGACCCGGCGGCGCAGGACGTCGGTCAGGTGCGGCCCCGCCTCGGCCAGGCGGGGCAGCAGCTCCGGTTCCGTCATCAGGGCCCGGAACGCCAGCCGGACCGTCACGCCGTGGTCGGGGCGCTCCACCAGCTCGGCCGGGTCGCCGGCGGCGACGGCGCCCGCCCCCACGACGCGGAAGTAGGCGCCGCAGGCGCCCTCGCGGGTGAAGGTCCTGATCCAGCCCGGCTCGGCCATGACGGCGGCGAACGTGCGGCACGGGATGCGCGGGTTGGTCACCTGGATCACCGCGGTGCCCACGCGCCACTTCTCGCCCAGCACGGCGCCGGTCAGGTCCACCCCGACCGTCGTGAGGTTCTCGCCGAACAGGCCCGCCGGGATCTCCCGGCCCAGCCGCGCCGCCCAGCCGTCCAGGTCCTCCCGCGCGTAGGCGTAGACGGCCTGGTCGCTCCCGCCGTGGACGCGGGTGTCGGAGATGTGGTCGCCGGCCAGGCCGCTGCCCGCGGTCACCGGGGCGATCTCGACGGGCCCGGCCACGGGGCGCTTGATCCCGCCGGTGTGGCCCAGGACCGACTGGTCGATGGCGGTGCGGCTGCCGAGGTTCACCGAGAGCACGTGGGGCATGGGCCGAACGGTAGCCGAGGTAGTGTGCCGATTCCCGTCCCGCACCCCGCGCCGGTGCGCCAGGATGGGCGTCGATCACCGCTTCCGGGGGGAAAGTCATGCGCAGGTCCGTGGTCCCGTTGCTGCTGTGCGCCGGAGTGCTGGCGGGGTGCGCGGAGCGGACACCGGTGCCCGAGGCGACGCTGGAGCCGGTGGCCCGGGACGCGCGGACGCTGGTCGCCGCGCTGGTGGCGCGGTCGGCCGAGCAGCACTCGGTGCGGTTCGACGCCGAGACCACCCTGTCCGGCCGGCGGGTCCGCGTCGGCGGCGACCTGCTGCGGACCCGCGGCGGCCGGCTGGTGACCCTGCGGGAGGACTCGGTGGACGTGGTGGTGCTGCCCGACGCGGGCTTCGCCCGCACCGGCGGCGGCTCCTGGACGCGGCTGGACCGCGCCGACCCCGCCCCGGTGAAGTCCGGCGTCCCGGTCGAGGGCCTGCCCGACGAGGTCGACCCCCGGTCGGTGGTGGACCCGCTGCGCGGCTCGCTGATCGTGGAGACCGGCGACGAGTCGCTGGACGGCGTGCCGACCCGCCGGTACACGATGCTGGTGGACCTGCGGCACCAGGCCGAGCGGACCACCGACATCGCGCACCGGGGCCGGCTGCTGGCCGCCTACGAGTCCGGGTTCACCGGCACCGCCGTGGTGTGGGTGGGGCCGGGCAACCTGCCGGTCCGGGTGGAGCAGACGCTGAAGACGTTGGAGGAGAACGTCTTCCAGCGCACCGTGCACCGGTTCGCGGACTGGAACGCGGACATCCGGATCGCCGCGCCCCTGCCCTAGCGGGTCAGCGGCCCCGCTTGGCGCGGCTGATGTCCACCGGCTCGGCGGGCCGGCCGTCCACCGGCGCCGGGTCGTCCGGGGTGGGCGCGATGCCGGTGGCCGCGATGGCGTCCAGGGTCTTCAGGCCCGCCGGCCGGATGCTGCCGAACACGGTGTAGTCGGGGCGCAGGACGGAGTCCGAGGTGACCAGGAAGAACTGGCTGCCGTTGGTGTCGGGGCCGGCGTTGGCCATCGCCAGGGTGCCGCGCGGGTAGATCCACCGCGTGCCGGTGGGGTCGTTGGGCGCGGGCGCGAGGTCGGTGGGCAGCTCGTCCTCGAACCGGTAGCCCGGCCCGCGCTCGCCGGTGCCCGTCGGGTCGCCGCACTGGAGCACCTTGAGCGTGGGGTAGGCGGTGAGGCGGTGGCAGGTGGTGTCGTCGTAGAACCGCTTCGCCACCAGGTGCAGGAAGCTCTGGACGGTGCAGGGCGCCTTCGCCCGGTCCAGCACCAGCGGGATCGGCCCCCGGTCGGTCTTGAGCAGGACCTCGACCCGGCCCCTGGCCGGGGTGCGCCGCGGGTCCGGCGGCAGCTTCACCGGCCGGGCCGCGGGGTCGTCGGGGGTCTTGGTGTAGGCGCACGGGCCCCTGGTGACGTCCCCGCCGCCGCCGGCGGCGGTCGGGCCGCCCGCTCCGGGCCCGTCCGGGCCGCGCGTCACGTCCGGGTCGTGCGCCGCCGCGTCACCCGACGCCTGTGCGACGCCGCCGCCCATCACCAGGGCCAGCACCACTGCCAGGAGGATTCTCACGCCCACAGTCCTAGCGAACGGCCGCTGCCGCTGCTAGGGCCGGTCGGCGGGTCCGAGGTCGGCGGCCAGCGAGCTGAGCGACTCGCGGTCCGGCTGCGCGGTCTTGGTGATCAGGCTGGCCACGTGCTTCTCCACCGTGCGCGGCGAGATGTGCAGCCGGGTCGCGATCGCCTTGTTGCCCAGGCGGCCCGCCAGCAGCCGGAACACCTCGAACTCCCGCACGGTCACGCCCAGCGCCCGCAGCTCGCGCGGCACCTGCTCCGAGCCGGTCCGCCGCTGCGGCACCGACGCGCCCAGCTGCCGGAGCAGGCCGCGGCACGCGCTGGCCACCGCCGCCCCGCCGCTCTGGTGGAAGTGCTCCTCGGCCGCGCGCAGCCAGCCCACCGGCTCGCCCCAGCCGTCGGCCACCGCCGCGCCGGCCACCAGGCGCAGCCCGAGGTGGCGGGCCAGCGGGTAGATCGCGGCGGCCTCGCGGGCGGAGCGCACCGCCGCCGCGGCCTGCTCCTCCCGGCCCTCGCGCCCCAGCAGGACCGCCAGCGCGAACTGGCCGAACACCCGGTTCCAGCGCATCCCGGCGGCGGCCGAGCGCGTGATGTCGTCGTACGCCGCGCGGTCCAGCTCGCCCGACAGCGCGCCCAGCAGCAGCCGCAGGCCGTGGGTGCCCGACAGGTGGAACGTGGTCGGCGTCTCGGCCTCGTAGGCGCGGGCGCGGGCCAGGTCCTGCGCCGCCAGGTCGCGGTCCTCCTCCAGCAGGGCGCAGAACGCGCGCGCCAGGCCGAAGCACAGCGGGCGCTCCTGCGAGCCGATCCCGCCCAGCGCGTGGAACTCCGCCACGGCGCTGTCCACTTCGGACCGCCGGCCCTGGTGCCCGGCGGCGGTCGCCTGCGCCATCAGGACGTACAGCGTCATGGACTTGAGCTGCAGCCGCCGGGTGCCCTCGCCGCAGCGGGCCAGCTTCTCCTCCGCCACGGCGTACTGGCCGCGCAGCACGGCGTCCAGGCCCAGGATCGCGTCCACGTTGTAGGCCACGGTGATCGCGCCGACCCGCAGCGCCTCCTCACGCGCCGCCACCAGCTCCGCCGCCGAGCCGTCGGCCAGCCAGTCGACACCGGCCTGGCGGACGACGGCGTGGGTGCGCTGGATCGGCAGCCCGTGCTCCTCGGCCAGCTGCCGCGCCCTGGTGAAGTGCTCGCCGGCCTCGGCCAGGTCGCGGTCGCGGGCCAGGATGCCCAGCAGCTGCCACGCCTCGCAGCCGACCTCGGGCAGCTCCGCCCGGCGGGCGGCCTCGGCGGCGCGCCGGGCCAGCACCTCGGCGGAGGCGATGCGGTCGGGGCGCTCGGCGTTGAGGGTCAGGAAGGCGGCCACCGAGTCCACGCGGGCGGCGTGCGCGTCGTCGGCGTCCGGCCCCAGCAGGGCGCGCGCGGCGGCCACCTGCGCCATGCCGTCCGCGCACCGGCCGGCCAGCCAGGCGACCCGGGCCAGGCCGGTGTGCAGCTCGGCCCGGCGCACCCGGTCCAGGCCCGCCGCGCTCAGCTCGGCCACCGCGTCGACCAGGGCGAAGGCCCGCTCGAACTGGCCGGCCTCGCCCAGCGCGGGCAGCAGCGAGCCCAGCACGTCGGCCCGGACGCCCACGTCCACCCCGCTGGCGAGCAGCCGGTGGGCGTGGTCGAGCAGCCGCACGGCCGACCCGGCGGCGCCGTCGGCCAGGGCGCGCCTGCCCGCCTCGGCGAGCAGGGCGCCCGCCTCGGCGGTCTGGCCCGCGTCCAGCCGCAGCGACGCCACCAGCGGGCACCACTCGCCCGGCAGGTCGGGGTGCAGCGCGGTGACGGCGTCGGCGGTGCGCCGCGACACCTCCGCCCGGTGCGTCGGGGTCAGCTGCGCGAGCAGCGCCTCGGCGGTCAGCGGGTGGCGGAACGCGTACCAGTCCGGCGCCGGCTCGTCCGGGGTCACCAGCTGGGCGGCCACGCCGGCGTGCAGGTGCGACAGCAGGGCCCGGTCGTCCGTGCCGGTCACCGCGCGCAGCACCGACAGCGGGAACCGGTGGCCCAGGACGGCGGCGACGGAGAGCAGCTCGCGGCCCTGCGGCCCCAGCCGGTCGGTGCGGTGGGCGATGGAGCGCACCAGCGCCGTCGGCACGGTGATGCGCAGCTCGCCCAGCGCCTGCCAGCCGTCCGGGCCGCGCACCAGCAGGCCGCCGCCCACCAGGCCGTGCAGCATCTCCTCGACCACGAACGGGTTGCCCGCGCTGTCGGCCCACAGGCGCTGCGCCACCGCGTCGGGCACCTCGGCGGGCTCGACCTCCAGGCAGGAGGCGACCATCCGGCGCACCTCGCGCTCGTCCAGCCGGCGCAGCTCCAGCAGCGCGCCCGCGTCCCGCTGCGCGGCCAGGCGGATGACCTCCAGGGCCGGACCGGGGTCGGCGCGGGTGGTGACCAGCAGCACCGCCGGGACCTGGTCCAGGTTGTCCACCAGGTAGTCGATGACCGCCAGCGTCTCGGCGTCCGAGTCGTGCAGGTCCTCCAGCACCAGCAGGCACGGCCTGGTCCGGCCGATCACGGCCAGCAGCCGCAGCACCGCCTCCGCCAGCACGACGACCGAGTGGCCGCCGCCGGGGTCGCCGCCCCACTCGGGCACCAGGCGGCCCAGCACCGGCTGGTAGGGCCCCAGCTCCCGCGGGTCCGGCCCGTCGCCGCCGCGCAGCAGCGACATCAGCGCCTCGGCCAGCGGCCGGAACGGCACCATCGGGCCGATCGTGGAGCCGCGCCCGCGCAGCACCCGCATCCCCCGGTCGAAGGCCGCGCCCGCGGCGGCCCTGGCCAGGCGGGTCTTGCCGATGCCCGGCTCGCCGACCAGGAAGACGGCACGCCCGTGCCGGGCGGCGGCGTCGGCCAGGGCCTGGTCCAACACCCGGAGTTCGGCGTCGCGGCCGACCACGACCGGCGCGCGGGTCTGCATGGGTGCCGACCTTAGTCAAGCGCACGCCGGACTGCCCGCACCCCCAGTCGGGCGGGCAGTCCGGTCGGTGGCGCCGCCGGGCGTCAGCTCAGCACGGGCGCGCTCACCGAGGTGCTGTCGGCCAGGCCCGCGGCGACCACCGCGTACGCGCCGACGGCGAGGGTCAGGCCGGCCAGCGCGCGGGCCCGCGCGCCGGTCCGGGTCTTGCGGGTCAGCGCCATCTCCCCGGCGGGGTGGTCGCCGTCCTGGTCGTCGTCCCAGGTGGCGACCTCGTCGCGGTTGGCGTTGCTCATCGGGTTCTCTCCTCGCGAGGGTTGGGGTGGGCAGGGGTTTCCAGCAGGAGCACGGACGGCGTCCGCTCGGGGAACCCGAGGCGGAGCAGCCCGTACCCGATCCCCGACAGGCCGGTGAGCAGGCCCGCCGACGGCACGCCGCCGGGTGTCCCGCAGCGCGGCCCGTACTGGTCCAGCGCGCCGAGGACGAGCCCGGCGCGCCGGGACAGCATGGCAGCCGCCAGGTCGTGCCCGCGTTCGGCGAGCACCGCCAGCGACTCCAGGACGCCCAACTCGCCGTGGCACAGGCTCAGGTCGCGCAGCGGCTCGTGCACCGCCAGGGCGTTGAGGCACCGGTCGAGGTGCAGGGTGTGGGTGTCGACCGGCTGGTCGGGGTGGGCCGCGTGCGCCAGCACCGCGCCGGACAGGCCCGAGCACCAGCTGTGGTCGGCCTCGCCCACGTCCAGCAGCCGCTGCCGCAGCGCGTGGTCGGCGCGCAGGTTGGCGCGCCCCGCCACGCCGCAGCGGTTGTCCCGCGCGGTCCGCGCGTAGCGCAGCATGGCCCAGCCGACGCCCGCCCGGCCGCGCGCGAAGCCGTCGCCGCCGGGGTTGGCGGCCAGCAGCCGCTCGGCGTGGCGGCGGGCCAGCCGCGCGGCCGAGGGCAGCCCGCTGATCGCGTGCACGGCCAGCATCGCGGCCAGGCCGCCCGCCCGGCCCTCCACGACGTTCGCCGGGTCCTCGCCGACCGCCTCGACCGCCGTCGCGACGTCGACGGCCTCGGCGAGCCAGCCCGCGACCTCGGCGTCGTCGAGCAGGTCCGCCAGGCGCGCCAGCGCGTAGCAGATGCCGCCCAGCCCGTGGAACGCGCCGCTGCCGACGGCGACCGCCAGCTCGGTGTCGGCGGCGAAGGACCGCAGCAGCCCCGGCACCGGGGCCAGCGCGGCGCGGGCGAGCCCGGTGTAGCGGTCGGCCCCGGTCAGCGCGCCCAGCTGGGCCAGGAACAGCGCCACCCCGGTGTAGCCGTTGGACAGGCCCGCGCCCATCGCGGCCACCGCCCAGTGCCGGTCGTCCACCAGCTCCAGGCCCACCCAGTTGACCCGGCGGCCGTCGGCGGTGGCCCGCGCCAGCACCTCGTCGGCGATGCCGCACGCCGCGACCAGCAGCCGCTGCGGGTCCGGCACGCCCGCCTCCAGCGGGTCCGGCACGCCCGCGCCGGTGCGGTGCTCCACCGGCCGCGGCCGGCTCGCCAGCGCGGCGCTGATCAGCCACTGCTGGTCGTGCCGGTCCACCTCGTCCAGCGCGGCGATCTTGGCGGCCACCGCCTGCAGCCCGGACTCCGGCAGCAGGTCGACCAGCCGCTCGCCGCCCGCCGACCACACGTCCCGGCTGCCCGGCCGCGTGGTGAACAGCGGCACGTCGCCCGACCACAGGTCGGTCAGCTCGTGCGGCACCAGCGCCCGCAGCACGTCCTCGGCGCCGGACTCGTCCCACAGCAGGTCCAGCGCCAGGTCGCGGTCCGGGGCGCCGCGCAGCGCGTCCGGGTGGGTCGACTCGTCCAGCAGCGTCGCGTAGAGCTGGGTCGCGCGCGGCACGAACCGCACCGGCAGGTCGGCGAACGCCCGCAGCAGGCCGTCCTCGCCCAGCAGCTCCGCCCGGTGGTCGTAGAGCGCGTCGTAGCCGGTGCGGAACCCGGCCAGCAGCGCGCCCTGGTAGTCGGCGGGCTCGGCCTCCGCGCCGAGCACCGTCGGCCGGTTCAGCGCCGGCGGCAGCGGCGCCGGCCTGCGCACCAGCCGCATCCGGTCGGTGCCGGGGTGCAGCCACGCGACGCCGTCGGCCGGGAACGGCTCGCCGTGGTCGCCGCCCACGCCGCCGACGTCCAGCGCGCCGTGCTCGCCCAGCAGCACGCGCGGCAGCACCGCCGTGCGGTGCACCGAGCGCGCCAGCGCCTTCACCGCCGGGTCGGCCGGGATGCCGACGGTGGGGTGGAACAGCGTCTCGACGTCCACCAGCACCGGCTGGTCGCCGCACGCGATCAGGTTCTCGTAGTGCATGTCGGTGCCGTCCACCGCGTACAGCAGGGCGATCAGCGCGCCCAGCCGGTGGTAGAAGCGGCCGACGGCGGCGACGTCCGGGCACGGGGCGTGCTCGACGAACTCCAGCCAGCCGTGGGTGGGGCGCGCCAGCGTCCGCGGCACCCGCAGACCCAGCCCGGTGTGCCCGTCGAACCACGCCAGCAGCCCGCCGAACGCGTCGTGCAGCGCGACCGGGCGCGGCTTGTAGACCACCTTCCGGCCGTCCCGGAAGCGCAGCACGGCCACCGAGCGGCCGTGCTGGTGGGCGTCGCCCTTGCCGGTCTCCACGGCCACCACCGGGCCGGGGTCGCGGCCGTCGAGCAGGGTCCGCACGATCGCCGCGCGGTCGCGGGCGAGCCGGTCCAGCAGCTCCCGGTGCGCCTGCACGGCGTGCAGGCAGGCTTGGCCGAGCAGCCGGGCGAGCACCGGGTACTTCGCGAACAGCTCCGCGAGGTCCAGGTGCGCCACGAAGTGGGCGAACCGCTCCTGCGGCGTGTCGCCGCGCAGCCGGCGCCCGAGGCGCTGGAGGTTCAGCTCCAGCACCAGGGTGCGCGCGGCGACGCGGGCCAGCCGGTGCCCGAGGCGGCGGGCGAAGTCGTCGTCCAGCCGCGGGTCGAGGGCCCGCGCGGCGCGCACCAGGGGGCGCAGCGCGAACGCGAAGGCGTCGTCCCAGTCGCCGCCGGGGAAACTGGCGTGGGCCGCGGTCGCGGTGGCGCGTTCCACGAACGCGGCCCACGCCGGCCGCCCCTGCGGGGCGACCGGTCGGGAGGTGCTCCCGCGCACGCCGCTGTGCCACCAGGTCGCGGGGAGTCGGTCGACGGCGGACGGGATCACGCTGGACAACGTGTCACGTGACGGGTCCTCGCACATGGGGGGTGCGCCCCCAGATTTGCCGGGAAGCCGCGCGGATGCGGAAACCGCAGGTGGCGCGGGGCACGCCGGTCCCTCGCGCGGGTGCTGCCCGGGGCGTCCGGCGCCCCCGTGCCCGCCGCTGCGCGCGGGGCCGCGGGTGCGGGGTCCGGCGGGTGGGGCTTCGGTCGCCGGGGTGCGCGGGCCGGTCTCGCCGAGGTGCGCGGCGTGCGGCAGCCGGCGTGCGCGGTGCGCGGTCGTCGGTGCGCGGTCGTCGGTGCGCGGTCCGCCACCGCCGCCGGGTGCGGGGGGCCGGCGGGCGCGGGTCCCGGTCGCGCCCCTACTTCCGGCAGTTCTCCGCCTGGGTGGCGGCTTCCTTGAACTCGTCGGGCAGCGTGACGACGGACATCTTCTCGACGGCCTCGTTCATCACCGAGACGGCCTCGGTCATGTTCTGCATGACCGACGAGAACACGTCGGTGGTCATCTCGGTCGCGCCGTCCACCGTCGACTTGGCCAGGACGAACTTGTCCCGCGCCTTGGACAGCGGCTCGACGACCACCTCGACGGCGGCGTCGGCGGCCGTCACCGGGGCGGGGGTCAGCTCTTCGAGATCGTGCACGGCGACGTTCAGGACGTCCACCACGCGCCCGAGGGCGTCGCTGATGGCCTTCTTGGCGGCGGCCGGGTCGGCGGGCGGCTGGTCGACCTGCACGCCGCCGGAGGCGATCATGTAGTTCGCGATCCCGCAGAAGTTGTTCATCCACCGCACGACCTCGCCGGACGCGGCCTTGGTCGTGATCGGTGCCGCCACCGGCCTGCCCTCGACCGGCGCCGCGCACGCGGCGGTCACCAGCAGCAGGGCGAGCGCCGCTATCCGTTTCACCGGCATGTTGTACCCCATGTTCACCCGATAGTGGTCAAGAGCATGACAACCGGGCGAAAAGTCGGCCACGATGGGCTACCTGATGCCGGTCACAGTAGAGGTCTCCCGTGGCGTCGCGGTCATCCGGGTGCACCAGCCCGTGGACACGTGGCCGGCCCGCCTGCGCGCCGTGCTGCCCGTGCTGCCCGAGGTCGACGCCCTGGTCCTGCACGGCTGCGAGTCCGCGCTGTCGGTGGACGTGAAGGGCGTGGTCCGCGCCGCGCCGGCCGAGCGGCGGGCGCACCTGCGGGAGCTGCGCGCCCTGCGGGACGAGCTGGCGGCCCTCCCGGTCCCGGTGGTGGTCGCCCTCGGCGCGAGCGCCTTCGGCGACGTGGCGGAGCTGGCGATGGCGTGCGACCACCGGGTGCTGGCCGAGGGCGCGGAGCTGGTCAGCGTGACCGGGAGCCCGGTCCTGGTGTGCCGCCGCGTCACCGCCGCCGAGGCGCTGCGCACCGGGCTGGTCGACCAGGTCGTGGCGCCCGGCGCGGTGCTGTCGGCGGCGGTGGAGCTGGCGAACCGGTGCACGGCCGCGGAGCCCGAGCGGGCGCGGCGCGGCGCGCGGGAGCCCGCGACCGCGGGTGCGACCGTGGTCGTGGGGGTCCGCGCGACCGGCGGCGGGGCCGCGGTGGTGGGCGCCCGAGCGGCGGCGGAGCGGGGGAGCGCCGGGCCCGCAAGCCCCGGCGACGGGGGACCGGACCGGCTCCGGCGAACCTGAGCACCCCTCGGGCGGCACAGGTGGCGACCTCCGGCAGGACCGGGGTCATCGGCTTTTCCTCCGGCGGCGGCGACCGCCAGGGCGGGGCCTCGGCCACCACGCGGGAGGGCGGCGGCCCGGTGGGACCTGCGGCGCGGGCCGCCGACCACCTCATCGCCTCCGGGGAGCACGCCGAGGCGCCGGACCGCCGGGGCCTCGGGGTCACCGCGGTCGCCGAGCCCGAGGTCGACCCGCTCGACCTGCCCGGGACCCGGCCGCCGCCCGCGCCCTCCCGGCCACCGCGATGGCGGGGAGCGCACGCGCGGGCACGCGGACCGGCCGGGGCAGGTGGGCCTCACCTGCCCCGGCCGGTCCGCGATCCGACCGCTCCGCCGGCGGCCCGGCCGCCGAGCTGCAACCGCCGGCGGTGGAGCGGTCCGGCCGGGCGCGGTGGCGGGGAGTGCGACCCGCCACCGCGCCGCGGCGCTCCTAGCCCCTCGCGTAGACGCCGGGGGTGCCGGCGGCGGGCGCGTAGCGCCCCGCGAAGAGCTGGTTCACCCGGTTCGCCTCCTGGGCGTTGGGGTACACGTTGCGGCAGGACGTGCCCGCGCTGCCGCCCGACATCAGGTACGAGCAGATGCCGTTGTAGGTGTCGGGCAACCCCAGTCCGTGCCCGATCTCGTGCGCCACGATCCGCAGCGCGTAGTTGCCCGCCGCGACGTCGCGGTTGTCGATGTAGATCGTGGCGCACCCGAGCCCGCAGGGATAGGCCCGGGAACCGCCACCGTTGGTCGCGGCGATCCGGATGGTGGCGCTGCCGCCGCGGACGAGCCGCAGGTTGGGCACCCTGGAGTTCCAGATCTGCGCGGCCTGGTCGGCTTCCGCCGAGTAGCCGGAGGCGCTGTAGTAGACGGTCCTGGCCAGTGCCGACGGCGCGGCGGGCGCCGCCGTTGCCGCACTGGTCAGGCTGGTGCCCACGAGGGCGAGGGTGGTGAACAGCGCCCCGAGGGCGAGGCGCAGGAACTTGCCGGTCACACGATCTCCTTCGGTGCAGGGGGGAAGGTTCTCGCGTTCGTTGACATTAAGAGCAGATGACCGGACGGGGTCATAGCTTCTGGGCATAGATGCCGTCGATGGGCCACGGCCGGGCGTCGGCGAGCAGGCCGATCATCCCGGACACCAGCCGCAGCTGGTCCACCCCGCGGATGTCGGCCTCGACCAGCCGGGGCGAGCAGACCACCACCGCGACGCCCTGCGCCCGCGACAGCGCGACGTTGAGCCGGTTGCGGGACAGCAGGAAGTCCAGCCCGCGCGGCAGGTCGACGGCCGCCGAGGAGGTCATGGTGGTGACGACCACCGGCGCCTCCTGCCCCTGGAACCGGTCCACCGTGCCCACCCGGACGTGCTCGTACCCGGCGGCCTCCAGCTCCCGGCGCACCAGCCGCACCTGCATGTTGTACGGCGCGACCACCAGCACGTCCGAGTCGTCCAACGGCCGCGCGCCCGGCCCGTCCGTCCACGTGCGCCCCATCAGCGACCGCACGACGTCCACCACCGCGGCGGCCTCCTCCGCCGAGCTGGTGGTGTTGTGCCGGTGCTCCACCCGGTGCACGTACACCCCCGACGCCAGCCCGGAGACGCCGCGCGCGGCCGTGCTCGGGTGGGCGCGCAGCAGCCCGGCGTAGGACAGCCGCGACACCGGCTCGCACACGTCGGGGTGCATCCGCCGCGTCTGGTCCAGGAAGTACCCCAGCTCCGCCGGGATCACGTCCGCGTCGCCGATCAGGTGCCCCAGCGCCGACGCGTCCGCGCCCGCCGGGTGCGTGCCCTGCACCACCTGCGGCAGCTGCTGGGGATCGCCCAGCAGCACCAGGTTGCGCGCGCAGGTGGCCACCGCCAGCGCGTCGGCCAGCGCGAACTGCCCGGCCTCGTCCACGATCAGCACGTCGAACGGCCGCTCCCGCAGGGCGGTGTTGGCGAACGTCCACGCCGTCCCGCCGACCAGGTGGCCGGCGCCCTGGTCGGTGCGCCAGCGGACCAGGGCGGAGTTGTCCTTCGGCTGCTCCCACGGGCAGCCCTCGACCGCGGCGCCCTTGGGCCGCTTGGCGGTCGGGATCGGCACGCCCAGCTCGCGCCCGGCGGCCCGCGCCGCGGTCAGCACGTTCTCCACGGCCTTGTGGCTGTTCGACGTCACCCCGACGCTGCGCCCGCCGCGCACCAGGTGCGCGATCAGCCGCCCCGCGAGGTAGGTCTTGCCCGCGCCCGGCGGCCCCTGCACGGCCAGCGCCGAGCCGTCCAGCGCGTCCACCGCCGCGATCACGTCGGCGATGACGTCGCCGGTGCGCGGCAGGGGTCCCCGCGTGCGCGGCGTGCGCCGCACCAGGTCCACGCCGGGGTGCGGCGGCAGCTCCGGCAGGCCGTCGGCCACCGCCCGCGCCAGCTCGTGCACCGCCTCGTCCTTGGGCGAGGGCCGCACCGGGCTGCCCGGCAGCACCGCCACCGGCCGGTCCCCGTCGACCTCGTCCGGCGCCGCGCTCTCCAGCAGCGCGATCTCCTCGGCCGACTCCGCCAGCACCACCGCGTCCCGCGTCCGGTTCGGCGCGCCGGGGTAGAGCAGCCGCACCTGGTCGCCGGTCGCGAACGGGTGCGGCCGGTCCGGGTCGCACCGCACGACCACCTCGCGCTTGGCCTTGCGCACCCGGCCGGAGGGCATCACCCAGTCCTGGGCGCCCACCGACACCGGCACCGCGCAGGCGCCGTCGGACTCCAGCTCCGACAGCGGCGCGGACACCTGCCGGAAGAAGTCCCACCAGGCCGGGTTGGTCTCCCGGCGGTGGTAGCCGACGGCCGCCGCCAGCAGCGCGCGGGCCCGCTCGTCGGCGGTGGCGTCCGCCGGGTTGTCCGGCAGCCCGGCCAGCAGCGGGTCCACCACGGCGGCGATCCGCTCGGCGCGCTCGGCCCGCCGCTGCGCCGCGATCCCGTCCTCGACCTCGGCGGAGAACGACTGCTCGGGCACGTGCGGCTCGATGCCCGCCTCCGCCCGCACCTCCAGCAGGAACCGGTGCAGCCGGCGCGTCGAGACGCAGTCGTAGGCGTTGTAGTCGGCGATCCCGGCGAGCACCTCCTCGGCGCGCGCCGCGTCGTCGGCCGCGGTCAGCACCAGGTACTCCTCGTAAGCCTCGATGCTGGACACCGCGTCGGTCACCTCGCCGCCGCGCGCCGAGGGCATGTACAGCGGCTCCAGGTACTTGATCGAGTACGACCGCTGCGAGACGCGCAACGCCTTGCGCACCACCGCGTACAGGTCGACCAGTGCCCCGGACCGCAGCAGGTGGTCGACGGCCTCCTCGCGGGTGCCGTGCAGGGCGGCGAGCCGCTTGAGCGCGTTGACCTCGTAGGGCGCGTAGTGGTAGACGTGCGCCCCCGGGTGCTCCGCCAGCCGGGCCGTCGCGAAGTCCACGAACCGCTCGAACGCGGCCTTCTCCTGCGGCCGGGTGTGCGCCCAGAACGGCGTGAACTCCTCCTCGGGCGTCACCGCGCCGAACAGGTACTCCAAGCCCTCGCCGCCCAGCGCGTACGGGTCGCCCTCCATGTCGAAGAACAGGTCGCCGGGGCTGGGCGCGGGCAGCTCCGCCAGCGCCTGCGGCTCGACCACCTCGTAGGCGACCTTGCCGACCGGGTCGTCGGCCGTCCGCGAGTCGTCCTGGATGACCTGCAGCGCCGCCTGCGACCGCAGCCCGGCGAACGTGGCGGCGGACATCGTCGGCGGCCGGTCCAGCCGGGTGGCGGCGGCCAGGGCGTCGATGGTGCCCAGCCCGGCGGCCACCAGCTTGCGCCGCTGGTCGGCCCGGATGCCCGCCACCAGCGACAGGTCGCGGTCGCGCTCCCGGCCGCTCGCGCAGTGCCGGGCGAACCGGCAGGTGGCGCAGGCGGGCCGCTCGTCGTCCCACAGCCGGTCCGGCAGGGTCGGCGGGAGGGCGGCCCGGTCCCGCAGCCGCTGCCGCAGGCTGCGCACCAGCGGCAGGAAGTCGGCCACCCGGAACGACCGGGTGCCGCCGTCGCCGAGCAGCAGGTGCATCCCCGGCCCGGCCGCGTCGCCCAGCGCGTCCGCGTAGGCCGTCAGCTGCACCACGGCCGCCGGCGTCGCGTGCCGGGCGAGCTTCGCGTCGTGCGGCTCGTAGCCCGAGTCGGTGCGCACCAGGAAGTCCGCCCGCCCGTGGAACCCGTCGGCGTAGAACACGCCCTGGTAGACCACCGGGACGCCGGCGTCGAGGGCCCGCCGGGTCGCCGCCGCGGCCTCGGTCAGCGCCTCGTGCGTCGGCGGCGGCTGCGGGATCTCCACCACCTCGCCGCGTTCCCGGAACCGCGCCAGCACGGCCTGCTCGTGCGCGATGCCGTGGCGAGCAGCCAGGACGTCGCGGGCCGGCTCCGGCAGCGGCGCGCCCGGCACGCCGAGGGCCGCGGCCGTGATCAGCCGGCTGCGGTGCTCGCACTCCAGCAGGTCCACCAGATCCACCGGGGAGTGCGCCACCCGGCCGTCGGCGTTGAGCATGGCGGGCAGTATCGCGGGCCGACCGGCCGGGCCGGTGGATCACGCCCGGCGAGTCGCGGCGGTGTCGGGAGCGACACCCGGGCCCCGGGCCGGCCCCGTCGCTCGCGGGGCCGCCGGCGGGCGGCGTGGACCGGGGTGGGTCAGGGGCTGGGTGGGTCGGGGGTTGGGGTGGTCAGCCGGTGTTGGCCACGCGCGTGGCCCAGCGGTCCCGGTGGGCCGCGGCCTCGGCCACGGCGTGCGCCAGGGCCGTGGGGTGCACCGGCTCGGCGCACCACCGCCGCAGCACCTCCGCCATGCCGCGCACGAACGCCTGCCCGGTCGCGGTCAGCTTGCCGCTGTTCAGCAGGGTTTCCGCGGTGAACAGGGCGGCCGAGCGCCAGCGCGCGAACTCGGTCTGCGCGCGCAGGCCCGGCCGGGCCCGCCAGAACGCCGCCACCCCCAGGTGGGCGTAGGTGCCGTGCAGCAGCCCGACCAGCGGCCTGGGGTCCTCCCGCCACGGCGCGTAGAAGATCTCCCGCCGGTCGGGCGCCAGCAGCGGGAACAGGTCCATCAGCGCCACCAGCTTGGTGTGCTGGGCCTCGTGCGCCAGGGTCACCGCGAGCGTCTCCGCGTCGGGGGTCGGCGACAGGAACACGCAGCCGAACGCGTCGGCCACCGTCGCGCTGCTCGTCCCCGCCGGCGGGGACGGCATCGGCGTCAGCACGGTGACCAGCTCGGTGAACTCCGCGGCCATCGCCGGGTGGTCGCCCGCCAGGACGGCCCACGCGTCGGCCAGCGCCGCGCGCCACCACGCCGGGTCGAAGTCGGCGTCGATCGCGAGCCCCGCCGGCGCGCCGCCGCCCGCCCACGCGTCCAGCTGCACCGCGTGCGAGCCGAGCGCCGCCTCCGGCAGCGGCTCGTGGGCGAACGTGCCCGGGTCGCGGACCAGGCCCAGCGAGGGCAGCCAGAACGGCGGAGCCACCGGCAGGTCCACCCGGACCGGGACACCGGCCCGCACCGCCGCGACCGCCGCGGCGAACGCCAGGTCGCCGGGCCGCGCCGGCTCACCGCGGCGCAGCGCCAGCGCCGTGCGGGTCGCCCAGGCGCCCACCGACGGGTGCTCCAGCACCCGCGCCACGGCCTGCGGCGCCGCCCGGTCGGCGTCGACCAGCAGGCGGTAGGCCGGACGCGCCTCGGGCGCGGCGGCGATCGCCCGGACCAGCAGCGCCGTCCGGCTGCGCCGCGCCAGCCGCAGCGCGCGGGCGGCGCGGGCGCCGCCCCCGCCCCGAGCCAGCGCGGTGAAGTCCTCGGCGGACAACCGCCACGGCCGCGGCGTCACGCCGGGGCCGCCAGGTCCGCCGCCACCCGGTCGCGGACGTGGGTGATCAGGCGGTACAGGTCCGGGCAGTAGACCGACGGGTGGTCGAACCCGTCGCCGGCGAACCGGTGCGCCCGCAGGCCGCCGCCGCACGCCGACACCACCGGGCAGGCCCGGCAGGCCGCCGACAGCCCGGCCAGCCCGGACCGCCCGGCCAGGACCTCGGGCAGCTCCAGCGCCCGGTCGAAGTCGTCGCGGGCGACGTGCAGCCCGGTCGCCGCCGCGGCGGGGGAGGAGGAGGCCAGGATGTCGGAGGCGGAGATCGCGCCGTCGGTCTCCACCACCACCTGCGCGGTCGGGGTCAACCCCACGCCCTCCACCCGCGACTGCCCGCCCAGCACCAGGTTCAGCAACTCCTCGAACAACCGCACCCGCGTTCCCGGGACCGGGTACCAGTGGTCGAACAGGTCCGTCAGCCATTCCGCGTAAGGGGTGTCCGGCGAACCGGTGACGCGCGCCGGCGGCGGCGCCGACCAGTTCCCGTGCGGCAGCAGGAAATCGACCGCCGGCGGGGCGAATTCGAGCAGCGCGCGGTAAGTGCGCGTCGGGTCGGACCGCACGTCCACGACGCAGAGCAGGCCGCTGTACACCGCGCGGAACTCGTCGGCCAGCAACCGCAGCGCCGACCGCACCGACGCCCAGCTGCCCGTCCCGTCGGGCCGCACGCGGTGCCGGTCGTGCGCCTCCGGGTCGCCGTCGAGGCTGACCCCGACCCGCACGTCCAGCGCCGCGAACAGCTCCAGGAACGCGCGGTCGAGCAGGGTTCCGTTGGTCTGCACGGAGAAGCGGACCCGCGCGGGCACCGCGGACCGGAAGCGGCGCACCAGCGATTCCAGCGCGGACCGCCCGGCCAGCAGCGGTTCACCGCCGTGCAGCACGACTTCCACCTCGGCCAGGCCGTGCGCGCGCACGTGCCGCGCCACCCGGTCGGCGGTGCGGGCGACCACGTCCGGCGACATCGCGCGCGGTCGCGAGCGCCAGCCCTGGTCGGCCAGTTCGTAGACGTAGCAGTAGTCGCAGGCGAGGTTGCACCGGCTGTGCACCTTCACCACGAACTGGCGGAACGGACGCGCTGCCATCCACCCCCCGATCCATCGGCCCCCGAACAAACCAAACACATCGGGCCGGCCGCTACTTCCGCCAATCGGAGGATTCCCGTCATTCCCCGTTGTGGCGCACTACGATGGGGTCGAGCGCACTGCGGACAAAACCGCAGCTTTGCGGTGTGAGGGGGTAGCGCGAGATGGCTGACGAACCCGTTCTGGAGTCCGAACTCCTCGACGTCACGGGGATCGACCTGGCCGCGCTGGCCGAACTGCCCGACACCGCGCTGCGCGCCGCCCTGCACCGGATCCTCGCCGAGAACGCCGAGCTGCCCAACCGGTTCGCCGCGTTCGAGAGTTCCCTGTAAGCCGCCGCTCCGGTGCGAAAGGCCGGATCCCCCTCCCGCACCGCCGATCTGGAGCAGTCGATGAGCAGCACCGCAGGGCATGGCCACACCGGTGTGACGGCTTTCCTGTCCGCCACCGGCGGCACCGGGCGCACCAGCGCGGTGGCGAACCTGGCGTGGGTGCTGGCCGGCGCCGGGCAGCGGGTGCTGGTGGTGGACTGGGGTTCGGAGGTGCCGCGCGTGCGCGAGTACCTGGAGCCGTTCCTGGTGTCCCGCCAGGCGTTGCCCGACGCGCTGGGCCGCGCGCTGCTCGCCGCCTACCTCGCCGAGCCGTTCCGCGACGAGGAGCCGCCGCCGGTGGTGGAGCGCTTCGCGCTGCCCGTGCCGGGTTCGGCGGGCCGCATCGACGTGGTGGTCCCGATGCCGGCCGACACCGCGGGCCGGCCGCGGCACGGCGACGCGGGCGCGGTCGCCGAACTGCGCGCCCGGTTGGCGGAATCGGAGTACGACCAGGTGCTCATCGACGCGCCGACCGGGGTGGCCGAGGGGTCGCTGGCGCTGGTCGCGACGCTGTGCGAGCTGGCCGTGGTGTGCTTCCGACCGCGCCCCAGGGCCATCGCGGACGCCGCCGACCTGGCCGCGCGGGTGCGCAAGCGCGCGCCGATCCGCATCGACGTGGTGCCGGTGGCGACGCTGTTCGACGACGCCGAGCAGACCCGCGCCCAGCGCATCCGCTCGCAGATCCACGCCGCGTTCGCCGAACTGCTGGCGGGGCAGGCCAAGCGCGTCCCCGACGGCGGCGCGGTCGAGATCCCGTACCGCCCGCTGGACGCGTTCGACCCGCTGCTCGCGATCCTCGCCGAGGAGGAGGGCGGCGGCCTGGAGGCGCAGTACGGCAGGCTGGCGGCGGCGGTCAGCGGCGGCGCGGTCGCGGTGTGCCCGCCCGTCCCGCCGGTGCTGCGCGCCCGCTACCGCCGCGTGTTCGGCCTGGAGGCCGGCTCCGAGGCCGACCGCGTGGCGGTGGTCCACGCCCCGCGCGACCGCGCCTGGGCCGACTGGGTGCGCGGCCAGCTGGAGCGCGCGGGCGCGCAGGTCGTGCCGCTGCGCGACGTGGCGCGCGGCGGGCCCGCGGCCGGCGTGGTGGTGCTGGTCTCGCCGCACCTGGGGCCGGTCGAGGTGCCGGCCGGCGTCGCGGTGCTGCGGCTGCTGCTGACCGGGGACGGCGACCCGGACGGCCTGTCGGTGCACGAGCACCTGCCGGAGGCGCTCAGCGCCCGGCTGCTCGGCCACTTCGGCCTGATCGACCGGCCCGGCACCGCGCACGACGCGCCGATGCGGCTGCCCGGCACGGACCCGGAGGTGTTCCGGCTGCCGCCGCGCCACCGCGCGTTCGTCGGCCGGGACGAGGACATCGAGGCGCTGCGCGACGAGTTCGCCGACGCGGGCGACGAGCGGGCCGTGGTGACGCTCAACGGCGAACCGGGCGTGGGCAAGAGCGAACTGGCGCTGGAGTACGCCTACCGGTTCTCCGCCGACTACGACGCCGTGTGGTGGCTCTCCGCGCAGGACCGGCAGTCCGTGCAGGTCGGGCTGGCCGAGCTGGCGGCGCGGCTGCGGCTGCCCGGCTCCACCGACTACGGGTCGCTGTCGGTGCTGGACCGGCTGGCCACCGACCCCGCCTACGCCCGCTTCCTGCTGGTCTACGACAACGCCGACGACCTGGACTCCCTCGCCGACCTGCTGCCGCCCGGCTCCACCGGGCACGTGCTGATCACGTCGAGCGCCGCCGCCGCGCCGGCGGTCGAGCTGGCGCCGATGGGCGCGGCGGACAGCGTCGCCCTGCTGCTGGACCGGGTGCGCGGGCTGGAGCCGGCCGACGCCCGGCGGGTCGCGGCCGAGGTGGGGCGCCTGCCGCTCGCGCTGGACCTGGCCGCGTCATGGCTGGCCGAGGCCGTGCGGGCCGAGCGCGGCGCGGGCTCGTCGGACGCGGACTCCGCCGCGTGGGCGGTGCGCACGTTCTTCGACCGGCTCGAGCGGTCCGGAGTGGACGGCGCCGCGCGCGTGGTCGACGTGGTGGTGGGATCGCTGCGCGAGCAGCCGATCGGCCGGATCGCGGTGCTGCTCGCGCAGCTGTGCTCGTTCCTGTCGGCGCAGGGCGTCGCGCTGGGCCTGGTGCGCTCGCCCGCGTTCCTGGGCCGGCTGGTCGCCGCGGGCGGCCCGGACGCCGCGCCGCTGGAGCTGGACGCGGGCGAGGTCGACCGGGTGCTGTGGGCGGGCGCGCGGCACGGGCTGTTCCGCGTCGACTGGGGCGACCAGTTCTCGCTGCGGCTGCACCGGGTCGTGCAGCGGGCGCTGCGCGACGGGATGCCGCCGTCGGAGCGCGCGCGGCGGCGCGCGGACGTGCTGGCCGCGCTCGCCGCCTACGCCCCGACCGAGGTGGAGGACAAGTCGCCGACGCGGCGCACCCGGTTCCAGGAGCTGCAGCAGCACGTGTTCCCGTCCGGCGCGGTGCGCAGCGCCGACCCGGCGGTGCGCCGCTGGCTGGTCAACCAGGTGCGGTTCCTGTTCACCGACGGCGGCGCGGGGGTGCGGCGGGCCGCGCTGGAGCCGGGCCGCGAGCTGCTGGACTCGTGGACCGACCGGTTCGGCGCGGCCGACCCGCTGCGCAACCGGCTCGCCGCCCAGCTCGCCAACGTGCACCGGGTGCTCGGCGAACCGGCCGAGGCGCTGCGGCTGGACGACCTGGCGCTGGCCCAGCAGCGCCGCGCCCTGGACCTGACCCACCCGCAGCCGCTGATCACCGCGCGCGGCCGGGGCGGCGACCTGCGCGGCCTCGGCCTGTTCACCGAGGCGCTGGTGGAGGACCAGGCCACCTGGGAGGGCCTGCGGTCGGTGCTCGGCGAGGACCACCCCGACACCCGGCGCGCGGCCAACAACCTGGCGTCGTCGACGTTCCTGTCCGGCGACGCGGCCGGCGCGCTGGGGCTGGAGGAGGACAACTTCCGGCGGCGCAGGCGGCTGTTCGGCGAGCGCGACGAGTTCACCTGGGTCACCCTCGCCCAGATCGGGCTCTACCAGCGGGAGCTGGGCCGCTACCCGGAGGCGCTGGAGTCGCTGCTCACCGCCTCGCAGAAGCTCCAGAGCCTGCGCCCGGAGCTGAACCAGACGCAGGTCGGCGTGCACTGGAACTACGCCATCGCGCTGCGGCTGGCCGGGCGCACCAGGGCGGCCAAGGAGCGCACCGGCAAGGCGCTGCGCGACTACCGCGAGCTGATCGGGCCCGACCACCCGTACACCCTGGGCTGCGCGCTGAGCTTCGCCGCCGACCACCGGCGGGTGGGCGGCGACCCGGAGCTGGCCGTGGAGCTGGCCCGGACCGCGCTGACCGGGTTCGAGCGGCTGGCCGGCATCCGGGCGGACCACCCGTTCACCGCGCTGTGCCGGCTGGGCCTGGGCCTGGCGCTGCGCGCGGCGGGGGACCGCGCCGGCGCGGTGGAGGAGGTCTCGGCCGCCGCCCGGGCCCTGCGGTCCCGGCTGGGCGACACGCACCCGTGGACCCTGGCCGCCGCGGTGGACGAGGCGCGGGTCCGCGCGGCGGCGGGCGAGGTGGACCAGGCCGCCGTGCTGATCGCCGAGGCGCACGCGGACTGCGTCGAGTTCCTCGGGCCCGACCACCCGCACACCGCCGTGGCGGCGCACGACCTGCGGGTCGCCGCCCGCCCCGGCGACGACGACTGGCAGGAGTGCGATGTCGACGTCCCGCACACCTGAGCGCGCAGGAGGGAGCAGCGTGGAGCTGTACGAGGAGGAGGCCGAGCACCCGGGCCCCGAGTTCGACACCACCCGGCACGCCTGCCGCGCGGCGGTCGTCAAGAGCCCCGCGCTGCACTACCTCGCGCACTACAGCAACGGGGTGTTCGACTTCGGCGTCGACGTGCTGGGCGACCCGCCGCCACCGCCGGGGGCGCTGCCCGGCGGCACCCGGCGCGAGGAGCTCAAGCGGCTGGGCCGGCACCTGACGTTCCAGGCGACCGCCCTGGACCGGGCGCTGCACGAGGCGCGCACCGGCCGGCTCATCCGGGCCGTGCTGCACACCGGGGAGGGCGCGCTGTTCTGCGACTCCGTGGTGCCCACCGAGCACGTCGTCGGCCTGGTGCTCGACCACGCGGGCGCGGGGCCGCTGGCCGGGCACCCGGCGGTCGACGAGGCGGACCGGGCGGTCGCGGAGCTGGCGACCGCGCTGCGGGCCGAGCTGAGCCTCGGCTCGCTCAACCCCGGCGGGTGGGAGACGTTCGGCGCGCCGCGCCCGCTGCCCGGCGCGGCCGGGGCGCGACCGCACGTGGCGGTCCGGGGCGAGGCGCTGGCGCAGTGCCTGGCGGCGGTGGCGCCGAGCGACCTGCACCTGGTGGCGCACGTGGCGGGCGACGAGGTGCGCACCATGGTCGACCACCTGGACCACCCGGCGCTGGGGCCGTTCTTCAAGCAGGTCGCCGCGCCCGCCCGGCGGCGGTTCTACCTCGGGTTCGCGCGCGAGCTGGGCGCGCTGGCCACCCGGCTCAACCGGGCGGTGCGGCCGGTGGTCGGCGGGCTGCTGGCGCGGCTGGTGCTCGACGTCGAGATGGGCGCGCTCTACTACTACCGGCTCGGCCCGCGGGAGTACGTCGCGGGCGTGACGATCGACCAGGCGCGGGTCGGCGAGGCGGACGTCCGGATGTCCGCCCTGGCCGCTCGGCTCACTCCATCCGGGCCTTGAACCGAACCGAATCGTTATCTACCGTGAAATGGTGACGCCCGCTGCCCGATCGGTCGCGCTGTTAGCCGCCCTCGGCGTGGGGTGGGTCGTGGCGTGGCAGTGGGAACTGCGCGCGGTCGACGAATCCTCGGCTTACGGTTTCTTCATCACCGCGCTGCTCGGCTTCGGTTTGTATGCCAGCACCAGTGGTATCGAGATCGCGGAATTCCGCCGGGAATTGCGGACCGTGGTCGTCGCGGTCACGCTCGGTGTGCTCGCCAAGGTGGCGCTGATCTTCGGCGTGGTGTACCTGGTGCACCGCGAGCCCTGGCACCTGGTCCTGGCGGTGGCGGTCGCGCAGATCGACCCGCTGTCGGTGGCGGCGGTGCGCGCCAAGTCCCGGATGTCGGCCTCGGCCAAGGCGCTGCTGTCGGCGTGGGCCTCGTTCGACGACCCGATCACCGTGCTGCTGACGGTCTACCTCACGTCGTTCGCGCTGGCCGGTGGCGCGGTGGGCGGGTTCGGCGCCTTCACCGCCAACTTCGCGCTCAACCTCGCGCTGGCCGGCGGCGCGTACCTGCTGTGGCGGCTGGCGCGGGGGCGCGTCCGGCCGGGTGAGCGCGGCCGGGCGGCGCGCTGGGCCGTGCGGGTGAGCCTGGCGCTGGTCGTGCTCGCCGTCGGGTTCGTCGCCGTGCACTTCTCGCTGCTGCTGGCGCTGGCCCTGATCGGGCTGTTCTTCCGGCCGGACCTCGGGCGGCTGGTCGACGGGCTGGCCGAGGTCGGCATGTTCGCCGCGACGGTGGCGGTCGGCCTGGTGCTGGCGGCCGAGTTCTCGTGGGCGCTGGCCGGGGTGGGCGCGGTCCTGGGCGCGGCGGCGTTCGGGTCGCAGGCGGTCGTGGCGTGGGCGCTGACGCTGCCCCGCCGGTGGCGCGGCGACCGGGTCCGGCTGTGCCTGGGCCAGCAGAACGGGCTGACCGCGATCATCCTGGCGCTGCTGCTGGAGCCGCGGTTCCCCGGCTCCATCGCGGTGGTCGCGCCGGCGGTCGTGGTGGTGAACCTGCTCAACGCCCTGGCCAACGGCGCCTACGACCGGCTCGCGCCGCCCGCGCGGGAGACCGGCGGGCCGCGCGTCCTGCACCGGCCGGACCTGTCGGTCCCGGTGGCGCCGGCCGCGTTCACGCGGGTGCGGCAGGCCCGCTAGCCCACCGCGGGGTGGCTGCCCGGCCCCGCGCCGGCGACCAGGCAGGCGACCACCCGGAACCACGGGCCGGGCACCGCGAACAGGTGCGCGGCCCGGAAGTCGGCCGCGAGGAACACCAGCAGGGAGAACAGCGCCACCACGGCCACCAGGACCACGCCGCCGGAGCCGAACCCGGGCCCGGCCCAGCCCGACGCCCGCGGTGTCGACCGGCACGTCGACGGGCAGCAGGGCACCACGGCCCGATGGCTGGAGCTTTCGCGTTCCTCCGTCGCGCAGTGCGACGCCCGCCGGCCCGGGGCGCCTGTGGTCCACATCGGACGGACGGGGGACCGCTCCCGTCAGGCGGTGTCCGAGGCCCGCAGCACCGCCCGCCGGACGCGCGGGCTGAAGTTGCGCAACGCCTCGTACACCCGGTTGCGCCGCGCCACCTGGCTCACGTCGGCCACGACGCCGCCCGCCCGCGCGTTCCACGGCGGCAGCTTGAACAGCGGTTCGAGGTCGAACAGCGGCAGGAACTCCACGATGTCGTCGTAGACCCCGCACAGCCGCTCCAGCCGCTCCTCCGCCTCGGGCGAGGAGTCCCGCGCGCGGTACCACTCGGCGACCGCGCCCCGGAACGCCAGCACGGCCTTCTGGGTCAGCACGGCCTTCGCCGCGGCCTCGGTGAACTCGGGCGTGCGCAGCCTGCGGTGCACCGACTCCTGCGTGGCCGGCGGCGCGAGGTCGAACGCCTCGTCGAGCATCAGGTCCACCTGGACCAGGTTCTCCAGCGCGTCCACGGCGTCCCGGAACAGCCGCTCCACCTCGCCGGGCAGCCGGTGGTCCGCCGCCGCGCGCGCCGGCGCCGAGCCGACCAGCAGCGCCAGCTGCTTGCCGATCGCCCCGAACTGGCGGTCCGAGGAGGTGCGCACCCCGTCCACGTGCTCGGTCAGCTGCTCGATGAACCCGTAGATGCTCGACTGCTGGCGCGCCAGCTGGTCCATCCGGCGCCCCAGCGACGACACCGGGTCCTGCTCCGGGCCCTGGGCCGCCGTGCCCAGCAGGGCCTTGAAGTCGTCGGCGAACGTGCGCTCCGAGTACACCAGCGGCTCGCGGCCGAGCGGCCCGCGCAGCTGGATCGCCACGCCGTCGGTCAGCACCCCGTTGACCAGCAGGACGATCCCGCCGTCGGGCTCGGCCTCGCGGACCGCCGACACCCGCCGCAGCACGGCCGTCACGTCGGCGTTGTCCAGCAGCGACCCGGTCAGCAGCACGGCGCACCCGCCGGAGCGGTCCGGGAAGGTCACCCAGTAGTCGGCCAGCGACTCCTCGCCGGGGCCGAGCAGGTGGTTGTGCCAGTACTCCCAGCCGTTGGCGTCCAGCAGCCGCCGCACCACGCCGTCGAGGTCGTCCGCGCTCAGCGACCCGAACAGGTCGCGGGCCGCCTGGCGCACCATCTCGTCGGTCGCGGTCAGGCCCTCGTCGCCGCTCGCCCGCACCGCGTCGTCCACCAGCCGGAACACCCGGTGGCACAGCCGGACCACGTTGCGGGTGTTGCCGCCCGCCACGTCCCGCAGGTACCGCACGGTCTCCGGGGTGAACGGCGCGAGCGAGGGCCAGCCGGTCAGCGACCCCTGCGCCCGCGTGATGAACTCGCGCACCTGGGCCTGGCTCAGCCCGGTCATGGTCACCGTGTACGGGATGCGCTGCCGCACCGCCGGCGGCAGCACCGCCCTGAACTCCGGCAGCCCGCACAGCACCAGGCACGCGCCGGCCCTGGCGAACACCTGGAGCAGCGTCTGGAACGCCGCCATGGTCCGCGCCTGCGGCCGGCTGTCGGCGGAGAAGATCTTGTCCAGCTCGTCCACGGCGAGCACGAACCGGCGCTGCCGGCCGCCGAACAGCAGGGCGAACACGCCCATCGCCTCCAGCGCCGCGACCTCGGTGTCGATCGGCGTGGTGATGCCGCGCTCCACCAGCACCTGGTCGGGCGCGCCGCCGAGCAGCCACGACCACACCGAGTGCTCGAAACCGGGCCGCAGCAGCAACGTCAGCGCGGTGCCGAAGTCCTCGTTGTCGGTGACCTGGCGCAGGGTGCCCTGGACCTTGCGCAGCAGCGCGCTCTCCATGAGCCCCAGCCGCTCCACGACCTCCTGCGGCTCCAGCTGCCTGCTGCCCAGCCACTCCAGCGTGTCCGCGGTCAGGCCGGTGCTCTGCAGCGAGTCGGCGACGATGTCGGCGTAGTAGTCGCTGACCTGCGCGCGCACCCCCTCGCGCCCGAGCCGGGTCATGAACCGCCGGTACAGCTCGACGAAGCTCTCCGCCGTCGCCTCCAGGTACAGGGCGCGCGACGGGTCGTCGAGCACCCGCCGGGCGTGGCGCACCAGCCGGACCGCCAGGTGCGTCTTGCCCGTGCCGTAGTCGCCGAGCACCGCCAGCACCGTCCCGGCGCCGGGCGGGCCCTCCAGGTAGGCGTCCAGGTGGGCGACGGCCTGCCGGGAGGCGTCGGTGGCGATGGTGACGTCCGCCGCGTCGAAGTCGTCCTGGAAGTCCTCGATGATCAGGGCGACCGCCATCGGCGAGAAGGGGTTCTTCCGCGGGGGCGGGAGTTCGTCGCTGCCGCTCATGGGTGCATCCCCAGTCCGTTCAGGTACGCCCGGATGTCGTCCACGGTCACCAGGTCGGCTTCGGTGTAGCGTAAGCCGGCTTCGAGCTTCCGCTCGTACGTGCCGTGCAGTATTCGCTGGAGCATGGCGACCGATTGGCAGATTCTGTCCAGCAATTCGACCGCCTCATCACTCAGTTGTGGATAAATTCCCACTGCGGTGTGACGCAGGAGCCGGTCGGCGGCGAAGCGCTCCGGATCCCCGTCGGTCAGCTTCCCGACCAGGAGGGTGATCGGGGGGACCCACGCCTCCAGCCGCCGGACGAGTTCGGCGATGTCGTCGGCGCGGAAGAACGCCGACTCGGCGAAGAACAGCACGCGCGGGCTGCTGAGCTGGCGCGCGTACCGGATCACCTCGTCGAGCAGCTCGTTCGGCGACGGCAGCAGCACCAGCAGCACCACCTCGTCGGCCAGCGCCCGGCCGAGCCGGGGGAAGACGCGCTGCGGGTTGTCGCGGTCGCCGCGCAGCTGGTCCACGGCGGCCGGGCGCAGCGCGCCGGCGTCGACCAGCCGGTCGAACAGCTGGTCGCACACGTGCGCGGCGCGCTCCCCGATGGACAGCTCCTCGTCCTCGGGCAGGCACCCGGTCAGGTCGACCACGACGCCGCGCAGGCCGCGGTTGCGCAGCTCCAGCACCGTCCAGTCCGCGCACCGGTTCACCAGCGCGGTCTTGCCGCAGCCGGAGTCGCCGGTGACCAGCACCAGCCGGCCGTCCTCCAGCACGCCGCCGAGGTCGCCGACCTCCTGCTGGAACTCCTGGAAAGCGCTCTCCGCGCCGTCGACGGCGACGTAGTAGTCGCGGTGGGCCTTGCGCTCCCACGGCCGCAGCGGGCGCATCGGCGTCCGCTCCCAGCCGGGCAGCGGGAACGGGTTGATCGGTCGGCGCGGCGGGATCACGACGCCTTCAGCCCGGTCCGCCGGTGGTGGGGGCGCTCCGCCGGCTGCTGCGCGGCGTGGCGGCACGGGTGGCCCGGTGCTCCTGATGCGCGCAGTGCTCTCGGTGCTTCCGGTGCTCCTGATGCTTGAGGTGCTTTTGGTGCAACCGATGTGGCCGGCGCGGTCGGTCGGCGGTGCGGTCGGCCCGGCGCGGCCGGCGGCGGGTCGTCGGGTGCCGCGTCGTGGGAGTCGATCACCGTTGTGCGCGGGGAGTCACCACCGCGACGGCTTCGTGTCACCCGTTCGCGCCACGCGGTGCCGGCGGGCAAGTGCTTCGGGGCCGGCGCCGCGGTGCGCGAGCGCGGCGAACCGGTGACCGCGTTCGACGGCTGGTCCCGTGCCGCCCGGAGCCGCGCCGGGCGCGCGCGGGCGTCGTCGGCGGGCCGGCGGTGGCCCGGGGGCGGTGGTTCGGCCGCAACGGCCGGTTCCAGGGCCTTTCGCGGGGGCCGCCACGGCCGCGACGGCGCGCCGGCGGGGCGGGGGAGGGGCCGCGTCCCCCGGTGGGCGGGCGTCCGAACGGGGCGGGCGCGCGCCGGGCGGGCTAACGCGGTCACGCACAGCAGGATGGCGGCGCGACCCGCCCGCCCGCGAACCATGCCCACCCCCACGCCCGGTGATTGCCCAAGCCTACCGACGGAGAGTCGCACACGGAGCCGAATTCGTTAACCGCCTTACCCGGATGGCCTACCGCGGTTGCTCCTTTCCACAGTGGACGGAATCACGCCCGGATCACACCCGGGTCACACCGCCGGTCGCACCGCCCGACTGCGCCACCGGACCCCGGCGGGCGCCGCCCCGGAAGGGCGCTGCCGTCGATCCCGCCGCCCGCGGGCCACCGCGCCGCGGGATCGTCGCTGCGCGGGTCGCCGGGGCGCGGGATCGCCGGGTCGCCCGGGCGCGGACGGGAGGTCCGGCGGACGGGAGGCCCGGGGGAGCGGGGTCACCAGGGCGCGGGCGCGTAGTCCTTGAGGAAGCAGCCGAACAGGTCCTCGCCGAGTTCACCGCGCACGATCGGGTCGTACACCCGCGCAGCGCCGTCGACCAGGTCCAGCGGCGCGTGGAAGCCCTCGGCGGCCAGCCGCAGCTTGGTGGGGTGCGGGCGCTCGTCGGTGATCCAGCCGGTGTCGACGGCGGTCATCAGGATGCCGTCGGTGAGCATCTCCTCGGCGCTGGTGCGGGTCAGCATGTTCAGCGCGGCCTTGGCCATGTTGGTGTGGGGGTGGCCGGGCCCCTTGTACGCGCGGCTGAACTGGCCCTCCATCGCCGACACGTTCACCACGTACTTGCGCCGCGCGGGCGCGGCGGCCATCGCCGGGCGCAGCCGGGAGACGAGGATGAACGGCGCGGTGCTGTTGCACAGCTGCACTTCCAGCAGCTCCACCGGGTCGACCTCGTCCACCCGCTGCACCCAGCTGTTGACGGCGTGCTCGTCGGGCACCAGGCCGCCCGCGTCGATCCCCTTCGACCCGGCGGTCAGCGCCAGCGCGGTCACCTCGGGCATGGCGTCGGTGAGCCCGCCGGTCAGCGCGGCCGGGTGCGCGGCCACGGTGTGCCCGAAGGTGACCAGCTCGGGCAGCGGGCCGGCCGGCAGCGGCGCGGCCTCGGCGGCGACCAGGGGCGCGTAGGCGTGCGGGGACCGGCGCACGGTCTGCGCGGCGTTGTTGATCAGGATGTCCAGCGGGCCCGCGGCGGCCACCGAGTCCGCGAGCTGCACGACCTGGCTCGGGTCGCGCAGGTCGATGCCGACCACGCGCAGCCGGTGCAGCCAGTCGGCGCTGTCGGGCATCGACGCGAACCGGCGCACCGCGTCGCGGGGGAACCGGGTGGTGATGGTGGTGTGCGCGCCGTCGCGCAGCAGCCGCAGCGCGATGTACATGCCGATCTTCGCCCGGCCGCCGGTGAGCAGCGCGCGCCGGCCGGTCAGGTCGGTCCGCGCGTCCCGCTTGGCCCGGTTCAGCGCCGCGCACGGCGGGCACAGCTGGTGGTAGAACGCGTCCACCTCGGTGTAGCGGCGCTTGCAGGTGTAGCAGGACCGCGCGCGCCGCAGCGTGCCCGCGACGGCGCCCGGCTCGGGCTCCCGGAGCAGCACGCCCCTGGTCTCGTCGTCGATGCGGGACGGCGAGCCGGTCGCGGTCGACTCGGTCACCGCGCGGTCGGCCAGCGTGACGGCCTCCCGGCGGGCGGCCTTGCGGCGCTTGCGCACGCTCTTGTAGATGCTCGACGTGGCCCGGCGGATGGCCACCACGTCGGGGTGCTCGGTGGGGAGGTCCTCCACCCGGGCGAGCACCCGCAGGGCGATCTCCATCTCGGCAGGGTCGATTTGCACGGTGAAAATCCTACCTGGGTGAAAAATGACCTTCGGACGGGTGAGATCCGCGTGAGGCGGGCCGGGTCCCGCAGGTCCGAAGCGGGTCCGCGGGCCTGTGAGCCGCCCACTCCGCCACCGGCCTCCGGGGACGGGGACGGGCCGGCCGACGGGTTCGCCGGCGGTCCACCGTCCCTGCCCGAGCGGGGTCACCGGGCGGGGCGCGGTCGGCCCCGTCGGAGCGGAGCGGGAGCGGCCGGTCGCGTCGGAGCGGGGTCGGGCCGCTGCCCGGTGGCGCGGGGTCGGGCCGCTGCCCGGTGGCGCGGGGCCGGGCCGCTGCTCGGTGGCGTGGAGCCGGGCCGCGGTGGTCGCCGGCGCCGCGGTCGGGCCGTCGCGGTGCGCGCCGGGCCGGGGGGCGGGCGG
>Ga0196958_10000085_pt1 | contig 38351 bp, 41 predicted proteins | sample S1v_10metaG_FD_148654 | JGI IMG/M metagenome (GOLD analysis project Ga0196958, IMG submission 148654) | Soil microbial communities from Anza Borrego desert, Southern California, United States - S1+v_10 | ecosystem: Environmental > Terrestrial > Soil > Desert | place: USA: California | collected... | reverse complement strand
AAACCCGACGTCGTGCCCCAGCCCTTCGCGAACGCCGGCGGCGCGCTCGCCCGCCACTTCCCGGAAATCGACTGGCCGCAGCTGTGGCGCGAACTCGACCCCCACTGGGAGCCGAAACCCGAACGCGAGCCCGCCGAAAGCAGCCCGCCGACACTGCGGGTCATCACCAGCGAACCCACCCCGCCACTGAAATCCTCCCGTACTCGACAACCCGCCTCACGCAGCGGAGCGCGACTGGTCCTCGTCCCCGACCTCTCCGAGCCGTGACGAGCGCAGAGATCGGTGGCACGGTGCGCGCCAGCGGCGCCGAACCGCGCTGGGCGGAGGCAGCGCTTGCGCTGGTGCGCTGCCATCTCATGGCCGCCGCTATTCGCGGACTGGACGTGGCAGTGGCGGCCGGCTGGAGCACCGTGCCAAACCAGGACGTCGCGATTCCGCGCGGCACCGTGGGTCGAGTATCGGACGGGCGGGGACATTGTCGTTCGCCACACCGAGCAGCCTACGACGGGCCTCCCCGGTCGAGATCGAATCAATCGCGGGTATCCGGGGACATCGCGGCAGTCCGGCCACGCCTCACGGGGTTTCCAGGTCCGCCGCTCGTGGCCCGAAGATACGGCGCAGCTCGGCCGCGTCGCGCTCGTACGGGTAGGTCGCACGCGGCGTGGTCGCGGTGCCGGGCACCATTGCTGTAGTGGGTGGCGTCGCGGCGATCTCCGTCACGTCCAGGCCGACACCACGGAGGTTGCCGGGTGGGTCGTGCCACAGGACCGCGGCGATCTGGGCGAGCCCGGACTCGCGGAGGCGCTGATCGATTCCCGCCGGGACGTAAACGTCCAGCCACGCGAAGCCGCTGCCCAGTTTGGGTTTCGGGCCGTGCACGTGCCAGCTGGCGGGAAAAGGGGCTGGGAGTCTCTCGGGCGAAGCCGAAGACACCGGTGCTGGTAGCACCGTGCGCAGCCGCTGCCGCGCGATGACGGTCCTCGTCGTCGATCACCGGCCGGTGCGCGCCGCGGGCGGGGGCGCCCCCACACCGCCTCGGCGTAGGCGGCGTCCACCGTCATCTGTGCTCGATGGATTCGGCGAGGTCGGCGTAGCCGAGCCGGTAGGCCAGTCCGTGTGCTGTGTAGAACGCTGCGACCAGCAGCCCGAAGACCTGTTCCCGATCGCGGTCACCGGCGGCGGTGTGCCGGGCGAGAGTCAGTTCTTCCAGCAGCGCGGGCGGGGCGGCGCCGAGTGTGGCGTAGCGCCCGGCACGGCGGAGCCGCCCGAGCTGCTCGATCTCGGTCCGCGGTTCCTCGGCGGGGCGGCTGGTGAGGTGGTCGACGGGGTCAAGGTCGTAGCCGCGTAGCGCGGGCACGCAGGGCGTCGATGGCGGTGTCAGTGCCGGTCTCGCGGTGCTCGGTGTCATAGGGCTGGTCGTGGACGCGTTCGATCGGGACGCCGAGGGCGCGGGCGACAGCGGCGACCAGGGCGTAGCTGGCGGCGCGGTCGCCGATCTCGACCTTGGACAGCATGCTCAGCGAGATGTTCGCGCGGGTGGCGAGCTGGTGCTGGGTCAGGCTGGCGGCCTTGCGCAGCACGGTGATGTTCTCGCCGGTCGCGGGTGGACTCGCTGCCATCGCCACGCTCCTCCCCGACGCCCGTTTGGTGGCGGTTTCGAGTCTAGGTTCCGGCGGGTCGGGAGCCTAGACTGTGCTCACTCTCGGTGCCGGTTTGTGCTATATCTGTGCAACTCCACAGGCCAGAACCGAAGTTGTGTCGATCTCGGGCCGCCAACAGGGCCGGTCCGCCCCGAGATGAAGGAGGCACCACGGATGCCCGGCGCACCCGGCTCCCCCCTCGACGACGATCCTCTGTCCAGCGCGCAGCTCCGCTACACCGTGCGGGTTCCGGGTGCCTCGGCCGCGGTGGGTCCGGAGGAGACCCGGCCGTTCGGTCTGCGGTTCGCCCAGACCATGCCGACACCGGTCACGAAGGTTTTCTCCTACTGCCACGACCAGCAGGTCGCGGTCGACGACGACGGTCGGCCGCTGATCGAGACGATGGGCAAGGACTGGAAGACGAAATCCGCCACCGACGGCGACGAGGGCCCGGAAGAGAACTGGGGCTGGGAAGAGGAATGACCGTTCTCATTCTCGCGCAGGAAGCCGACGCCCCGACCGACGCGGTGGTGGCGGAACTGACCCGGCGGGACGTCGCGGTGTTCCGCGCCGATACAAGCTGGTTCCCGCGCCGGCTCGTGCTCGACGCGGAACTCACCGGCGGCCGCTGGACCGGCACCCTGGCCACCGGCCATCGATCGGTCGAACTCGGCGGCATCCGCGCCATCTGGTACCGCGACCCGGCCGCGTTCGCATTCCCGCCCGAACTCACCGACGTCGAACGCGCCTACGCGCACCGGGAGGCCCGGCTCGGGTTCGGCGGCGTGCTCGCCGCACTGCCGGACGTGCTGTGGGTGAACCACCCCAACCGGGCCGCCGACGCGATGTACAAGCCACTCCAGCTCGCCACCGCCGCAGCCTGCGGCCTGCGCGTCGTGCCCACACTGGTCACCAACTCCCCGGACGCGGTGCGCCGGTTCACCGCGACACTGCCGGGCGGCGTGGTGCACAAGTCCCTCGGCCCCAACAGCATCACCGAAGGCGGACAACACAAGGTCGCCTACACCCGCAAGTTCACCGCCGCGGACATCGACGATCTGCGCGGGGTCGCCTCGACCGCGCTGCAGGCACAGGAGTGGGTGGACAAAGGCTCCGAAGCCCGTGTGGTCATTGTCGGCGAGCGGATGTTCACCATCCTGATCACCGCAACCTCCGCCGCCGCGCGCATGGACTGGCGAGCCGATTTCGACGCCCTTACCCACGAGCTGATCGACACCCCGCCCGAGGTCGAGGCCGGCGTCCGCGCCTATATGAAGGCGCTGGGGCTGGCGTATGCGGCTCTCGATTTCGGCATCGAGAAGGACACCGGGCAGTTCATCTTCTATGAATCGAACAGCAGCGGGCAGTATGCATGGCTGGAAGCCCAGACCGGCGCACCGATCACCGCGGCGCTGGCGGACCTACTCGCGGGAGCGTGCTCGTGACAACCACCCTGCAGGTGCAGTGGCGTGACCGCGCCGCCGAACTCGCCGACACGCTCACCGGGTTGGGCAAGCTCACCGACCCCGCGTGGCAGGCAGCGATCCGCGCGGTCGCGCGGCACCAGTTCGTGCCGCGCTTCTACACCCAGGACTCCACCGGCGCCTGGACCGAATCCGACACCAGCACCGAGGACGGCAGGGCCGCCTGGCTGGACGCGGTCTACTCCAACAAACCGCTGATCACCGCGTTGCGCCAGGACACCGACCCGGTGCGGGTGCTCTCATCGTCCAGCCAGCCGGGACTGATGACCCGGATGCTCGAAGCCCTCGACGTCCACCATGGACACCGGGTGCTGGAGATCGGCACCGGCACCGGCTACAACGCCGCACTACTGTCCCACCGGCTCGGCGCGGACAACGTGTTCTCCGTCGACGTCGAACCCGGCCTGATCGAGCTGGCCCGTGACCGGCTCGCCGCGCTCGGCTACACCCCGACTCTGGCCGCCGCCGATGGTGCGCTCGGCCTCCCGAAACACGCACCGTTCGATCGGATCATCGCAACCTGCGCGGTGCCCGCCATCCCCTGGGCCTGGGTGGAGCAGCTACGGGTCGGCGGGGTGGTGCTGACCGACCTCAAGACCGCGCACAGCGCCGGCAGCCTCGTCCGCCTCACCCGCATCGGCGACGACCGGGCCGAGGGCAGATTCGATCCGACCTACGCAGCGTTCATGGGCCTGCGCCACCAGCCCGGCGAACCGGACCGCACTGTCACCTGGGCGGCCCGCGACACCACCGTCACCCGCCGGTCCACCAGCACCGTCGACCCGCAGACGCCGTGGAAGGCGATGGTGGTGTGGTTCCTGGCCGCGTTCGACCTCGGGCCGGACGTCTCGATCGGTTACACCGGGCCCGATACCACCAGCCCGCCCACCGCGGTCACCCTCTCCACCCCAGACGGCTCCTGGGCCCACATCGCCCTGGCCGCAGCGGACGGGGCACACGAGGTCACCGAAGGCGGGCCACGGCGGCTCTGGCGGGCCGTCGAGGACGCCCACCAGCTGTGGCACCGGCTGGACCAGCCGGGCTGGGGCCGCTTCGGACTCACCGTTACCCCCGACACCCACACCCTCTGGTACGACCAGCCCGAGGGCGACCACCGCTGGACATGTTCACCCCCGACACCGCACCTTGGGTACTGGACCAAGGTGGACCCTGCGCAGAGCCGGTGACCGGGCCGCGACCGGGCCAGGTGCCGGTGTCGCGTCGGAAAACTGGAGGCGAACACCGCACCGCAAAGGGGCTGGCTCGAGGCCGCGACCGGCGCCCCGATCACCGGGGCGATGGCCGCCCTGCTCGCGAAAGGCACGCCATGACGACCTCGACCACCGGCACCGGCCTGGATGCCCTCCCGGACTGGCGGGAGCGCAGCACAGCGCTCGCCGCCGACCTCGCCGCCGCCGGGAAGCTGAACTCGCCACAGTGGCGGGCCGCGGTCGAGAACATTCCCCGGCACCTGTTCGTCCCCCGCTTCTATCGTCACCGCGACGGCCAGATGGTCGCCCTCGCCGCCGACGACCCGCGCACACGCCAGGAATGGGCCGACACCGTCTACACCAACACCGCCCTGGTGACCCTCGTCGACCACGACACGAACAACGGGCCGGTGTACCTGTCCTCCAGCTCCGCTCCCGGGTTGATGACCCGCATGCTGGAAGCACTCGACATCCACGACGGGCACACCGTGCTGGAGATCGGCACCGGCACCGGCCTCAACGCCGCCTGGCTGACCCACCGCCTCGGCGAGAAGCACGTGTACTCCATCGACATCGAACCCGACCTCGTCGACACCGCCCGTGCCCGGCTCGCCCAGCTCGGCTACCGGCCGACCCTCGTCACCGGTGACGGATCCGCCGGATTACCTGAGCACGCGCCGTTCGACCGGATCATCGCGACCTGCTCCGTGCCCTCCATCCCCTGGGCCTGGGTCGAGCAAACCCGTATCGGTGGCCGGATCCTCGCCGATGTCCGCGCCGGCACCAACGCGGGCAACCTCGTGCACCTCACCCGCACCGCACGAGACCGCGCCGAAGGCAATTTCGACGCCACCGGCGCGACCTTCATGGGCCTGCGCGGCAACCCCGGCGCGGACAGTCGTATCCCCTACACGCGGACCAGCTCAGACCTTCCCGCCACCACGTCCACCACAACCCGCGACCCGCGGACACCGTGGAGTCAGCCGGTCGTGTGGTTCCTCGCCGCGATGCGCCTCGGCAGCAGCTACCGCATCGGATACGCCGGCGACCCACAGAACGGACCACGCGCGGCCACCATCACCACTCCCGACGGCTCCCGCGCCGAAATCACCCTCGCCACAGACGATCGCGGCCACCACACCGTCCGGGAAACCGGACCCGTCCGAATATGGCAGCACGTCGAACACGCCCACCAGATCTGGGACCAGGCCGGTCAGCCACCCTGGCAACGACTCGGCCTGCTCGTCACACCCGAAACACAGACAATCTACGTCGATACCATCGACACAACCCTGACAACGATCCCGTCGGCACGGCAATCCGCGAAGGGCGACCCCGCTTAAGCCCACGCACATCTGCAGACGTCCCTACGACAGGACGTAACGGCCACTACTCACGCCGATCGCGACGCTGCGGCTGGACGACGACGAACTGAAACGCTCAACGCATGACGGCCTCTGCCTTGCGCGGGCGTGCGTCTCTCTGCCCGCCTGCCGCTCAGTGACCGCAGTGGCTGGGGGAACCGGAGGGTGACCAGTGTCTTGTCGTCGTGGCGTTTCGCGCGCGGCAGGATCCGCGCGTCGGGATCGATGTGGTGTTCCCAGGTGTGGCAGCGGGTCAGGATGTCGTGCAGCCCTGCCGCTGTCATCGTGCTGGTGGTGGGCCAGTCGGTGATTCCCAGCTGTGTCATGGGTATGTAGGCACCGTCGGTGGCCACGATCGCCCACGGGATGTCCTCGACGGGGAGGGTGGCGCGGATGGCTTGGTAGGCCGCGGCCGGGTCGGTTTCGGCGATCCAGTAGCCGCCGGGCCGGTTGCGGCGTGCCGCTTGCCGCCGTTGCAATGCGACCAGCAGCGCCCGGTGGGTGTGGTCGAACCCGGTGCCGTCGGCGAGCCGCTGCCGATACTGCCGGCGTTCGGGGATGTCGAGGTGATCGAGGCGCGGATCGATGACCGCGCGGTTGGGCGCGAGGAGGAGGTTGTCGCCGAGCATGAGCACGTCGACGTGGTCACCGCGGCGGCGCAGGATGGTCACCGTGCTGGACGGGGACGCACCCGGAGTCAGGTGCAGTTGGAGGGTGGTGGCGGTGATCGCCTCAGCGAGGGCGTCGGCCAGCTCGATGCCGGTGTCGTGATCGAGGTGGTCGCGCAGGTGCCCGCCGAGGGTTTCGGCATAGGTGGAAGGGCTGACCGGGACGGCCGCGTGGGCGCTGGCGCCGTCGAGCACGATGACCGCGTCCGGGGTGGTGAAGACCTTGTCGCCGCTGTCGTGGAACGGCGGTAACTGGGCCGTGGTGACGGCAATGGGGGTCACCACGGGAACGGGCCGGCGACGAGTTCGCTGGTGAGGATGTTCGTGCCGTCATGGGTGCAGCCGATGATCGCGGAGAACGGTGCGGTGCCGGTCGTGGAGAACAGTGTGGGCAGGTTGGCTGCGAGGTAGTGGGCGGCGCCGAGGGAGCCGATGCTGTGGATCCCGGCGATGTGGACGACGACGCGGCCGTTGATGTTGTGCCTGGCGAGGTAGGCGATGTCGGCCTGGCGTGGCTCGGGTTGGTCCGCGGGCGAACCACGGCGGGTACTGCTGGCGGTCTCCTCGATCCACCACCGGCCGCCGTCCTCGACCATGGCCAGCGCGGGGTCGCGTTCGAGCAGGCGCGCGGCGATAGGGGCGGATTTCGGCCCGCACACCACGATCGAATCCGTATCGGGCAGTGCACTGTGGCCGGGATCGATGGTGATCCGGTCGACCTCGAGATCCAGTCCCTCGAGCAGTGTCGCGAGGGTGTTGGCGGTGGCGGCGTCCTCGGCGGCGATCACGGGGCGCTCCCGGTCGGTGCTCAGCTGCCGGAGCGGATAGCCGACTCGGACGGTGCCCGAGCCGAAGAACACCCGATGTTTGGCGGGATCGTTGGCCAGTTGCGACACCCGGCCAGGGGTAAGGCGAAGTGCTCTGGCGACCGCGTCGTTGCCGTGCGCGGCAACCGCTTCGGCCATGCTCCGCCGACGCAGGCGGGTGGACTTCGTACCGACCGCCTGGCACACGCCGAACAGTTCCTGGGTCAGGCGTGCCCTCCAGAGCGGATCATCCAGGTCCTTGGCCGCGGCCATCGCGTCAGCGCCGGCCGCCCGGAAACGGCCGACGATCTCCGCCACCCGGTCCTCGTAGTCGAAGTCTTCGCTCACCCGACCGAGTTTAGCCCCTCTTGACGGCACCGCACATGCACGCTTAACCTCAGTTTATACCCCCCTAAACCCGCAGCTGGACGGCTTTCAATTGAATCCTTTAGGGAGGGGTAAACCTGTCAACGGTGCGAAGAGGTGAACCGGGTGCCACAAGGAGAACTCGTCGGAACCACTCCGTATCAGCCAGGTGCTCCGCGCCGGATCGACGCGACGTGACGCTGTGCCGCGAGGGCGCCCCGACGCCCCGGTCAGCGCAGGCGGCCGCCTCCGTTCGCGTCTTCCCCGTCCGGCGCGGAGCACCCTTCCACCCCTACCCCTGCGAGGAGCTTGCGTCTCATGGCCCATCCCCGTTCCCCTGGCCTGCCCCGTGACGCCGCGAGCGGCGTACCGGCCCCGGGTCACATCACCGGTGGACACGCCGCCGTGCCCGACACGATCACCGATCGGGTCCGGCACGCACGAACGCTGCTGATCTGCTGCGTCCTGGCCGAAGGCTTCAGTCCCCTGCCGTTGCGGGACCTGGACATCCCCGCCGTTCAGGTGCGCTACGCCGTCGACGACGCGTTCCGCCGTCTGCCACTCGAGTACTTGCTGGGCTGGCGGCGCCGGGTCGCGGCCTGGTCGGTGCGGTGGGACGCGGCACGGCACGCCGCCGCCACCTATTTCCCGGACGACCTGCCCGGCGAAGACGAGATCCCCGGGCTGGACGCCCTGGGCGAAGTCCGCCTCAGCGCGAGCGAACGGGCCATGCTCACCCTCCTGTGCCAGGACATCCCCGCCCGCCCCGCGAGCCGGCCATGACCACACTCGCCACCGGGATCCACACGGCGGCCGGAGCCTGTCCCGTTCCGACGGGCCGCGCGGTGCTCCTCGCCTTCGAGATCTCCCCCGCCGGCGCCGACCCGGTGCTCGCCGCCGCGCATGAACTCGCCCTGCTGCACCTGGCTCACGCCGACACGACCCGTGTCCTCGGCGACGCGGACGACACGATCACCGCCGCGGCCGCCCGCGCACAACAGCACCGGGACCGGGCCATCGCCCGCCAGGCCGGCCTGATCGACGACCACGTCACCCGGGCCCTGCCCGGTCCCCGCAGCGGCTCCCTGCACACCGAGACCGTCGGCGACCTGCTCGCCCGGCTGGCGCGGAGATGGCAGCACGCCCAGGAGATGGCGGCCCTGCCCGCGCGCGACCCGCGTGTCCGCGACGCGTCCGCGGCGCTCGCGGAACTCGCGCGTGCCTATGACGACCTGATCGACGACGTGCTGTGCGGACGCCGGTGTCTCCCCCGCCACCGGCAGCCGATCCCGCACCGGGAGGCCTGATTCATGAACGACAACACCGCCGACCTGGAAGCTCCTGCCCCGCCGCGGGAGGTACCCGTGCTGGTGTCGCGGTCAAGCAGGGTCGGCCAATCCGAGGATCCGATCAACACCGTCACCCGGCACCTGCCCAGCCCGGACACCCCCTACCGATGCCAGGTTTGCCGCGACTCCCGCGAATGGCCCTGCGGCCCGTCCGACACCGCCCTGCACCAGCTGGAGAACGCCGGGCTCCGGCGCTCCGACTTCGTCCCGGACTACCTGCACGATCGGCTCCCGCGACCCTCGACCCGCCCACCGGTACCACCCAGCTGGCCTAGGGAGACCCCGTGAACCACGTACTGGCGGGTGCCTTCGCCGAACGTCTGCGGACACGCCTCGACGCCTACGACACCCTCGCCCGGAAACAAGGCCCCGACTTCCGGGAGCACGACGCCCGGGACGCGATCTGCACCCTGACCGGCGTGGTGCGTGCCGTGCTCGCCGAGCACACTGTCGACCCCCACGGTCACTGCGCGGGCTGCCCGCGCACCGGATGGCGCCGACCGCGCGGATGCCGCCTGCTGCGTACCCTGGCTCAGCGCGTCGACGGCCCTGCCGGAACCGTCACGTCCGCCCGCCACGCGCATCGGCCCTGATCCGTCCGTGCACCGCCACTGCGCGATCATCCAGCCTTCGGCGCGGGTCGCACCTCACCTGGAGCGCAGCGTTGATCGGCAGGGGCTGCGCCCTGTGACCGGCCGTCGTGTCCTCTCACGGATGCGGGTCGCGCAGCCACCTGGTGCTCGCCGGCGGGCGGGGCCGTGGCCAGAAGTGCCCGGCACCGCCGGATCGCGCTCGTGATCCGGGCCCGGATCCTGGCCTGGTCGAAACAGTGGTCGGTCACCTCGGTGAACAGCCGAGTGAAGTCGCCGATCCGGTGGTCGTCACGGACGGGCATGTAATCGTTTGGGGCCAGCGAATTCGCGAACACTGTCTCGCGCCCGGCGCGGTCGGTCACGATCGTGGACGCGGGTCCCGGCTGCGTCGGCAACCGGGTGCCCCAATGCAGGATCCGTACGCAACGGGCTAGATCGTTGGTCAGGGCCAGCAGATGCCGCAGTTGATCGATCGCGACGTCCAGGTCTCGTTCCGTGTTCCCCAGGGCCATGATCGCGCCTTCGCGGACCCCAAAGGACCGGTGTGCCCGCGGGGTGCGGTGCGGCGCTGCCTGGCGTCGTGACAGCAGCTCCTCCGCCGCGTCGGCTGCCGGGTGCCAGATGCTGTGTTGTCTCGCCCACGCCCACCGTTGCCTGGCGTACGCCTCGGTCCGTAGCACGTGGGGTATATCGGTGCTGCCGTAACAGCGGATCGCGGCCGCGGTCTCCTCGGCCTCGCACAGCGCCAGCGCGGATTCTCTCGACAACCCACCATGGTCCCGCGATCCTCTCTGCTTTTTCCCCTTCCGGGATCCAGTGCGCTGCCACCGCCATCACGCCCGACCACCGGGCCGCCGACGGAGCAGGCTCCCGCGTCATGGCGACCTGCCTACGGCGCCGGTCGACCATCCACGGCGGCGGCGAGTTCCTGGCAGCGCCGGAGCGCGTCATAGATCCGATCGAGGCTGCGGCTGTGATTGAGACTGGCGTCCCTCAGCTCGGTGAACCGGCGCGTGTAGTAGGCGACTCGGCGATGGTGGCGGGCGTGGTCACTGACAATCCGCATGCGGCTGGGGGTCGGCGCGTCCGCGAAAGCCGTTACTCGTCCATCAGCGTCGGTCGTGATCGTGAACGCGGGCCCTGGCACGAACTCGGGCACCGGCACCGCCCCGGGGCCTGGCGTGAGGGCAGGGGCTGGCGAGAGCAGCAGCCGTGCCCCGAAGTGCAGCACCCGCACCGTGCCAACCCGCTTGGCGGCGAAGGCATGCAGGGAGCGCAGCTGTGTGACCGCGGCACGCGGGTCACCCCGGCCGTATTCGAGCGCGACGAGTGCGTGTTCGTTGACTACAAAGAACATCTCGGCCGCCGGGTCACGGTGCAGCACTGCCGTGCGCCGCGACTGCAGCCGTGCTCCCGCGATCGCAGGCAACGGAGCCATCGCCCTGCGCATCGTCCACATCTGATCGGCATATCCGCCGTTCATCAGGAGGTCGGGGATCTCCAGACCGCCGTAAGAGCGGATCGAAACCCCGGTCTCCTCAGCCCGGCACAGTGCGAGCGCGTCGGCACGAATTCTGTCGCGGGTGTCCATGGTGGTCCTGTCGTCTTTCTGTATGGCGTGATTCCGACTCCGGCGCGTTGCCGTCCAGCCGGTGCGCGGCTGCGAGGGCGGGTGGTCAGGGCTCGTGCTCGGAGTGCTGGGCGCCGGCGGCGAGGACCAGCGCGGTCCAGGCGGATCGTTCGATGCCGGTCATCGCCTGCCACCGGGCACTGAAATCCTGCGCATCGTGTGGCCAGGCTGTCGTGGGATCCAGCGTGTGGACGTGCTTCTTGACCAGGACATCGCTGGTCGCGAGGACACGGAAGTCGCCGGACAGATCGGCGATCGCGGCGTCGCCGATCAGTGATCTGATCCTCCGGACATGCGCGAGGAGCGTGGCGAGCCCCTTCCACGGCACCGTCCGCCACCGGCTCTCCAGCTCCCGGGCGACCCAGGCCACGGTGCGCAGCCGATCACGGACCTCCCTCAGCCCGTTGACGTCGAACACGTCCGGCGGCAGCTCCAGAACCAGCGCTGGACCGGGAAATGCCCACGTCGGTCCCCGCGGCTCCTCGCGGTCGATGGTTCCCCTGACCTCGACGCCCAGCACCTGCCGAACCTGCGCGGGTGTGAGGGCCGACGTGCACGGCTCGCCCGACACCACCGCTACCGGCAGCGGATCCCGCACCGTCGGAGCGCCCGCGTACGGCGGCACCGGCGATCAACGGGCCGACGTGGGTCGTCGTCGACGATGGCAACGACCGAACCGTCGGGACCGGGCTGCATCCGGCCACGACTGTCGCGATCAGCAGCACCATGCCCAGCCGTACCGCCGGCCTGAATCGCCCGGTCATGCCGTCGCCTGGACGATGATGTCACCGCTGACCATCAGGTGGTCGTTCTTCTTCGCGCCCGTGCTGAGCGGCGGATGGTCGTACACCCGGTAGGTGTCAGGGTCGAACCGGGCCGGGGAGCGTTTCGAGAGCATGATGCGGTCGATGCGCAGCGCGGTCTGGAGCTCGGTCGTGGTCGGTGTGAAATCGCCGGCGACCTGACCCGCGTCCCACCACCCATGCTCCAGGAACCGGTCCATCGAGCCGGTGTTCGTGCCCCAGGTGCCGTCCGGGCGGCGGGTGCCTTTCTGGCTGCGCATCCACGGGCGGCCCACCCGGTCACACCGCGCACCCCAGTCCTCATACACCGTCTCGCCCTTAACCGAGCTGGTCGCGTTGAAATCGCCCGCGTAGAGCGCGTTCTCCGACCCCATCTGGCCGTCCTGATCAGCCTGCTCGTTCAGGCCGGTCTCACCCCGCGATCCGTTCCAGTGCACACACTTGAGCCGAAACCTGTGGCCGTTGATCATGGCGGTGACCGTGTTCGCCAGCTGGGCCCGGCTCCCGGCGAGCGGATACCAGCGGCGCGGCTGAACGACACTAGGGTCAAGGAACAGTCCCGGAACGTTCACCGAGCCCGGAACCTGCGAAAGGTAGGCCCGGTAAGGGATTTCGCCGAATACCCTGCCGTCCGGCCCCCGCCGCGCCCACAACGAGCCGAGCAACGCCAAGACCTCCTCGAGCGGATCAGGATCGTAGGGCGTGCCCGTGTAGTGGGTGCACTCGGACAAGAACAGGGCGTGCGGCGCCTCCTGGAGCGGAGCGAGCATCGCCGCGAGCTTGTCGAACTCGTGCCGCCGTGCACGGCGGCACCATCCCCCTCGTTTCAGGTTCGCTGCCGCGACCCGTAGCCGCAGATCCGTGTCCGTCATGGGTGCTCTCCCCCGCTCACCGGTCGCGGCACCGCGACCCTGTCCCGCTCTTTCCTCGCCTCGACCACGCTTCTGCGCAGCCACGACCACACCTCCGCCTCCGAACGGGTATCGCCGATACCGTCGAACAAGGCGACTCGGAGCACACCCGACTCCCGCGGCGGGTGCCAGGCGAGGTGGTAGCCGTCGGCGTTGACTCCGCGTTTGCCGATGCTGGTGGCGCCCGCAGCCATGACTAGGTGCGAAATCGTGCTCACAGAGGCCTCCGGAGTGTGATCGTCCCCCTTGGATCGAGGACCGGGCGCGTGAAAGGAACGGTGCTGATGGTCATCCGCGTCGAGGCGGCCCGTGCACCGGGCCGGGCGCGTGAGGCTCCTCGCCGCACTGGCGTTGACCAGTGCGCGGTGAGTGGTGACGCCGAAGCCATCGCTGCGCTCAGCGCATGACAGGACATCAGAACGGGAGCACGGCGGGTCATCCGCATCGCCCCACAGCGGGCACGAGAAGTCATTTGTCCCCCCCGGGAAATGCCCGGCCGTCGCCATTCCCGACGACCAGCGATCACCCTCGCACCGGGTCGGCGAAGCCATGGCCGCGCCCGCGGCTATTACTCGCTCTCGGGAACGAAGATCCTCCGGAATCGTCAGGACACCGCGCTGAGCTACTACTTCGTTGTCGACGAATATCTCGTGTGGATGACGCTGGAGCCACACTGCGCAGGACTCGCAGGCATCGAAACAGTTTCCCAGATCAGGAAAGTTGACCGGGCCGATCAGCTCGGTCACATGCGCAAGGCCATACCCGAGCACGGGGTTACACATCGGATGAATCTGGTAGTAACCCCGTCGAGCCAGATCCACCGCGAGATAGACGTGACGATGATTGTCACCTCTATAGACGCGCACCACCACCCTCTGCCGGCTCTCTGCGGTTGCCTCGGTGGGGGGTTCACGGTCAGGGTCCAGGCCCAGCAACGGCGTAGCGCTCCCTTCAGGCGATCGCAGGGCGAATAGTGATGTGGTCGAATGGTGCGGCGGTCCATGCCCGTCTTGTCACCGAACTGACGCTAGGAGTCATCAGGTAGGGCGATGGGTACGATTCCTACCCTCACCCGATCGGTCTAAGCAGCCACGCCAACTCGAAGGCACAACTCCGGCGCCTCGGTTCAACGCTCACGCTGGAGAGCACGGATGCCGCCACGATTCGCCCCGGGAGAGGGCGCGAACTTCCACAGCCACGTCCTCGGCGACCTGCGCCTGAGCAGGATTCCCTTGCTCTAGCGAGGTTCGGCGGAAGCGGCGCTGCCCGCGGTGCACCAAGTGCAGGGGAGGAAGTCGAATGTGGATCCAAGTGGCCGGTTGGCCTCGCGGGTCCGTAAGCACGCGCTGCAACGACCTGGCAGAGTCTCCGAATCGACTGACGGCTGACTGCCTATATCCAGTCCATCGCGTCGACAAGCCACTGTAGTTTGGTCGGAGCGAGGATTCTGTTGCAAGGTTCGATGAACGGCGGGCTGAGCACCCGTGCGAGCGGAATGCGATAGAGATGTTCTGCCCAGGGTGGGAGGGTCAGTGACGGGAACGCGGGACGGTAGGAAGAACACGCGTCTGCAGTGGCACCGGGCGAATCGCGGATGGAGTCGTAGCGAACTTGCCCGCCAGGTGACTCGCAGTATCGCGGTCGAGCATGATGAGGATTTCGTGCCCAGCCCCGATGTCACCGAGGACATGGTCAAGGCGTGGGAGACCCGGCACGGTACCGACAAGGCCTACGCCAAACACCTCTGCTTGCTTTTCGAGCGCACCGCGCAGGAACTCGGCCTGCTGACCGACGCAGAGCTGGCCTTGGAGCCACCGCCTGCCCGGGCTCTGGGCCCTGAACGTCGATCTGGCATGGTGGATCGCAGAGTGGGTTTCGAAGTTCAGGAGGTCGTGACCGTAATGCGGGGTAGGCCGGAGGCAAGGTGGCGAGCGGCGCTTCAGGCAGCACGCGTACCCGTGAAGCCTGAGCACAAGGAAGTGTTGGAGAGCTATCACAGCCGCTGCGCCAGTGCAGACCCGAAAGCGGTCCAGGCCTATATCGAGATCGTCGCGGCCCAGCGCAGCCTGTACTGGTCCACAGCACCCACGCTGCTCCTCAGCGCCGCGCGAGCTCACCTCGACCTGGGAACCACCCTGCTGGCCTCCGATCCCGCCGACAGGCCGGAGTTGGCCAGCGCTGTCGCCGAGTGCGCATTGCTGGTCGCGCGACTGGCGTTCTTCGACCTCGAGGGGCACGACGAGCTGGCCCTGGAGGCTTTCAGTGTGGCCGAGGCGGGGGTGACGCGAGCCCAGGACCACTCCCTGGCCGTCGCTGTGGCGGCGCACCAAGCGTTCGTACCCGGGTTCGGTCGCCGATTGGCCGATGCGCGCCCATTCCTCGTGTCGGCGGAACGTCAGTGGCGTAACTCCGGTCAGAATCCGCTGGTCGGGGCGTGGGTGCACTGTGTCTATGCCGAGGTCTGTGCCCGCGGCGACCACATCTCCGAGAGCCAACATCACCTCACCCGAGCACAGGAATTTCTCGCCAAGTCCGACGATGGGGCGGCACCGTTGTGGCTGGACTTCTTCGACAGCACACGATTCGCCGGGTTCGCCGGTAACACCGCACTCCTGGCCGGTGAATTCGACGCGGCCATCGACTGGTTGCAGCAGTCGCTGGACGGTCTCGGCACCGACAACGGCAAGCAGCGCGCGGTGCTCCTGCTCGACCTCGCCGCCGCCCACGCGGGCGATTCACCGGAACATGCGGTCGACCTGGCCATTCAGGCCTGCGAGATCCTGGAGCGAGACTACTACCAGACAGCTGTCGATCGAATCCCGACGGTACGCGCGTCACTCTCCACCGCGCCGGCCGCAACCCAGCTGTACGACCGTGCTCACCACCTTCTGCACATCCAGGGACCCGTGAACCGGAGCTAGGGTCGGCTGGCGTTGTAGGCCTGGATCCGGTCCGGCAGTTCAGCGAGCGAGTCGAGCGCGAACACGCACCCCTTCTCCACGGGCGAATCCGGGTCCCGAAGCACGTGGCCCCAGATCCCTCGCCGGATGACCGCGGTCTGCACCCCTACGTCCTGGGCCGGGGCGACGTCATTGTCGAGACGGTCACCCACATACAGAATCTCCCCGGCCCGAACCCCCGCTTCAGCGATAACGCGCTCGAAGAACGCGGTCGAGGGCTTCTCCACGCCCCACGTATCCGACGTTCCCAGGATGTCGTGCGGCAGGTCCAGGCCGCGCAGAAGCTCTTCGGCGCGGGCAGTCTGGTTTCCGGAGATACCCACCACCAGGCCGAGGTCACGCAGGCGAGCCAGGCACGGCCGAACATCCGGGTAGAGGTCATCCTCGCCGAACCATTCCGGCTGGCCGGCCGCCGCACGCTTCTCCCGCTCCTGGGCCAGATCGAACCCCGGCTTGAAAACTTGAAACGTCTCACGATAGTCACGCCCGGTCGCGACGATCGAGCCGAAGACGCCGGAGAAGGTATGCCGAGGCACACCGAGCCAATCCGCCCACGTTCCATACTCGCGGGTCTCGTCGACCAGCACTTCACCCACATCGAAGAACACCGTGTTGATCCGCATCGCCGGGCTGCGCCTTTCCACCTCGTGCCCGCCACGGGCACGCTCGACATCGTGCCGAGTCAGGATACGGATCTTCCTCCCCTGGCCACCGCGCCCAGCGGCATAGACGATCAGAACCTCACACGGCTATCCGGCCGGGGGCGGAGTGTTCGGCGCGGTCAGCTGGCGGTGCTCAGCATGGATGAGCGAACTTGCAAGGCCGCGGATCGCGGCGGGCTCTGCTGTTCGCGCAGCCGCCGGTAGACTGATGCTGTACCTCTTCGCAGAGGATCGCCCCGGGTAGCTCCAGGGGCACGCGAAGAGGTCGACGCTGCGAACGGGGTGGTCGTCGATGACCGATTTTCCTGCTGACGCGCCCATCGGTGCGCGTATCCGCTACTACCGCGACAAGCGCGGCATGTCCCGTCCGGTCCTGGGTGGGCTCGTCGGGAAGTCCGCCGAGTGGGTCAAGTCAGTCGAAACCGGGAAGCAGCACGCGCCCCGGTTGGACACCCTGCTGCGTGTTGCCCAAGCCCTCGACATCCCTGATCTCGCCATGCTGACGGGGAACGGGCACGCCGTACCGGTGTCGGTGTTCGCCGGACCGCGGCATTCCGCGTTGTCGGAGGTCCGCGCCGCGTTGACGGAGTACCGCGTGGCACTGCGGCCTGAACCGGTGTCGGTGTCACACTTGGCCGCGCGCTTGCGAGCTGCGTGGCTGGTGCGCCACTCGTCGTCGGATCATCGGACGCAGCTCGGTTCGCTGCTGCCGGGCTTGATCCGCGATGCACAGCTCGCGGCCCGTGTGCTGCTGGGAGAGGAACGGCGTGCCGCTCGTCGGGTCCTGGCAGGGGTGTATCAGCTGGCCGACTTCTACGTCGCGTACCAACCCGCTCCCGAACTCGTCTGGCTTGTGGCGGATCGCGCTGTCGCAGAAGCCCAAGAGGCGGACGATCCATACCTGATCGCGGGCGGCGTGTGGGCGATGGTGCAGGCGATGCGCGATGACAGCCGGTGGGGTGAGGCAATCGACCTCGCGACCGGCGCACGGGACGACCTCGCACGGCATCTCGACGGAGCCCCACCCGACTGGCACGGTATGGTCGGCGCGCTCAATGCCGAGATTGCCTACGTCTACGCACGTCGAGGGCGGCATGGGCAAGCGTGGGCGCACTGGGAGAAGGCCGACGAGGTTTCGCGGAAGCTGGGCCCGGATTACCGGCACGTGCAAAGCAGTTTCTCCCAGAGCGTGATGTCCGCGCACGCTGTAACCCTGGCGGTAGAGCTGCGCCGCACAGGTGAGGCCCTTCGAGCGGCGAATGGTTTCGATCCGGTCGCTATCCCCTCCCTTGCCCGGCGCGGTCGGCACTTGATCGAAGTCGCCCGGGCGCATGCGCTCACGGGTGACCGCGGCTCAGTACTGACGCTGCTCGATCGTTCACAGCATGTCGCGTCGGAGACGATCAGCTTCAACGGGTTTGCACGGGACATGCTGCGCGACCTCCAGAAGAACCCGCCTACCGGGCGTTCGGCCGAAGTCCGGGAGTTGTGCCTTCGAGTCGGCGTGGCTGCTTAGACCGATCGGGTGAGGGTAGGAATCGTACCCATCGCCCTACTTGATGACTTTTAGCTTATCTCCGTGACAAGACGGGGATGGCGCAGTCAGCGTGTAACGCGCTTGGCAAATCAGAATAAGGCGCTTGTTGACGGGGCCGTCGGCCTTACCAAGGACCGACACGGCGATCCGCATCGCGCCACCGGTATCGGTGACGCGCCGAGCGCGGCGCTGATCGAGTCCATTGCCGCCACGTTGGCGACGTCCATGGATGAGTCCGCTACGGACCTCGAGTGTTGTAAGGGCGTCCGTGATTATCGCGCTCGCCCCCCTCTTGCCCCCCTTAGACCCCCCCTGTGCCCCCTGATAATTCGGCGCGGACGATGGTCAACTACTGCCGTGTCACAGTCAGGTGAGAATGCCGGCCCATTGCCGACCTCGCGCCCGTCGCCAGAGTCCCGGACGCCGTGGAGCAACCCCTCATGGCAGTTCACGACCGGCAGTCGCGGTGAGAAGTCTCAGCGCTGGGGGGCCGTCCTGTGCCTGTGATGGTGACATCGGCCGCGACCTACCGCGGCGTCTACGACGCTCTGGGCGAAGGCAAGGACTGCTCCACCGAAGACCGCCACGTTGCTGATCGGCTCGCGGAGGTTCTCCCCGGAGGGGCTGCCGGGACAAAAGCGCTCTCCGGCCTGCTCCGAGGTTTCGTGAAGCGAGCCGGTCGCATGATGATCGACGCGGAGGTGGGTCAGTTCCTGGTGTGCGGGGTGGACCTGTCGCTGCGGGAACCCCTCCACGAATTTCTGCAGCGCTGCTCCGGCCCGGATCGCGACACCCCGCGGGTGATCTACCTGGACGACGATCCAGCCGCTACCGCTCTCGCGCGCACCAGTATCGGGGCCGGGAACTCTTCTATCCGCGCGGCCCTGGTCGACCATCGCGACCCGCCTTCCGCCATGACAGCGCCAGTCGATGGGGACAGGGAGCCAGATTCCGGGGATGAGACTGTCCGCGACTGCCTGGATAGTGAACGGCCGATCGGGCTGATCCATTGTGGCCTGCTGCCGCATCTTGGCGACTCCTCGGAGCCCGCGGTGATGGTGGATCTCCTGCGGCGCTGGGATGCGCTGCTTCCTCAGGGGTCGTTCATCGCGTTGTCTCATTTCTGTGTTCCCCCATCGAACCCGCCGTTGGCCGCGGTGGCCGCGAAGGTGGAAGAAATCTTCACTGAGAGTGCGTTGGGCGCCGGTGTGTTCCTGACACCGGAGCAGTTCACCGAGCTGTTCTGCGGTCACGCGCTGATCCAGCCGGCGCAGGGCTACCTCCGGGAAGTCGTTCCTGTGGATCGTTTTTGGCCGGGTGGACCTGCATTGGACCGGCATTCGGCCGGGGTCGCGGCGTTGCTCTGGGGCGGTGTCGCGAGAAAAGGAGCGCCGTTCGGGCTGCTCGGATAGGCATCGGTTTTTCGTCGCCAGGGAGGTCCCGGCAGCCTTCCGCTCGAGGGGAGAAATATGCGCATTCAAACGGTTTCCGAGGTGGCGAAGCAGTACGACGGGCCCACGTCTTTGATGGTTCTGGTGCGACTGGCCTGCCGGGATCAGAACACGCACCCGGTACTGAACCGCCGCCGCAGGTTCCGGCAGGCGGTCGCGGTCGCTCTGCTGGCCGACCTCGAGCGCGCGGGAGCTGTCACGGTGATCAACGGTCACCTGCAGCTCGTGGACACCGACGCCCTTACTGTCCGGCTCGCGTCCCGTCACGGACCCGCCGTGCTGGAGGCCCTCACCACGCCGCGACCTCTCCCCCTGGCAGAGGCGATCGCCGCTGTGGAGGGCACTGCCGACAAGGTGGCGTGGGAGGTGCTGGTCCGTGATGGTGACGCCCGTGAGCGGCGCCGTCCCGGCTGTGAGCTCACGAATATCAGCGCCACTCACTGGTGGCGGATGCTCCTGGCCACCGCGCCCCGCAACACCGAGCTGTGGCCCGTCGCTACCGCGCTGTGGGCGATCCTCGCGGAGGCCGGGCTGCATGAAGGCCTGTGCGAGGACGTGCAAAAGCACTACCGGGACACAACACCGCCCGGCGTGGTTCTGCAGCTGCTGTTGCCAGTGCATCACCAGTCACGGACCCGTGCGCTCGCCCGGCTCCTCCACCACTAGACCATGCAGCACCTCCCGTTCCCCGCAGCTCACACCGATGGCCGCCATCTGACCGGAGAACCCCCGATGAGAACCTCCCGCATGTTCCGAGGGCCCCTGCGCGCCGCTGGCCGCGCGCTCGCCGGCCTGGCCGCTGCGCTGCTCGTAGCCGGATGCGGGCTGCTCGGTGCCGAGCCCGAGCCCACACCGGGGCCGCAGCCGACCCTGCGGGTCACCGCCATGCCACTGCTGGACATCGTGCCGCTGCACTTGGCGATCAACCATGGGTTTTTCACCACTGAGGGTGTGGTGGTCGATCCGGTGGACACCGGCAGCGGCCAAGCCGCAATCGCGAAATTGACCAGCGGCGAGGTCCATGTCGCCTACGCCGGCGACGTCGCGATCGTCAACGCGGTCGCCGCAGGGATCACGTTGCGGATCATCGCCGAGGCCGCCGCCGCCGGCGAGAGAAGCATGATGATCATGGTGCGGGGCGACAACACGGTCCCGGCTGTGCCCGCGCTGGCCGGGAAGAAGATCGCGCACAACGGGGAAGGCGGGGTGAGCGACTTGCTCACCCGGTCGCTGCTGGCCGACCACAAGGTGGACGTCTCCACGATTCAGTGGACGACGTTGCAGTTCCCGGAGATGGCGGCCGCGCTCAACAGCAGAACGATCGATGCCGCGTTGCTGCCCGAGCCGCTCGCGAGCCGGGCGGCCATGCAGGGCCTGAAGCCGCTCGTCGACCCCGCGACAGGGGGAGCACTGGGAATTCCCACCGGCAGCTATGTGGTGGAGGAGGACTGGGCGAAGAAGAACCCGTTCGCTGTCGGCGCTTTCCAGCGGGCCATGCAGAAAGCCTCGATCGAGGCGACCAGCAATCGTGGCCTGGTCGAGCAGGTCGCCGTCGAGAAGATGGACATCGCGGCCGACGTCGCGGCCATCGCCAACTTCCCGACCTTCCGCAGCAAGCCTTCGCTGCCGGAGCTGAGGCGCGTTCCCACCCTGATCAATACCTACAGCACCCGCAAGGTGAACGTCGACATGGACGCCCTGGTGCTGCCGTTCCCCGGCTCGTGACACGTCCGGCCCACGCTCCCTTGCCGACCGCCCGGATCCGCCGTCCCGCAAGCTCTTCGCACGGTGGACTCATGAACGAAAGCCCGACCATTCTGATGCCCGATCGCTACCTCCACCTTCCGCCCTTGTGTTCCACAGCGGATGTCACCGACTCCCGCACGAAGCCGACTCTCGCCGAGGTCCGCGCCGGGCTGGTCACCGGCGTGCCCGGTGCGGCGGCCACGGATGCCGTCACCGGCATCCGAGGGGTCGAGCCTGGTTTCCCGGCGACCATCGCAGCCGAAGACGACTACCGCGACACCGTCATCGGTTCCGCTACCCGCTCGGGCATACGGCATTTCGTCGTGGTCGGGCCGGGCCTGCCGCCCTCGAATCTCGCGCACGACGTTGTCCGGAACGCTCTCCCCGAAGGGGAGGATTTCCGTGTCCTGTATGTCACCGGGGACGCCGGTGTGCAGGCCCGGCTCGCCGCGGCCGGGACACGCCGGGACCAGGTGAGATGGTCGGATCCGGCGGGCATGGGAATCGATGTGTGCGTTCTCGCGGCCCACCATCAGGGGTTCCTGACCTTCGATGAGCCCGTCTGCGTCCTGGCGGGTTCCACGTTGCAGCACATCCACTGCCCCGAGTACTTGATCTCCGGCTTATGGGGACAACTCCCGCACGGGAGTCGGATGTCGATCACCCAGATCGTCGCGCCCCGTGCCGCCTCCACGGCCGCGAGTCGGCTGGAGCAGGTCGACCACCTGCTCCTCGCCTACACCGGAACATCGCTGATGCCACGCTCGGCGGCGGAGATGAGAAAGCTGTTCGCACACTGGGAAATCGTCGATCGCCACGTCACGACACCCGTGCCTTCCGGGCAGGATCCCGTCGGCGTGCGCCCGGTTGCGGTCATGAACATGACTGTGCGCGCCACCCTCTCCGGCGGCATCTAAGGCCCCTCTATCTCAGTGTGCGGTACACGGCGCTACCTCCATCCTCGCCCCGCACAGAGCCTGGTGTTCAAACCCGGCCGTGACACCGCCACGCACGCGGTCGCGGCCCTACCGAGCCAGCAGACCTGTCCTCCCGTGCCGACGACCAGGGCGAGCGCGGCACCTGTGCCGTCCGCCTCGATCCAGCGATCACGAAAGTCCACAACGATGTCTGACCAACCCAGCCAACCTGCCGCCACGGTGACGGCCGATCCCGACCGTCCACAGTGGCCCGTGACCCGCGCCGGGGTCCGGGCCGCGCTCGGCGGGCGCCACGACGACCCCGGCGCCCACTCGGCCGCGGAACGGATCCGTGCCTGCATGCCCGCCTTCGGTGCGGCGATCGAGGCCGAACACGACGTCCGGGACCGCGTCCTCGCCCGAGCCTACGCAGCCGGGTTCCGGCAATACGTCGTCCTCGACCCCGACCTTCCGCCGTGGAAGCCCGTGCACCAGCAGCTCCCGGCCGGTTCCGGCTGCCGGGTGCTGTACCTACTCGACGACGACGAGCCCGCCGTCCGGTCGTGGATCGTCACGGCCTGCCAGGGCGACACGAACGTGCGCTGGAGGTCGTCGTATCCCGACATCGCGGCGTGCCTGCGCGTCGCCGATCTCACCGGCGACATCACCCTCGGCGAACCGGTCTGTGTCCTGCTCTCCCCCGCGCTCCAGCACAGCCAGAACCCGCACGCTCTGCTCGTCGGGCTCTGGAACCTTCTGCCGGCCGATAGCTGGGTGTCGGCCACCCAGCTATCGGCCCAGGAACCGGCCCTGACCGTGGATACAGGACTTTCTCCCGCGGAGATTCAGTTTCGGGACAGCACCCGGTCGCCGCTGGTCCTGCGCAGCGCCTCCGAGCTGGTGCAGCTCTTCACCGATCCCCACGAATGGCACCTGGAGCAGTGCGGCGGTGTCGAGCTCCGGGTCGAGAACCCGGCCCCGCCTGGCGACGGTGCGCCACCGTCCACAGTGCACGCGGTGTCGGAGCTGCTCACGGTGACCGCCCGCCGCCCAGGAAAGCTCGGAACCAGTTCCGTCGCACGGAACCGCACCGCACACGGAAGGGCCCGGCCATGACGGCATCGCCTGACCCGCATTTCCTGACACCGCACGGGACCGTGCCCGATCAGGAAGCCGAGGCCAGCCATCCGACCATCGCCCGCGTCAACGGAGTCCTTCTCGACAAGGCGTTCGAGGAGCACACGGAGATGGGTATCTTCCAGGCCGACCTGGACCTGGCTCGCAAGATCGACGACGACGTGCCCGGCTATCGCCAGGCCCTGGCCGCACAACGGCAGTTCCTCGCCGACGCTATCGCCTTGGCGGCGACCGAACGACAGGTCAGCCAGTTCGTCGTCCTGCGCGCGGCGCTGCCGCTCGGCGCCGCCGAGGAGACCGAGCACACCCTGGCCCGAGCGCACGTCGCCAACCCCACCACGGTGCTGGTGGCCCGGGAAACCTTCACCTCCGCTCATCAGGGCATCGTGCTGGCGAAGCAGGGGCAGGAGCGAACGGCGGCCGTCCATGCCGCGGTCCACGAGGTCCACTGGCCGCTGCACGCGGTGCACAAGCCCGGGAACTGGTCACTGGACCTCGGGAAGCCGGTGGGGCTCACGATGGCCGGCGACCCGTCGCATTGGCCCGGTGACGTCCGCGAGCTGCTCCGCGCCTACCACCGCGAACTCGCCCCCGGCAGCATGGTCGCGGTCAGCGCCCTCGGCCCCGCGCCCGCGGGGACCCGGGCAGCCGCCGCGCTTGAGGCCCTGGCCCGGCACCTGAGGAGGACACCCGAGCCAGAGCTCACGCTCCGAGACCGCGCGGAGATCGAGGACTGGTTCACCGGAACAGGCTGGAATCTCCACGATCCTGGCGTGGCGCCGGTGTCACACTGGGCCGAGCCGCCACCCGAAGGGCTCGCGGGACCGGAGCTTCCGGTGTGGTGCGCGATCGCGACGAAGGCCGCATCATGACGACCTCGACCGCGGCCACCCGGCACACCATCCAGTGTGGACAGAAAAGTAGTGCGCTGGTCGCGGATGTCGTCGACTACGCCGCGGTCACCCTGCTCCGGCGCCGCCTGAGCAAGGTCACCGACGGCATGGTGCTGGATCGCGAGGACGCTGGAGCGCGGCTGTCCAGAACACTCGACCGCCGGATCGAGCACCGCTGCTCACGGTCGGAGCACTTGTTCGTCGACATCACGACGGGCAACGCGGTCCGGCTCGTCGTTGATCGCTCCAGCACCGGTGCCCCGGTGATGTACATGGCCCAGTCCCCCAGTCCCGGCACGGAGCCGGACCTCTACCAGCAGCTCGTCGACGCCGCCCAGTTCGATCAGACCGCCAGCGGCCGCCACGCACCAGGCATCGATGCGCACGCGCTACCCGCGCGGGCCGGCGGTGGGACCCCGTGACGTCCCTGCGCGGCACGCGCACACGCACACGCGCAGCGGCTCACTGCGCACGTCGTCCGCTGAAACGGACGTCCTCGCATGGTGCCGACACCGTGAATCGCGCTGCCGGCGGCCCCTCGGGAACGCGGAAGTCCGCCGCCACTGTCGTCGCCCACCCTCCACCGGAATTCCCGGTGCCCCAGTCTCGCTCACGCATCCCGTGTGAGCGTCAGGAAATACCATCAGAGAAGGGAAACAGTGAAGAACACGACAAGACCCCGCCGCCGTGGCGGGTTGCGCGTCGCCGTGGCCGCGCTGGCGGCGCTCGTCGTCACCGGTCTTGGTGGCGCGCCGGTCGCTGCCGCCGACGGCGGGAACCACGGTGCGGCCACGGCCGCGCCCGCCATCAGCACTACCAGCCCGGCCGCGGCCGGCCCCGGAGGCGACGATGTGTCGCCGATGATCGTCGGCGGCGAACGCGCACCGGAGGCCTACGCCGGCGCGGGGTCGATCCAGCTGCTGAAGAACGGCGTTCCGGATTGGCACACCTGCAGCGGTGCGCTGATCCATCCCTCGTTCGTGGTCACCGCGTCCCATTGCCTGTCCGTCATGCCTCCCGCGCCGCAGCGCGAGGGCAAGGCGGGCGAGGCGGGCGAGGTGGCGTGGCGGGCGTTCCAGCAGGCACCGTCCCCGCGGCGGGCCGGAGTGGGCGCGCAGGCCGAACCGCAGGACCCGTCGCAGTACACGCTGCGGATCGGATCGACCAACCGGCACTCCGGTGGCGCCGTCCGCGGCGTCAGGTCGATCTCGCTCCCGCAGCCCTGGGAGTGGGGTGTCCCGGACGGGGACGGCTTCATCTGGGATCTCACGTTGATCCAGCTGGACCACCCGGTCCCGGGCTGGATGGTCAAGCCCGCGAAGCTCGGCTACCCCCGCGTCGGAAAGCAGACCCGGATCATCGGGTGGGGCGTGACCGACCCGGACCCGGCGCAGTGGGGTGCCCCGGCACCCCGGTGGCTGCGGCAGCTCGACGTCCCGATCGCCCCGGACGGCGACTGCGCCGAAGCGGGCATCGGGCGCGGCGAGATCTGCCTGGGCACCTCCCCCGGTGGCGGCACCGCGTGTTCCGGCGACTCCGGCGGCGGAGCGTTGCAGCGGCACGGGCGGGACTGGGTCCTGACCGGACTCGGGTCGCGGTCGCACACCCAGTCCTGTGTCAGCTCCACGGTCTACACGAAGGTCGCGGAACCGCGATTCCTGCTGTGGATGGTGCGCACCATGCACGAGCGTGACCCGCACACGCGGGTCACGCGGGCGGATCTGACGCTCGCGGGTTAGCGGTGGTGCGGATCGGTGGCTGTCCGTTCCGGACGGTCACCGATCCGTCTCCCTCTCTCCTCCACCAAGAACCTGTCCCACGGCTGCGGCAGGACACGCGGTCGTCGCCCGCGTTGTTGAGATCTCGATTCGACATTCCACGCATCAAAGGACCATGTTGCATTCGCTCTTCCGGAAGGCCGCCGCTGACAGCGCCGCCGCCCGCACCCACCCGATACCGATGCCGGTGTCCCCGCAGGTGATCGCCGTGCCGACGGGTGAGGCCGCGTGACCTGCGAGACCGCCCCGTTCCTCGAGGGCCGCGGGCCCTACTGGCCGGACGCCTGCGCCGCCTCCGGCCGGGCCTGCCCGCCGCCCTGCACCGGTGAGGACCGGATCCGCCTGCAACGCCGATGGGCAGACACCCCGGTCGTGTGCCGGTGCCATCCGCACCCGGCCCGCGTCGGCGCCGCGCTGCGCGACCCGGAGACCTACCTGGCGACCGAGCGCGACAGGCGGCTCGCGGACGAGCTCGCCCGGATCGCTCCCCGCTCCCGGCAGGCCGTGGCCGACAGCGACACGTTCACCACCCGCGTCATCCGCCACGCGCTGGCCGACGGCATCACCCAGTTCCTGGACCTGGGATCCGGGCACATCGCCACCAGCGCGGCCCACGCCGCCGTCGTCGAGCATCCCGCGGCGACGATCGTGCACGTCGATCACGATCCGCACGTCGACGAACACAACCTGGGCGAGCTCACCGAAGACCCGATCCTGATGACCCGGCCGCGGACCCTCATCCACGCGAACGCCTTCGCCATCGGCCCCATGCTCACATCCCTGCACCGCAGCGGCACGCTGGATCGGTCACGACGGCTCTGCGTGCTGCTGGTCGACCTCCTGTACTACCTCGACCCCGCGAACGACCCGCGATCGGTGATCCGGCGCCTGGTGACACGTCTCCCGCCCGGCAGCTGGATCGCGGTCAACCACCTCATCAACCGCGCACCGTCCACACTGGACAATCAGGTTGCCCGGGCCACACTCCGCCGCGACACCGACCGCTGGTGCAGGGCCATGACCCGGTGCGTCCCGCCGCATCCGCAAGCCGGCAGCCGCACCGAATTCGCCCGCCGGATCGCCGACCTGGATCTCCTCCCGCCCGGCATCACCCCCACCGGCGCCTGGCCCGGCCCGGACACCATCCGCCTCCCCCAGGCCCCGTACACCCTCGCGGCCGTCGGCCGCGTCCCCGGCCGCACCGAACCCGGCCTGAACCGGCCAGACACCGTCACCACGACGGGAGATCCGTCGTGATCCCGGCTGCCGGGCCGTGGCGGGACAGGCAGGTGCCGCATTGGGGCGGTCCCTGCCCGCGCCCCGTCGGGTGCTGCAAAGGGCTCCACACCCCCGTGCAGCGCGCCGACAACCAGGATCACTGGGCCTCGCTTCCGGCCTGGTGCGGACAACGCCCGCATCCCGCCCGGGTCGACGACGCCCTCCGCCACGGAACGCTCGCTTCCCCGCGAGACCATCGGCTGGCCGCTGAGCTACTGCGCATCTCCCCCGCCGCGGCCGTGGCGGTCAAGGAACGCGACAGCTTCACCACGCGCGTCGTCGAGGACGCGCTCGCCGAGGGAATCACGCAGTTCCTGGACCTGGGTTGCGGATTCGCCGACGGCAGCGCCACCTACAGCGCGCTGGCCGGCACGCGGTCCGCGGACTGTACGCCGAGCCTGGTGCTCGTGGACCACGACGCCGAGGTACACGACCACAACCGTGCCTGGCTCGGCCGGTCCCCCCGCCGCGACCACGTGTCAGCGCACGCGGTGCGCGGGAACTGCTTCGCCGTCGCCCCGATGCTCAACGACCTCAGCCAGACACGACTGCTCGACCTCGACCGGCCGGTCTGTGTCCTGCTGGTCGACATCCTGCACTACCTCGAACGCGGGCGCTCGCCGCTCCCGGTCATCCGCCGGCTCGTGACACACCTGCCGCCCGGCAGCCGGATCGCGATCACTCACCTCACCAACCAGCCCCTGCTGCCCGGCCTCGGGCACACCGCGCTCGCGGCCCTGCGGGACGACACAGCCCACTGGTGCCGTGCCTATGAACGCTGCGTTCCCCCGCACCCCCGGGCGTGCAGCCCGGGCAAGTTCGCCGACTGGCTGGCCGGGCTGGATCTCCTCCCGCCAGGAATCACCAGCCAGACCTGCTGGCCGGACCCCGACACCACCCGGCACCCGTACCCGCCCTTCACCCTCGCCGCGGTCGCCCGGGTTCCCGCCACGACCGCCCCACCAAGCGCGCGTGTGCCCGTTCGCGCCGCCGCCCGGGACATGCTGGCCGACGTCCTCGCCCGCAGCGGCGAGACCCGCGAGAGCTTCGCGGAATCGGTCGGCTACCCCAGCGCGCAGTTCGACCAGGTCCTCCACGCCCGAAGACGCGTCACCCCGGAACTCGCCTACGCCGTCTCACGACGCTACGACTGCGACCCGCTCGCCCTGTTGACCCTGCAGGACCGTGCCGAGCTGGCCGCCGCCACAGCCCGGCGGGAACGGACCGCCACCGCCGCCGGATCCGCGCGAGCGGCGCGCCGGCACCCGCTCCGCGTCGACGTCGATGAATCGGCCTCGGCGGTGGAGGTGCTCCGCGCCGTCGTCGCCGCCACCGGGTTGGACCTCGGCACATTCGCCGCCACGCTCGGCTACAGCCGCGCCACGATCGCCAACGCCGTCTCCGGTCGCGAGGCCCTCACCGCCGCCGTGGCCTGCAGCATCGCCTGGCACTACGGCATCGACGCCGCCGATCTGCTCGCACGCCAGAGCCGCTCCCAGCTCGCCGCACTCGCGGACCGCGACCGCCGCACCCGCGCCACCAGCACCCCGCCCGCGTGACCCCAGCACCCGCCTACCGCGACCGAGAAAGAGACACCATGCAAGCCCCAGACCCGCACCTCGTCCCCGCCGACACCACACCCGCGGATGCGCGGGCATACCGGAAACTCCGGCTGCGCGCTCCCTCCGCCGGGCGCGTCCGTCCCGTGGCCAGCCCGCGTCGCCGGCGACCACGCCGCGCCGTCCGCCGCCCCGTTACACGCACTGTCCTGCCACGCACCGGCCTCCCCGCACACCGGGACCCCTGCGACGGCCGGCAGGACCGGGGTCTGCTGGTGGACACCGTGTGGTGGGGTGGCACGATCGCCCTCGGGACCGGTCTCGCGATGTGGAGCGGCGGGTTCTACCAGCCGATGCCGCTGTGGTTCGCGACGGTCGTGCCGGCGGGAGTCGCCGGGGCCATCCTGGGGCGGCTGGTGGGCTCGACGTTTCTCCGCCGGCCCTGGATCCGGGGCAGCGCAGCCGCGATCCCGCTGATAGTCGCCGTCGTGCTGATCGATATCGGCGCGCCCGCGGGCACCGGTTTCGTCCCGGACACCTGGTCCGGGATCCGGGGCTACCGCGGCGGGTGCCTGTCCGGCACCGAATACACCGATCCCGGCGCCGCCCTCGCCATCACCACCGGCACCGTGACCATCACCGGGTCCACCGGGTCCCGGGGCGGGCAGCTGCGGTTCACCAGGACCGGCCAGCAGTGGCCGTCCCTGGCCCGCGCTGAGATCTGGGGCTCCGGCGTCACCCCCTCCGACAGTGCGACGCGTCTCGCCCTGGCCGCCGTCGGCTGCCGCTGACACCGGCGCTCATGGTCACCACAGCAGCCAGCGAGCAGGCACACCGGGGCCGACGCACACACTGCCGTTTCCGGCGATCGGGCAGCAACGCCCGCCCCAGGCGCAGAAAGAAACAGAACATGAACCGACCCTGCCACGAAGCCGAGACCACGATGCCCAAGCAGACGAGACACGCCACAGCCTTGTCACAGGCGACACTTGCATGGACGAACACTTCCCGGCAGGCACGACCGCCCCGCCCTGTGTCCGCTCGATCGGACAGGCCCCCGCCAACGATAGGCATTCATTGTCCTAAAAGGAACGACGATCGTCCTTGTGATGTTCCTTCTCATCACCCGGGTGCCAGCGCAGCACGCCATCCGTTCCGCCACCGTCGGCGTCAGCGCGGTCCCATTCCGTTCCGCCCGATGGCGCCACGGTCATCGCCGATCCGTGGAGCGTGATCACGGTGACGCAAGTCGACAGCCACGGTTCCACCAGCCGGACCGTCGCAGCGCGAACCGATGGGAGCAGCTGACGATCACGAACCATCCGGCGGTGACCGTCTGGACGGAGGGCAACGTCGCCTGCCGTCAGAGTAGGAGGCCGCTCGCCTACCGGCTGGCACTCGGACTGGTCGAACGGACCTTAGTGGGCGTCGGCATCAACATCGATGAACGCGCCGAGGCGGGCCCGTGGCGGTTCGACCTGTGCGGCGCGGCCCACAAGGTCGCGGTATTCGTCCTCGACAACCTCCGCGCCTGACGCTTCGTCCGACCATCACCCGGATGACAGACCGACTACCCCGACTCCATCACGAAGGCCACTCCATGTTCCATACCATGTGCGCCCGAATCCGGGCCGTCGTCGACGCCGGTCTCACCCACCGCCACCACCTGCCGCCCCCGGACGTGGGTGCCGTTGACCCACTGGTCGCCTACCTCCTCCAGCGCGGCTGGCGAATCATCGACCGCGATTCCCAAATCACCGCGATCCTCGACTACCCCGGAAGTTTCCAGGGCGGGCTCAACACCGACGAGCGCCGCCTCACGGCGTTGGACAACAACCTGCAGGAACTCGAAGTGGAACTCGTCCGGTGCGACGGGTACTGGTTCGCCAGCTTCACCTCCTGCGGGACGGTCATCGGCTGCGACCGGCATCGCAGCGTCCCCCTGCACATCGGTGTTCACGCTCCGATCTTCACCACGGTTCTGCGCGATCTGGAAGACCAAGCCGGCCTCATCTCCCAACAAGAGGTCTCAACCTGTCTGCTCTTCGGTGCGTGCGGCCACCAGGACACACCGAGCCGACCCTGTCAGCTTTCCCGGCCGATCTCGGACGAACCGGCCACGCCGCACGCCGTTTCCTCTCCTGCCGAAGGAGCGGAGTAGATGTCCACTGTGGAACTTGACTTCACCTACTTGAATTTCGACCACGGTGGCGCAGAACACGACCAGTCCGCCGTCTACAACATGGACCGGCTGGTGGAACTGCTGGGCGCGGATGGCCGGACACCCGACGCCGGGGTTATCGGCGAGGCGAACTTCTGGCGTTTCTTCGGCGGCAGGGGAACCGGACTGGCCGAGGTCGCGCTGAACTCCACCTTCCGCGACCGCAGTTACGTGATCCTCCCCGGCAGCCTGCCGCGCGAGTGGGGCGAAATTCCTCCCGCGCTGATCTATGACGCCAACCGCGTCCACAAACACACCTGGGACAGCGGGCACGAGCCCGGTTTCCTCGAACGTAACCGCAACCGCGCCCTGCTGTCCCCCCGGGACAGTCCGGACCAGGAATTCTTCCTCTTCGGTTTCCATGGGCATCCCGACGGCGACCAGCGCGTCCACGACGTGGAGCGCTTCCGCCCCTACGGGGCATGGGCAATGCCGCCGACCGTCGTCCTCGGGGACTGGTTCGGCCACCCCTCCGGGCCGAAGTTCGAGCCCCCGACCTACTCCGAGCATTTCGACGAACTCGGCCAGTACGCGCCGCGGATGTTGTTCCCGGACGGGATCCCGGTGCCGGGGGATTTCCCGTTCGACACCCGGGCCCTGGACTTTCTGTGCGGCCGCTGGCGGCGCGGCCGGCGCGATTGGCGCCGCGCGTGGCTGAGAAGGAAACCGGGCGGCCGTGTGGGCGGTGTCGGATTCAGCCACATGGCCGAACTCGCCGACGACTACACACCCACGAACTTCCCCGCACCGAACGGCAGGCCCACCACCCAGATCGACGCGGCCGTGCTCAACCCCCGTGCGGCGGCGATGCTCGTGCCCGGCAGCGTGCACATTCACGAACCCGCGCGGCAGATCAACAGCCACAAGCGGATCAGTCTCACGCTGGCGTTCCCTTCCGGGATCGAAGGCCCGGAGTAGGGGGTGGTATGGAAAGACGGAGTCGCGGCCCGGGTCTTGGAAGACGGGCTTCACCTAGCGGTGCGCACCGGAGCCGACGTTGTGGTGGTCCGCAGTTCCGCGGAGGCTGCAAGTCGACGCGGCCGTGCTCCATTCGCGCGCCGCGGCGATGCCGATCCCGGGCAGCGTGCGCATCTACGTACCCGAGAAGCGGATCAACGACCACCGGCGTGTCTTGGTCAGGCTCTTGTTTCCGGCCTCGGCCTCGAGCATCAGTAGGCCGACCGGGCATGAACGAGGGCTGCCTCGGGCAGTGGGACGCCGGCGTCCGCCGGGCGCTGCATCACCGGGTGGCCATGGTGCGAGGTCCGGCTCACGTGGTGACTCGGTCACCGGCACGTGGATCACCGGGCACGGGCATCACCGGTCTAGAGAACTATGCAGCGTTACGGAATCCTCGCCGGGCGCCGACCGGGACACAGCACAGCGCGGCCTCCGGAGCGCACCACCTCGTGCACGCCACCAGCGTCCGACCCGTGCCACGTAGCCGCCGGGCGAACATCGCCATCTCTCACGCACACGCAGAGCAGAACGATAAAGCTGGGCCCGGGCCGGACGGCCCGGAGTGCCCTCCACCAGGCGCGCCGGTCTGCAGAGCGGAAGCCGATCCCACGACACCTCACCCGCCCCACCTGCGGAAAGCCACGGCCCGCCATCGACGGGAGAGTCAACCCACGTTGACGCCCGTGGGGGTTTCTCAACCAGCACACGACCGCGGGCGAAAACGCGCGCGAGCGCAGCACACACCACCAGCCGAGGAAAGCCATGCCTGACACCGCACCGCATTCAGTCGTCGCCGCAGAGGCCCTGCACCGGAACCCTCACACCCCGAGACGGCCGCCGCCGGCCCCGGCCCTCTCCTCCGCCACCTCCGGGCACGATGCGAACCGGAGCGGTACATGAACCACGCCACCCCTGCCGACCGCGCCCACGGCGACCCCACCCGCCATCTCCTGCCCGTCGACACGATCGCCCGCCACAACCACCTGTTCACTGCCGAAATCCGGGCACTCGCCGTCGCCGCCGGCGTCACCCAGGTCCTCGACCTCGGCTGCGGGATGCCCACCGCCGCGGACTGGGACCGCAACCATCCCACCTGGCTCGGCATCCGCCAGGTCGCCGTCGACAACGACCCCATCGTCATCAGCGTGCGCACACGGCAGCACCACAAGGCAGCCAGCCGGAACACACACGGCTACGGGGCCAGCGCCCTGCCCGCCACCCTCGAAGCCGACCTCCGCAACCCCGGCGCCGTCCTCACCAGCGCCACCGTGCGGCGCACCCTCAGCCTCGGAAAGCCGACCCTGCTGCTCGCCACCTTCGTCTTCCACCACATCCCCAACATCCACCGCCCCAGCGAAATCCTGGCCCGCTACCTCGACGCGCTCGCCCCCGGCAGCTACATCGCGCTGTCACACCTCACCATCCCCCACGACCTGGACGGCAAACGCCGGCTCGCCACCGCCCGCACCGTGAACCCGGACGACGACAAGCCCCTTATCGCCCGACCGGCCGCAACCCTCGACGGATGGCTGCACGGCCTCGAACCCGTACCCGTCCACGAAGACGGCGGCCGCTTCCTGCACGTCGTCGCCGCGAGAAAGCCCACTCCCCCGCTACCGCCGACCGCACGACACCCCCGGCACCGAGGCCCGGCGACCGCAGCGATCCAGACCGCACCACCCGGTCATCACCGATGACCAAGAACGTGACGCGAGAGACGCGGCCTGGAGATGGCCGAGACCGATCCCCGCGACATCGCAACGAGGACCAGGAAGGGCGGCTGTTCGACACGGTCGCGGGTGCGGTGGAGCGGCACGCGCCCGGTATCCAGATCGTGCGCCCGGGTCTGGTCGCGGTCCCGATCGCCGGGGCCGCGGTCTACGCGGGCGGCGAGGCGGCGCTGGCTGAGCAGCTCATCGACGACGTCTCCGCCGCCGCCGGAGTGGAGGCGGTGGCCGGGGCGGCCGACGGCCTGTTCGCGGCGATCCTGGCCGCCCGCCGGGGAACCCTCGTCGATCCCGGCCGCAGCCGGGACTTCCTGGCACCGCTGTCGTTGGCCGAGCTCGACGAACCCGGCAGCGGGCGCGCGGACCTGGTCGGGCTGCTGCACCGATTCGGTCTCCGGACGATCAGGGACTTCGCCCAGCTGCTCGAACGAGACGTCACCGCGCGGTTCGGCCGCGCCGGTACGCTCGCCCACCGGCTCGCCCGGGGACTCGACGAGCACCCGCCCACACGGCGCACACCCGCCCGACCTCGCCGTCGAGCAATCCTTCGCCGATGACCCGATCGACCGGATCGACTCGGCCGCGTTTGCGGCCAAACGCCTCGCCGACCGGCTGCACACCCACCTGGCGGCGCAGGGCCTCGCCGTCACCCAGCTCGCCATCAGCGCCACCATCAGCACCGGACAGCACTACACCCGGTATGGCGCGCGGCAGTCCCGCTCACCGCCGCCGCGATCGGAGACCGTGTGCGCTGGCAGCTCGAAGGCTGTTCTCCAGATTCCGAATGTCTCATGAGACATCGACTTGGCAGCCTGCAGGTGGTCGACCGCTCGCCGAAGGAGGGGGCAGTCCTCGCAACGCTCATCGGGTGTTGAGACAGTCCGCAGTGGACGATGAACCAGCAAAGAGTTCACTCTCCTGAGGGACCCCAAGGCGGGCAGGTCTTCTGAGCCGTCGGCGGCCTGCTCTGTCAGTCACATGCGGGGATTACTCCCGCTTCGATCTGGTGTGAGCATGGACGTGGGCTTGCGCTCGCTGAGCCGAATGTCCCGAGACGAGCCCAGAATGCGATCGACACGGGATCTCGTTCGATCGGCACCATCGTCCAGTTGAAGTCGATGCCGCGGGCTTCTGCGGCAGCCACCAAGACCCGGCCGGCGCCTCGACGGCGGCACTCTTCGTCGATGTGCAGGTGCACAAGAACGGCGCGGCGATCGGTGGCACATAACGACATCCGGATCTCGCCGAGGATCTTGTGTCCCAAGCAAAGTCGGACGGCCCCGATCCCGGCGGGTGTGGGCGGTGGCACGACTACCAGCCGGAGACCGTACTCGTCGACGCTGTCCTCGGGGACCTGCCGTTCGACGGCGGGATCGATCACGGCCCACACACCGGTTCGCCCGGGCAGGGCGTAACAGGCTTCGCAGACCCACTCGGGCGCGCGGTAGTCCTGTGACCAGCTTTGCCGGACGCCTCCGACCGCGAGGTCGTGCCCCCACGGGCAGTGCGTCGGTTTCCCAGCTCCGGGCCGGATGGGGACTTTCAGGGTGCGCCAGCCTTGGTGGGCGCCGGTCATCGGAAGTCTCGCGAAGGCCCCGTCGTCATCGACAGGTCGAGCCGCTCGAGTTTGTCCGCGACGAGGGTGACCACGCCATCGGTGGCTTGGACCTGGCCGCGGACGAGCAGGGCCGCGCTGGCCCGAACAACGACTTTGTGCCTGGCCCACAGCCCAGGCGACACCAGAATATTGGCCATCCCGGTCTCGTCCTCGAGGTTCAAGAAGGTGATGCCGCCCGCTGTGGCTGGGCGCTGCCGGTGGGTGACCGCGCCACCGATCCACACGCGTGCGCCATCGCTGGCTTCCCGCAGCTGGCTAACCGTGATCGCGCCGCGCTGGGTGAGCCAGTCCCGCAGGTATTCGACAGGGTGAGACCCGGGTGAGATGCCGGTGGCCCACAGATCGGCGGCCGTGATCTCGATCTTCGTCATCCCTGGCAAGGCCGGGGCATCGAGGCCAGGTGCGAGCCCGGGGAGGTGTTCGGGGCGGGTGGTCGCTGCGGCGCCGGCGGTCCACAGTGCCTGACGGCGCGCCGTGCCGAAGCTGGTGAACGCACCGGCGGTAGCGAGGGCTTCGATGGCGGGCTTCTTCAGCCGGACGCGTTCGGTCAGCTCCCCGATGCTGGCGTACGGGCCGTTCTGCTCGCGTTCGGCGACGATCTGCTCGGCAGGCGTGGTGCCGACGTTCCTGATCGCGGCCAGTCCCAGCCGGATCGCGTGGCCGCCGGTGCTGGCGGGTTCGGGTTCGAGGGTGGCGTGGGCGAGGCTCGCGTTGATGTCCGGTTCGCGCACGATGACGCCGTGGCGGCGGGCGTCGGCGACCAGAGACTGCGGGGAGTAGAACCCCATTGGCTGCGCGCGCAGCAGTCCGGCGCAGAACGCCGCCGGATAATAGAACTTCAGGTAAGCGGAGGCGTAGACCAGTAGCGCGAAGGACATGGAGTGAGATTCCGGGAAGCCGTACCCGGAGAACGCGGCGATCTGCTCGAACACCGACACCGCGACGTCGCGGTCGACCCCGTTCGCCGCCGCGCCTTCGAAGAAGCGCTTCGCGAGCTTCCTCATCTTCGCGCCGGACCGTTTCGACCCCATCGCCCGCCGCAGCAGGTCGGCCTCTGCTGGGGTGAAGGAGGCGACGTCGGTGGACATTTGCATGACCTGTTCCTGAAAGAGTGGAACTCCGAGTGTCCTATCGAGACTCCGGGCCAGCAGGGGATGCTTGTGTTCCCAGGTTTCCTCGCCGCGGCGGCGCGCGAGGTAAGGATGGACGGAGCCGCCTTGGATGGGGCCGGGCCGGATGAGCGCGACTTCGACGACGAGGTCGTAGAACTTCTGCGGCCGCAGGCGGGGCAGCGTCGCCAGCTGCGCGCGGGACTCGACCTGGAACACCCCGATCGCGTCCGCCGCGCACAGCATGTCGTAGACGGCCGGGTCAGCGAGGTCGAGCTTGCCGATGTCCACAGTGTCCTCGTGAAACTCGGCGATGAGGTCCATCATGTAATGCAGCGCGGAGAGCATGCCGAGGCCGAGCAGGTCGAACTTCACCAGACCGACCGCGGCGCAGTCGTCCTTGTCCCACTGCAACACCGACCTGCCGGGCATGCGGGCCCATTCGACCGGCACCACCTCCGACACCGGCTCCTTCGAGATCACCATCCCACCCGAGTGGATTCCCAGGTGCCTGGGGAAGTCCTCGATCGCGTCGGCGAGTTCAAGAACCTCCTGCGGGATCTCGCCGGAGGCCTCTTCGCTGGTTTGCGCGACCCCGGCCCACCGGTTGACAGCCTTGCCGTAGGCGTCCTGCTGGCCCTGGCTGTAGCCGAGGGCTTTCGCGGCGTCCCGGATCGCCGAGGCGGCCCGGTAGGTGATGACATTCGCGACCTGCGCGGCGTGCAGCCGGCCGTGTTTGTCGTAGACGTACTGGATCGCTTCCTCACGACGATCGGATTCGATGTCGATGTCGATGTCCGGTGGGCCGTCACGTTCGGGGGCCAGGAAGCGTTCGAACAACAATCCCCAGCGGACAGGGTCGGCGTGGCAGATCTCCAGGGCGTAACAGACCGCGGAGTTCGCCGCCGATCCTCGGCCCTGGCACAGGATGTTGGCCTCCCGGCAAAACCGGACGATGTCCCACACCACCAGGAAATAGCCGGGGAAACCCAGCTTCTCGATCACGTTCAGTTCGTGCTCCAGCTGGGCGTAGGCCTTCGGATAGTCGTCCTGGTGCCCGTACCGCTTCGCCGCACCCGCCCAGGTCAGCTCCCGCAGGAAACTCATCTCGTCGCGTCCGGACGGAACCGGGAACGGCGGCAGGTCCGGTGCGACCAGGTTGAGGTCGAAGGCGCACTCGACGCCCAGCAGGGCGGCGCGACCGACTGCGCCGGGATAGCGGGCGAAGTACTCGGCCTGCTCGGCGCCGGAGCGAATGAACGCGGTGTGCGCCGGTGGCAGCCAGCCCTCCATGTCCTCCAGCGACCGGCGCGCCCGGACCGCCGCGACGGCGTCACCGAGCGGGCCACGCTCGGGACGGGCGTAGTGCACGTTGTTCGTCGCCACCGTCACCACCCCGGCCGCCTCGGCCATTGAGGCCAACGTGTCGTTGTAGGTCGAGTCCAAGGGCTGGCTGTGGTCGATCAGCTCCACCGCCACGTGATCCCGGCCGAACCGGTCCACCAAGGACGCCAACTCCGACATCGCGGCGATCTTGTCGTTCACCGCCAGAGCACGGCGGATCCTGCCTTTGCGGCAGCCGGTCAGCACCAGCGCGTACCCGGCGAGATCGTCGACCAAAGCGGTCTCGTCGTAGACCGGACGGCCTTTCTCCCCGCCGGCGAGCTGAGCGCGGGAGATCACCCGGCACAGACGCCGGTACCCCTCCAGACCGCGGGCGAGCACCAGCAGATGCGCCCCGCCCGGGTCCGCAACACCGTTCTGCGGAGCGGGCAGGTCGAAGGACAGTTCGGCGCCGAACCCCACCCTGACGCCGAGTTCGCGGGCGGCCTGGTTGAACCGGACCGCACCATACATCCCGTCGTGATCGGTCAGGCAGATCGCGTCCAAGCCCTGCCGGGCGGCCTCCTCGACCAGCTCCTCGGGGTGGCTGGCGCCGTCGAGGAAGCTGAAATTCGAATGCGTGAGCAGCT